>Ga0315277_10010460_pt1 | contig 11744 bp, 10 predicted proteins | sample YL17G05_15_MG_FD_203695 | JGI IMG/M metagenome (GOLD analysis project Ga0315277, IMG submission 203695) | Sediment microbial communities from Yellowstone Lake, YNP, Wyoming, USA - YL17G05_15 | ecosystem: Environmental > Aquatic > Freshwater > Lake > Sediment | place: USA: Wyoming | collected...
CAAAGAGATCATCCGCACTGACGAGGAGATCACGCTGGAGCGGTACAAAAAACAGGACATCGAGATCGTGATCGACCGGCTGGACACATCCGACCGCTCGCGCCTTGCCGAGGCCGTGGAGAACGCACTGAAAAAGTCAGAAGGGCTCGTGCTTGTTGCAAACGAGCAGGGGAACGAATCGACGTACTCCTCACTGATGGCATGCCCGGTCTGCGGGCTTGCATTCGAGGAACTCCAGCCGCGTATGTTCTCGTTCAACAGCCCGTTCGGTGCGTGTCCGGAGTGCCACGGGCTCGGTGTCAGGATGGAGTTCGACCCTGACCTGATCATCCCGGACCGGCGCCGCTGCATCGCTGACGGCGCGGTCGCCCCGTACCGCAACCCGATGGACGGGTTCCGCGGGCAGTACCTCGCGACCGTGGCAAAGCACTTCGGGTTCGATGTCATGACCCCGATAAAAGACCTGAATGCGGACCAGTACAACGCTCTGATGTACGGTTCTTCGGAGCGGATGAAGTTTGCAATGAGCATGAAGAACGGGGACGCGTACTGGTCCCATACCGGTGAATGGGAGGGAATCCTCCCGCAGACGGCACGGCTGTACTCCCAGACCCAGTCCGAGTACCGGAAGCGCGAGCTCGAGAGCTACATGAGGGTCTTTGACTGCCCGACGTGCAGCGGAAAGCGGCTCAAGAAAAAGGTGCTCTCGGTCCGTATCAATGGCAGGTCGATCATCGACGTGACCGACCTCTCGGTCAGCGGGTGCATCGCATTTTTTTCGGAGCTCAACCTGACCGGGAAAAAAGAAGAGATTGCCCGGCAGATCGTAAAAGAGATAAAGAGCCGGCTGGATTTTCTGGAAAAGGTCGGGCTGGGCTACCTGACCCTCTCCCGCAACGCCGGCACGCTCTCCGGGGGGGAGGCGCAGCGGATCCGGCTTGCGACCCAGATCGGCTCGAACCTGATGGGCGTCCTCTATGTGCTGGACGAACCCTCCATCGGGCTCCACCAGCGGGACAACCGGAAGCTGATCGGCACGCTCCGCACGCTCCGCGACCTCGGGAATACCCTGATCGTCGTGGAGCATGACGAGGACATGATCCGTTCCGCCGACCATGTGATCGACATGGGGCCCGGCGCCGGCCTGCACGGCGGAGCGGTGGTGGCCGAGGGCACGCCACAACAGATCGAGAAGTGCAGACAATCGCTCACCGGGCAGTACCTTGCCGGGATAAAAGCGATCGAAGTTCCACCCCACCGCAGGGCGGCAGAGCGGTACATCACCGTCAAAGGCTGCCGGGAGAACAACTTAAAAAACATCGATGCGAAGATCCCGATCGGGCTCCTGTCGGTGGTGACCGGTGTCTCCGGCAGCGGGAAGTCAACGCTCATCTACGAGACGCTCTACAAGGGGATGATGCGGATCCTCCACGGGTCCCGCGAACCCGTGGGTGCGCATGACGGGATCACGTGCGACACCACCATTGACAAGGTGATCGTGATCGACCAGTCCCCGATCGGCAGGACTCCGCGGAGCAACCCGGCGACCTACACCAAGGTCTTCGATGACATCCGTGCGATCTTTGCCGAGACAAAAGAGGCAAAGATGCGGGGCTTCCGGCCGGGCAGGTTCTCGTTCAACCTGCGGGGCGGGCGGTGCGAGGCGTGCGAGGGCGACGGCCTGATCCGGATCGAGATGAACTTCCTGCCCGACGTGTACATCGAGTGCGAGGAGTGCAAGGGCAGGCGCTACAACCGCGAGACACTCGAGGTGAAATACCGGGGGAAGTCGATCGCAGACGTGCTGGACATGAGCGTGGAGGAGGCGCTTGCCCTCTTTGCCAACATCCCGTCCATCCGGGGCAAACTGGAGCTGCTCACGAGGGTCGGGCTCGACTACATCCGTCTCGGCCAGAGCGCCACCACGCTCTCCGGCGGGGAGGCGCAGCGGATCAAGCTGACGCGGGAGCTGGCAAAGAGGGCAACGGGAAAGACGCTCTACCTCCTCGATGAGCCGACGACCGGGCTCCATTTTGATGACACAAAAAAGCTGATCAAGGTACTCGACGACCTTGTGGCAAAGGGCAACACGGTGGTGGTGATCGAGCACAACCTCGACGTGATCAAGTCCGCCGACCACATCATCGACATCGGGCCTGACGGCGGTGATGCCGGCGGCGAGATCATCGCAACGGGAACGCCGGAGAAAGTCGCAGCGGAACCGGGCAGCTATACCGGGCAGTTCCTTGAACCGATACTTGCACCCTGACACGGAAGCATAGATACGTCCTGTCTCCCGGTCATTCCGCTCCACCGGTTTTTTTTGTTCGCACGGGGTATGAGGTACGAAAAAGGGATCAGAGGTTGACGAGGAAGTACAGGACGAGCAGCGGGAAGAAGGCGACAGCCCAGACCGCCTTGTTCCAGAGATAGACGCCGTGACCTTCGCAGGGCTTTACCGGCAGAAGCGAGAAGACGGCTGTCAGCATGTTGACCGAGAGGCCGATCGTTCCCGCCGTCCGAAAGAGACCCCCGAGCGGAATGATCAAAAGACAGAGGATGGCGATCAAAAGCGAGAGAGCGGGACCGGCGAGGTTGATGTATGCGAGGACTTTTTTCGGGATGGGCTCCCGGCTCTCTACCGTCGTGAGCGTTGGCTGGGAAAAGACGCTCCCGAAAAGCCAGGCGGTCAGGGCCATGATGATCGCCCCCAAACCCCAGAACTGGACTTCTGTGGTCGCTGAATAGTGCCGGTTGAAATACCAGTGCGCCACCTCGTGCATCATGAGCGCGATTCCCCCCATGATCACGTAGAGCCCCACGATCAGCGGGTCAAACGGGATGCGGGCAGCGAAAACAAAGAGGACGCCGGTGATGCCGGCGCCCGCGAGGATCGCACCGATCTCCCCCCTGGTGAGCATGGCGGCAATCTCCTTTCCGCGCTTTGCCGGTTCCCGTTTACCGGTCTCTTTCTGCAAAAGATGGCTCTGGAAGACCCATCCAAGGGAGTTCTGGATGAAAGCGAGAAGTTTTCCCATGACAGCGGAGAGTGCCGGGCTAAAAACGGTCATCCCTCCCCACGTGAGTGCGAGGCCCGCGCCAGCGGCGGCAACCGGGGCGATCTCGTCGGGGATTACACCGGAGAGGGGCAGATCCTTCTTCCTGCAGCTGTCTGCCGGGGGAGGCGGGGAGCTGTACCGCTTTCCCTCGACCGCATGGGTGATTTGGTCCATCCCGTCCGCATTATGCCGGACGACGGTATACCCATCGGGGAAGACCACGGTGATATCCGGCGTGAGGTCGAGGTCAACGTTGTATCGGGAGGCGGCATCCTTCAGCCCTTTTGAGGGAACGAGGCTGAAGGATCCGGTACTGTACACGCCCTTTGTCACCGATGCGAACCCCTTCACCTCCACTTGTGCCGATCCGGGGTCCGCGCAGAGGATCGCCGCATCGCCGCTCTTTATACCGGCGTTCACGAGCAGGTCACGGTACTGGTCACCGGGGCTTAATGCGGCCGCCTTGATTGTCTTGATCCCGATGTACTCGGCCGGAGTGCCGTCATACATGGCCGTGACAAGCGCGTTCCCGTTCTGGCCGATCTCGATGTAGAGCGTCCTGAGTTCAAACGCGGTTACCGGGGCAATAACAATACAGATGATAAGCAATACAGATGATAAGGAAAAAAATACCATAAACGCCCTTCATCTCGTTCCGGTTTTCTTTCCACTGAATAAATATTCCGATTTTTCATCCGGCCCGGGGGTATAGAATTCTTTCCGGATTGTCAGGCGGAATCGTGGAATACGATCCTGAACCGACGGGAATTTGAAATGCATTGATCCGGCGCAGTTCCCGCTGCTGATCCCTCCCCGTTAACATACCTTCATCATGCGTGACGCCCTTTTTATAAAGCAACGGAGTTGTTTGAATTAGGAATAACAACGGATCATCCGGACCTACGGAATTTAATCCTGACGGTACACCGGTAATCAGGGTACGGCTGCCCAAAAAAAAGAACCGCGAGCAGTTTGCCTGTGCCGAGCTGATGATGGGGGCAAACCACATCCGCGTCCGCTGCATGGACGGTGTTGAACGGATGGGCAGGATCAAGGGCAAGATCAAGAAACGGGCATGGATCCGTGAAGGGGACATCGTCATTGTCGTCCCGTGGAGTTTCCAGGACGCGAAATGCGACATCCTGCACCGGTACCTGCCCCCGCAGGCCGAATGGCTCCGGAAGAACAATTACCTGTAAACCGGTTTTTTACAGTCCTTTTTTTGAAGCATCACATAATGATGACTGACAACCCATGATGATCCAATGAATCCATCTTTTTCATTCGGGCAGTTTGCACTCTCCCAAAAAGTCCTGCAGGGCATCCAGGACATGGGCTTTGAAGAGCCGACGCCCATCCAGACCAACGCGATCCCCGCGATGCTTGCCGGCAGGGACATCATCGGGCAGGCACAGACCGGCACCGGCAAGACGGCTGCGTTCGGCATCCCCGCGCTCGAACGCCTTGACCCCAGAAACCGGAAGACGCAGGTGCTCGTCCTCTCTCCCACCCGCGAGCTTGCCATCCAGACCGCAGAAGAGATATCGCGGCTCGCCCGGCACCTCCCCCACACGACCGTGCTGCCGGTATACGGCGGCCAGCCGATCGAGCGGCAGCTGCGGGCCCTTGCTGCCGGAGTGATGATCGTTGTCGGGACACCGGGCAGGCTGCTGGACCACCTCCGGCGCGGGACGCTGGATCTCTCGCTGGTAACGATCGTCGTGCTCGATGAAGCCGACCGGATGCTGGACATGGGATTTTTGCCCGACATCGAGACGATCTTAAAAAAGACAAAAAAAGAGCGGCAGACCGTGCTCTTCTCTGCAACAATGCCCGGGCCGATCAGGGCGATCTCAAAAAGGTTCCAGAATAACCCCGAGTTTATCTCCGTTTCCCGGGAACAGCTGACAGTCCCGCAGGTGGAGCAGTACTATCTTGAGGTGCATACACGGGACAAGGTGGACGTGCTCTGCCGGCTGCTGGACCAGTACAACCCGAAGCTTGTGCTGGTCTTTGCCAACACAAAACGCAGGGTCGACCAGCTGACCCGGCGCCTGCGCGAGAGGGGAGTGCGGGCGGAAGGGCTGCACGGCGACCTGAAACAGAGCCGGCGGGACCGCGTGATGGCGCAGTTCCGCAACGGTACCATCGACCTGCTCGTCGCGTCTGATGTGGCAGCCCGCGGGATCGATGTCGAGGACATTGACCTCGTGATCAACTACGACGTCCCGCAGGACGTGGAGTATTACGTCCACCGGATCGGGCGGACGGCGCGGATGGGACGGGCGGGACGGGCGGTCACGTTTGCCGGACCGGAGGACATGTACCGGCTCCGGGAGATCCAGAGGTTTGCGCGGCTCAATCCTGTCCCCATGCCGGCCCAGGAAGCCCCCGAAAAAGAAGCCGTGCCGTCAGCCGGTCTTGCCGGAGTGATCAAGCAGACCATCGATGCCGGCGGCCTTGAGCGGGAGGGGGCGATCGTCGGGCAGATCATGGCAGACGATTACACGTCAGCAGAGATCGCATCCGCCCTGATCCGGCTCATCCAGAACCGGGTGCCTGCAGGGGCGCCAGGCACCCCTACCGAATCGTTCCCGAAGGAATCGCGGACGGGGAGGGTGCGGAGGCACAGGACATCATAGGGAGCCGGCGGACTCCTTCCGCTGTCCCTTCACCCTGCCGCACTCCCGGGCCCGATCCCCATATCTTATGTTCGTGCCCGCCAGACATGATCTGCATCTGATGGCCACGTACTCCTCCCTCCCCCATGCCCCCGGCTGCTACCTCTTTTCCGATACGACCGGCACGGTCATCTACGTGGGGAAGGCAAAGGACATAAAAAAGCGGGTTGCCAGCTACTTCACCAAGACCGATCACGACACAAAGACAAAGAACCTGATTGCCCGCATCGCGTCGGTCGACTGCGTGGTGACAACAAACGAAGTGGAGGCGTTCTTACTCGAAAACAATTTAATCAAGAAGCACCAGCCCCGCTACAACATTGACTTAAAAGACGCAAAACGGTTCGCCTATATCGAGATCTCATCCGATGCGTTCCCGCGGATCGGGATCGCACGGAGGGCAAAGGGGGACGGGACATATTTCGGCCCGTTTGTCTCGGCAGGGGAGCGCGATGCGGTAATACGGGTGGTAAAAAAGGTATTTTCCCTCCGCTCGTGCAGGAAACTTCCGAAGCGGGCATGCCTCCGGTACCATATGAAGTCCTGCAGTGCCCCCTGCATCGGGAAGATCAGCGCGGAGGAGTACCGAATCCAGGTGGAACGGGCAACTGCCCTGCTGAAAGGGAAGGGAAGCGAGCTTCTCAGGTCGCTGAAAGCCGGGATGGCACAAAGTTCACAACGGCAGGAGTTTGAAAAAGCGCTTGCCCTGCGCAACCAGATCCACGCGATCGAGCACCTCTCGCAGCGCCAGCACGTCGAGCGCCCGCGGGGCACCGACCAGGACGTGATCTCCTATGCGGTCGCTGACGGCACGGTCTTTCTGATGGTATTTTTTGTGGAGAAGGGGCTGCTCTCCGGAAAACAGGAATACACGTTTGAAGCGCACGGGGACTTTTTCGAGGAGTTCCTTGTCCAGTACTATGCCGACCACACCCCGCCTGCCGAACTGATCCTCCCCCACGACGTGGATCCCGCGCTTGCCGGATACCTGTCGGAACGCAGGGGGTCAGCCGTGCAGTTGACCGCCCCGAAGATCGGCGGCAAGAAGCGGCTGGTCGAGCTGGTGAACAAAAACATCTCGCATGCGTTCCTCCGCGATGAGGTGAAGGTGCAGGAGCTCCGGGCCGCACTTGCCCTCCCGGTCTCCCCTGCAGTCATCGAGTGCTTCGATATCTCGCACCTCTCCGGCACCTCGATGGTGGGATCGATGGTGCAGTTCCGCGGCGGGAGACCGGACAAGAACAACTACCGCCGGTTCCGGATCAGGACGGTTGCGGGGATCGATGACCCCGCATCGATCGCCGAGATCGTGAAGCGCCGGTACCAGCGGCTGGCGGCGGAAGGCACACGGATGCCGGACCTGATCCTCATCGATGGCGGCAGGGGGCAGCTTTCTGCAGCGCTTGATGCGCTCAGGAGCCTTGGCCTCGAAATTCCCGTGATTGCGCTTGCAAAACAGGAGGAGGACGTCTACCTGCCCGGAGAGGTGCTCCCGCGACAGCTCGATGAGAAGGGCACCGCGCTGCGCTACCTGCAGGAGATCCGGAACGAGGCGCACCGGTTTGCGGTGAGCTACCACCGGCTGCTCCGGAAGAAGCGGATGGTGGGCGATGACGGTCGGACGGTAAAAAAGAAAAAGAACTTATCACGATCCGGTTGACAGGAGAGGGTCATCACGGGTATGGACCGTGGATCCGGAATTTTTTGATTTTTTCCATGGAAACCATCGTATGTTCAAAACGAAAAATAAGACACCCGTTCATTCAAAAAAGACTTTTTTTTAACGTATTGGCGGCATGCTTTTTTATACCCAAAAGACAGGGATCAGTATAAAATGTCTATGCAGACGCGGGGCGGATTTTCTAACCTCCTCCTTGGTATTATCCTTGTTAGTACCATGCTTGTCATATCAACCGGCTGCGTCTCCCTGCAAACTGCCGGACTATCAGGGGACGGATCGTCCGCCCCCTCTTCCCCAAACGGGAATCAGCCGAAAAGCTCTTCCTCTTCTGCTGTCAGTTATGCAACACTGACCGATCCTGTTTTCTCTGACAGATCCCCCATCGTCGTACGGGATCTCTCGCAAAAAGGCGGGGAAGTCGGATCAGAAAATCTCCGGATCTCATGGCGTTCACATACGCCACTGTTCCAGGCATCGTTCTCGCCGAAATATTATTCACAGGCAATCAAGGTGAATGTAATGAAGGGGCCGCTTCTTGTAAACTACCGAACGGTGCCCCTTCAATATGACCCCCGGGTCTCGTTCCTTGTCATTACCATCAGGGATATGGGATCCGGTGAGATTGTTGCACAGGACGGATATGGTGAGCCGTTCACGAGCACGCCCGAGAAACAGATGATTGTGTACGGGGACGGGGTGTACCACATCAACGTGTATGGCAACCAGGTTGATGTTACTGTTTCAGTGTATACCGGGGATTCCCTGTAACTGACAGGACTTTCCAGACCCCCAGCTAGGCAGTTGTGCATAAAAAGCGGGATTTATCTGTATTGCACAGGAACAGATTGGTACTGTATGAAAGTGATTATCGATCGTGCATCATGCGTCAGCTGCCGGACATGCTCCGACGCGTGCCCCCTCTTCTTTGAAGAGAACGAGAAAGACACGTTTTCCCAGATCGTCGAGAAATTCCGGCTGGACGGCAACATTGCACAAGGTGTGCCACCGGCAGACATGGAAGATTGTGCCCGCGAGGCGGCAAATCTCTGCCCGGTCCAGATCATCACGATTGAGGAATAATCTCTTTTGCAGATTATCGTGCGGGCGGTTGTGCACCGCGTGCGGACAAATGCCCAGGGAGCAGGAACACCTCCGGATCCCACGGCTAACGCATGCAGGAAAACAACCATAATGCAGTGGATACAACAGGAGAGCTGGGAGAATCCATGAAAAATACCGCAGGCGTGATTGTCCTTCTTGTCGCCCTTGCAGTCTGTGCGGGGTGCACCGGCACAACGGTCCGGGAGAGCCCGCAGGGAGATCTCCGGGCGCACTACGAGTTCAGGGGGAGCTGGTCGCCCACGATCGGGTGCTATGAGCTGGTCTCGGGCTATGTCTATAACGCAGGGACGATGACGGCAGACAGCGTGGTGCTCCATTTCAATCTGGTGAATACAAAGACCGGCACGATCCGGGACTCTGAGTCCGTTTTTATCGGCCCGATTATACCGGGAGGTTCCCGGACCTACGAGGCGGTGCTGGACGGCGAGTGCACTGAGGATTACCGGGTTGATTTCTTGTTCGGGAAATAGTTGTAGAGAAAGAATTTTTTTTAGATTTCTCTCCTCGTTATCACACTCTTTTGTCCGGACATGCTGAAAAAAATACCATGCCCTCTCTGCAGGGAAGAATATTGATAAAAAAGCAACCGGAATGGGGAATATCTCCCCAAACTTATTTTATCCAGCCCATTTTGACATGCCATTCGTACTCGTGCTGCCATCGGTCCTTGTTGAACTTCACGAGCTGGCAGAAATAGTCCCGTTTCTGGCGGTGGATCTCGTCCTGCTCCGGGTACTTGTGCTCGCCGCGGACTGACTGTGCGAGTCTCTCTCCCAGCGTATGCGCATCCGTGATGGCCTGCCCGAGAGCGCCGGGGTCCCTGCCGATGGCGACGCCGACATCGCCGACCACCGTGGCCCCGAGTGTCGTGAGCACGCGGTTCATGTAGCCGACGACCCAGTCCTGGTTGCTTCCCCCGGCCGTGCAGACCGAACAGCCGTACTTCCCCGTGAGCATCTGGCAGTGGATCGCGTCGGCCATGCGGTCGAACATCGCCTTCATCGGCGCCGGCACGGAGTCGATGTAGTTGGGGGCGCCCAGCACGATCCCGTCTGCGTCCATGATCCGCTCGAAGAGGTCGGGGAAATCGTCGACCAGCGTGCACTCCCCGGACTGGTAACAGGTGCCGCAGGCGGTGCAGTACTCGATGTGCACCTTGTAGAGGTCGACAAGCTCCGTCTCTGCGCCCCCGTCGGCTTTTGCCCCTTCGAGCACGGCATTCACCAGCTTGAGGGTATTGCTCTCCTTTCCCCGCGGGCTTGCGTTGATCCCAATGATTTTCATGACTCCTCGTTCCTTTGTAAATCCTGAATCGGCAGGGCAAGGAGATAAGCATGTTGATTTGGGCAGTCCTGAAAAAAACAGGCTGTCAGAAATTACCGGTTACCGGAAAATTCCCGGAGGTTCCCGAAATATTTCTCTCTTCAATTTACATAAAAAAAGTGAACGTTAAAAAAATAAAAAAAATTCTAAACAAAATTTTTTTATCAAAAATATACAACATTTTTTTTATGAATTCACCATTGACTGTGTAAATGTTTAGCCCTTCAGCTACCCCTCACGGAATGCCCCTTTTACTCCGCAGGCAGAACAAAAATGTCCAATAACCCATCATTTTGATTCCCTGCTATAATGAAAATGTCCATGAATAGGGTGGATGAGGGCACGCAGAAATGGATTGCTGCAGGATGGCAGTACTTCCCAGTCTGTGGGCTGATACAGAAGGATTAGGGTTTTACCACTAGGATTGAAAAAATCGGAAAAAATCCAAGCATGGTAGAAGGTTCTTCTTAAGTTTAAAATTTATGAAAACTATCTATTTCTCTAGAAAAATGGATTTTCAGGTGGGATGATTATATTAATTTTGATCATTGGTTATACCTAATATGATTAAGGTGGTCATCGTACATGGCACTGAATAATTACAAACCGATCAAAATCAGAGGCCTGACAGATGAAATTATTGATGCCGGCAATAGAGGGTTCATCCATGATGATGTCCTGATTGAAGACACGTTTGCAGAAGCGTTCGATGCATATGTTATAATGATCCTGATAACTGCTGCAAAAAGGGATCTGGCTGAAACTGCGGCGATATCTGCAACAGGGTATGCCACATCGGTCATCGGGTGCGGTGCCGAAGCGGGAATTGACCATCGCGTTTCCCCCCAGAAGTCACCGGACGGGAGACCCGGTGTTGCGATCATGATGGTTCATCCGGACAAGAAACAGTTAAAGGAACAGGCTGTTGAACGCCTCGCCGAATGTATTCTCACCGCCCCGACCACAAGGGTGTTCAACGGCTTTCCCAATGCAACCGAAAAAATTTCGACAAAGTTACATTACTTCGGGGATGGTTTCGAGTATCAGACAAAAATCCGTGATCGGGACGTATGGGCAATCCCCTGTATGGGAGGAGAATTTTTTATCGAAGAAGAAATTGGCGTTGTAAAGGGTATTGCCGGCGGAAATTTTTTTATCATGGGTGTTACTCAATCGACAACATTGACCGCCGCACAGGCTGCAGTGGAGTCAATTATGGAAGTTGAAGGAGCCATATGTTCTTTCCCGGGCGGGATTGTAGCAAGCGGTTCCAAGATCGGGAGCCTTAAATATAAATTTATGAATGCGACAACCAATCACCTCTTCTGTCCAAATCTCAAGGACAGAATCCCGGACAGTCTTGTTCCCGAAGGAGTGCGTGCGATCTATGAAATAGTCATTGATGGGACAAGTTATGATGTTGTAAAGCAGGCAATGCATGACGGGGTTCATGCAGCTTGTTCAGTGAATGGGATCGTGCAGATAAGCGCAGGGAATTATGGCGGAAAACTTGGTCCACACAAATTCTACCTGCGTGATATTGTATAATTTTTAAAAAAAATTTTTAAAAAATTAAAAAGATTTTCAATAGCAAAAATTTCCTGTTCCTGCAATCATAAGATCCAATATTTTTTAAAAAATCCCGAGTACCCCCGTCTCGTATCGTATTTGTTGGATTTACCGTCTGACACATCCCAAAATCCCCCCTCTATATTAGTGCACTTCCGGGACCTTGATGCCGTACCCAGTGACCTGTCACGGGTAAGATATCCGGCTTAGTGGATGCAGTGCCATTTCGAGTCCATATACGGGATGCAACCCGTACATGAGGTGCCTGCCCCCCGCATGACCTTACCTCATACTACATGCAGATCCTTA
>Ga0315277_10010461_pt1 | contig 11743 bp, 13 predicted proteins | sample YL17G05_15_MG_FD_203695 | JGI IMG/M metagenome (GOLD analysis project Ga0315277, IMG submission 203695) | Sediment microbial communities from Yellowstone Lake, YNP, Wyoming, USA - YL17G05_15 | ecosystem: Environmental > Aquatic > Freshwater > Lake > Sediment | place: USA: Wyoming | collected...
AAACCCCGTTTGCAACCCCATCCTGGCCAAGGCTACGATGGTATTGGCAGCCGATCCCCCGCCGCTGCGAAACCGCAAGGTCCCCTGGTGCTCCAGTTCCTGTAATAGTTGCCGGAACTCCACCGGGGAAAGGGATTGCTCCCTGCCTGCGTGCAAAGGCCACCCCTCTTTGCGCACGGCAGCGAGGTCGGGGACCTCATACAAGAGGTCCAGGTTCAAGGCGCCTATGCCGATGACATCCTTCATTAGTTACTTAGAAAATAGAACCTCTAGATTTCCTCTCCCCGAGGGGAGAGGATAATGGTGAGGGGGAAAATCATCTATATCCACCCTCACCCCCGCCCTCTCCCGCCAGCGAGAGAGGGGGGTTAAATTATACCGTTTTCATCTTTCGTTGGTGACGATCCATTATGGATAGCAATGAAAATACCACGCCCTGAAGATAACCTCAAGGGCATTGAAGGCTTGCGGCTGTGTTGCAGCCCATGCTAGAATGCCCATCTCAATCAAACGGATAGCCCGTTGTTTTCCGGCGCTGGCAAGGCAACGCGCGTGCTGTTATAAGCGCCTTTATAAATCGCAGAGGAGGTCCACGACAATGTTTCGGCGAATAAGCTTCACTCTCGTGCTGTTAATGCTTGCCATCGCTCTTATTGCCGCGGGAAAGCAACGCGGGATAACGCTGCGGTTAACGCATGCAGATTCCGGATCAACAATAACGCTCCATCCCGGTGATACACTGGAAATAGTGTTACAGGGCAATCCGACGACGGGTTATACCTGGGAGGTGAAGCCCGGCTCGGAGGCCCTCCTGAAACAGAAGGGAGACCCGGAGTTCACGCCGGACAGCAAGGCATTGGGTTCCGAGGGGCGCATGACCTTTCGGTTCGACGTTGTCGCTGCCGGCAAGGGGTCCCTGGTACTTTTATACCGCCGCACCTTTGAACCAGAAGTCCGGCCGCTGCGGACCTTTGGTATTCGCGTCGTCGTAGCTGAGTGAAAATCAGAAAAATGAATGGCGTAGGGGAGGTAAAAAGGAAACTGCCTTACGGAGGGGTATGAGATACCTCCCGTACCTTCGCGATAGGCATTTGGCACGTCTCCCTGAAACAGGTAACCTCAGTATTTGGCGAAGAAGTCCTGTACCTCTTTGATCAGGGCGGTCTTGGCGTCCGTGAAGACGCCGCCGGCAAAGACAAACTCCAGCGTAAATATGAGATTGTATTCCACCGCCGAGGTCTTGTATTCCTGGGTGGCGGTCACGATGACATCCTTCAACTGTTTCCCTTCGGCGCCCTTAAAGAGCTGCGACTTCTTCAAGATGAGATCGAGGGCCTCCTTGGCATCCTCGGCGTTTTCCAGGGTAACCTCGATCCCCTCGACCTCCTTGAGCGCCTTGACGAGCTTGTCACGGTCTACCTTGATTTTCATGGTGTCCTCGCGGCAATGGAATCACTACCGTATAACTATAGAGAATATGGTACTAGTGGTCAAGGCATGAATAGAGCCAGAAATTGAGCTTGGATAACTGCCTTTTTCATATATCTCAACAAGTAGCTTGACACTAGGCTCAAAATAGCTTAATCTATTAGTAGACTAAGGAGGCGTGACCGTGGGAAGTACTACAATCCGTATCTCAGAGAAAAAAAGGGATACCCTCAAAATTATCGCCAGTATTGAAAAAAGAGAGATGAAAGAGATCCTCTCCGAGCTCATAGACGAGTATATTGAGCGACACAAAGAGACCCTAGAGCTTCTTTCCAAGCCTGACTGGCTTGAGATCATCGAAAGAGGCAAAAAAGAGGTAGCCATGGGAGTAAGGGGGAAATCTCTTGGCGAATTGGAAGATTGAGGTCAAGCCGGCGGCGGAAAAATACTATTTGAAACTTGATAAGCGGACGCGAGCAAGGATAAAGCAAGCTCTACACGAATTAGAAGAAGCAGAAAATCCTTTACTCCTCCCTGATGTTCGAGCTTTAACAGGCCAGTTGCATGGAGACTACCGCTTGAGAGTCGGGGGATGGAGGATCCTTTTTACCCCCGACAAAGAGAAAAAAATGATATACGTTTATGCTATACTTCCACGAGGTGATGCTTACTGATGAAGATTCATAATATGATTCGGAAAAGAAACACTGTTATCGCCTTGAGTGTATTGGTCTTAGCCTTCGCATGCCTGGTGGCCGCTTCCCTGGCTGCCGAGGTGGCAGTCATCAAGGTCAATTACAGGAGCGCCACGGACATCCTCCCCCTGGTGCAGGACCTCCTCTCCGCTGAAGGCAAGGCATCTGTTGATACCAGGACCAACTCCCTGATCGTGGTGGACACGAAGGAATCCCTGACCAAGATCCAGGCCTTTGTAGCATCCATAGACAAGCTGGCAGAGCAGGTCAAGGTCCGGTTCCGGTTCCAGGAACAGGGCGTCTCCACAGACAGGGACATCTCAGCCTCGGGCAGGATCTCCGGGGAGCACGGATCAGTAGCCATCGGCAGGGACAGACGCGAGGGGGTGCATGTCCGCGCCAGAGACACCGTCGTGAACCGGCGGGGAAACACGGAATCCTTTATCTCGGTCATGTCCGGGAGCTCTGCCTACCTCTGGGTGGGCAAGGAGGTCCCCTTTACCGAGCGATGGGTCTACCTTACACATCACTACGCCCACGTGGTCGAGACGGTGAACTTTGAGCGCGTCGAGACGGGGTTTGAGGTGCGCCCTATTGTAATCGGAAATAATGTGCAGGTAGAGATCATCCCCAGGATCTCCTCTCTCGATAGGGGCGGGCAGGTAGTGCGCCTCACCGAGGCTGCGACCACCTTGACCGTGCCCAAGGGGCAATGGGTGACCATCGGCGGCTCCAGCGAACAGAGCAACGAAGTCTTCCGCGACATCCTCTCCTACGGCTCCTCCACCACAAATTCCACGCTGTCACTTTCGCTGATGGTGGAATAGAAATGGGTGCACATTACATTTAAGTTGCTTTGGAACCCCTATTTTGCCGTGTGTGCCAGAAACGTGATATACTATAACCATGAAACCTCGTGTGTATATTGATACTTCTGTCGTTGGTGGTTGTTTTAGATAGGTTGTTTATGAAAAAACATTTGATGCCGTAAACTTCCAAAGAAAAGTACGTGCTGAATTGAGCAAACAATACTTGGAAAATCGTGAGGCCTTCCTTAAGGAACTCACGGAAAAATACGGCATGTTAAAGAAAGCCAAAGGCCGGCACACAGAGAAGGTATCACCGTCACAAAGGTCGGACTTATGAATCCTGTTTGGCAAGCGAATCCTCTTTAAAAAAGGATTGGCTCAAGCCTGAGGAGGATGAGGCGTGGCAAGGCTTGTAACAAGGAGGGGCATATGAAGAAGGCAAGCGATATTGAATATACCGTCCAAATTTGGAAGGAGGGCGATCAATATGTTGCTCATGCAATGCCTTTGGACGTGATGAGTTCAGGAACAACACCCGAGGAAGCCAGAAAAGCCCTTGATGAAGCTGTTCACCTCTTTTTGGTCACGGCAAGAGAAATGGGGACTTTAAAAGAAATTTTACTAGAGGCCGGCTATGAATTTAGTAAAGGAAAATGGGTAGGACCATCCTGGGTGGCTGTTGAAAGGCATTCCGCAGTTGTTGGTTCCTAAACATGTCCAGAATATCTCCAATTCATTGGAAAGATCTTGAAAGGGTCTTTTTAAAAACGGACTTTCGGTTTGCAAGACAGGAGGGAAGTCACCGGTCCTACATAAAATCCGGGGTTTCCAGGCCGATTGTAATACCTACATACAGAGAAATCCCGGTATCAATTTATAAAAAATAATCTTAAAACAGCAGGAATATCGAGGGAGCAATACTTCGAGCTATTGGGTAAACAATGAGCATTCCCGCTATGAGGTTGCAGCTCAGGGAGACCAGGTGGGGTAGTTTGCTAAATTAACTTATTGTAAAAACAGAGCCTCCTTCTTTGGGCTCTCTGATGACGTGTATAGAATCACAGAAAGAGAAGTGAAAGTTTTCAACAAACGGCCGCATTGTTTCCTGACCGGGTTGCACACAACGACGACTGAAGGAGTTCTCTATGAAAGCCACGATTGAAATCACCAACACACAGTTACATAATCTAATAAAAGCAGTTTATCTCTCAGATTGGGTCATTAATGCCCACAGAATGACTGATGAAATTGATTCCGACTCCCGATCATTTGAGCAATATGTGTTAGGGATATTATATAATGCCGGCTGTAAAGATCATATTGACTTCGATGCCCAGTTGAATACGTACTTTGTCAATGGCAACCTTGAAGAATCGTTTCAAGAGATTATTGATGACTATGAAGATGAGACCTTCTGGGATGAGCTTGCGAGTCGTCTAGCGGAAAGAGATTATTATGAAAAGAATAAACCTAAAAACAGTGAAACTGATAACGATAGAGCGAAAAGAGTTGCTGCTATTTTTTCAATCGAGGATAAATATAATGAGGAATTTGAAAGATATGGAATAGAGAGGTTAAAGATACGAAATAATCCATGACCCGGAAAGGAGGGGTATATGAAGAAGACAGGTGATATTGAATATACCGTTCAAATTTGGAAGGAAGGCAATCAATTTGTTGCACATGCAATGCCTTTGGACGTGATGAGTTCAGGAACGACACCTGAGGAAGCCCGAAAAGCCCTTGATGAAGCTGTTCACCTCTTTTTGGTCACGGCAGGAGAAATGGGGACTTTGGAAGAAATTTTACTAGAGGCTGGCTACGAATTTACCAAGGGGAAATGGGTAGGGCCATCGTGGGTGGCTGTTGAAAGGCATTCCGCAGTTGTTGGTTTCTAAACATGTCCAGAATATCTCCAATTCATTCGGCGGCTCCAGCGAACAGAGCAACGAAGTCTTCCGCGACATCCTCTCCTACGGCTCCTCCTCCACAAACTCCTCGCTGTCACTATCGTTGATGGTGGAATAGGGAGTAATGTATAATATTCATGTTATTTTGAAACTAATGTCTTTTTTACTGGTCGTTTTGCACTTTTTTGTGATTTATAAAATGAACTTCAGGAGCAATAATTCTCTTGACAAATCTTAAGTGATTTCGGTACGATGTCCACGATTGAAAATAGAAAAAACTGACCGCGCTCAATGATTGAACTAACGCACTTTTCAGTTGTCGTCTTAGCTCAGGCACATAATCCAACAATTTTGAATCCCGATTTCCTAAAACACAACAATATTGTTAGTGAAAAATTTACAGTTAAAAATTTCATTTGTACCCCGCCAATAGCGCAGGTGTCTTATGCTGAAGGTATTTCCATAGTTGCCGAATTTGAGAAAATACAATTTATCGATGAAACTGCGGAAAGACTTCCGAATCAATCGCCTATCCCTACAATTGCTATTAAATATATTGAAACATTGCCGCACGTGAATTATACTGCTGCGGGAATAAATTTTATGGGGCATTTTAAATTTAAGAATGCAGAAAGTGTACGAACTTTTATAATCAAAAAATTTGTTAAAGGTGGTCCTTGGCTGCTATCGAAGGATGAAATAGTGGATGTCGGTTTGAATTTTGTATATTCTGATGGTAACATGAAACGCACTATCAACATAAATCCAGGTGAATATAAGAAAGCTGGAAACGAACCCATACCCGTGATAGCACTCCGCTACAATCAGCATTTCGAAGCAAAGGATAAAGATCGCCGTTCAATTGAAGCATTTATTGCCGATTGGGAGAAAGCATTTTCACAATATGCGATATTTGATAAGCAAATATTTGCGGGGGAATAAATGGATACAATTGCCGTTCTTAATACTACAGACAAAACAAGAGATGTTGTATACAATATCTGGTCTAAAAGTCTGAACAAAGAAAATATCGAAATATATGAATTGTCCACGTCTATCGCAGGTCATATTCCGGTTGCGTCATCAACATTGGCAGCCTATGATATAAATAAACTTAATAAAACAGCTATTGAATGGGACAATATTGAAATAATTAGAAATGAAGAAGTGCATGTGTTCAGTCTGACTTCGACGAAGCCAAAAGATATTTTTTTGTTTCCCGAGACAATCGACCATAATGCTATAGAATTTTGCGCTAAGAAAAACATCTTGTCATATGCTCAAGATTATTATATCTCTATTCTTCAAACATTCAGACAAGTTAAGAGTATTGGAGTTGAATTGAGCAAAGATTATGAAATTGAGGATATTACGAAAGTTCGTTTTAACATAGTTATGTCAAACAACGTGGATGCTATTCTGGATGATGAAGACAATTTTCTCGAAAATGTCCGTAAAACTATCCTCCCCGATGTTCTTTCTAACTTTGTTTTAACGCTTCAAATATTTTAATGGAAGGCAAAGATTTTCTAACTATTGCATTGCAGTATTGCGGTTCTTCAAGTGAAGCCGAAAGAAGGACAGCTGTTAGTCGTGCCTATTATGCTCTATTTAACACGATAAAATATTTACTCAGGGCGAAGGGCTTCCCTATTCGGAAAAGCGCGAATGGGCATGACCAGCTTTACAGGTATTTAAATAATTCTGGTTTGACGGATGCCCAGGCTATTGCATCTAAATTGAATTCTTTGCGGACAGTGAGAAATGATGCTGACTATGAACTACATAAATCGGGTTTTGATGTCAATAATTGCACTCTTTATTGTAGACAAGCAGAAAAATCATTTGAAAGATTTGATAGTCTTAATATCGAACAACTCTCCAAAGATATCGAGACCTATAAAAAAAAGATCAATGAGCGATAGTCAAAAAATTCAAACAAAAGAGAGGAGAGTGATTATCCAAGTGTTAGAGGCCTAGTAGTGTCAGATTTTGAAATATAAAATTTAGATAACGACCTTAATCCTATAATGCTTAATCTTCGCTCCTTGACAGGGGCATGCAATAATTCAACTATTTTATCCTAGGTGCAGTTGACGAGAAATCCGCCTTTATCCTAAACTTGCCTTGTGAAGGATAATAAAAGCCCTGACCATGTCCTCCTGATCTTTCCCCCTGTTGCCAAGCCATCTGAGCCGCCGGCAGGCATTGCCATTCTTTCCGCAGCTCTGGCTGCTTACAACGTCGATCACACCCTCCTGGATGCCAATCTCGAAGGGTTGCTCGATCTCCTCAAAAAGCCATTTACGCCTGTCGACACCTGGACGCGCCGCGCATATCGCAATCTCTCAAGAAATCTGAGCAGCCTCCGAAGCTGGCAAACCTATAAGAATATCGATACCTATAAGCGGGCGGTATTGGATATAAATCGCCTGCTTACCATGGCAGGCGGCGAGCGGGTGCGTATCAGCCTTGCCGACTATGATGACACAAACCTATCGCCGGTTAAAAGCGAAGATCTCCTCTACGCAGCCGAGCATCCAAAGGAAAACCCCCTTTATGCCTATTTCAGCAGCCGTCTGCCAGCGATTATCGAGCGCGACAAGACAACAGTTGCCGGCTTTTCCCTCAACTATCTGAGCCAGGCCCTTACGACCTTTGCCATGATCGGGTTCCTCAAGCAAGGGTTCCCCGGTATTACTATCGTACTCGGCGGCAGTCTTGTTACCTCGTGGCTGCGGGGCAATCAGAGGGAAGGGCTTTTCAATGGCCTGATTGATCATTGCGTCTCAGGCCCAGGGGAATACCAGCTCCTTGCCCTGCTCCAAAAAAACCCTTCGCCAAAGATGCACCTTACCCCCTGCTATGATTCCTTGCCAATCAGCGACTACCTGGCACCAGGGCTGATTCTCCCTTTTCGGTCTGCGATTGGATGCTACTGGGGCAAATGCTCGTTTTGCCCGGAAAAGGCCGAGGGAACTTCTTATGAACAAATCCCGCCGGAGAAAGCGGCAATTGATCTTCGCGATCTCGTTGCTAGAACGAAGCCGGCCCTGATTCATCTCGTGGACAATGCCATGAGCCCGGCCTTGATGCAGGCCATTTGCGAGCAGCCGCCAGGCGCAGCCTGGTATGGCTTTGCCCGGATCACCCCTCATCTGACAGACCCTGGCTTCTGTATGGCCTTGCGGCAATCCGGGTGCGTGATGCTGAAGCTCGGCCTGGAATCAGGCGACCAGGGAGTGCTCGACGCCCTGCACAAAGGGATCGACCTGGCAACGGCATCGCTTGCCTTGCAGACGCTGAAAAAGGCGGGCATCGCCACCTACGTCTATCTCCTCTTCGGCACGCCGGCCGAGACGCGCATTGAGGCGCAGCATACCCTCGATTTCGTGGCTCATCATGCCGTGGAAATCAGGTTTATGAATATAGCCATTTTCAACCTTCCCCTCAACAGCCCGGAGGCTACCGGCCTCGAGACAGCCGGTTTTTACGAAGGGGACCTTTCCCTCTACACTGATTTCCAACACCCCCAGGGCTGGGACCGACGATTGGTCAGGGAGTTTCTGGAGACGGAATTCAGGAGACACCCGACAATCAGACCTATACTCAACAATCATCCGCCTTTTTTCACCTCCAACCACGCGCCTTTTTTTGCAGGAATAGGGCAATAGCGAGATTTAACCGTTGATTTTTATTACTTTGTGTTTATACTCTTGCGTATCCTAAAAATAAGGAGGGGGAAATGCTGGACTTTACGCTTTCGCCGGAACAGGTAGCGATACAACAGCAGGCGCGGGCATTCGCGCTCAAAGAGATCCTTCCCGTAGCGGCCTATTATGACGAATCGAATGTCCTGCCGATGGATATCATGAAAAAGGCCTTCGCTGCCGGCCTGTTGAACAGCGGCATACCCAAACAATACGGCGGCAGGGGATTAGGCCTCATCGAAGCCGCACTCATTACCGAGGAGCTCTCGGCCGCCTGCTTGGGCCTTGCCACGTCGCTCTCCGACAACGGCCTGGGGATGGAACCCATCATCTTGTCAAACAAGGAAGATCTTAAGAAGAAATATCTCACGATCCTCGCCAAAGAGCCTAAACTGATATGCTTTGCCACTTCCGAGCCGACCATGGGCTCCGATGTAGCCAGCATGCACTGCCGCGCGGAAAAAAAGGGGAACGACTATATCCTAAACGGAACAAAGTATTGGATCACGAACGGCGGCGTCGCCGATTACATGACGGTGTTCGCCACCGTTGATCCCAAATCCCAACATAAGGGGATCTGCGCCTTTGTCGTGGAGCGGGGCTGGGAGGGGGTATCATCCGGACAACATATCGAGAAGCTGGGGCAGCGGGCGTCCAACACGACGGCGCTCAATTTTAAAAATGTGCTTGTCCCCAAAGAAAATGTCTTGGCTGAGCCGGGCGAGGGTTTCGTGCTGGCCATGAGGACCTTTTCCCGCACGCGCCCTTCTATCGGGGCCTTCGCCGTCGGCGCAGCACGCTCGGCCATGGAGTTTGCCATCGATTATGCGAAAAGAAGGCAGGCGTTCGGCATGACGCTCCAGAGTTTCGAGGCGATTCAGTTTAAACTAGCGGAGATGTATCAGAAGGTGGAGACTGCACGCCTCCTGGTCTTGAAATCGGCGTGGGAGGCCGATAGCGGCATGGATCCAACGATCAGCGCCTCGATCGCGAAATTTTACGCGACGGAGGCGGCGTTTGAGGTAGCGAGCGAGGCCATGCAGGTCGCCGGCGGCTACGGATACACGCGTATGTTCCCCTTCGAGAAGCTCCTCAGGGATATACGCCTCCTCATGATCTACGAAGGTACGAGCGAGGTACAGCGGCTCATTGTGGCGGGTCACGCGCTCGGCAATTACAAGCCGGTGATGCCGCCGCTCGAGGATCTGGCTATTTTGAGGAGCGAGGGCACCGGGAAGATGCTCGATAAGGAGATGAAGGGCAAGACCGCGTGGCGGTGCCGTATGTGCGGCTATGTCCATTACGGCGACAGTCCGCCTGATGAGTGCCCCTCTTGCTTTTTCCCCTCCCCGGCCTTTAAAAAGGTGTGGCCGGCTTAACCATTAGTTTTCAATTACGTATCTTGAAATCGGGAAAAGAGGGATTATTCTATAGATAAGTCTCATAATCAGAGAAAGGGAGATAACATGATTACGACCACAGAAACAGCCCACAAGAGGATCGAAGAGATCTTGAAGGAGAAAAAGGATGCGCCGCAGGGGGTGAGGGTATTCCTCCAGGAGGGCGGGTGAGGGGGTCCGGCCCTGACCTTGGCTCTGGATGAGCCAGCAGAAGCGGATAGCGTTTTCCCCAATGGTAGCGTGCAATATTTCATTAATAAGGATTTGCTCAAAACGACCGGTGACGTCGCCATCGACTTTGTCGAGGCGGGTTGGAGGCGGGGTTTTACCGTCGGCGCCCAAAACCCGGTAGCGGGCGCTGGAGCATGCGGCGCAGGTGGGGGGTGCGGCTCGCAGGGGTCGTGCGCTTAAGAGCAATACGGCTCCGTATACTTTTTTACTATCATGGAATAGAGGATTAAGTTAACCTCCTTTTCCCCCCATACTGAGAATTAAGCCCCTTGTTCAAAGGGGCTTTTTTTATGTAAATGGAGGGGGCCAAATCCCCACAGCCTGAGTAGGTTTTGACCCCCTCCCGGACGATCGTGCTAAAAAAATTACGATTATTTCGGACTATGATCAGAAATAAGACCTTGTCTTAACCACCCAGTTTTATTAAAATTTTACTATTCAAATATAAATAATAAAATGATAATAAAAAGTCAAGCACTATTTTAAGGGGGGCGCTTTTTGCTGAGAAGTATGGTAGATTGATGAGGCCGCATTTGAACCAGTTAAGGGAGAAAATAGGGGTGGGCAAAACCTTGGATGACTTTTCCCCTTTTCGTGCGCTTCGCAGGATCCAGATGAAAGCAGCACTGCGTTCGATCTTCTTTCGGTTGAAGGAGATGCCTCTTTTCCTGAGGTTCCTCTTGTTCCCCTACAGCCTGATAGGGAGCATTCTCTTTATCGATGGGGCGTTTGTCCCTATCGTAGAATTCGAGATTAAGGGGAAACAGGTCTCTTGGTTCGACTGGTGGGTTGCCGGGGCAGGTCCGCTCTTTGTTATTATTGGCTTCCTCCTTTTTATATCGGCCTTTGGCTTTTATGGAAAGAAACGCTATGCCCGCCTGACGTTTCTTGCGGTTTTTTGCGTGGCACTGCTCTTCATCCGGCAATTTGAAGAGCCGACGATGACGGGCATGATTATTATGGGGATATTGTTTCTTGCCGTGGGATGGTATTTATTTCTTAAGAAGAGTATCAGGCTATACTTTGCATCGAACGAAAAGGGAGGGGAGACTCTATCCCGCCTTAACCGTTAGGATATTATCCCAATGTCTTGCAAGGAAGGCAGTGGTCCGGCATGCGCGATGAGATTTCAGTAGATCACTTCTCCCCTCATCATTAAGCCCCGTCTCTGAGACGGGGCCTTGTTATTGCCTGGGGCGAAGGATGCCGTGCGGACCGTCCCTCACCGTAACAAAGATTACCGCACCGCGCTGCCCGGCGGCACCTCTCGTTCGGGGATGAGCATGATTGGCTTCCCACCGACATCTGCCGCCAGGATCATCCCCTGGCTCTCGATACCCCTGAGCTTGCGCGGCTCCAGATTGACGAGTATCGGTACCTGCTTGCCGATGAAATCCTCGGGCGTGCAGGTAAGTGCCATGCCCGCCACCACCTGTCTGGTCTCTTCTCCGAGGTCGACCTCCAACCTGATCAATTTGTCGGTGCCCTGAACCTTCTCTGACGATGTTACCGTACCGATCCTGATGTCTAGCTTTATGAAATCATCATACGTGATCATTA
>Ga0315277_10010464_pt1 | contig 11742 bp, 7 predicted proteins | sample YL17G05_15_MG_FD_203695 | JGI IMG/M metagenome (GOLD analysis project Ga0315277, IMG submission 203695) | Sediment microbial communities from Yellowstone Lake, YNP, Wyoming, USA - YL17G05_15 | ecosystem: Environmental > Aquatic > Freshwater > Lake > Sediment | place: USA: Wyoming | collected...
CCCCTAGGCCATGAAGCTCTACGCTGGCGTCACGGACCAAGATTGGTTCGATTATCTAAGGTCCCAGATAGGCATTGATGAGGTAAACTTCTGGCAGCCGTCGCCGAATGCCGAGTTCCGTGCGCTCAATAAGGGTGATATTTTCCTCTTCAAATTACACCGCAGCGAACGAACTCAAAACCGGGATCTGATAGCCGGAGGAGGTGTCTTCGTCTCTTTTTCGACCTTCCCGATTAGTTTTGTTTGGGAGAACTTCGAGAATCGAAACGGGGCGGCTTCATACTCAGAAATGCGTCAGCGGCTCCTTCATTACCGGAGAATTCCCGATAATCCCCACGAGGATTTCCAGGTCGGATGCATCATCTTGACCCAGCCATTCTTCTTCGATGAATCGTTATGGTTTCCGGCTCTGGATTGGAGTCCCTCAATCGTCCGAGGCAAGGCCAAGGGCTACGAACTCAATAAGGAAGCCGGGCAATTCATCTGGGAAAACCTCCAGCGCGCCTGGCAGCAACAGCGGGTTTATGACCTCGATAAAGAAGCCCAGCGCGTCGAAGAGGAGCGGGCCCGTTACGGCAAAGAAACAACGATCAAGCCCCGCCTCGGCCAGGGAGCATTTCGGTTCCAAGTGACCGACGCCTATCACCGTGCCTGCGCGATCACTGAGGAACATTCATTGCCAGCACTCGAAGCAGCGCACATCAAGCCGTTCACGGAAAGCGGGCCGCATGCGGTTTATAACGGACTCCTGCTGCGGAGTGATTTCCACCGTCTCTTCGACCGCGGTTATATAACCGTCACGCCCGAATACCGCATCGAGGTCAGCCGTCGCCTCAAAGAAGAATTCGAAAACGGCCGGTCGTATTATCCATTCCACGGCAAGCCCCTGGGCCATCTTCCCGCGCTTCCCGAAGATCGCCCCAGCAATGAACTACTGATTTGGCATAATGACAATATTTTTAGAGCGTGAAGAAGGTTTTGCAAAGAGAGGATAGAGATGTCCCCTAGACAAAAGAAACCCAAAGCCCAACCCGCCAAGAACGGCGCCACCCTCGGTTTTGAAGCCAAGCTCTGGGCCACGGCCGACGCCCTGCGCGGCAGTATGGACGCGGCCGAATATAAACACGTCGTCCTCGGCCTCATATTTCTCAAGTACATCTCGGACGCATTCGAAGAGCATCAAGCCAAGCTCGTGGCCGAGCGAGCCCAGGGTGCCGACTCGGAAGACCCCGACGAGTACCGCGCCAAAAACATCTTCTGGGTGCCGCCCGAGGCGCGCTGGTCGCATCTCAAGGCCCAGGCTAAGCAGCCCACGATCGGCCAACTTGTGGATGACGCGATGGTAGCCATCGAGCGCGATAACCCGACTCTCAAAGCCGTTCTACCGAAGGACTATGCCCGCCCGGCCCTGGATAAATCGCGGCTCGGGCAGTTGATCGACCTCATCAGCAATATCATGATCGGCGACGCGGAGAGCCGCTCTAAGGATACTCTCGGCCGGGTCTATGAATACTTCCTTTCTCAGTTCGCGAGCGCCGAGGGCAAGAAGGGCGGCGAGTTCTATACCCCACGCTGTATTGTGCGCCTGCTCGTCGAGATGCTTGAGCCGTACAAGGGGAGGGTTTATGACCCCTGTTGCGGCTCTTCCGGGATGTTTGTGCAGTCAATCGAGTTCATCCAGGCCCATGCTACCGGGAACGGCAATGCCGGTAAGGCAAAGAACGATATTGCCATCTACGGCCAGGAGTCGAATTACACGACTTGGCGCTTGGCCCGTATGAACCTCGCCATCCGTGGCATCGAGGGCCAGATCGCCCATGGCGACAGCTTCCATAACGACCGCCACCCGGATCTCAAGGCCGACTTCATCCTCGCCAATCCGCCGTTCAACGTGAGCGACTGGCGAGGCGAATTGCTGAAAGACGACAAGCGCTGGAAGTATGGGGTGCCGCCCCCGGGCAACGCCAACTTCGCCTGGGTCCAGCACATAATCCACCACCTCGCGCCTACGGGACTGGCGGGATTCGTCCTTGCCAACGGTTCGATGTCCTCCAACCAATCGGGCGAGGGCGAGATCCGCAAGAATATTCTGGAGGCCGATCTTTTGGATTGCATGGTGGCGCTCCCCGGCCAGCTCTTTTATTCGACGCAGATCCCGGCTTGCCTTTGGTTTCTAGCGCGCGATAAGAAGAACAGCCGTTTCCGTGATCGTCGCGGCGAGGTGCTCTTCATCGACACCCGCAAGCTTGGCCGGATGGTGGACCGCACTCACCGCGAGCTAACTGACGAGGATATCGCACGCATCGCAGGCACTTACCACGCCTGGCGCGGTAAGAAGGACTCGGGCAAGTACGCAGCCGTGCCTGGATTCTGCAAGAGCGCGACGCTCGATGAAATTAGTAAGTACGGATATGTACTCACCCCGGGGCGCTACGTTGGCGCGGAGGCGCAGGAAGACGACGGCGAGCCGTTTGAGGAAAAGATCAAGCGGCTGGTTGCCCAACTGCGCGAGCAGCAGGAAGAAGCCGCGAAGCTGGACGCTGCCATCGCCTCCAACCTGAAGGAGTTAGGATATGGGAAGTAATTGGTCGATCGTACGCGTTGGCGACTTGACCGATTCGATATCCGAAACCCACAAGTTCGAAAAAGACTATCTCATATTTTTGAATACTTCGGATGTGCTGCTCGGCAAGCTTCTGCACAACTTGTACTCCGAAGTTAAGAATTGGCCGGGCCAAGCAAAGAAGTCGATTAAAAAAGACGATATCCTCTTTAGCGAAATCCGGCCTGCGAACGGCCGGTGGGCCTATATCGATTTCGAGGCTGATGATTATGTTGTGTCTACAAAGCTAATGGTGATTCGCACAAGAACGAGTCGGGTTCTTCCAAAGTTCTTTTATTACTTCCTAACCAGCTCGGGTATTACCTGGGAACTACAGCATCTTGCTGAATCACGTTCTGGTACCTTTCCTCAGATCACTTTTGACCAAGTTTCTGAGCTTAAGCTATCGCTTCCACCGGTTCCTGTCCAAAGAATAATCGTCAGTTTTCTAGACACGCTGGACGACAAGATCGAGCTGAACCGGCGAATGAACGAGACGCTGGAGGCGATGGCACGGTCGATCTTCAACTCGTGGTTCGTGGACTTTGATCCCGTCTGCGCTAAGTCCGAAGGCCGCAACTCCGCCCTGCCCAAGCACATCGCCGACTTGTTTCCCGCTTCGTTCGAGGACACTGAGCTGGGCGAAATTCCAAAGGGGTGGAAAGTGCGACCTTTTTCTACGGCAGTGGAAATAATTGGAGGCGGCACACCCAAGACCAATGTCGATGAATACTGGAATGGAGATATTCCTTGGTTCTCAGTTGCTGATGCGCCGAATGAAAACGATGTGTTCGTAATTGATACTAAGAAGAAGATAAACCAGACGGGGATTGATCATTCAGCTACGCGGATTTTGCCAATTGGAACAACGATTATTTCGGCACGAGGCACGGTGGGCAAAGTAGCACTTGTGGGCGTGCCAATGACAATGAACCAGTCCTGCTATGGTTTGCAGGGCACAGGTGCAGGCCCATATTTCACATATTTCGCTACTCGACAGCTGGTTGTAGCCCTAAAACAGCGGAGTCATGGGTCTGTTTTCGATACTATTACTCGCGATACTATGGCTGGAGTCGCTGTGGTCGTACCGTCCAGAGCTGAATTAAACATTTTCGAGGCACTTGTTGCTCCGCAGATGGAACGCATAAGGCATAACCTGATAGAATCCAGGACTCTTGCCGCTCTGCGCGACGCCCTACTCCCCAAGCTTATCTCCGGGGAACTTCGTATAAACGTTCATCTAAAAGCAGAATCCGGATGAAAATCACCCGTATCCAGCGCATTCGTAACTATCGTATTTTTCGTGATTTTATATGGCCGAGGAGCGGCCTACCTGACTTTGGTCGCTTCAACCTCATTTATGGTTGGAACCGCTCAGGGAAAACCACCCTTTCGGAATTGTTCCGGCACCTACAAATGAAGGAGCCCATTATTGAGGGTGATGTCCAGTTCGCTGTGGACGGAAATATTATTCATTGTAATTCGCTAACGACTATAACGTTGCCGTCGATAAGAGTATTTAACCGTGATACCGTCAGCCGTCTGGTCTTCGAAAGTCCAGATCAAGAATTCCCGCCGATTTTTGTCCTCGGCGAAGACAGTAGCGAGAAGCAGAAGCAAATTGAGCAGTTGCGACAGGATGCGGCAAAGGCTGCCGCCGATCAACGAGATTGGGAAAGCAAGAGATCGCGTGCGGAATCGGATTGCGAAGGCTTCTGCGAGGACCGCGCACGAGAAATCAAAAATCTGCTCACTATTTCTGGGGGCGGTCCATATAATAACTACAACAAAAGCGATTTCAAGAAAACGGCCGAGGAACTTACCGCGATAACACCGCCTATTCAATCGCTCACCGTCGAGGACCGCGAGAAGTACCTAACTACCAAGAACGGAGTGCCAAAGGAGCGGGTGGAACCTCTTTCTATTGAGCTTCCGGACTTTATGTGGATTACTCAACAGGTAACACAGGCGCTTGGCCGGTCGGTGCAATCAAGGGTTCTGGAAGAACTTGTCGCCGATCCGGCTGTGGCTGCTTGGGTAAGCCAAGGGCTATCCCTTCATACTGGCGACTGGGCGAGCGATAAGTGCAGATTCTGTAACCAGCATCTGCCCCAAGATCGCCTGAATCAGCTCCAAGCACACTTCAATGATGAGTTCAAACGCTTCCAGGGCGACGTTGAAGCACTAATGGTGACTGTAATATCCGCAAAGAAGCGTATCGCGATGATTCAACCACCGGCGAGAGCTCTGCTCTATCCGCACCTTGCCAATGAATATGACGAACAAGCGAGCATGCTTAAAGCGCAATCTGAGATTGTCGGGCACTATCTTGACGCGCTGAATTCTGCACTCGAAGCCAAAAAGAGGGAACCATTCAAAACTCTAACGCTACCTCCTTTCCTGACTAGCGCAAATCCTCCCACTGAACCCCCGGGAACACTAGAAAAGATATTTCAGGCTGTCCTCTATGGGGTCGCATCGCTCGGTGCTCTTATGGGGCAAGTCGTATATAAGAGAATAAATGAGGTGATTAGCAAACATAACAGGCTAACAGACGATTTCTCCCAGGAAATTGGAAATGCCCGCAGGGCGCTAGAAAAAGACGAGGTTCTCAAGGCGCTTTCTGATTATCGCGCTAAGCTATTTAGCATCGATGATGCCAAGGCGGGATTAACGAATGCAAACAATAAAGCCCAAGACATCCAAAGACAGATTGTTAGGATTGAGCAGGCTATTCGGAATCATCAGAAGCCTGCTAATGAATTGAACAAGGAAATGGCAGCTTATCTTGGCCGGGACGAGCTAAGGTTCGATGTTCGGGATACCGGTTACGCCATTAGCCGGAGCGGTCACCCAGCTATGCACCTTAGCGAAAGCGAACGTACCGCAATTGCCTTTATGTATTTTTTAAAGACGCTGAATGAAGTGGACTTTGATTTGAAGACAGGCGTGGTTGTTGTCGACGACCCGGTATCGAGCCTGGACGCGAACTCGTTGTTTTCGGCATTCGGATATATGCAGGAACGCACCAGGGCTGCCGGACAGCTGTTTGTTCTCACCCACAACTTTTCCTTTTTCCGCCAAGTAAAGAACTGGTATCACCATCTTCCTAGCCAGCATAAGAAAGACCTTAACCTCCGGCCTGCTCGCTTCTATCAGTTGAATATGTTTATTCGAGATGGACAGCGCGAGGCTTCGCTCGCGCCATTAGACCCGCTGCTGGAAGAATACGACTCTGAGTACCACTACCTTTTCAAGAAAATTTATGAAGAAGCACAGCGAGACGATATCAGTGTCCCATTAGAACAGTGCTACAGTCTGCCCAACTTAGCACGCAGGCTGATCGAAGCGTTCTTGTCTTTCCGCTTTCCAGTCTGGGCGGGAGATATATCAACGCAGTTAGAGAAAATCGAGTTCGATATCGCTAAGAAAGTTCGGATCCTTCGTTTTATTCACACGTATTCTCACCACGGATATATCCCTGAACCTGAGCACGATCCCTCTATCTTGGCGGAAACACGCGCGATCCTCGCGGACGTTCTCGAACTCATCGAAGTGGCTGACCCCGAACACTTCCAGGGCATGAGAGAACTCGTTGCCCCTTCGTCCAGCCCGGAGGAGGCCGCATGAATGATAAGCGACCAACCTCAATCCTGTCCTCGTTGTCGTGCCCTATCCGCTCAGGAACCAATAGAGTAATATTTGAGGATCAAGGACCACACGCTACGCTGCTGCCCAAGCTGATCTTTAGAGAACTGCGAATCGATAACGATGATCATTTTGTTGAGTGTAAATAATGGATATCATTTTTCATTATCCGCCTGAACTGGTGTCACTTCTTATTAATGTGCTGCCGAAACTATGTAAATCGAAGCGGGATCTCCTTTTGTTTTTCCAGGGTGCAGGGGTTTCTAGGACGATCCTGGAGCCATATGAACGGCTTTTAAAAACGAATAAGGATTCATTCAACAAATATCCCATCACACGCGAGATATTAACGAAGTTGAACGAGCAGGGTGAGAAAACTCTCCAAATAAGGCGGGAGCTACTTAAAAGAATTACGGAGTTCGATGACTTCAGTGTATGCTGGGAAAAGGACCAAGCAGCGGCCCGAGGTTTGGTTGCGCAAATTCGCGACTTGATCAACGTGAAAGATAGTTTCACCAGAATGCGAATCGAAAAAGACGAAGAAAAACGGCGGCGATTAGCTCAACAGGAGTCATTTGCGATTGCGGCGAGGCAGAAGAGAGATCGGCATCAGGCGGTCAGGGATGAGCTCTATGCACTTTTTAGCGAGAAAGATGCCCATAAACGAGGCAAGGCACTAGAGAAAACCCTAAATAATCTCTTTAGTTGTTTTGATATATTGGTTCGAGAGGCTTTCACAATTAAAGGGAAATGCGGAGAGGGGGTAATCGAACAAATTGACGGACTTATCGAGCTTGAAGGCCACCTATACCTCGTCGAAGTCAAATGGTGGAATACGACAATAGGCGTAAGTGATATCGCTCCTCACCTCGTGCGTGTTTTTAATCGGGGGGGGCAGGCTCGAGGTCTCTTTATTTCTTATACAGATTTCACCGATCCCGCGATTGCCCAATGTCGGGATGCCCTTAGTCGCGGCGCAGTTGTTGTTTTATCTACGCTCCAGGAGTTTGTATCGTGCCTCGATCGGGAAGGTGATTTAAAACAGTGGCTCAAATCCAAAGTAAATTCTGCCATCGTTGATAAACAACCCTTTGTAATAGTGAATGAATAATTGCCATGACGCGCATGCCAGAAATTATCATTGAAAGTAACACCATTGTACGAGCAGAGAGATTGAACGATGACTGTCATATTGATAAAGAATTAAAGAGGTGCTCTTTTAAAAACGAGTGATTAATAAAATGAGTAAATTCTTCGAATCCGTTGTTGAGGATGCCGCCCTCAAATGGCTGCATAATCAGAGATATGCGGTCAAAAGCGGCTCTGATATAGCTCCCGGAGAACTCTATGCAGAGCGCGAGGATTATGTAAAGGTTATCCTCGAAGATCGGTTGCGCCAGGGGCTGACTCGGTTAAATCCTGAGCTTCCGGCCGAGGCTATCGAAGATGCGTTTCGCAAAATCCTACGTCCCGAAGGTCCGACGCTCGATGCGCGCAACCGGGCGATACACCGCTGGCTTGTTGACGGCGTAACGGTTGAGTATCGCCGCGCTGATGGCTCAATTGCCGGTGCACAGGCGTGCGTCCTCGACTTCGACGATCCGGGCAACAACGACTGGCTGGCTGTCAACCAGTTCACTGTAGCGGAAAACAAGCATAATCGCCGACCGGATATCGTGCTGTTCGTCAACGGCTTGCCTCTCGTTGTGATCGAGCTCAAGAACGCTGCTGATGAGAACGCGACGATCTGGACGGCTTTCCATCAGCTCCAAACTTATCAACAGGAAATCCCATTTCTTTTTGCCTATAACGCCGCCCTTGCAGTCTCCGATGGCATGGAGGCTCGCATCGGAACCGTGGGCGCTGGCCGCGAATGGTTCAAACCATGGCGGACGATCGAAGGCAGAAGCCTGGCTGACCCCAAAACACCGGAGTTGCAGGTTCTAATCGAAGGCGTTTTTAAGAAGCAGCGGTTTCTCGACCTGATCCGTTATTTCATCGTTTTCGAAGACTACGGCGGAGGAACGCTCAACAAGAAGATGGCGGGCTATCACCAGTACCACGCCGTTAATGTCGCAATTCAGGAGACACTGCGTGCGTCGGGAAGAAAAGATATGCGGGACCCGACGGGAGTGTATAAGTCAGGTCATCAACCCGGAGGTGAGCCAGGGGACCGCAGGATCGGCGTCGTTTGGCATACCCAGGGCGCGGGGAAGAGCCTCACTATGGCCTTCTATGCCGGGCGCATCATTCGAGAACCCGCGATGGAGAATCCGACGATTGTCGTGATCACCGACCGGAACGACCTCGACGGCCAACTCTTTGGCACGTTCTCTCGCTGTCAGGATCTCTTGCGCCAGCCGCCGGTCCAGGTCGAAAGTCGGGCTGATCTTCGGGAAAAGCTCCGAGTCGACGCGGGTGGAGTGGTTTTTACGACTATTCAAAAATTCCTGCCTGAGGAAAAGGGAGACCACTATCCTGTTCTTTCCAAGCGGCGCAATATTGTTGTCATCGCCGACGAGGCACACCGCAGCCAGTACGACTTTATCGACGGGTTCGCGAGGCACATGCACGACGCCTTGCCCAATGCTTCCTATATCGGGTTCACCGGCACGCCGATCGAGTTGACGGATAAAAGCACCAGAGCTGTTTTCGGCGATTACATCAGCATTTACGATATCCAAAGGGCTGTCGAGGACAGAGCGACGGTCCCGATCTACTACGAAAGCCGGTTGGCGAAGCTCGAGCTGGATGAAGTGGAGCGGCCGAAGATAGACCCGGATTTCGAGGACGTGACCGAGGGCGAGGAAATCGAGCGCAAGGAAAGACTCAAGACGAAGTGGGCCCAGCTCGAGGCCGTCGTCGGGGCCGAAAAACGCCTAAAGCTCATTGCGCGGGATATCGTTTCGCATTTTGAAAACAGGCTCGAAGCCATGGACGGCAAGGCCATGATCGTGTGCATGAGCCGCCGCATATGCGTGGAGTTGTATCGAGAGATCGTCGCCCTCCAGCCAGAATGGAATCACGCCGAGGACGATGAGGGAATGATCAAAGTCGTGATGACCGGATCGGCGTCCGACTTGCCGGATTGGCAGCCGCATATTCGAAATAAGCAGCGTCGGGAGATTCTGGCGAAGCGATTCAGAGACCCAAAAGATCAATTCAAGGTTGTAATTGTGCGGGATATGTGGCTCACCGGCTTCGACGCGCCTTCGCTGCACACAATGTACTTGGATAAGCCGATGCGCGCGCATGGGTTAATGCAGGCGATCGCGCGGGTCAACCGGGTCTTCCATGATAAACCGGGAGGCCTTGTCGTGGATTACCTCGGGCTTGCGGCGGAGCTGAAGCAGGCGCTGGCGACCTATACGGAGAGCGGGGGCACGGGGAAGACAGCGATCGACCAGAAGGAGGCCGTCGCGGTCATGCTGGAGAAGCACGAGGTGTGTTGCGGGCTATTCCACGGATTTGATTGGTCGAGGTGGATATCGGGAACCGCCGAGCAGCGGCTGGGATTGTTGCCACCGGCGCAAGAACATATCCTGGCCCAGCAGAATGGTAAGGACCGGCTCTTGGGCGCGGTCCGCGACCTTTCACAGGCGTTCGCTCTGGCTGTCCCGCACGAGAAAGCTCTTGAAATCCGTGACGACGTGGCTTTTTTCCAGGCAGTGAAGGCCGTACTGGCGAAGCGGGCGCCGGGCGATGCGAAACCGGAAGAAGATCTGGACTTAGCGGTCCGGCAGATCGTCTCAAGAGCGGTTGCGTCCGAAGGCGTGGTGGATATCTTCGCCGCGGCGGGCCTCAAGAAACCGGACATTTCGATCTTGTCCGAAGGATTCTTGGCTGAAGTCAGGGGCATGCCGCAGCGGAATCTTGCCGTGGAGTTGTTACGCAAGTTGCTGGCGGGAGAGATTAAGGCACGGGGGAGAAAGAATGTCGTGCAGGCCCGATCGTTTGCCGAAATGTTGGAGCAGACGATTAAGCGTTATCAGAACAGGGCGATCGAGGCGGCCCAGGTCATTGAAGAGCTGATCGGCTTGGCGAAGAAAATGCGGGAGGCTAGTGCCCGGGGTGAGCGATTGGGTATGACCGAAGACGAGCTCGCCTTCTATGATGCGCTTGAGACAAACGACAGCGCGGTGAAAATACTAGGCGACGAAACACTGAGGAAGATCGCTCAGGAACTTGTGGCAACCGTGCGGGCCAACGTGACGATAGACTGGACCGTGCGCGAGAATGTGAGGGCGCAACTGCGGGTCTTGGTGAAACGGATCCTTCGGAAGCACGGTTACCCGCCGGATAAACAGGAAAAGGCGACACAGACCGTACTCGAACAAGCGGAGGTGCTATCTGAAGTCTGGGCAATATCTTGAATTAGCCATCAGGAAAAATGTACTCTTGGAGACGCTCTATAAGAGTTTAATATGATCAGACTAGCTAGATTCGTTTGATTGACTCCCAATAAGGAGGATTTCCTATGCTTTTTTCTTTTGACAAAAAAACTAAGAAAATATCGTTATATAAACAAACAGATTTTCGATCTCACCAAATCTTCGAGCGCCAGGACATTGAGAAGTGGGTTGAAAAAAACCCAGAGATCCTCGGCGAAGAATTATTGGTTCTCACCACTGAATATGACCAGTTTGATAAAACCAAAGAGCGACTCGACCTTATAGCGCTGGACAGGGCAGGGAACCTTGTGATTATTGAACTTAAGAGAGACGATACGGGAAAAACAGCCGAGCTTCAGGCCATAAAATATGCCGCCTATTGCTCAAATCTGACCAGGGAAAAAGTTGCTCGATTATTCCAAGAATATCTTTCAAAAAAAGAAAAATCAATTAATCTTGAGGCAGCTAAAAATACGATTGATGAATTCATCCAAGATGATGAATTCGAAGAATTTAATGATAAGCCCAGGATCATTCTAGTCGCAAAGGAATTCAGCCCTGAGGTTACATCAACTGTATTATGGCTTAGAAAGTTCAAGATAGACATAACATGCGTAAAGCTTACGCCATACGAGATAAACGATAGTACCCTCGGATTCGAATCGAGCGTTATCATCCCTCTACCGGAAGCGAAAAAATATCTCATAGAGGCCGAAGAAAAGGAAGATGTTGAACATAGCCTATCTCTCTCTCAAGAAAAATACCTCAGCTTCTATAAAGAGCTAAGGCACAGATTGGCGGATATTTTACTTTTGACATTGCCGGAGCCCTTGCCGAGATCCTACTATCAGATCCCGGCCGCGAAAGGCGCGGTTCATTTTGAATGGGCATTTCATGGACGGCCCAGGAGCAGTTTCGGCGTTGAATTACACTTCGAGCGGGGCGTGAAAGAACTCAACGAAAAATTAATAGATCATCTTGAGAAATTGAGACCACAAATCGAGGAGCATACGGGCGAATCGCTAGTCATCCAAAGAGACTGGGGTCGAGCGTGGGCCAGGTTATATATCGAGAAAATGGAAGGACAGATGACCGAGGAAA
>Ga0315277_10010466_pt1 | contig 11741 bp, 7 predicted proteins | sample YL17G05_15_MG_FD_203695 | JGI IMG/M metagenome (GOLD analysis project Ga0315277, IMG submission 203695) | Sediment microbial communities from Yellowstone Lake, YNP, Wyoming, USA - YL17G05_15 | ecosystem: Environmental > Aquatic > Freshwater > Lake > Sediment | place: USA: Wyoming | collected...
CATCGCAACATAGAGGATTCGCATTTCTTCCGCCAGTGCGGCCCTGCGCTTCTGGTCGGCAATAACCTGGTGAGCGAGCGAACGCACCCTGCTGTCGGAGTCGCGGTCGATAATCTGCAAGCCGAGGGTGTATTTGGCGTCAGCAAGGCAATCGCCATAAATATCTTCAAAGTTAAACCGGCTCTCCATCTCGGCCAAAAAGACGACCGGAAATTCCAGGCCCTTACTTTTATGGACACTCAAAATCCGCACGGCGTTGCCCGCCGAGGCCTCCGGCTCGGCAGGCGCCCAATCCTGACCCGTCTCCAGCAGCTTCTCAATAAACTCAACGAAACGCGACAGCGAAGGTATCCCGCCGCTTGTCGCAAAGCCCTCAAACTGTATGGCCCTGTCGTGCAGCTTCAACAGGTTTGCCCTGCGTGCCTGGCCGGAAGGCAGTGCCGAGTAAAATGAAAGAAGTCCGGTCTCGCGGTAAATCCGCCAGATTAAATCAGCAAGGCTGTCCCGCCGGGCGAGCGTCCGCCAGTTTTCAATCCGGCCAAGGACCTGCCTTAGCTTTGCCGCAAGCTCCGCATCCGGCCCGGATTCACTATACTGCAACACACAATCGCAGAATTTCAGATTTCTAATTTCAGATTTCAAATTTGCCGACCTGCTATGAATTTTAATTCTTGCCAGGTCGCCGTCGGTGACATTGAAAATCGGGCTGCGCAAAACTGCAGCCAGCTCGATGTCACGCTGTGGATTATCCAGGACCTTCAGCAAAGACAGCATATCGCTGATTTCGGTCGCCTGGAAATATCCCGCGGTGGCCTGGCAGCTAACCGGCACGCCGGCCAGCCGCAGCACCTCAACGTAGTCGTTTGCTTTTTTGGCCAGCGACCGCATCAGCACGACGATGTCACGATACTGCACGTCCCGCAGGCGGCCCGCCTGCTTATCGTATATCTGAAACTCCGCCTTACCCGTATCCGCACCAACCATTTGCCTGATGCGTCGTGCAATCATCGCCGCCTGACGCTGACGCGAGCTGACAATGCTCGTATTTTCATCGGCGGATTCACCCTGCTCCTCATCCTCGGAGTCGGCCTCTGCACTTACCTGGTCGAGTACGTGAAATTCGACGGCGACTTGTTTGTCGCCGACCTGTTGTTTCCCGGATTCATCCACAACTGCCGGCCTTAAATGGGCCGACTGGTCGTAATCGATATTTGCAAACGAAGCCGTCATTATGCGAGAGAACACCTTGTTGACAAAATCGAGGATTCCGCCGGCAGAGCGGAAATTGGCATTGAGGTCCACGCGCAGACCCGCGGGCGCATTTGCCGGGTCGGGCGAGGCGGGTTTGAGACGCTCCAGGAAAATCTGCGGTTCAGCCCCTCGCCAGGCGTAGATACTCTGCTTGACATCGCCCACAACGAAGACATTGCCGGGGCTGCTGAGCGCATCGAGTATGGCCTGCTGAACAGGGTTAATGTCCTGATATTCGTCAACAAATATGTATTTGTATCTTCGCCGAAGCGCCAAGGCCGTCTCGGATGGCGACAAAGTCTCTCCCGATGGCCCCTCGACCGTCAAAAGCCGCAAGGCATTACGCTCAAGGTCAGCAAAATCCAGACAGTTGAGCGAACGCTTCGCCTGGCCGTACAGCTGGTCGAATTTCCTGACAAGCTCGATAAGCACTCCGCTTTGCTGACCGGCGGCGGGACCGATTCTGTCGAGGTAATTTGGATTTATTATCGCAAGCTCCCGCAGCCCCTCGAATTTATCCAAAGCATCCTTTGCCGTGTCGTGAAGAAATTTTGCAAAAGGTTCGGGCACGCCCTTGGGTGTATGGGTTTTGGGTTTGTCAAAATCTCTTACCGCGTGCGCACACTGTTCCCAGTTGCCGGACCGGAAATCCTCCAGGCACTGTTTGACCAGCATAATATGATTGTCTTCCAGCTCCTGAGCCCAGTTGCCGCCGGAACTTCGAGAGCGGTAGAGACTCTGGGTATGCCGCAGACGCTCAAGAATTTCCTCCAACTTTGCGCCAAAGATTTGCTTTTGCCTCTCACCGAGGCCGGATGCAAACGGGTCGATGACCTGTGCGAGATGCGCCGCCTTTTCGTACCAGCTCTCACGCAGGACAACACTGTCGAGAAAATCATTAAGCTCAATTATCTTCGCAAGGAAACCGTCGCTTGTGCGAAGGTCGCGACGGCTGAAAAGCTGCTGCAGGCCCGTCACCAAATTGCTTTGCTGCCACGCCCAGTCGATAGTCTTTTCGAGGACCTCCGCCTTCAGTAACTTCGCCTCATCGGCATCTACGACAGCGAACGTTGGGTCAAGGCCGAGCTTATAAAAGTATTCCGTTATAAGGCGTTTGCAAAATGAATGTATCGTGCTGATGTCGGCGCCCTGCAGCAACACAAGCTGATGACGCAGATGACCCGCCAAAGGCGGGCCGGTCTGTAAGGACTCGGTCCTTAATTGCTCGGCAATTCGCGACCGCATCTGCTCGGCAGCCATATCCGTAAAAGTCAATACGAGGACACTCCAGACATCGGGGCACACAGTCTTGTCGGATACGATATTGACACATCGTCCCGACAGGACGGCCGTTTTACCCGTGCCGGCTGAAGCGGTAACGAGGACGTCACTGCCGCGGGCAACGATTGCCCGCCTCTGCTGGTCGGTCCAGCTAATCTTCCTTTCAGGCATTGACTCCCCTCATTTCTTCAAGGGCCTGGGGTTTATATATTGACTCCAGGGCGTTGTAGTCATTTATCTGCCAGTCAAACCTGCAGACCGCCTTATATTTGCAATAATTACAGGGCGACCGTCTGTCGATTCTATACGGCCAAACATCAATCTTACCCGATACGATTTCTTCAGCTATTCGGACCACCTTTTTACCGGCGAACCTGAGAACATTTTCAAAATCATCACGCCTCAGCACGTCCCTGCCGCCGTAATTTCCGTATGGCTCGCCTTCTTTCGTGACAAAAAAATTGTAAAACTTACTGTCCTTCGATGCTCTCGCATCAAGCTGCCAGGCAAACTCGCCATTAAATATACCCTTCGCTTTACGACTGAATCTGGCACCGGCTTGCGGCAATTCAGTCAGAGCAGATGCCCTGACTTTTGCCTCGACAGGCATATAAAACGCACCTGCTATATCTTTTACTCTTGAACGACTTGCGTTGCGGACAGCCAGCATATAGATTGGAAGCTGCATATCGAGGCCGTAATAAAAGTCCGGCCAGCGGAAAGATTCTGCTTTGCGCTTGTAGTCGAAAATAATCGCAAATTTCCGACCTTCGATATCCGCAATATCAAGCCGGTCGATTTTCCCGCCCAAAGACAGCACGCCGCCGTTTGAAAGAGCAAGCTCAAATTCCCCCAGCGTCTCGCACGCGCCCTCCACCCGGCCGAACGCAACCTCCGACATTGCTGGCCTGAAGCCGCCCGCACGCACCATTTGTGCTATCGCCAGGATGCAATCTTCGAGAACTTCAGATGCGGAACTTATTATGTATGCGTTGTGGGCCGAGCGGCGCACGAAATTCGATACAAAGGGATGCGTCTGCCTGAGCTTCGCTATATTTTCCCGCAAAATCGCCAGAAGCTGCTCATCCCGGACCGCCGCGAAATCCTTTTTCTTTTCGTTAAGCGTCTTCAACAAAGCATCCAGAACATTATGGTAAAAATTGCCGACATCCAGCGGCTCAAACTTAAACTCCTTCCTCTCTCTCAATTCCAGTATATGCTCGACAAAATGCTTATAAGGACATTTGGCAAAGTCACCGAGTCTTGTCGCCGAGCTTTTTACGTGCCTGCCGAAAAGCTCCGCGACCACACCGCTATCCAACTGTGCGCGATTTTCATAATTCAGCGAAGAAAGAATAGCTGCCCCTAAATGGCCAAGCTCCTCATCGGAGCAGACATCCTCCAGCAAATCCGCAAGCCGGCTGCTGCTGCCGCCGGCGACAGCGGGTGCGTCCCTGCCGAGACCGGTGCACAATATGTCAATAATCTCAGATTCGCTGCCGACATTCTCAATATCTGTTTGCCTGCCGCCTACCGATTCCTCTTCGAGATTTTCAAACAGCGACTGAAGCTCGTCTATAAACTGCGAGCGAGCCACTGCGCTGCCATCACTGTCAACCGCCGGATACGTAATGCACAAAAACTCGCAGGGCCGAGTAAATGCAATGTAGGCCAAATACTGGCGTTTGGCGAGCTTCTGCCAAGATGTCTCCGCCAGCGGAAAGTCCGCTTCCTCGGCTGTTCGCCGGTCATCATCGGTCAGCACACTGTCGAAGCCGACAGGCGTCGGAAATTGCTTTTGCGTCGCGCCTATCAGAAAAACCGCCTTCAAATCAGGGTGTCTGCTGCGCTCAATCGAGCCGACAAGAACCTGGTCAAGGGTCGGGGGAATGAAAGCCAATGTCATCTGCGAAAAGGCGGAGTCGAGAATTGCAGAATAATCCTCCGCCGTTATATTCTGGCCGGCGAAAACCTCAACAAGCTCGTCAACCACATTCACAAGCGAATCATAAAACTGCTGATGCCGGTCAATCGCCGCGTAGTCTTTCCGCTCAGTAGCTTCCTCAATCCACGTCCCGAGCGTCCGGCGGACCTGCAAGGCATCAAGAAAATCAAACACGGCCCGGGCGAACCCTTCCGGGATGAGCGTCTTCGGCGTATTCTGAGCCGAATAGAACTTGTTCCCAAGCTCAAGCAGAGGCCCAGCCGCTTTAAGCCGAATCTCATTTATCTGCCGCTCGTCAAAGTCCCCGCCGTCACCGACTGCAAAATTCCAGCTCTTATCGCTCTGCCAATCGCCGGCGTTTATGCCATACGCAATGCAGTAGTTTTCCAGCAGGTCAATGTCAGAACGGCCAACGGGCACAAGGTCGGTTTTGAGATACGCAAATATGTCACTACTTGAAAAACCGCCCGTCACCGCCTGCAGAGCCGAGCAAATAAGCTGGACCACCGGATGCTGGTCCAAGGGTTTTCGCTTGTCGATAAAAAACGGCACGCCGTAGTCGTCAAAGGACGCCCTTATATAATGTTGATACCGCTCTATGTCGGATGCGATGACCGCGATGTCACGGTATCGACAGCCCTTTTCTCTGACCAGTTCGATTATCTGCCTGGCGGCGAATTCGGCCTCGGCCCGCTCGTTCGGCGCCGATACAATGCGAACGCTGTCCGCCGCAGCAACTTTTGCCGGCTTCGGCGTAAACATACACCGCTCAATATGTGCCAATTGGGGACAGGATGAAAACCTGCGGGTCTCTTTCAGGATTATGGGTTTGGCCAAAGTCACTCTGGACTTTTTTATTATCTCGACAAGCCCGGCGTATGTCACCTGTGTCGGATAGAACAAGCCCGCCGGGTCAAAACTTCCGATGTCAGGTTTGGACAAATCAAAATCCTTCGGGTCCAAACACAGGGCAATCTGCGCCTCCGCGACAACCTTCAGCAGCTCGGCCAGGATTTCAAGCTCGCTGCCGGTAAACCCGGCAAAGCCATCGACCCACAGCCGGGCGCCCCTGACAAAATCCGCCTTCGACACCGCCAGGCGAGCACGCGCCAACTGAACATCAGGGTCAATAAATCTGCCCTCAACGAACTTAAGATACTCTTTGAAAACCAGGCCGATGTCGATGAACTTCTGCGCAGTCAAACTATTGCGCTCATCCTTGCGCAGCTCCTGCAACAAACGGTCGATGTCCTCCGGCGTTTTTGCATAGTGATGCAGCTCCGCAATGGTATCCGCAATTTGCCGAGCCAGTCCCGGCCGGCCCGCAGAGGTATGGAAGATTTCAAGCTTACTTTTGCCGTCGCGCAAAATCCTGTGGACGACCATTTGCCGGCCGATGCGTGAAAGCGCCGGCCTGGCGGTATTTTTGCCCAGCAGCAAAAACTGCAGCCGGTCAAACGAAAGGACATGCAGCCCGTTGTAGCCGGCGATTCTCCTGTCGCTGAGAATCGCACGCTCCGCCTGGTACGTTGCCTGCTCAGGAACAAGCAAGACCAGCGGCTGACCGGAGGACTCCAGCAGAGCCTCAATAATCGCCTTTATGCAATAACCGGTCTTGCCCGTACCGCTTCTGCCGAGAATAAATTGCACCGCCATAAAGACCGTCCGCCCTGTAAAATTATTCTTTCGCCCCTTTTTACCATAACCGCAGGATAATTTCAACTCACTTTGCTTCGGGGCAGCTATCCCGAATTATTCCCTTGCCTTTTCGTGCAAAACGGCTATAAAAGTATCGTTCAAAAACAGCTTCTGAAAACAAGATAGCGCAAATCGCGCACGCATTAGCAGGAGACGAGCTTGTAATGTCGGCCATGCTTTTCAGTCCAAAAGAGGTGCTGGTAATCGTCATCATTACCGGCGTCATCGTCTTCCTGCTTGTCCGCCGAAAACGCCAAACCCCAAAGTAACCGCCGCTTTACGGTGGTACACATTTACAGCAAGTCGAATTTACGAGAGTTTAGAGGCGATGGCACAAACAGAGAAAAACTATCCCCGGGATATGAAAAAAATTCACATAGTGACATCATTCCTGCCATAAGAGTCACTCCAATTAATTGTAAAAGTCCCATAAAAGCCAAACTTCGAGTTTCTCCTCTTATTCTACTGTCATAAGGCGGAATTTACTCCCATATTCCGCTCAGTAAGCAGACAAATTTCTACCAATTTGTCCCCATTTTTGATATAATAACCATAGTTAAGATTCCGGCTTGCTATTGGATGAGGTGTGGTGATTATGGCCAGAAGATACAAGGCCATCAAAATCGCAAAAGACGGCTTCCTGACCGATGAAAAAGGCGACTCCGTCATCTGCCCCGTACGCAATGCAAAATGCCACATCAACTGCGCATGGTTCTCCGTGGAAGGCAGCACACTTCACTGCCAAGATGCGGTCATCGGCGCAGTCGGCGGAAAACCGGTAAAGTCTTTCCACCTCCATACCGGCCCGCTGGTGTACAATCTCGATGAGTCGCTGGTGAACTACGAGGAACTCAACAGTCACTCGTAGCAATCCGCTCCCTTCAGACAGAGCACGCAGTCAGAAAAGGGGCGGGATGACGGAACAAAAAATTCGCTGCTCCCGGCGACCGGCTACATTTCGAGAATATTGTGCGGACAGAAGGAAGTAGCAGCTCAAAACTCAAACCTTAAAACTCAAAACTCTCCTGCGCTCTTTGCCGTTTCAACAGACTTCGCTTCCTTTTTTTCTGCAATCGTCGCTGTTTGGCCGCGAACGGCATCGTAGTTTCCTTACGTGCCCGTGGTGTTTTTAACGCATCTCCAAGCAGCTCACATAACCGCTTAACGGCAGAGCGGCGATTTGCCCTCTGAGTCCGGAACCTTTGCGAAACGACCCGCAGCAGGCCGTTTTTGTCGATTCGATTTGCCAGGCGGGCAAGTATCCGCTGCTTTTGAATATCGGAAAGACTTTTACTGCCGGCCACATCAAATAAAAGCGTTATCCGGGTGTTGAGTTTATTTACATTCTGCCCGCCCGGCCCGCCGCTTCGCGAGACCTTATAAACAAGCTCATCGTCATAAATGATAATGCCACTGCCGATTTCTATCATAGCTTCTGTCCCGAAACCGCACGATACCCAGTGCAGATTAAATCTACCAGATAGGCCGCAAAAATCAATAAATTCCGCAGGCTGCCAACGGCAACAGGATAAACCCATAATCACAAGATGTGCCCGCTTTTTGCTTGAAGTAAGACAAAAGAGTTTATAGTATCGTGCAATCCTTTTGAAATTTTTGAGAGCAGACTTAAAAGACAAAATGGTCCGTTTGGCAAGGAGATAAAAAATGCAGACCAGAAAGACAATTTGTTCGGTTATGTTACTTGCTTTGGCGGGACTGCTCGGATGCTCCGTGCTTGTAGCCGACAGCTCAAAATCGCCGGCCAGGCAGAATCCCGACCCGAACACCGAGCAGCTAATGGCCGGCAGGAACTTTATCCCAACCAAAGTTTATACCGCCGCGGAGGATGAGCAAATTCTCAAATTATTTGAGGGCCTGCGGGTATCTGATGTCTCGGATGGAATGGATAAGGTTGGGTTGACTAATACCGGCCTTATGGACACCGAAATCCACGCCGCCTGGACAGACACCGTCCATTTTTCGCACCGTCTTGTCGGCATAGCGGTAACCGTCCGCTACGTCCCGACGAATAAGCCGCCGGCGCCGGCGATGGAAACACAGGCGTTTGACCAGTGGGTGGGCCGGTGGTATAGCGCTCTCTCGACAGAGCCGTTTGTGCCGCTGATTCGCAAGGGCACGGTCCTTGTCTTCGATGATGCTCCGAATTCCGATGTCGGCTCCATCGGCTCCAATAACACAATGGGCTGGAAGCTGCACGGCTGTGTGGGCGTCGTCACCAATGCGACCGCCCGCGACACCGATGAGATTGCCCTCGAGAAAATCCCGCTCTATTTTAGAAAACCGGGCAGAGGCATCAGACCGGGCCGAAATGAAATCGAATCCGTCAACCGCCCAATCGTCTGCGGCGGCACATTAGTCGAGGCGGGTGACGTCATCGTCGCCGATGGAGATGGCGTAATCGTTGTGCCACGGGCAAAAGCCAAAGAGGTTGCCGAATACGCAAGGGCAATACTTGATGGCGACAAAGCCGGCAGACGGACGCTATACCAGAAATTGGGCCTGCAGACCGATGACTCTGTTAAGTGATGCTGCCGGGGCCGTTTCTCATCGCAGCGACCAATTATAGGGACAGCAAGACAGCCAGTAATCGGCAAACCGCCTCAGGTCCTCAAAGTCAACGTCACCATCACCATCGAGGTCGCTATCCAGCCCGCTGCCCTTATAACGCCATTGCTGAGTAAATCTCGCAAAGTCTTCAAACTCAACTATGCACAAAGGCCCTCCGGGCCAGAAGCCGCTAAGCAGCTCATAATTGCCGCCGGCTGAATAAGCAGCATCCGGCTGACCAATCGTGCCGGTAAGCACATACTGCCCGCCGCTGCTCGTCCCGCCGCCGCCGTCAATTGTGCTCCAATTCAATTGATATTGGGTATCACTGGCTGTTGATATAGCTACTGTAAATACTATTATCGAAAGCATCCATTGACATAAGAATATTAGCTTCCTGGTTCTCATTGTTGCCTCCATTTTAGTTAAATTTGATACTCCCATTAGATTTCAATTTGACAGCTCCATTATAAATACGAATTCCCTTAGATGGGTCTCCCCTGCTGAAAAGCCGCGTATTTAAAGACGGGGAGCCATAGAAAGTAATCCATCCTTTGACCGTAATGTTGTGAAGAAACTGAAGTTGATGGCCTGCCTGGAAAACTGCATCGGTCGACGAGCAATCACGGTCGAAATACCGGTATGGAAAGCTCGGTAGCGGGTACACACCCGAAACGAAGGAACCCAATGCCGGTGCGGGGTATATATGTACCAGAATCACGTCGGTCGTTGGGCCGCCTCCTGGTATCTCCTCAAGCTTGTGCCAGCCCGTAGTGCTGCCGCCAGGCCAGCCATAACAGAGGTGAAGCCATCTTTCTGGACCGGGATAGATTTCCATCCAGCCGTCGGCAACAATCGCGTGGCCGGGGTATGAATACTGGACCGGCCGGTTGAGGTTCAGCTCATCTTTGATGATATTGAACCAAGTGGCTCCATCAGGTGGATAATTCTTGCGAAATAGCTCCACGCTGGTGTTGGCGTAGTGGAAATAATTTTCGATAGCGTTCTTGACGTTGGTGAAATTGGAACTGGTTGCACAGCCTCCCGCGATGCAGAAATCCGATAAAATAGCCACATCTACTTCGTAGCATAATTCAGCTACCGCAAGCTTCTGTGCCAACGGCGAACTGTCCGTCGCAATATCGGGCATATTCTTCCACTGATATAAATTATCATAAGGGTCTATTGTGCCATAAGGCGGCCAAGCCCAGTAGCGCATAATCTCGCAGGCGGACAAACCCACACACCCTACAGTGCAATGAGGTTCGGTGCAACTACTTCCGGAGGGCGGCGCAGGACAAAACAGGTAATACGGCGAAAATTGATGCCACCGTGATGTGAGCAATTCCTCTCCTTCCTGATAGTTCATTGTTATTACACCGGTCTCCAGCTCGCTCTTAAAGACTGCCGAATCTTTTTCTAATTGGGACCAGCTATCCGTATAGTTGGCGGAAAGGATTTCCTCAAGCTGTTTCGTTGTTGCCGATTCAATGGGACCAGCTTGTTTTTCGATTCCCTCGTGCATACGCTCTATACAATCTTTTATTAGCTTAGCCATACCCTCATCCGATTCTGGGTCCAGGTCGCTGTCATACGAGAAATCGGTAACAGGGCTCAGCTCCCTCAACAATGAAACAACAATATATCCCTGAGGCTCGATTCGGCAGAAGTATCCCAAAATGCGCTTGTCACGCTTCAACTCCTGGATTTCTGCAACCCTGGCGTCAGCACTGCCACCCCAATGCCCTTTGTTGTGAATAATGAAGGTAATCCAATTGTTTGCCACCTGGAGAGCTTGTTCCTTATCGACGGTTTTTGCCTGTATCGGTATTGCTGGTATCAACAATAAAAACCAGAGAGTAACTATTTTTATCATTAAATTTTTCATAATTGTCATCTCCTCTTCTATTGCAAGGTTACGAGCACCAATATTTGTCCCTTTTGACCTTTTCCCAGTCTTTCCATGGCTTTTCCTAAGGTGGCTCCTTGCGCACGCATATATTCCACGGCTTTCATAGCATAGCCCGGCGTAGCAGAGGTGGTAAGCAGGTCACCAGGCTCAACACCGGCTTCTGTCGCATCCACATTGCAGTACACTCGTCCCGCCAGAGCCACATCACAATCAAACTGACCTACTCCAAGGCGCACACCAGACCCAAGGCCTTTGCTACCAGCAGCTATACCCGCGACTCTACTGTCGTATGCCTTGTCGCTGACAGTTAGCTTGCCAGAATACTCCGGATCGATTACCAGAACGGTTCCGGGCTTAACAGCGTTTTTATCTGTCACGTTAAAACCCTCGGCGTAGTCGAGTCCTTCTCCCAGTTCCATCACGGCTGCGCCTGTGCTTTCACTCTCTAATAACAGATTTCCCCGCACCGTTAGTTTCCGTGACGGAGACGTTGTTCCGATGCCAACGTTGCCGCCGCTTTCTATAAACACTCGGGTTGTATTGTCGGTTTGCAGACTGATGTCGGCCCAACCACCTCCGGCGTTCGCGTTTATCTGTAATCCGCCTGAATACGCATGTCGAAACTCACCGAAAACATTTGAATGTTCTCCCGTTGTAACTCGTAATCCTGTGGTCCCCTTGATTTCCAGTTCCGTGCGTGGATTTGTCGTGCCGATGCCCACGTTGCCTTCGAAGTAGTTTTGCCCGCCGGTAAAATAACCTGCGTAGCCGCTCGAGCTATCTGTCTCACCCCGTACACCATAGTTGACCCCTGATGTGCCGGTGGCTATGCCGTAAACGCCGGTGCCCGTCAGGGAGCTGCCATAGACCCCCTTACCGCTGCCATCGTGTGTGCCGCGCACACCGATGCCGTTGCCGCCCGTGCTGGCATTCATACCCCAGACGCCCGCCGAGAGAGAACCTGGGGTGGTGCTGGTAACTCTGCCGCGCACGCCTGAAGCCACACTGGCCAGCGAGTCCGTATCTCCCCAAACACCTGGGTACGTCCCAGCGGTAGAATTGTGAATACCATAGACACCAATCCAG
>Ga0315277_10010467_pt1 | contig 11741 bp, 11 predicted proteins | sample YL17G05_15_MG_FD_203695 | JGI IMG/M metagenome (GOLD analysis project Ga0315277, IMG submission 203695) | Sediment microbial communities from Yellowstone Lake, YNP, Wyoming, USA - YL17G05_15 | ecosystem: Environmental > Aquatic > Freshwater > Lake > Sediment | place: USA: Wyoming | collected...
GAGGCGGAGGAGAACGTTCACGGCCTGCCTCGCGCCGCCCTTCGACAAGCCCTCGGCCTGAGCTCGGGCCGAAGGCTCAGGGCGAGCGGTTCTTGAGTTCCGCTCGTGGTGAGCCTGCCGGCCGGCCGGCAGGCCTGTCGAACCACGAGCGGCTCACCTCAGCTTGTCAGCACGCGACTAGGCCCGGTAACCGCCGCGGGCGCGGGCGCCGGGCACGGGTACCCGCTCCAGGCAGTTCGACAGGACCTCGGCGGAGGTGATGGTCTTCACCCGCGCCGAGGGGCTAACGATGATGCGGTGGCCCAGGGCGGCGTAGGCCAGCTCCTTGACGTCGTCGGGCAGGACGAAGTCGCGGCCGTCCAGCAGGGCCCGGGCCTGACAGGTGCGGTGGAGGGCCAGCGACCCGCGTGGGGAGGCCCCCAGATAGACGGACTCGTGTCGGCGGGTGGCGTCCACTATGCCCACGATGTACTGCTTGATGAGTGGGTCGACGTAGATCTCGCGGACGGCCCGCTGCACGCCCAGGATCTCAGGCGGCTCCGTCACCTGCTCGAGGTCCTCGATGGGGTGCTTCTTCTGCTGGCGGTCCATGATCAGGACCTCGTCGGTGCCGGAGGGGTAGCCCAGGTGTACGCGCAGCAGGAAGCGGTCGAGCTGCGCCTCGGGCAGGGGGAAGGTGCCCTCGTACTCGATGGGGTTCTGGGTGGCCATGACGGTGAAGGGCTGAGGCACGGCGTGGGTGACGCCATCGACCGTGACCTGGCGCTCCTCCATGGCCTCCAGCAGGGCCGACTGTGTTTTGGGGGTGGCACGGTTGATCTCGTCGGCCAGGACCACCTGGGCCATTACGGGCCCGGCTCGGAACTCGAAGTCGCCCGACTTCTGGTTATAGATGGAGACCCCGGTGATATCGCTGGGGAGCAAGTCGGGGGTGAACTGGATGCGCCGGAAGGTGCAGCCCGTGGAGCGGGCGATGCTGCGGGCGAGGATGGTCTTCCCCACGCCGGGCACGTCCTCAATGAGCATGTGCCCCTGACAGAGGAGAGCGCTGACGGCCAGGCGCACCTCCTGGTGCTTGCCCACTATCACCTTCTCCACGTTGTCGATGATGCGCTCGGCGATGATCCTGGGGTCTTCCACCCGGTCCGCTGCCTTTCCGAGTCCCGCCGTCTGCTGCCAACCCCCGTCGCGGAGCCGCTGGCCCTCACGGACGGGGGTTGCGATTGATTATATCAGCTTGGCGTGCCGCCCGTAACCCTGTACAGTAAGGGGTAACTGGTTCCTGAACCGCCGGGATCAGCGAGCCGATCGCCGCTCCTGCGGATTGAAATCCCTGCCCGTCGGCAGGCGGGCGCAGCTTCGTCGAAGTTGAGGGTTTCAACCCTCAGACATGAATCAAGATAGTTGGTGACCTTCGGCCACGAGGGAACCTGATCTAGCCGCGAAAGACATGGAGCGTCTCCACCCCTCTAACATCTCTTGGGCCTTCAGGAGCGACCGCCGACGCCCCTCGCTGGCCACGGTCTGGCTGCCTCTCGCCGCCCTGGCCCTGGCGGCGGCGCTCCTGACCGCCTGCTCCGGCTCCTCCGGCCAGGCAGACGCCCGCAGGGGATCGGAGGGCGGAGTACAGGTCCAGCGCCTCGCCACTGCTACCGCCACCGCCACCATCCGGCTGGCCCCCACCGTAACGACGGCGCCGCCTTCACCCACTCCCGAGCCCCCAACGCCGACGACGGCCCCGGCCACGGCGACGGCTGAACCCACGGCCGAAGCGACGTCCACACCCGCGCCGGAGCCGCCCACTGCCACGCCTGCCCCGCCGTCTCCCGCGCCGCCGGCGACGCCGCCGGCGACGGGCGTGACCCTGGCGCCGCCGCAGGTCCCCCAGGGCGGCGCCACGGTGGTGCAGGTGGTGGGCGCCTCGGCAGCGGCCGCCGTCGCCGACTTCGCAGGCCGCCAGTATCCGCTCCTGGCCAGCGAGGGCACCTTCTGGGGCGTCCTAGGCGTACCCGGCAACCATCCTCCAGGCGAATACCCTGTGCTGGTGACCCTGGTGACCGCCGACGGCCGCACCCTCCGCCAGATGCAGGCCAGTCTGATAGTGACGGCGGCCGGCTTCCCGGTCGAGTACGTCCAGCTAGACCCGGCGGTGGCTGCTCTCCTGGACCCCGCCATCGTGCTGGAGGAGATCGACCGCCGCGCCGCCATCTATGCCGCCTTCACCCCAGAGCGTCTGTGGTCGGGGCCCTTCCTCCTGCCTGTGCAGGGGCCCATCACCGGGGTCTACGGGGCCGGTCGCAGCTACAACGGCGGCCCTGTCACCGACTACCACCGGGGCACGGACATCACGGCCGAGGAGGGGACGCCTGTGATGGCCGCCAACACGGGCCGCGTCGCCTTCGTAGGTGACCTGTCAGTGCGGGGCCGCAGCGTCATCCTGGACCACGGGGACGGCGTCTTCAGCGCCTATCACCACCTGAGCGAGGCGGCCGTAGTCCAGGGACAGCTTGTCAACAAGGGGGACCTGGTGGGGATGGTCGGACAGACGGGCCTGGCCGAGGGCCCCCACCTGCACTGGGAGATCGTGGTGCGTGGGGTGGAAGTAGACGCCCTCCTCTGGACGCAGGACGAATACGGGCCCCTACCCCCGGCTGAGCTCAGGCTCAGGACGAAGGCTCAGGAGCCCAGCTCACCTAGCTCGTAGAGGACGGCGGCGGCGGCAACGATGCCCGCCGTCTCCGAGCGCAGGATGCGCCGGCCCAAGGACACCACCTGCGCCCCGGCCTCGCGGGCCAGGGCCATCTCGTCGTCGGCGAAGCCTCCCTCCGGCCCGACGAGGACGGCAACCGTAGGGCGCTCCACAGCCGCGAGTGCGGACCGGGCCCGCCGGAGGGCGGGAGCGAGGCCCAGGGCCTCCTCGCCCTCCCAGGGCAAAAGGCGCAGGTCCGCAGCCTGCGACAGGGCTTCCTTCAGACCCTCGGCGGGCAGCACCTCGGGCAGGACGCAACGCCCGCACTGCTCGGCAGCCTCTCGCACCACGCGGCGCCAGCGCTCCGACCGCCCCGGGCGCTCCGGCGCCGCCCGCACGACGTTCCGTCGCGACAGCAGCGGCACGAAGGCAGCCACACCCAGTTCCGTCCCCTTCTCCAGCACCCAGTCGAACCGCTCGCCCTTGACCAGCGACTGGTAGAGCACCAATCGCACCCGCGGCTCGGGCCGGCCGGGGCGCCGGCCCGCCACCGTGCCGGTCACGCGCTGAGGCCCCACGGCGTCCAGCCGCGTCTCGTACTCCAGGCCGCTTCCATCCAGCAGCACGACAGCGGCGCCGGCCTCGAGACGGAGGACGCGGGATAGCCGATGCGCCAGATCGCCCTCCAGGCGCACCTCGTCGCCTGAGAAGACATCGCGGGGAACGAAGAAGCGATGCAGGCTCATGGCGTCATACAGATGAGGGCGCACCAGCCCTCGCGGTCGGCCTGGTCGAGGACTCTGAGCCCGGCCTTCTCCAGGGCGCCGCGGCAGACCTCCACCGAACCGTCGCCGATGCCGCTGGCGATCAGTGTGCCCCCCGGCGCCAGGACACGCGCCAGGGCCGGGGCCATCTCAGTGATGCCGGCAGTACTAATATTGGCCAGGACCATGTCGAAACGGGGCTCGCCCGCATCTGGAAGGGGCCCGGCGGCGCCCAGGCTCCCCTCCAGCACCCGCACCCGGCCCTCGACGCCATTGACAGCCAAGTTCTGGCGGGCAGCGCCCACAGCCACGGGGTCGTTGTCGAGGGCAATGACCCGCGCCGCGCCCAGCAGCGCTGCCGCTATCGCCAGGATGCCGGAGCCCGTCCCCAGGTCGAGCACCACCTGGCCGGGGCGCAGGCGGCTCTCCAGCGCCTCCAGGCAGAGGCGGGTCGTGGGGTGCTGGCCGGTGCCGAAGGCCATGCCCGGGTCGAGCCGGATGACCACCTCCTCCGCGCGCGGCGCATAGTCGATCCAGGTGGGGCAGACTACCAGCCTGCGGCCCACCCTTTCGACGTCGAAGAAGCGCTTCCAGGCCTCTGCCCACTCCTCCTCCCGGCGCCAGCGGGTGCGGAGGGCCGAGGCCAGGCCCAGGACAGCCAGCTCCCGCCGGAGGGCGCGCCGACGCCGGGTCACGTCGCCCTGGCGGGGAAGATAGGCACGCACCGTCACCAGCCGCCCGGGGTCCAAAGCGTAGCCTTCTTCCCCGTCCGCCGACAAGATAGGCTCTTCGATGCTGACGCCACCGGGACAGTAGCGACGCAGCACCTCGGCGGCCGCCTCTACATCGGCGGCGGGCACCAGGAGCGTGAACTCGAGCCAGTCCAAGGTAGAAAACGCAGGACTAGAGCTGGACGCCCTCCCTGAGGGCCTCGGCTACCAGGCTGATCTCGCGGCTCCTACGCTGGAATTCCTCCGGCGTGTAGCAGAGCAGCTCGACGCCGGGCGAGCCGTGCCAGAGCCGGCACAGCTCCACCGGACGGTAGGGCCAGGGCACCCCGCGGAAGCGCTGCGAGACGACAATGAAGTCGTAGTCGCTCTCTTTCAACCAGTCGCCGCGGGCCCGCGAGCCGAAGAGAATGACCCGCTCAGCGTCGATCTCCTCTCGAAGCCGGCGGGCGAAGTCGTAGACGAAGGGTTCTAGCGTAGGCCGAGTTCGCTCCGGCACCAGTCCACAATCTCCTTGGCGCGCTGCATGAGATTCCCGGCTATCTCGTCGTTGTATATCTTAGAGGGCACGCCGTTGGCGGCATCGGGGTAGCGCGTGTTGACATACGCCGGATTCAGAAGCAGAAGACTGGTCTCAAAGTCTGCCGGGACATCGAGGCCTGACGCGAGTTCTGTTAGGTCATGGGTCCTTGGCGCTAGTTCTCGCTTGCGCTTGATCCACAGGGCCTTCAGGGCCTTCTCCGCTGCCTGCTGGCTGTAGAAGGCGGCAACGTAGTGATCACCAGCAGCCGCCGCGTGTCTGGCTGCGGTTAGATCGTCCTCAGCCAGGGTCCACCATCGATGAGCCTCTTCTCTCACGTTCCTTGCCTGGCGCGCCCTACCCCAGGGCGTCGCGGATCTTCTCCAAGAGGCCCTTCTCTTCCTGAGGCGTGACGGGGGTGCCCAGGGACTCGGACAGCTTGAGGAGAAGCCGCTTCTGCTCCTCCGAGAGGCTGGTCGGCGTCACGACCTGCAACCGTATCAGCATATCGCCCCGACCGGAACCGCGCAGATGGGGAACGCCGAGGCCTCTGAGGCTGAAGACTTCGCCGCTCTGGGTGCCGGGCGGGATGCGGAACGGCCTGGGGCCGTCCAAGGTGGGGACCTCCACCTCATCGCCGAGGGCCGCCTGCGCGAAGCTGATAGGCAGGTCGTAGATGATATCGTATTCGTCGCGCCGGAAGAAAGCGTGGTCCTGCACACGCAACAGGACATAGAGGTTGCCCCGAGGACCGCCATAGCGCCCCATCTCGCCCTCGCCGGACAGGCGTATCTGGGAGCCGCTCTCGATGCCGCCGGGGATGCTCACCTTAAGGCGGCGGCCCGCCTTCTCGCGGCCGGTGCCGCGACAGCGGCGGCACGGCTGCTGGACGACGCGCCCTTCGCCCCCACAACGGCCGCAGGGTGCGATGTTGACGAACTGGCCGAAAATGCTGCGCTGCACGCGCCGCACCTCGCCGCTGCCGCCACAGGAGGGGCACCTCTCCACGTCGGTGCCGGGCTCTGCGCGCAGGCCCTGGCACACCGAGCAGAGCTCGGTGCGCTCCACCTCGATCTCCTTCTCACAGCCGAACACGGCCTCCTCGAAGGAGATGGTCAGGCCGACACGTAGGTCGGCACCCCGCTCTGGGGTGCGCTGACGAGTGGCGCTGGCGCCGAAAAAGGCGTCGAAGATGTCACCGAAGCCGCCGAAGCCGAAGCCCTCGAACGCACGGGCAAAGGCGCCCTCGGCTCCCGCGTGGCCGAAGCGATCGTAGGCCGCCCGGCGCTCGGGGTCGCAGAGGACCTCGTAAGCCTCGTTGATCTCCTTGAACCGCTCCTCCGCTCCCTCGTCCCGGTTGCGATCGGGGTGATACTGCATGGCCAGCCGCCGGAAGGCGCGCTTGATCTCCGCCTGACTGGCGCCCCGTGGGACTCCGAGAACCTCATAGTAGTCGCGCTTGCTCGCCATAGCTCGATTCAAGAGCGAGGCCGGGCTCGCCCCACCGACATTGTAGCAAAAGGCTGCCTGATGCTCTACGCTCCGACATGGCGCCGGCCCGTTCCTTCGGCCGTGCAAGACATGGGGAGACGGACAGCGTCAAACGGGTCTACAGGGGGAGTTGGCGGCGGCAGGCCGACTGAGCCGTGGACCAGTGGGCCTGCGTAATGCGAGGGAACAAGGCTAGCGAGCGTGCCTGCGTGCGCGCCGTCGTGCCGCCTTTGCTTGTGCCAGGCGTCTCGCCTCCGGCTTCGAAATGAAATGGCGCTTCATCTTCGCCTCGCGAAGAACACCGTCTCTCTGAACGGCTTGTCGGAACCTTGTTAGCAGGTGCTCCTGCGACTCGCCGTCCCGAAGCTCAACAAACACAAAGACATCCCCTGCTTGCGCGGGCTTGCGCTCTTAGACCGCTAGCCTCTATCGGGGGATCAGAGAGCTATGTCAGGCCCTTACCAGCGGGTACGCGCGGGCGTTCGCTTGGCGAAGCAATCCCGGCAATAGACCGGGCGGTCACCCCGCGGCTGGAAGGGGACCTCAGTCTGCTGGCCGCAGTCGGCGCAGACCGCCGGGTACATCTGGCGCTCGGCCGAGCCGTAGCCGCCCCGGTAGCCACCTCCGGCCTCGCGCCCGCCCTGGCGCGAGGCCTTGCGGGCCTGCCGGCAGGAAGGACAGCGCTTGGGCTCGTTCTGGAACCCGCGGGTCGCATAATACTCCTGGTCCTCGGCCGAGAACGTGAATTCGGCTCCACACTCCACGCAGGTAAGGGACTTGTCGGTGTAGGGCACTCGACGACCTCCTTAGAATGTGCTGTTCCTTGTCGTCGAGTGCCAAGCGAAGAGCGCTTCGCAGGGGACTGATGACGAGGACACTTCTGCAATATTGTTGCACAGGACCGCACGAAGCGCAAGATAGTGTACTGGCTGGGTAGCGTAACCCTCTGTGTGTAAAAGCAGGGGCGTACCCTTTGCAGCAAGAGGCAAGAAGAAGAGCTGGGAAAGGAGAACGCCCGTGGTGAGCGTAAAGCCTGTGGACCGGTTGGCGCCAGCCGATCTGTGGCGGGCCCGTCGGCCGCCAGGTCTGCCCGCACGTGGCGTTTGGGAAAGGACCAAAATTTTCCTCCGCCACTCGTCATAAAGGGCTTGATCGCCTTGCCGGGCACCTGCTATTCTCCGGGCCGTCCAGCCGTCGATAAAGCCCCTATTCGTTCACCTCGGGGACGGCGCTCCGGCCGGGCTCCGATCCCGCTCCGCACTGCGGCGCGGTACTCTCCTAGGGGCAACTACCGGCGACATCCTGGACATACCCTAGGCAAACTCACTCCAGCCTGGCACTCGGGCATTGAGTCAGGACAGAGCTGTCGCTGGCGAGGGGGGTTATGTGCGCCCGAAGCCGGCGCACTCCAGGCCAGAGTGGGCAGGGACGGAAGAGGAACCCCCTTTGCAAGACGCTTCAGCCAGCCGCCTGTGGGAAACGGCCCTCGGGCGACTCCAGCTTCAAGTAACGCGCCCCAACTACGACACCTGGCTGAAGGATACCGTCGGCCTCCGCTTCGAGGAGAGTCGCTTCGTCGTCGGCGCCCCCAGCGACTTCGCTACAGAGTGGCTCAACACACGCCTGCGGCCTCTAATCGGCAAGGTCCTGACCGCGCTAACGGGGCAGGCCCTCGACGTTGGCTTCGAGGTATTGGGGGCACCGGGGCTCCCCCAGGAAGCCGCCCACTCCGTGAGCCGCGGGCCAGCCACTCCTATCAAGTCTAGCTGGCCTCGACCCCGTCTCAACCTGGCCTTCACCTTCGACTCCTTCGTTGTGGGAAGCTGCAACCGCCTGGCCCATGCCGCCGCCATGGCCGTCGCCAGCGCCCCCGGCCGCGCCTACAACCCACTTCTCATCTGCGGTGGCACCGGCCTCGGCAAGACGCATCTTCTGCATGCCATAGCCCAGGAGGCGGTTCGCTCCGACCTGCCCGTGGTCTGCGTCTCCGCCGAGCAGTTCACGACCGAATTCGTCACTGCCGTGCGCGACCACCGCACAGACGACTTCCGCTACCGCTATCGCGGCCCCGACATTCTTCTGCTCGACGACATCCAGTTTCTCCAAGGCAAGGACCAAACCCAGATCGAGTTCTACCATGCCTTCGACGAGCTTCACGGCTCGGGCCGCCAGATCGCTCTCACCAGCGATCGTTGCCCGCAGGATCTGCCATCCCTTGACCAGAGGCTGCGCTCCCGCCTCCAGTGCGGCCTCATCGCCGACATCAAGCCCCCCAACTTCCACACCAGAATGGCCATCCTCTACGCAAAGGCCGACACGCAGGGCCTGAGCATGGGTACTGATGTCCTCGAGTTCCTCGCTAACCGACTCCCTGACAACGTCCGCGAGCTGGAAGGAGCCCTGACCCGCCTCGCCGCCTACGCCCGCCTCACCCATCAGCCGCTCAATGTCGAGTTGGCCGCTGCGGCTCTCGAAGACGTGACCTCAGACCTCCCGCCTCCTTTGCCCACACCCGAGGCCGTCCTCGCCGCCGTCTGCCGCCACTTCAACCTCAGCCGCCAGCTCGTTACGGGCCGCGACCGCGACCGCCAACTAACGTATGCTCGTCAAATCGCCATGTACCTTCTCAGGGAAGAGGCCCGCCGCCCTCTCACAGAGATCGGCCACCTCCTCGGCGGCCGAGACCACGCCACCGTCCTCCACGGCTGCACAAAGATCAGCAAGGAGTTCAACCTCCTCCCAGAGACCCGCCAGCACGTCGAGTGCCTACGCCGTACTCTGCGCCACCAGACCGCCGCCTGACCTGTGGATAGCCTGTTGAAAAGGACCTCCGCCTTCGCCCTCTCTCCCCGCTCGTTACGTCCACATGTGTTGACACCCCATCTAAACAACGCTCAACCGTCGGCCTCATCAGGCCCGCTCCACACATCGCCGTTGCTATGTCTCGTACCGCCTGTCCACCCCTTCAACACTCTCACTACAATAAAGGGGTACACTTATGTCATTAGCTGCACATATATAATCTGTCTACCAGGGCCCACATTGTGAGGTGACTTGGTTGCTTGACAGAGTGGAGGTAGAGGTACAAGCAGGTGATGGGGGAAACGGCGTGGTGAGTTTCCGGCGGGAGAAGTATGTGCCTCGGGGTGGGCCTGATGGTGGTGATGGGGGGCGCGGTGGAAGCGTGGTATTGGTGGCAAACCCTGCCCTGACGACTTTGGCGGGGTTCCGACGCCGCCGGCGCTATCGCGCGGAGGGTGGTCGGCATGGTGAAGGCGGGAAGCGACACGGGCGCAGCGGGGAGGACCTGGTGATCCCGGTTCCTGTGGGCACGATAGTGAGACGGGTCGGGACTAACGCGTCAGGTGAGGTGGTGGCTGACCTGACGGTAGCTGGCCAGCGGGTTGTGGTGGCTAGGGGTGGCAAGGGGGGGCGGGGCAATGCGCGCTTCGCCACGTCTACGCATCAGGCGCCCCGTATAGCGGAGCGTGGGCAGAGAGGAGAGCAAACGCGTCTCATCTTGGACCTTAAGCTGCTCTCTGATGTAGGCATTGTTGGGCTGCCGAACGCCGGCAAGTCGACACTGCTGCGGGCCGTGTCGGCGGCGCGGCCGAAGGTGGCCGACTACCCTTTCACGACTCTGGAGCCCGTGCTAGGTGTGGTGGAGGTAGGGTACGAGTCGTTTGTCCTTGCTGACCTGCCGGGCATCATTGAGGGGGCGCATGAGGGTGCGGGCCTGGGCCACCAGTTCTTGCGTCACGTGGAGCGGACGCGGGTCTTGGTGCATCTGCTCGATGGGTCGCGGCCAGACCCGGTGGCCGATCTCGAGACGCTGAACCGAGAGCTGGCGTGGTACAGCGAGGAGCTAGAGCGGAAGCGGCAGCAGGTGGTGGTGAACAAGCTCGACTTGCCGGAGGTAGGCGCCCGCCTGGCAGAACTGGATGCAGGCCTGAGGACTCTGGGACATGACCCCCTGTTCATCTCGGCCGCAACGGGCGAGGGAGTGCCGGATCTGCTGCGCCGTCTGCTTGATCTCCTGTCTGCGATAGAGGTGTCGGCGCCGCTGGCGGCAGAGGTGCCAGTGCTACGGCCCCGCGCCAGGCAGCCGCGCTTTACGGTGACTAAGGGGGACGGCCTCTTTATGGTAGAGGGGGAAGGACCTGTGTCCCTGGTGGAGATGATGGGCCTGGAGAGCGAGGAGGCCCGTCTGGAGGTGCGACGCCGTCTGACCCGCATGGGGGTGGTGTCCGCCCTGCGCCGGGCTGGGATTCGCCCCGGTGACCGCGTGCGTTTCGGCACGGTGGAGATGGAGTGGCAGGAGTGAGGCTGGGCGTCCTGGGCGGCACCTTTGACCCGCCCCATGTAGGCCACCTTATCCTGGCCGAGGAGGCCCGCACGCGCCTCCAGCTCGTGAAGGTGCTCTTTGTGCCCGCCGGCGACCCCTGGCGGAAGGCTGCCCAGGAGATCACGCCTGTTGAGCACCGGCTGGCCATGGTGCGGCTGATGCTGGTGTCAGACCCCTACTTTGAGATCTTGACGCTGGAGGTGGAGCGTCAGGGACCCTCCTACACGGTGGACACCCTGGAGGCCCTTCAGCAGCAATACGGGCCGGAACTGGGGCTCTACTTCATCCTGGGAGAAGACGCCCTCCATGACCTTCCCAACTGGAAGGAGCCGGCGCGCATCGTATCGCTGGCCCGGCTGGCGGTGGCGCCCCGGCCGGCCGAGAGGGGATGGGCCAGGGCCGACCTGGAAGCCGCCGTGCCCGGCCTCTCGGAGCGCATCGTCACTCTGCCCATGCCTACTATCGACATCAGTTCGACGGCCCTCCGGGAGCGCGCCAGGGCCGGCCTCAGCCTGCGGTACCTGGTTCCGCTGGACGTCGAAGAGTACATTCGGCGTCACGGCCTCTACCGGCCGTCCTAGGCCAGCCCCATCCAGCGTTCGTCGAAGCGGGAGAGGCCTTCCTCACGGGCGATGCGTACCGCCTCTACCAGCTCGCTGTGGGTGATGGGGCGGCTGAGCTGCGGGTGCTGCCAGGCGCGGTTGTCGGGGCGGTACTGGCCCATGACGTTGACGTAGGTGTTGGGCGAGACCTCGCGGGCCAGGAAGCGGGCCATCTCGCGAGTGCCGGCCAGGCCCTCGGGCAGCACAAGGTGGCGCACGAGGATGCCCCTCACTGCCAGACCCTCGGCCGAGATGACCAGGTCCCCCACCTGGCGGTGCATCTCCTTGATCGCGGCCCGGGCTACCTGCCAGTAGTCCCTCACCAGCGATAGCTTCCCCGCCACGCGGTCGTCGGAGTACTTGGCGTCGGGCATGTAGATATCGACGATGCCGTCCAGGAGGCGCAGGCTCTCCGGGGAGTCGTAGGCGCTGGTGTTGTAGACGAAGGGCAGGCGTAGCCCGTGCTGGCAGGCGATGTGGGCGGCCTTGATGATCTGAGGCACGTAGATCGAGGGGGAGACCAGGTTGATGTTGTGGCAGCCCTGGCCCTGGAGGGCGAGCATCATCACCGCCAGCTCCTCCTCGCTGACGGCGCGGCCCTG
>Ga0315277_10010468_pt1 | contig 11740 bp, 16 predicted proteins | sample YL17G05_15_MG_FD_203695 | JGI IMG/M metagenome (GOLD analysis project Ga0315277, IMG submission 203695) | Sediment microbial communities from Yellowstone Lake, YNP, Wyoming, USA - YL17G05_15 | ecosystem: Environmental > Aquatic > Freshwater > Lake > Sediment | place: USA: Wyoming | collected...
CCAATATAAGAAGGCCTTTCTAAATCAGGCAAATTAACGTTCAAAAAATCCTCTTGAACCTCAGCAACTAAATGTTTCCTTTCAATATTAACAAGCATGGCAGCAAAGACAATAATTTTGTTGATGTTATCCTCATCCAGATTAGGAAAAACAATGCCGACAAGCTCACGAATAGAAGAAGAATTATCCTTTGGCAGATTCTTAAAAATAGAACTAACCTCAGCATACTTCTCTTTCAGCTTGTCGTTAAATTCTAAAGAGTTCATATCCTTATTTCACCTTAATAGTTGTCTTGCCCCTGGGAGGAATAACAGGTCTCTGCGCAGGCCTCTGAGGAATATTCAACTCAGGCAACTCATCAGGAACAGGCTGAACAATTCTGGGCTGCCTTGGAATCTGAGGCTGCATCATAAGCTGCTGAACAGGAACAACAGGAATAGGCTGCTGAACAGATGGCTGTTGAGGAACCTGTTGCTGTTGAGGATAAGGCTGTTGCTGCTCTGCATAAACCGGAGGCATAGGAGGCTGAGGCATAGAAGGCCAAGGCTGTTGCATCGGAACAGGTTGCTGCATCTGCTGAGGCAACATTTGCTGCTGAACAGGTTGCTGCTGTTGCTGTTGCTGCTGGAAACCATACTGCCTTTGCTGTTGCATCATCTGCTGTTGTTGCTGCTGTTGATTAAACTGAGAAACCATAGAATCAGCATAACCCTTCAAATCAGGACGCTTCTTTTTCCATTGGCTAATGAGCTTGAAAAGCTCCTTGAAAGAACCCTCAAAAAACTCAAACTCGAACTCATCCACAATCAACCTCAATTTAACATTCTCTTTCTTGCTGAACATCTTGCTGTCCTCCCGCCAACAAATAATTGGCAACTTTTTTTTCATTCATTTCCCTGAGCAAAAAATCACAAACATAACGACCATCAGGAACCCGCTGGCCATGATATTCACAATTATTCGTTATGTTGCACAAAGGAACCTCAACCCTGCCCTTATGAGTGACAATAAACACATCCTCATGAAAACAAAGCTCATTAGAAAGACAAAATTCAATAGTAGAAACGCCAGCCTTCAAAGTAATCCTAACCTGCTCTTCAGGACTCATCTCTTAATCCTCTCATTAATAAGCTGCCAAATATGGAATCGTTTTTTACTCTTGATTGAGATAGACAACGCAATTTCAGCAAGACGCTTATGAAGCGTCTTAGGAACAGAAATCGTTGTAAAACTCTTATCCTTATGAGATACTACAGGAGAAGAAACTGGCTTCGGTTCTGGGCTTTCCATAAGTTAATGTATTTATCAGGATATATATAAAGTTTTCTATTCCACGAAGGAGTGGTTACACAAATAAGGCGCTTTCACGGAGGCATAACAACAAAAAGTATAAATATAAGTCTATGTTTCCTTTTGAAGTCACACAGCAATGGAGTGGCACAAAAGCGAAAAAAGCGAACCCAAAAGCCGAAACATTAGGACGGACTGAGCGGTTCTGAACGAGGTGCCTTATGGCAGAAGAAATAAACTTAAACAACTTGAAGCCAATAGAAGTTGGCGGGCTAGACTTTAGCGAATATGAAGGACACAAAAAGAAAATCGAAGAAATCGAGATTCTTGACATGCCAAGCCAGTTCACAAAAACAGGCAAGACAAAAGTCCTAAAAGTCATAACAGAGCCAGTAACCGAAGTGACTTCAAAAGAAGGCAAGAAAACAGAGATAAGAGCATCAGAGCTTTTCAACCTAAAACAGGATGAGAAGTCAGGAAACTGGGGATACTCAACAAGCTCCAAATCAAGACTGCAGAAATTGATGGTGAAATGCAAGTGCAGCAAGCCTTCAGATTTGAAAGGAAAATTCGTCATAATCAAGGTAAGACCAGTTACCAGACCAGACGGAACAACATCGGAATTCCTAGGCTTTGTAATCGATTAAACCCGATTACATTTTTTATTTTTTTTTCTTTTTTTAAGGCTTAAAATGATAGACAATACGAATCCCTGCAAAGGTTGTAGTGAAGTTTATTTTGATTATCAGTTAAATGATGGGGGATTTTGCAGAAGTTGCTGGAAAAAAGAAAAGAAGTATGAAAAATGGTGTGGACACAAAAAGAAATAAAACTAGCAAGATGGCTTCATGAAAACTATGAAAGAGAGGCCGGAAGGATAGGATGGGAAACCAATAAAAAATGCCAAACAGACTTTGATTATCTGCCCTTGGCTAACAGGCTTGTCATGTTAAACATAGCAAGGAAACTAATACAAAAATTTGAACTATACAGCTTTTTGAGATAAACATGGAAAAGAAAGAACAAATAGAAAAATTCATGAAAGAGCTTGATACTTCTGACAAGACAGACGCGCTATTAACATACGTTCTAATGCTCATAAACGAAATAACAGAATTAAACAAGAAGCTGGACAAGATAACACATCAAGAAACAGGAGCAATAAAAGTCCTGGTGCTAAGATGAAAGAGACAAAAGATAACATAGAACTATTTGGGAAATTGAGAAGCGAGCTTGACAAGACAGAAGAACCAATATCATACCTTATGGTGCTAAACGACATGTGGTGGGAAAGATACTACAGAAAAGAACAAGTAGACCTGCCAGAAAAAATAAGCTACAAAACAAGAAAAAAAGGAAGAGAACTATACATATTCATGGAGCTAGACCAAATAAAAGATGATTTTGAATGGATGAAACTCATAGCAGAACTAACCAACCTTTACAGAACTGTGTCAACTGCAGAAGAAGAAGAAGACCCAGAATTCAGAACATTCATACCACTAGACCTGTCACAATTCAAAAGTAGATAGAAACCTTTATATTCTCAAAAAGAAACATAAATCCTATGACAACAGGATGGATTTGCAAGTCATGTCAGGAAAAGCAGCATATGCCAGACGCAATACTTCTATCTGGAAGCTACTCCTGTCCAGTATGCGGAAGCACAGAATTTCAATATGAACATAACGGCATAAAACATGAAACAGGAAACAAAAGAAAAATCCTAAAAGCATCAATGCAACAAAAAGATGAAGAGGAATATGACTATGCCGGAAGCTGATTATCAACGCGCAAGTTCTAGAATTATTGGCATCCTTGAAGATGAAAACATGATGAGAAAAATAGCCATGGCGGGAGACAGAGAACAAAAGCTGGGAAGCTTCATAGACGAAAGATTTAAAAACAGTGAAAATATGAAAAAAGCAGTATTCTACAAGCTGGATAATAAGTTCACGCAGAACTACGGTAAAAGAAGATATTGGAGAGGCAGGACCTTAAATGACGTATTTGACGAATATAAGATACAAGTAGACTCAATACAGAGAGAAGCTAGGGAAAAAGAGGAAAGAGACACACAAATCAAAATAGAAAGATATGACCGGGAAGAAAAAGGCATAAAAACCCGGTTTGAAGAGCGAAAGAAAGAAGCAATATCGAAAATGGAAAGACAACTCATAGAAAGAAACGAAAGGTCAGAAGTCATAGCAGCACAGAGAAGATTGTCCGGCGCAGAAAGAATCAAGCTGGAACAAGAGGGAAGGCTAATTAAATAGGCAAATCAAAAGTATTCTGATTTAGTGTCCTTAACCTTACCCTTCTTTTTTAATTTTTGAATATACGCATAAGACATATTAACCTCTGAATGATGGGCAATCTTCTCCCAGGAAAGGCCGGATTCACGAAGAGAATGAATCTTTTCAATAACCTTTTTAGATGCTTTAATTGTCGACGGGAGAAGAAGACCTCTTTTTTTATAGCCATTTAAGGTGCCTTCACCTAGGTGATACTGCCTTTGAAGTTGCTTGTAAGTTGCACCCGCCAGGATGGCCGAATTTAGCCTTCCTACGTCTTCAGAATTGAAAAGTGAGGGCTTTCCTTGATGTTTACGGAGGGTAAAACCCTTCTCATAAGGGGTCTTTTTAGTTGTCATATTCTCTTCATTTGCACAAGTTGCTTAAATACTTTTCTATAATAAGTGAAGAGAATATATGAATGGAAATGGCAAACGCAGGAGACGTCGGTGGGTTGTATACATAATACCCCCCCTACTTACCGCCGTTTACCATTTCCTTATATGATTTAGAATATAGTATATTAGAGATATAACATCTTTAAGAGATGATGGAAACAGGAAGAAATCACTATCAGAAAATCATAACAAAAGAAATATATACTAACGCAATTTCAAAAAAAAAAAGACGGACTGAAAGATTATATGAGGGATGCCATATGGATAAAGAGGTGCTTGAATTTTATAAAGACAAAAAAATAAGAATATTCCTCAAAGAAAGAATAATCTACACAGGCCACATCCTAAAAGACAAAGATGGCAAATTGCAAATCTTCGAAACATCACTTTTATTCCTTGACAAATACAGTAAGCAAATAGCAATACCATTCTCCCAAATAGAAAGAATAGAGGAGGCTTCAGATGAGCAAGACTAAGAAGCCCCAAAGCCCAAACGCAATTACAGAACAGATAATAGCTAAATTGATACAAGACATAAAAATGAAGCCAGTCAATGTTATAGACATAAAAGAATACCTCAACATTTATGAAATCAACACAAGTGAAAAAGTGAAGAATACTTTAGAAATAAAACCGCTCTACAGAGTATGCTTGGGAATGACAATGAGTGGAGAAGACACATTTACAATCTACGACCAGCAAATGATATCAGAATACGGAAGAAACGAGTTATCATTTGGAATAATAAAAGTAAAAGCAGGAGTCCCAATAAAAGACGGAAACAAAACCCTAAAAAATCAGGATTGGGCAAATCGCATAAAAGGAAAACTAATAAAAATATGCGACAAAATGAATGCAAAAGAATTCTTCCAGCAACTCGAAAAATACAACTTGCCATGGACGCAGGTGCTTGATTATCTTATAGATGATACAGGAAAAAAGGACGAGAAACTCATTAACATCGCAAAAGCAACATATCTTCCATCTTCAGAATTGACCAATGAATATGCAACAATAAACAACCACTCATTAATAGTAAGTAATTCAGGAATAGGAAAATCAGCAACTTTTTCCAGACTGACAGGAAAACAGCCAAGCACAGATTATTCGATACCCGGGCTTATAGGAACAGTAACGCAGCAATCAGTCATAGTCGGAGGAAACCTCAACGGAAAAGGCCTTTACGTATTCGATGAATTCCCCCAAACCACAGAAGCAAGAAGCCAAGTCGTAGCATCGCTGCTAAACTACATGGAATCAGGAGAAACAACAAGGGACCTAGCGATGAAAGTACATTGCAAAGGCGCAAAGACCCTAATATTTATGGGAAATATACCTCGTGAATACAACGAAAAAAACTTTGAAGAAACAATCCTAAAACTTGCAGGACAAGACGCATTTCAAAGAGTCGGAAGAAGACTGGCTCACGTATTATATAGGCAGGACTTCAAAGAACTCAACCCAGGACATGAAAACATAAAATTCGTAAATTTCATAAGATACGCCCTGGAATCAGCAATATCACAAAACCAGGACCAAATAAAAAAAATAAGCGCACTCTTCAAAAAATGGACATACCAAGAAGATATGCAATACGTTAACTCAATAAAATCATACGCAAAATACTCATCATACCGCCTCGTAGCACAATTCCTCGAAGGAAACTCAAGAAGCTACAGCAGAATAAAAAACGGAGCGCTAAAATGGACAATACTGCAAAATCTTGACAAAATATGCCTCCAAAAAATTCCTTTTAAAGAATTGCTTTCTTTCCTTCGAGTAGAAACGTACCGAATGTATGACATTCTCAAAAGGTATAATTACGAGTCATACGAGTTTTTACTGGAGGGGAAGAAAGCGATTGTCATAGGGATGTTTAAGGAAGGAAAATCAGAATCACAGATTGCCAAGGAACTAGAAATAACAGACCATACAGTTAAAAAGTGGATAAGGGATTATGACACAAATGTTCAGAATAATCTTCAAGACACTACAATATATGAAGGAGATTTGCAGCTTATGAAAGAAGCTAAAAAAGACAATGAACTTCATTTAAGCGATTTACTACCTATGAATGATGAAAAAAGCTAAATGCATACTTTGGAAAGGAAGAAAAGAAAAAATATGCTCACACGGAACACTAAGCTGTCAAACAAGTGTTACAAGAATCCGTATAATGGGAAACTGGGTTAACGAAAAACAGACAAAAGCAGAAAGAAGATTCAAATATCAACTGGCAAGAATTATGGGAATAAGCCAGGCGGAATCCGCGAGAATAAGAAACTGGACATGGAATCACTACAGGCTATTCCTAAGAAGCCGAAAGCTCATTAGAAAAAGATAGCATAAAGCAACATAATAAAGGAAAGATTTATATATGTCAAAATAAAACATCATTTATAAAATGTACCGAAATCCATTCAAGCCAAAACCGCCTTACAGGAAGCCAAGAAATAAGGCAGTAAGAACAGATAAAACCAGGTCCACCCTTAAACCATCCTTAAGAAAGTTTTTAAGAAGCCAATAAATCAACAGTAGAAAATTGTCACGCTCATGAAATTCAAAAGCCCCGTAAAACTTGATTCATTCAAAAAACAAAATCGCTCAGATGGTTTTATATTTGAAATAGGGAAACAAGGAGAAAAATTGGACAAACAAGAACTAAGCACAGAAATGAAAATGAGTTCATACTTCTTAAAAAATGACAAAGGCTCAACTGAATCCCTAAAACCCCATATTTACGACCAAGGAGATTTTAACACATCAATGAAAAACGTATCCGGAAAATCATTCACGATAGGAGGCAAAACGCCAATATGACCGCACTATTCGGCAGTAAAAGAAAGCCTTTCATACTCAAAACACGGGAAGAGCGAGAAGCAGATATACGAGAAACGGAACAAGCCAGACAAAAAGCGAAACCACCTGTAGGACCAGTAAAAATCGGAACAAAACTATACACAGCGGGTAAAACGGGGATAAGGATAACCTTATCTCCATTTATCCAAATATCCAAACTAAAAAAGAAATCTGAAGAAATTAAATACAAAGAAATAGCAAAAGAAGTCAAGAGTTCAAAAGAAAAAGACAAACTCATGGAGCTTCACGAAAAAGAAAGAAAAAAATTAGATGATAAATTCACTGTAGACCGAAATGGGCAAAAAGTAATTCCCAGAGAAATGTCTGAAAAATATGAAACAGAAAGAGGCGGTTTGCTTTCTAGACAAGAAAAAGAACTAAGTCTCATCGGGAAACTTGAAAAAAAGAAGTGAGAGAGGAACGATGTATGAACTCAAAATTATTAATTATCTTTTTGACCCTTGTATTGTTTAGTCCTATTGTATTTGGGTATAGCTATGTGATTACTAATTTAAATCCTTCAAACAATTCTTATGTTGGATTTTCAGGGATGAGTTGCCAACCAATCACAGTAAGCTACACATACGCCTTGCAGGTAAATCCGTTTAACCCGTTAGATTATGGCGCATGGATTTTTGGAAAAGACATTTATCCTGGCATCATATACAATAGACTTTCTCCGACAATTGTTGCTTATCCTGCTTCTTATGGTGCAATACAACATATAACAACAAGTTCATCAAAAGACGCTGATTTTATTATCGCAAATGTTTGCTATAATGAAGTATGGGAATGGCAGGCATTAATTAGCGAAGATGGAGGAGTTTCAGTCGCTGCAGCAAGTACTGATTCTTACTTTAGGGGGCAAGTTGTTAATGTATCTTATGACCCTCCTTCTGCTACAAATCTAAAAAGTTGTTTAGGAGGAACTGGGACGAATTGTTACTCATCAGGAGCTTCTTTTATTTACTCAACTTCAATGGTTTATCCAACATTTAATCTTTCTTCAAGAGCAGCGAGAGTAACTGTTAGCCTTTATGCGAGTTCTAATGTAAGAGGAACACTTCCAACAAGTGTAAGAACGACAGACATGGGAGGCACAAGTAAAACATATATTGCGTCGGGAATCCCTGTACAGCCCGGGGAAACTATAACTTGGTATGCAAAACTTGATGACGGAGTTCATACTCCAATAACACAGACAAGTTCGGTTACATTTAGCATTAATGCAGCGCCTGATGTTCCGCCAGTTGTTGTAATTAATTCTCCTGTAAACGGACAGCATTTTGCTTATGGAAATACAGTTGTTACAATTAACGCAACTGCAAATGATTCTGATGATTCTAATTCTGCCTTAACTGTGCAGATTTACCTTAATGATGGGCTTCAATGCACATTAAATCAGGCAAGCCAATATTACGCTTGTGATGTTTCTACTATAAGTGCTGGAAATTATAAAGTAACTGTGACTGTAGTAGATGGTGTTTCGCAGAATAAAAGAAATCAAACAATATTTTTTACTGTAGACGGCCCAAGCTCGTCGCAAAATCATGTTCCAGATTATAACCTATTGCCTTTTACTAATGTGGTTGCAAGAAATGGGAGCCTTCAATTCACCTTAAATGCTTCTGATAGGGATAATGACCCGCTTTGGTTTGACATATATTGCCAATTTAACCCTGTAAATGATATAAGCTGGCATTCAGGATGTAATTTTACTTCTTGTGATGACCCATTTTCTTCAACAGGCTGGGCCGGTCCTTTTAATCAGCCATATCAATATACGTTCACTTGTCCTGACAGGGCAAAGAATCCAGCACAATGGCAAAATGACATTTTCCCTACGGAACATGGAGTATATCTTATAAAAGCTTGCGTCACTGATGGAAGCGAATCAAACGGAAAAGCAGGATTTAGCACATATAATAATTGCGCTTTTGGAACAATTACAGTTTCTAGTTCAGAAAGCTTTGTTTCTTTTGATGAGAATGAATCAATACAATTTAGCACTTGTCTTGTTACGAGCAGCACATGTGGCCCCGGAATATTAAATGAGTTTTATCTCGGCATGGTTGGATTTGTAAGAGGATTTTTGGTCTATTTCATTTACATATTCATCGTATTTGTTATTGCCTTGGCAGCATATTATATTTACATTAAAGTCAAGGAGGGAATTATATGAATAGCGTAGAATCATGGAATTATACAAGTGCTGATTGCGAAACTAATTGTGGTGGTTATGTCAGTTTTAAAAGGATAATTACTGTGATGGCTATTTTTGGTGCTTTGTTTTTATTGACTGGATGTTCACAGCATGTAACTGCAGAATATCCTGTTATTTCAGCAAAAGCAGACCAAGCAACATATGAAGGAAAGTTAATTGATTTTTCGTTAAATAAAGGAAAAATAATGGAACCAGAACTGTTTGCGCAGGAATTAAGAGAAGCAAATAGAAGTATTTATTCAAAAAATCTCATTGCACCTAAAGAAATGGCATATTTTTATAAAGTTAAAAACATAACACCAGATACTGAAGTGTGTTTTGGAGACATGGATTGTGATAGCAGATTAAGATGTGTAACTGAATGCCATTTTATTTCAGGCCCGTTAGAAGGGTCAATAAAAGCATGCAGTTATGATGACTTTAAAGAATATGATTTTGTGGAATTTAGAGTGCCTTACGGATTTTGCATAAATTGGTTGAAAGACAAGGTGTCATTAACAAAACATGAACAATAAAATCAAAACAATTTTTGTATTTTTAATCTTTTTACTAGCTATGCAAATATCACATGCGGCTTCATGTTCAACTCCTGTCTCAACATTAAATCTTATAGACCCACCTAATAGTCAATCAATGACAATAGGAACCGCTCAATCTACATTTTGGGATGGATATTCAGTTTATATGTATGCACTGGGAGATTTTGATACAAGCATAAATCCAAGATGCACATATGTGGACCATAGCTTGATTTTAGATACTCCATTCGATGTTTACACAGTAAGAGTAAATACAAATGTAAATCAGCCAATGACTTTCATAAAATATCTAAGCGCAGGAACCTATGACTGGTATGGAAGAAGCTCGCCTGGAGGCTCTTATCTGGGTCAACCATGTCCATATAGCACCTGCACAACTTCGACAATGAGATTTTATGTTAATGGTGCAGTATTACCAGGCCCGCCTCACATAAGCACGCATTCACCTTATGGAACATTTGTGGCAGGAACAACAAGCGTTTCTTTAAATTGTCAGGGAGAATGTCCAGACCCAGCAGGATGCAGAGTTTATTTATATGATGACAATGACAATCAACTTTATACTAAATCAGTTTCTTCATGTACATCAACAAATTGCTGGTCAGCATCATATACATGGAATGGACTTACTGCGGGAACATACGACCACCGATGTGAAGTTGTTGAAAAATCAGTTTCAGGAAGATATGATGATGATAGAAGAACCTTTACAATAAATGGAACAACTTGCTCTTCGATAACAAATAATTGGATATCTCCGACGCCAGTTCATTCAAGTACAGTTAATAATTTAACAAATTATTTTAGATTAGTTGCATCTTCAAGCCCCTCAAGCAACGTGGATATAGTTTATTACTTCTGTTCAGATACAACAAATACCTGCGTTCCAAATCTTATAATTCCTTATGTGAACATTGCGCTGACTTCTACATCTCAACAGCTTAGTCCGGATGTTTTTTATGATGCAAATCCTGGAGACAGGTATGTAAGATGGTATGTTACATATTCATTCAATTCTCCTTCAGGATGCTCAGATGTAACACCGAGAAGCAACAATGGAAACAGGATAGCATGGTTTGCAATAAATCAGACAACACCAAGTCTAAATGTTACATTAGGCTCTCCGCCGAATAATACGCAAATCCCCATCTCAAATGTACCATTGGATTTTATATTTACGGTCCAGGCAACAGTCGGCACAACAACAGATACACTATATATAGATGGAAGCCCTGTAACTTCTGGAGTAAAACCAACTGGATTAACTTCTTTTCCAAATGTCAATGTAGGCTCTGGAATCCATACATGGTATGTAACAGCTAATGACGGATTTTCAACTGCGCAAAGCCAGACCTGGAGATTTACAGTTGTTCAGGGACCCTCGGTTAATCTCATATCACCTGTTGACGGATATCAATATGCTAATGGACAAACTTCAACTTCTTCAAGTCCATTAACTTGGACCGTTTCTGCTTCAACTTCAACAATTGATAAATTAATTATAAATGGAATTACAACCCAGACTTTGCCTGCTACAAGCCAATTTACAAGAACAGCAAATATGGCAATACAAGGAGGATTAGTTTACAATTGGCAGATAAACTCAACAGATACTAATGGCCTCTCGACGCTTACTCCTAGCAGAAGCTTTCAGATAAACTGCTCAACAATATGGCAGAAACAAGACATATCTTGTGGAATGGATAATAGAAGAATAATTGGATATGTAGACATAAATAATTGCGCATTTCCAACAATTCCTGTTCCTGTGGACAATGGAACATATGAGCCTTGCGTTTACTGCAGAAATGAATGGGACTGTACGCTTTACGAAACGTGTCAGATAAACAATACTCAGAGATGCTTGAACGTGACAAATATAGGAATGATACCCTGCGCAAACGCAACACCATCAATATCAGATATAAGAGGAAAAGATAAAACCTGCTTGTTTGAAACCGGAGTGGATAAGATTGATTTCAGTTCAAATGAGCTTGTTGACGTGAACGACCCGTTTAATAGGGGAATATTGCCTGATATTTATTTTGGCATAATTGCTTGGATGTCAACGCCATTTTTATACTGGCTTTTGCTTATTATTGCAGCATTGTGCCTGTTTTTAACTGCAGTAGCTGT
>Ga0315277_10010469_pt1 | contig 11740 bp, 10 predicted proteins | sample YL17G05_15_MG_FD_203695 | JGI IMG/M metagenome (GOLD analysis project Ga0315277, IMG submission 203695) | Sediment microbial communities from Yellowstone Lake, YNP, Wyoming, USA - YL17G05_15 | ecosystem: Environmental > Aquatic > Freshwater > Lake > Sediment | place: USA: Wyoming | collected...
TAGACAACAAGAATTTTTTCATCGATCCGGGACCCGGCGCTTTGGTCAAGTGTTTTACCAGCAAGCCGAAATTAGATCCTTCAAAATTGGATGCGATTGTTTTAAGCCACCGTCATCTTGACCATTCCAACGACGTGAACATTATGATTGAAGCGATGACCGAGGGAGGATTTAAGAGAAGAGGTGTGCTTTTCTGTCCTGCAGATGCTCTGAACGAGGATCCGGTGGTTTTAAAATATGTCAGAAGCTTTGTGGAAAAAATCCATATTCTGAAAGCTGGTGGCGAATATACGATTGATGGAATAAATTTATCAACGCCATTAAGGCACATTCATGGGGTGGAGGCTTACGGCCTGATCTTTAAGTCCTCAAAATACAGAGTTTCATTTATCGTGGACACCAGGTTCTTTCCAGAGCTGATAAAAGTCCATTCTGGAAGCGAGATGATTATTATGAATGTCGTCAGATACGAGCCGGAAGGAGCAAAAAAGCTCAAATTGGACCATCTGAATTTAGAAGATGCAAAGAACATAATCAAGGGCTGCAAGCCTCAAATAGCCATTTTGACTCATTTCGGGATGACCATGATCAAAGCCAAACCCTGGGAATTAGCTCTGCAGTTAAAAAAAGAATTCAAGACCGAGGTGATTGCTGCTTCGGATGGTATGGAATTGAATTTGGATGAGGTGATTTTTTAGAGTTTTTTCGTAGCGCGAGGCTTTAGCCTCGCTCAGGCGACCCTGTCCTAACGTGCCTAGGCAGGCGTAGTCTCCGTTAACAGGAAAAGGGTCGCACTACGTTGTAGCGGAGGTCTTAAGACCTCCATTGTTTTTTCTTGCAGTCAGTCCCGCCGTTGGCGGGATGGCAAGCACAAAACGATATAAAAAAAGTAGGGGCGTATTGCAATACGCCCCTACAACTCTAATTGAAAATGAAAAATAATACTGGTTACTATCGAAACAAACTCAGCGCAGAGCGGTTGAAACTCTGTTACCAGATTGCTCCACCCAGGGTCAAACAATACCTGAAGGCTGAGGTGAAGTACGTTCTTCAGAATATCCGTGCGTACGATAGGGTGCTTGAGTTGGGATGTGGTTACGGTCGTGTTCTTGGAGAGATCGCTCAAAAAGCTAAATCGGCAATAGGGGTTGACACCTCGATTGATAGTCTGCTCCTTGGAAAGAAAATGCTGAGGGACTCTAAGAACTGTGTTTTGCTGAAAATGAATGCAGTTCAGCTTGGTTTCCTCGACCAGACCTTTGACCGGGTTATCTGTATTCAGAACGGAATTTCAGCCTTCCACGTAAATCAAAAGGATTTGATTCGGGAAAGTATTCGGGTCACCAAGCGCAGGGGGAAGGTTCTCTTTTCAAGTTACTCTGATAAATTCTGGGAACACCGTTTGGAGTGGTTTCACCTGCAGTCAAAAGCGGGACTTGTAGGAGAAATCGATTATGAAAAAACCGGCAATGGTTTGATTGTCTGTAAGGATGGTTTCACCGCGACAACAGTAGGGCCAGATCAGTTCCGGGAGTTGACTTCAGAGTTTGATGTCGATACAAAGATTGTAGAAGTAAATGAATCAAGCATTTTTTGTGTAATAACTCCTCATTGAGAACGGTATTTTTTTGTAGGGGCGTATTGCAATACGCCCCTACACTTCTCCTGCGAAACAATGTAGCGGAAGGCTTCAGCCTTCCATTTTCTTTTTAAGGAAGAATGGGAAACCTAAAGGTTTCCGCTACAAAATTTATTTATGACTTAGGATGCTTATCTGTCTGGCTAAATTTCCGGCTATCTGGGCAAAGATCTGGGAAATCTCCGAATCGGGGAATTTTAAAAGAAAGGGTTCTCCTTCATCTCCTGAAACTCTTAGATTCATATCTAAAGGAATCTCTCCAAGAAAAGGAACTCCCAGGTCTTGACCTGCCTTTCTGCCTCCTCCAGAACTGAAGATATCGCTTCTTTTTCCGCAATGGGGACAGACGAAATAGCTCATATTCTCTATTATCCCTAAAATCGGCACATTCAATTGCTGGAATAGTTTCAATGCCTTGACTGCGATTTTCTTGGCTACATCCTGGGGTGTGGTTACAATTACCACTCCGGTTAAAGGAATAGTCTGGGCTAAGGTCAACTGCGCATCTCCTGTTCCAGGGGGTAAGTCTATTATCATATAATCAAGCTCTCCCCAGTCAACGTCTCTTAGGAACTGTTGAATAGCTCCAGCTACTAAGGGACCTCTCCAGATCACCGGTGTGCTTTCCTCTAAGAAAAAGTCGATGGATATAATTTTCAGATTATAATTTTGAACCGGGATTATCTTCCCTGCCTTTGCATAGACTTCTTTTCCTACGGATCCGTTCCCGGATTTGACTCCTAACATCTGAGGTATAGTAGGACCATATATATCTGCATCAAAAAGGCCGACTTTAGCTAAACAGTTAGACAGAGCCAGAGCTATATTCACGCTTATGGTTGATTTCCCCACTCCACCTTTGCCTGAGGCGACTGCGATGGTATTTTTTACCTGAGGAATTAAATCCTCTGCTGAGATTTTCTTAAAGGGAACGACCGAGGAATCAAACTTCACTTTGACTATTTTCACTCCAGATAATTTTAATACTGCATCTCTGGAGTCATTTTCCAATTTGTTCTTTAAAGGACAGGCAGGTGTGGTTAAGACAATGGTTAAGCTTATTTCTCCATCTTTAACCCTCACATCCTTTATCATCCCCAGAGTGACCAAGTCTTTTTTTAAATCGGGGTCCTGAACCTGACTTAAAGCCCTCAGAATGTCCTTTTCAGTTATGTTTTCGCCTGACATATGGTATCCTCTGTGTGTATAGTTGGGCAACGTACGTCGAGTCAGGGGACTCGACGACCACATTGAGAATTTTTGTCGGGCAGTCTTCGACAGCCGACCTACTCAATCTACAAAGAATGAAAGTATGTTTATTTTTTCGAAATGCAAGAGATTTATCCTTCGTAGGGACAGGGATTGTTGAGCGAAGCGAAATCCCGTTTCTGAGGGGTCCCTGTCCGAATAAGAGTAGGGACAGCCACGAGGGCTGTCCCTACTAAAATCGACAAGATCCGCACTGCACAAGAACTAAATCAGCATGAACAATTTTTGTGCAGTTCTAAGATCGGCTTAAAATTAGGTCTTGATATATTACTTTATGTAAATCCCATAACTGATTTTATTCCAATGAACTATCACCTATGACCTAATTCCTATCACCTGTTTTAAATCAGGCACAGGGTTTGCATAATCATTATATGAAACTTAGAAAAGGAGATGATATGAAAAAGGCACTTTTGATTCTGGCAATCTTAGCGGGACTGATTCTCATCTTTATTAGTTGCGAAAAGAAGGTCTACGTGGTTGAGCCGGACAATACACCACCTTCGTCACCTAAGGGAGTTTATAGTGTTACGGGTGATCAAACAGTCTATATTTACTGGGAGGCAAATGATGAGAGAGACTTTGACTACTATCGGATTTACAGGAGTCTGAATCCAAGTGGCCGCTTTGATTTTCTGGATTGGACAGATAGTACTTACTATTTTGACCATAACCTGAGTAATGGAACCACCTACTATTATGTAATAACAGCAGTGGATTTTTCCGACAACGAAAGCGGAAATTCTGCCAAGGTCCAAGATACTCCCAGGCCTGAAGGGCACAACTATACTATTTTTTACATGCAGGCATATCCCAATGTCTCAGGATTTTCTTTCGATAACCGGACAGTAGTTCGCTGGGACAACTCGATCTGTGACATATATCTGGATAAACCATCCACGATACTTTACATCAATACTACCAAGCGTAATGGGGTATGGAATGATATTCAGGACATGGGTTTTACAAAAGACTTGAATGAAATTACCTTTGCACCGGATACAGGGTGGTCCGAATTAGGATATGTTGAAGTTATACCCGGGCATACGTATGTTATATGGACGTGGGATTACCACTATGCCAAGCTGAGAGTCACTTACGTTCCCGATAGTCATGATTACATGCAGTTCGAATGGGCTTATCAAACTGCACCGAATAATCAGGAGCTGAAACCGGTTCCGAAAAAACCTCGCCAATGAAAAAAAGCGGAGAAGATTAGATGAAATCCTTGATTTCTCAAACTGGGTTTGTTAGATTAAGTCCGAACGCCACTAAAGTGGCAGGGAACACTTAATAAACAAAAAAGGAGGAAAAGATGCCAAGCAGAAAGCTGGTCTTAGGGATTCTCCTGGGGATTTTGGGGTTGGTGCTAACCGGGTGCGGTATGTATGTGGGTGGAGTATTTGGAGGTCCCAGGTATGGTAATTATCACCATCCGCGCTACTGCTATGACTGCCATCGTCATTCTTACTGGACCAGGGCATATGATGATTGCGAGTTCTACGATTTCTATTTCGCGGGTAATGGGTATTACTACCGTCCCAGACACGCTGACCACCGGGTTTACATCTTCAGGAAATACAATTACGGAAGAGACAAGGAGTTTGTAAAGTATTATGAGAGACACAGGCTGGATGATAAGGAAAGAGTTAGAATTGAGAAAGAATATCGCGGGGTAGGGGAAGGGGAGAGAAGGAGAATCGAGAAAGAATACAGAGAGTATGATAAGAAAGTCGAGAGCAAAAAAGAGCATGAGGAGAAGGGAAGAAGGTGAAGTTCTTTGCGTCCTGCCTTAAATGGATGATGATCCAAAAGGCGACGTGAAAGGAGTGATCAATATGTTGAAGATTTTGAAACCGATGCTGGTGATCCTGATATTAGGTTTAAGTTTAAAACCAGCATTAGCACAGCTGCCGGACGACTTTAAAGGGGAGGTCGAACAGAAGAGTATGCAGCTGCCAGATGATTTTAGCGCGGAAGTCGGGCACAGGATCATTCATACACCTAATCCGGGCTTAGACATCGACGTATGGATTAACAAGGCGGAAGGCTCCACTTATTATCCGGGTGAGGATATAAAGGTCTATTTCAGAGCTTCCAGGGATTGTTACGTGGTTGTGTACAACATAGACACCCGCGGATATGTAAACATCCTGTATCCTTATAACTCCTCGGATGAGCGCTATGTAGAAGGCGGAAGAGTCTACAAGATACCTGGCAGATATGACGACTACTCTCTTACCGTGGATGGTCCATCCGGAGTGGAGTATATTCAGGCAGTTGCCTCATATGAACCTCTGTCCCCGCCACATTGGTCCGGGTATTATGAGGGTTCGAGAGCCGTGCCGGATGATATTTATACCATGAGAATGGATGAGGATGAAGACCCTTACGTTTTTATGGAATGGGTGAACCATAGAATCAGCCCTTATCCTGATTATGTCACGGATGTGACAAATCTCTACGTGAGATATCCTCATCCCAGGTGGTATTATCATCCAAACCTTTACCAGTATTATCCCTATTCTTTCCCTTATGACTTAGGAAGTGTTTATATCTGGGCACCCTTTGCTGTCGATGTTTATATAGATGGTATCTTCTTTGGAATAGCTCCGCTAACCATACCATCAATCGTGTGCGGCAGACACTTTGTGACGGTTTACTACAATGGCTGCAGGCTGTGGGATGATTACGTCAATGTAGAATCGAGAAGAACTGTCAGGATACAGACGAGGTTAGACCAGAGGATAAGGTATGTAACTGAAGACCCGGTGAAAAAGGAATACCGAACCTGGAAGGAAAAGGAATACCGGCTGGTCCAGGAGCGAAGGTCACAGCCACTTGAGCAGAAGATTCGCAACCGATCTGATTTTGCACCTGATAGAAATAACATGACGCGGAGAGAGGAAAAGTCGACCAGAACAGGTGGACCGGCAGAGCAGAACAAAGAAGGTTATCGGACTGACTATCAGAACAGAAATGAGATGAAAAACCAGGGAAGGGATTTTGTGCCGGAAAAACCGAAACAAGATGAAAGATCATCCAGGCAGACAGGTTTTCTGCCTGAAAGAGGACAGGTGAAAGAAAAGGAGCTCAGGGAGCCAGCACCAGAGAAGAACACAACCAAGCAGAGGGAAATCAGGACTGAACCCCAGTCTCAGGATAGGCATTCTTTCACTCCAAGAGATCCTGGATCTTCACGGCCTGAACCAAGAAAACAGGAAGTGCGGACAGAGAAGAGTAACAGGTCAGGAGGGGGAAGGGCTGAGCTCAAGATAAACAAAGGCGAGAGAAAAAGGTGAGGTGAGCTGAGATGAAAAAAGCTTTTATATTCCTGATCTTGTGTTTGTTCCTAGCCTTTCTTTTTTCGAATGCTCTGGCTATAGAAAGGATTCCCAAGAAGGATACTGCAACCAGCAAGGAGCAAAAAGAGGAGGCAACACCAGCACCTGCTCCCGAAAAAAAGGAGTCAATTCCGCCTGAAAAGCAGGTAATAAAACCTGAACCGGGACAGCCCAGGGAAGGCGAAGTCAGGAAACCGCAAAAGGAGCGTGAAGAGGGGATATCCAGAATATTGAGAGGGTCAAGGAAAGGTCTGAAGGAAGAGAGAAAGGATAAGTACGATTATTTCATAGATAAAAACGGAAACGGAATAGACGATCGCTTGGAGCAGCAGGGTAAAACCGAGAAGAAACCTGAGGAAAGGAAAGCTCCGCCTGAGAAAAAAGAGCGGCGAGGGAGATAGATCAGTCCAGATGCGAGATAAAACCCCGCAGTAAAATGCGGGGTTTTTTATTCAAAAGCCAAAAGGGAGGTAGTTTTTAATACCCCCTCAACTGCCTGTATCTCCTTGGTGATAATCCGAGGGATATCCTCATAAGTCTTGGATTCGATGACTGCTACGATGTCATAAGGTCCTGCAACCGGGGTTGCAGATTTCACCTGAGGGATTGATTTTAAAGCCTGAATAGCACCGTTGATGCTTTTCGGCTCCATCTCGATTAAAATATAAGCTTTGACCGGCATTTCGCCTCCTTTTAGATTAGTAAGAATATAAAAGCCAATTTCTACCTGTCAACAAAAATCGATATGGTGTGAAAGACAGAAAAAAGAAGAGATTTCGTAGTGCGACCCTTTTAGGGTCGCTAAGTGTACATTGTTCAGCATCCCCAAACAAGTTTGGGGATGCCACCCAGGCCGGTATCCAGTCAAATAAATGGTAGCGCAGACATTCTTGTCTGTGATTTAAAGTCAGGCAGGAAGAGACTCTTACCAAAGGAAGTAGTCGTAAGTCCTGCGGTGGCTACGCCAGACGTAGCTAATTAGCAGACCCACCTTGTCCTCAAGGTGGGAGTAATGACCCATGTTGAGGGCAACCCCACGGGCAGGCTATGGGTCTACGATGTCTTTAGCTTGCGTATCGGCGGATCGAGGAATCTAACGCAGACTAAAGTCTGCGGCTACCAGCTTGTTTCTTCTCTGTTCCGAATGAGGACAGCCACAAGGGGCGGTCCCTACATCTACCTTTCTTTGGTCAGGCAGGAATGCCTGACCTACCGGGAACCTCTCCCTTGGTCCCTCTCTTTAAGAGGAGAGGGAAAGAGCAATCTCGTAATTATCGCTACCAAGTTTTGCCTATAAGTCGTATTTTACATAGCAGGTTGTTGCGCCAAAGGTAGCTATGAGCAAATCCAAAGTCGTAATCGTTCGTTCTGAAAAAGTCTTAAGCAAATCTAAACAGATCGATTCTTTTGTTTTGTCTAAGATGCTCAAAAAAGGTCTTCAAACGCTCAGCGGAGACCTTGATTTCAGGGATAGTATCAGGAGACATTATTCTCCCCAGGATGTATTGGGTTTGAAAGTAAATTGTCTGGCAGGGAAAGGGGCTTCGACTCGTCCTGAATTTGCCTTAGCCTTTGCCAATTTGCTCAAACAAAGCGGAATCAAAGAAAAGAATATCATCATCTGGGACAGGTCGAATGATGAACTGGAGGAAGTCGGTTTTCCGCTGAATTACAAAGGCGATGGTTTGCGCTGTTTCGGGACCGATACGGATGGAATAGGGTATTCCAGGGATTTGTATGAACATTTGAATGTCGGCAGCCTGGTGAGCAACATTTTATTAAATTATACTAACGTTCAGGTCAATCTTCCTGCTTTAAAAGACCACAGCCTGGCTGGAATAAGCTGTGCCTTAAAGAACTATTATGGTGCGATCAATAATCCCAATAAATACCATGAGGATGGTGGTGACCCTTTTATCGCGGATTTGAATGCTCTCCCGTTGATAAGAAATCAGAACAGGTTAATCGTCTGCGATGCGTTAACCGTTCAATTTAAAGGAGGACCCTCGTATCATCCTTCCTGGAATGAAGTCTATGGCGGAGTACTCATAAGCTCTGATCCTGTGGCTCTGGATTTTATCGGCTCTCAGATAATAGACCAGTTAAGACAGAAAAAAGGTCTACCGATTCTGGAGAAATCAGGTCTCAGCCCCAAATATATCTTTACTGCGGCTGACAAAAATCATAACTTAGGCAAAGCTTCTTCAGAGGAAATTGAGAAAATAGAGATTAATATCTAATTAAAAAAAGAATGAAGAGTCTTAAAAGAAGAGAGTTTTTCAAATATTCCTTGGCAGGTGCAGGCGGTGCGCTCTGCTCAAATCTGATTACGAAGATACCTTTCATAGCCATTCCCGATACGGCTTATGCTCTGAGTTCAAGCGGAAAGCTCTCACACGTCGAGGCAAAGTATTACAAGAAACTTGAGCATAAGGAGATAGAATGTCAGCTCTGTCCCAGGAAATGCAAAGTAGGGGACAGGGAACGGGGTTACTGCGGGGTCAGAGAAAACCAGAAAGGGATTTATTATACTCTGGTCTATGGCTTAGCCTGTTCGTTTCACCAGGATCCGATTGAGAAGAAACCTTTCTTTCATTTCCTTCCGGGAACTGATGCTTTCTCCATAGCCACAGCCGGATGCAATCTGAACTGCAAGTTTTGTCAGAATTGGGAAATTTCTCAGGCTCGTCCAGAGCAGACTTATAATCTCGAGTTGTCTCCTCAGTCTGTAGTAGAGTCTGCTTTAAGCGGGAACTGTCCATCAATCGCTTACACTTATTCTGAGCCGACAATTTTTTACGAATATATGCTGGACTGTGCAAAAGCTGGTAGAAAGAAGGGAGTAAAAAGCGTAATGGTCTCCGCCGGGTTTATGCAGCCTGATCCTCTGGTTGAACTGTGCAAAGAGTTAGATGCGGTTAAAATAGACCTTAAGGCTTTTAATGAGAAATATTATCAGGAAATTTGCAGGGGAAAACTGCAGCCGGTTCTGGATACTCTTAATGAATTAAAAAGGATCGGCATATGGTACGAAATTGTGTATCTGATGGTTCCCACTTTGAATGATAATATGGATGACATCAAAAAGATGTGCGACTGGATGCTTAAAGATTTGGGTCCGGACGTACCAGTTCATTTTACCCGTTTCACACCACTATATTTACTGAAGAATCTTCCTCCAACACCGGTCTCTTCCTTAGAACAGGCGAGAAAAATCGCTCTGGATAGCGGACTAAAATTTGTATATATAGGAAATGTGCCAGGGCATGAAGGGGAGAGCACTTACTGTCCGAAATGCAAGAAAATTGTAATTGGAAGGTACGGGTTTACCATCACCCAGATGAATCTGCAAAAGGGGAAATGCAAATTCTGCGGGGAGAAGATTCCAGGGGTTTGGGCATAGGTTCCTAATCTCAAAAATACAATCTTGATAGTTGTTCAATTGAAATTTATGAGTTAATATAGATATATTTTTTAGATTATCGTGGTACACTCGAAAACAAATGTAACAACATAGGTAAATATCAGGAGAGGATTTTATGAACAAACAAACAGAAGATACTGATTATTTAAAATTTCCTGTGTATTTTAAGACAAAAGGAGAGGACTTAATAATTCGTGAAAAAGTAAAATATATCTATGAATGGATACAAAAATCTAATAATGAAGAAGATTCTTTTAATAGCTTTATCTCTTTGTTCATCGCTTTTAATATGTTTTACAATCTCTACGCTTTATCTAAAAATCCTCGAATTAAATTAGAAGGGGGTGACATGACACGTGCACTTGATTCAATAAAACTATTAAATAAAGAATCCTTTTTCGATAGTAATAGATCTACAATATCTGACTTTAGTAAGGAATGTGAAGGATTTAAAGTGGAAGTAAAATTAGAAGGAAAAAGTGCAAAAGAAGATGTGTCCCAAAAATTGTCAGAGTTGGTGAGTAAAAAAGATAGAGAAACTGCAACAAAGCTGTCGCTTGATATATTATATAAAACCAGATGTAATCTGATCCATGGAGAAAAGCAGGTTAATAGATCACAAGAAAATCTACTAAAATCAGCTACTGTTCTCCTAAAAGCATTTCTCTTAGAAATGTTGGATTCTTTTAATAAAGAATTAGTGAAAGGGTCTTATATGTAGCGTCCGTGTTTACCCCGGAGGTATTTTCGTCGGGCATAAAGCCCAACGCTACGTATTTCAGCGCTTGCCAGGTCCCCTGACCTGGCAAGTTTTTATAGTCGGGTCAGGGGACCCGACGTCCACCTGAAATTCTTGATTTGCCCCTACAGTTCTTTTCTTCTTGACTTCTTTTTGAAATAGGTTAATCTTCTTCAAATGAACCGAAATAAACTTCATTTTGTTTTTGCCTGTTTACTTTTAGGCTTTACCTCGATCCTTTCCCAAATAATCCTTTTTCGTGAGCTGCTGGCAGTTTTTTATGGCAATGAACTTTGTCTGGGTATTCTTCTTTGCGTGTGGCTTTTGTGGGTAGGGTTAGGAAGTAAACTGGGGAACATCATCTCTGTTTCCAAAAGCTCTCTTCTGAAAAATCTTTCATTCTGGTATTTTCTCTTAGCTATTTTTTCAATCCTAACAATTATAGGAATTAGATATTCTCGAATAGTTCTGAATGTTTTGCCCGGGGAGATAATCGGATTTGTGCCGATGCTAATCTTCACTTTTCTTATTCTTGGTCCACTTTGTTTGATTCTGGGAATACTCTTTGTTCTGAACTCCACTGTATGGCACTTTGACTCCAAATCGGGGCTGATGGTGACTAAAGTCTATCTCTGGGAATCTTTGGGAGCTGGTCTGGGTGGATTTTTGGGAAGTTTAGTTTTAATTCCATACTTATCCAACTTCTCTATTCAGTGCTGGCTTTTTATGGTTCTTTTGTTATTCTCTGTTTCACTCACGGTAAGTTTTTCCAAAGGAAAAAAGATATTTTTCTGGCTTGTCGCCATTTTAGTTGTTCTGGCTTTTAAGATAGGAAAGCTCGATACCTATCTTGAAGGTAAATCCCTGGACAAGCTCTGGAGAGGACAGGCAGTTGCAAAATCGGTAGATTCAATTTATGGAAATTTAGTCGTCCTGAAAAATAAAGAACAGATTTCCCTTTATGAAAATGGTTTGCTTTTATTTTCCTATCCGGATGAGTTTTCTTCTGAGGAAGCAGTCCTCTACGCTATAGCAGAACACCCTGAGCCTAAAAGATTACTGCTGATCGGTGGAGGAGTGGGTGGAGCGCTCAGTCAAGCACTGAAATATACAGACATGAGAATCGATTATGTGGAACTGGACCCAAAGATTATTCAGTTAGGGGAGAGTCTTCTTCCTGAGCCAGAGGTCAGAGCCTTAGAGAATGAAAGGGTGACAATCATACACAAAGACGGGAGACTTTTCGTCAGGCAAAAAGCTGAGGGGAAGGAGTTATACGATTTAATAGTCCTGAATCTTCCTGACCCGTATAACGCACAGCTTAA
>Ga0315277_10010470_pt1 | contig 11739 bp, 9 predicted proteins | sample YL17G05_15_MG_FD_203695 | JGI IMG/M metagenome (GOLD analysis project Ga0315277, IMG submission 203695) | Sediment microbial communities from Yellowstone Lake, YNP, Wyoming, USA - YL17G05_15 | ecosystem: Environmental > Aquatic > Freshwater > Lake > Sediment | place: USA: Wyoming | collected...
AATCTGAAGCTCCTCCACCGGAACGGTCGTGAACCGTTCCTTGCCAGGGTCAAAGTACCCTTCCGGGCGGTCGACCAAGAGGACGAACGCTCGACCCTGGGGATGGTGATCCAGGAAAGAGTCCACCAAGCATCTCGCATGTGCCAGGTAGTTCTTCGAGACGATCGTGCAGATCGAGAGCGGTGCCGCGCCCACCTCGTGGGTGCGACACTCGCCGCTTCGCGCTTGTGGCTTCGGTTCCATCGTTGTCATGGACGCCAGGGGGACACCGGACCGGCAAACACGCGCCAGGGGGCGGCGCGCCGGCATCGCTCCGCCCACGTCAGCTCCACGGGTCTACGTGGCCAGCCCATCACCCCTCACCGACCCGCCACCCGGGCCGCGAGCTCCAGGCTCGCCCCCGAGGCGAAACGCTCAAACGCTTCATCGGCAAAGGCTAGCACCACCGCCGGCAAGCCCACAAGAGACCGTTCTTCTCATCTTCGAGGGAAAACCCCACCCGCCCATGGCATTCGGCCTTCTACGATTCCCCCAAGGTGGCCAGCCCCCACGGCGTCTGCCGCACCGGGGCGAGATGTGGTCCGGACATCGCCGTAACCTCAGAGCCGGTCACACGCGTGCGTGCAGTGCCGTCTCCGCTCGGGGCTGGCATACTCAGCGAGGTCCACGGTTCGGACCTCCACGCCGCGTGACGAAGTTCACCGCCTGAGGCATACTGGCGGACCTGAATGCGTATAGGGCTCGACTTCAGGTTCCTCTCGCTCGGGCGCTCGGCTCTCAACCGCGGCGTCGGCCGCTACTCTCAGCAGCAGCTCCGCGAGGTTCTGCGGCTCGACAACCAGAACCAATACGTCCTCGTGTGCCGCCCCGATGCCGACAAATCCGGCCTGGACCCGGCAATCACAGCAACCAGGAACGTGAGCACCGTCAAGATCCCCGCCGCCCTGTGCAAGCCCAACCGCGCGGCGTATCAGGCTGGAGAGTATCTCCAGACAGGCGCGCAGTTTCAGCGATGGCTCGATCAGCTCGATCTTGATCTGTATCACGTGCCCGCGCCGTTCTTCTTCATCGAGCCGATCGTCGTCGCCCACGACTGCTGCCCCGTCGTCTTCAACCATTACGACCTTATCCCGCTGGCCTACCCGACGCAGTACTTCCACGGCGAAAAGGAAACTGCCGCCCGGCGCAACTTTGTGCAGGTCTGCAGGGCTTTGCGGCATGCCGACCGCCTACTCGCCATCTCGGAGTTCTCAAGGCAAGAGGCCTGCGCGTACCTGGGGATCGGGCGCGAGAACATCTCAGTAGCGTACCCATTCGCAGACGCATGCTTCCGGCCACTGGCTCAGCACGAGGTGTGGTCTCACCTTTCCAGTCTGGGACGCCGGACCGGAACCCCGATCCCCGAGGGCTTCGTGCTCTGCGTCTCGCACCTGCACCATGCCAAGAACCTGCGCACGCTTCTGCGGGCCTTTGCGCTGCTGCCTGAGTCGTGGCGCGCCCGACACCCACTGGTGCTTGCTTTCGACACCACCGCGGAAGAGCAGGGCGTACTTCGCGTCTGGCTGAAGGAGTTCGGCATCGCGGACACCGCCCTGCCGACCGGATTCGTGTCAGACAACGAGATGGCCGCGCTCTTCAACGCGGCCCATCTCTTCGTTCACCCGTCCCGGCACGAGGGTTTCGGGCTGCCTGTCCTGGAAGCGATGCAGTGCGGGGCGCCTGTTATAGCAGCTCGTGCGGGCGCTCTTTCCGAGGTGGTCGGTGATGCCGGCATCCTCGTTGACCCGGATGAGCCGGCTGCATTCGCCCAGGCCATCGAGGCGCTCGACCGCGACGAAGCACGCCGTCGGTTGCTGAAGGAGATCGGCCTGCGGCAAGCTACACGCTTCTCGCCGAGTGCGTTGGGGGAGAGCACCCTCGAGTGTTACGAGGCAACCAGACAAGCATCCCGGGTTCAGGTCGGTCGGCAGCGGCCTCGCATCGCCATGTGGACACCTCTGCCGCCCCAGGAAAGCGGCGTCGCCGACTACAGTCGTGAGCTTGTACCATTCCTCGCCCAGTGGGCGGACGTCGAGCTGTTCGTGGACGGCGGATTCGAACCCTCGGCCAAAATCGCCGATGTTTTGCCCATCTATCATCATTCTGCTTTCGACCGACGCAATGCGGTGAAGGGCTTTGATGTCGTCATTTACCAAATGGGGGCTTCGCACTTTCACGTTTTCATGGCCGAGGGGGTCACGAAGTGGCCGGGCGTGGTCGTGCTCCACGACCTGACATGGAGCCACGTACTCTACTATCTTCGCGGGACCGGGAGTCTCTCGAGAAACTTCAGGAGGACACTCTCCCGTCTGGAGGGCCCCGCGGCAGTCCGGGATTTCAAGCGGACCAAAAAAACAGGTCCGGGAGCCCAACACGAGGCGCTCGAGGGTTTTCTGACGAGTCACCCGATGCTGGGAGAAATCGTCGGTGCCAGCCGCGCAATCATTGTTCACTACCCGGATGCCAAACGGGACCTCGAGGCGCGGTATCCCGGCTCGAAGGTGTCCTGGTTCCCAATGGGCGTCAAGGATCCTGTTGGGAGCGTCGGGAATTCCGTGCCCGCACTTCGCGAGCGCCACGGTCTGAACGCCGATGACTACGTGATTGGTATCTTTGGCATCGCGCATCCCGTGAAACGCATCGAGGTCGTGCTGGAGGCGCTTGGACGCCTGCAATTACCCGCCCGGAGCGGCCCCGACGACAGATCCCTGAAAAATGTCCAACTCGTCATTGTCGGGGCGTTCACCAGCCGCGAGTACGAGGCGCGAATACGCACGCGCGCTCTCGAGCTCGGCCTGGGCCAGAGCGTTCACCTCCTGGGGCGCGTCGCCGACCGAGAGTGGGACGAGCTTCTCGTCACCTGCGACGTGGTCGTCAACCTCCGCTACCCGTTCCGCAAGCAGATGTCCGCAACGCTGATGCGCGCCATCGCTGCCGGCAAGCCGGTCGCCGTGACCCAACTCGACGAGTGGACTTTCCTGCCGGAGAGCTTCTGCGCGTTTGTCCCGGTCGGCGACTCGGAGGCATTGATCCTTGCCTCGTTCCTCGATAGGCTAGCGAGGGATCCTGACAAGCGAGAGGAGATGTCCCGCGCCGCCCGCGAGTACTATCTCGAACATGCGACCCTGTGGCGTATGGCCGAGAACTACAGAACTGTCGTGGAGGAACTGCTCCATCAATCGCTTCAAGAGGTGAGCGAGATAAGAATGAAAACCGAGCCAGCGACACCCCTTCCGTACAACAAAGCCTGCGCGATAGAGGATTTTCGAGACCCTAGCCTCGCCTCGCTCATTCGCGAGATCTTCCCCATGGAGGCAGCCAGCAGCGGAGCGTTCTTTCCGGTCGGGTACGAGGACCGTCAGCATTGGGAGATCGCGATGGCTGTGCGGGCGTTCCGCGATTTCAGCGTCCTGCGCCGCGACGCGACCATTCTCGGGGTCGGGGCCGGAACCGAAAGAATGCTCTTCTACCTGACAGAAAAGGTGGGGACGGTCATTGCCACGGATCTTTATCTCAGTCCCGGGCGCTGGAGTACTGATGCCCCAGCCGGCATGCTCGTGGAGCCCGAACGGTTCTCCAAGTACTCCTTTGACCGCTCGCGACTGACCGTGCAGCACATGGACGGGCGGCTTCTCGACCTTCCGGACGGGAGCGTGGATGCGGTCTATTCGTCCAGCTCCATCGAACACTTTGGCGACTGGATTTCGGTTGCCGCGTCGGCGTACGAGATGGGCCGAGTGCTCAAGCCCGGAGGCGTCTTGAGCTTCGCGACCGAGTTGCTGATCGCCGGCCCAACGAACGCTGAAGGGTGGGAGGGGGGCCTCCTCTTCGACAAAGACAAGCTGCGCCGTTACGTCGTGGAAGCAAGCGGGCTTGAACCGGTCGACCCGCTCGACACGACCGTTACCGACCCGACGCTGGCCACTCCCAGGGACCTGGCCATGAGCGGGGACGACATTCGCGATGGGCGCCCCTATCTGCCCCACCTCGTGCTGAGACACGGAGGGCGGGTTTTCGGATCGGTCCACATGGTGCTTCGAAAGACCGCCTCCTACCCGGCCTGCGACCACCTTTGGGCCAAGCCATCCGAGAGCCTCCGTTCGACCGTCAGGAAAGCCGCCGCAGACCTGGCAGCTGGCCTCAGCAGCGTGCCCGATCCAACAATAGCGGGCGAAGAATCCGGAGCGGCACCGCATGCGTCACAGCGAGGGGGAAGGGTTGTTAGTTTCCGTCGCGAGACCCTTGAGGCCACCTTCGCGCGCTGGGACAGCATCCGGGAGCGCAGCGCTCTGCAGGCACCGGAAGCAGGATCGGCGCTGCGACGCACGGTCGGCTTCCTCAAGCGGACTGCCAAGCGTATCCGCGACCTTGGCGTTGCCAGGGAACACGACCGCGAGCTTCTCCGAGCTCTCCTCGACTACACCGAGGAGCTCGAGCAACGCCTGGCTGCGCTGGAGCCCCGTGTTCCGGGCGTTCCCGACAACCCACGGTAGGATTGCCGAAAAGGAGGTGTGTCACGATGCCATCCAACGGAAGCACATCCGGACCTCCTCCTGACCCGTCGCAGGCTGACTCAGGCTCTGAGGGGACGCCGCTCGAGAAGCTTGCACGGGCGGAGGTGGGCCTCGAAGAGGCAAGGTTCAGGATCCGCCTCCTGGAATCGCAGGTGTTGCGCGTCGAACAGGAGCGAGCGAAGCTTGCCGAAGAGGCAAGGCTGCTCGAGGGCAGCATCCAGGCAATCAAGGCTTCAAAGTCCTGGAAGCTCGTCGAGCTTCTCAGGCGGCTGGCGGGGCGACGGTGGTAGAAAGACCTGAGAGTCATTCCATCGAGTACTGGCGGGCACGCGCGGAGGCGCTGGAGCATGAGGTCGGTCTGCTTCGGGAACTCGTGTGGGCTCTCGTCGACGGGCTTCCGGCTGGAAGGATCGCTGGGATCATCGAAGCCGTGAGGAGCAGCGCGCTCGTCCTGCCAGCGGGGGAGGTGCCCTCTCCTGCTCCGTCCGACGTCAGGACCGAGTTGCGGCGGATCTGGGACACCCTGCTACCACTGTGGCGAGAGTGATGAAACGGCGAGTCAGCATCGTCGTCTTGTGCTGGAACCGGTGGGACCTGACCTCGCGCTGTCTGGAGTCGATCCGCCGCCACACCGACCTTGCAGAGGTTGAGGTCATTGCGGTGGACAACGGAAGCAGCGACGAGACCCCTGACGCCCTGCGCAAGCTTGACTGGGTCCGAACGATCCGCAGCGAGACGAACTCGGGTTTCGTCCGCGGCAACAACCTTGGCCTCGCCGCGGCAGACCCGAAGAGCGACGTCCTGCTGCTCAACAACGACACGGAGGTCTTGGAATCTGCCTGGCTTGAGAGAATGCAGGAAACCGCGCACAGCGCCCCCGACGTCGGCATTGTGGGTTGCAGGCTCCGCACGTCCTGGGGCGCGCTCGCCAACGCAGGCACGTTCATCCTCCCGGACACCTGCTGGGGCCAGGGCACGGGCACTTTCGAGATGGATGTCGCTCAGTTTAGTTCAGACCGAGAGGTGCAGGGCATCATGTTCGCCTGTGCCTACCTCCGAAGGGAGGCAATCGAGGCGGTCGGCCCGTTGTCGGAGGAATACAACTCGTACTTCGAGGACACCGACTACTGCCTGCGCGCGCGGGAGGCTGGGTTCCGGACGGTGTGCTGTGGGTCGGTGACCGTCCTTCACCACCACCACGGGTCCACCGAGGGCGAGGGCGACCTTCGGGTCCAGTTCTTCGAGAAGAGCCGGGCAAAGTTTCGGCACCTCTGGCAGGCGAAGCTCGAGGAGGCCTATCGCTACGACGTCCACTGGCAATCCGTGCTCGGTTTCACGATGGGCTACGCCACGAGTGGGCGGGCGCTCCTGCGCGCCCTGGACGAAGGCGGGGCACGGATGAGCTACTCGTACGTCTACGCCGACCTCACGGTGTGGGGCCTCCCGGAGCCCCCGGACCTCGGTGACTACTACCTGAACGTCCTTGCGGCGAGGAAACCGAAGAAGCCGTGCATTTCGGTTGTGTATGGCCTTGGGAACGTTTTCGACCGCAGCGTGGGCGACTACCGCGTTGGATTCACGATGCTGGAGGTTGACGGTTTCCCCGACGAGTGGGTCCGCAAAGCGAACGACCTCGACGAGATCTGGGTCCCGTCGGCGTTCAACCGGGATACTTTCCTTCAGTCCGGACTGAAGCGCCCCGTGCATGTGATGCCCCTCGGTGTCGACACCGACTACCTCCACCCAGGCGCGACGGCGTTCCGCAACCCAACTGGGGACTTCGTTTTCCTGACCATCTTCGAATGGAACATGCGCAAGGCGCCACAGATGCTGCTGCAGGTGTTCAACGAGACCTTCTCGCGGCTTGAGGGCGTGGTGTTGCTCTGTAAGGTGACAAACTACGATCAGGCCCTGCGGATCGCGGAGGAGGTGAAGGCCCTGCAGTTGAACCCTCGGGGTGGTCGGATTCGCCTGCTTCTGAATCGAGATATTCCCTATCACCAGCTGCCGATGCTCTACCGGTCTGCGGACTGCTACATCTCGCCAGGCCACGGCGAGGGGTGGGACCTCCCGCTCACCGAGGCGATGGCGTGCGGTCTCCCTGCTATCGCCACCGACTGGGGTGCCCACACCGAGTACTTCTCTGATCGCGTCGGCTATCCGCTCAGGATCCGAAGCCTGGTCCCCGCCCCGCAGGACAGTCGCTATTACGCCGGCTTCTCCTGGGCCGATCCGGACCCCGAGCACCTGTCGTCCCTGATGCGTCACGTGTTTGAGCACCGGGACGAAGCCTCCGAGATTGGCAGATCGGCAGCGGTGTTTGTGCGTGATGAACTCTCGCTAAGCCGATCCGTTGCGCGGATCCGAGCGAGGCTCGACGAGATCGCTGCCGCGCGGGGCTTCAGTCGGGGGTCAGCTACGCTCGGCTCGCGGGGCGGCGCCAACCCTGGTTTGGAACCGCCAGCCGATGGCTAAGACGGCTTTTCTCCTCGGGCAGAGGTTAAGCCTCTCAGGCGATCCTTCAGACGCGTACTACCGCGACATCGCCGAAGGAGGCAACCTCACCGACAACACCCATCTCTGCGCCTCCCGACTGGTGTCGGGGCGGAGCTTCACGTGCCTTGACGTGGGCGCCAACATCGGAGTTTTCACCCTGGCTCTGGCCCGCCTGTGCCCCGGTGGCCGCATCTTTGCGTTCGAGCCCTCGCCAAGCACGTTTCGTTTCCTCTCGGAAAACATCAACAGTCACGCCTGCACCACCGTCGTTGCGGTACCTCTGGCGCTCGCCGACCACGACGGTAAGGTCCTCTTTCACGACGTCTCCTTCTTCGAGGCCGGGAGCTTCACCGTTCCCGATGGGTCGCCCCTGACCTCAGAAGTGATCGGCTCGGACCTGCGGTCGGTTGCCTGCGAGAAGCTCGACACCTTCGTCCAGCGGGCCGGCCTGAAGAGGGTTGACTTCATCAAGATCGACGTCGAGGGGTCAGAGTTGAGCGTCCTCGAGGGGGCTGGGGAAACCCTGACCCACTTCCATCCGCTGGTGATGCTCGAGTTCAACTCCTTTGCGCTCTCGGTGTTTCGAGACATCACCGCCAGTCGGTTCTTGCGCACACTAAAAGAGATCTTCCCCCGCCTCTTCCTCATCGGGAGAACCGACGGGCATCTTTCACCTCTCAAGACCGAGAAGGACTTCTACTTGCTCCTGCAAGAGAACCTGACCAAGGGTTGCGTCGACAACCTCTTGGGCGCGTGGCATGATTCTGCTCTCGAGAATGACTGGTGAAGCTGAAGCCTCGCACGCAGATTCGGTCGGCCGCAAGTGCAATATGACGTGATTGGGGGTGGGAAGGCTTCATGGCGTTCGTGTACAGTCGGGTCTCTCTTAAGGGTGTTCCCCCGTTCTTCGTGGCCACCGATGAGAGCCTGACTGACCCCTGGACCACTTTCATCCGGACCAGCTTCAGCCTTGACGACGGGCTAAGGGTCGCTTTTCACCTGTGCCGGCGAAGGGGGAGCTTCATCGACCTCGGGGCGAACATCGGGTACTACACGCCCCCCATGGCGGGTCGCGGCGTGCGCACCCTCGCCGTGGAGGTTCTTCCGCAGAACTAGGCAACCCTTCTCCTCTCGCTTATCAAGAATGGCTTCACCAACGTCACGCCTGTCCACGGCGCAGTCTGGGGGTCCACCAGCGTGTTGCAGGTCGGCGGCTACGGCGCCTGGGCCCAGGTTCTCTTGGGTAGCGAGGGGACACCGGTACCTTGCCTTTGCCTCGAGGATCTCTCTCGAGCGTACAGCTTTTCGGGACCTGAACTGATCAAGATGGACATCGAGGGTGCCGAGTTGGCCGTCGTTGAAGGCGCCAAGGGCTTCCTGGAACCGAAGCGGTGCCCTTACATCATCTTCGAGGCCAACGCCTTGGCCACCCCCAACTATGGCGTGATGAGGCTCCGCAACCGTTCCAGGAGAGCCACCCCCTCATCGTGGGTGTCCGGTTGATCGCGTGGTGTGAAGACCCAATACCCCGGCGAAGGAGAGTTGACGTCTCCCGGGAGGTCGCAAGGTGCAAGCCAGCGGTTCAGCCGGGCTCGATCACGAGTAACAAGGGCAACGCGAAAAGCGCCTACGGGGAGGGCCGGTACGTTGGGGATCCCCGGCGCGGGAACCGGCAGGGCAGCGAGGCTCCCATGGGCCACGAAGTTGAGCGCGTTGACGTCCCAGTAGTCACCAGTTACTACCGACACACCCGCCTGTTCGAGAGATCGAATCATGGTCCGCTGGTCAATTGCGAGCTGCCGAAACGCAGGCCGCACGCTCGAGAACGGCCACAGGTAGCTCGTCACGTTGAAGAGCACGAGGATTCCCACCACGACGGACGCAAGTATGGCCCTACGCCTCCGCACCGAATCGACGAAAACCCCGAGCATGAAAGGCACCGCCAGGTACAGCGGCAACAGATACCGGTGCGTGAAACCATGCAACGCCGGCGCAACGGCGCAAAATTGCAGGAGCGAGACCCCGGCAACCCCGACCACCAAGACGCCCGCCTCGACACCAAACCCCTCGATTCCCTCCATCCTCCGTGGACGGCGGCCGCCAGCCAAAAAAACGCCCAGCACCCAGACGAGCGCAAGGACGTGCAGAACCCGCACAGGTGCCTTCAGCGCAGGTCCCACGGCCACCGAGAGTCGCGGCAGTTCGTCAGTTCGCTGAGCTATGAGATCCGGGATGATCTGAACCGCAGCTTTCTCAAGGTTGGCAGCGGCGGCTCCAAGGGTAGCGACCGGGCTGCGAATGATTGGGTCCTGGAAGGAGCCCAACGGGTAACGGATGTTGGCGACCAGCCACGGCAGTGCACCGATGAGGAGGCCAGGTATTGCCACCCGAGCCAGGTCAGCCCATCGCCTTGCTGACCGCAGGCGTAACGACGCGAAAACAGCGGCGGGCACAATGAACGCGAGCGTCTGCAGCGAAGTCCAGAGCGCAAGCCCTGCTGTCAACCCGAGGACAAAACCAGCGCACTTGCGCGGGCTTTCGTCCGAGGCAACGGCCGCCAGCCACAACGTCGAAGTGCCCAGCAACATGATCAGCCCATACCCAATCGGGAGATATGCCCAAAGGAGATAGAGTGAACTAGGAAACGCCATGAAAACGGTCGACAGCGCCGCCGTAGGGCGGGAAAAAATCCGCCGGGCGAGAAGGAAGAACACACATATTTGGAGGCTGCCCCACAGGAAGGGTGCGACGCCCAAGATTCCGCGACTGACCCCGAACACGGCGAACAGAGCAGCGTCCACGTAACATTCCAGCGCGCCCAGACGCATGCTCGAATAGAAGGTCACCAGCTTCCCCTGCAGCAGTGACAGCGCCCTCCACCCGGTAAGGATTGCGTCCGAATCCACGGGGAACACGTGCGGCGGATAGGCGTAGAAGAACCGAACGAGAACGCCCCCCGTGATCGCGAGCGCCACGAGCCCCGACCAGCGATCGGCCCGCGGCCACATCAGGCGCAAACGGTTCAGGATTCTCGTGGTGGCTGACCTCTTCGAGATTCGAAACACGCCATGGCTTCGGTCGCCTCCGTCACATCGCCAGGGAGCATGACAAACGAGCCAGTCGCCGGCAGGACACCTGACCACGCCGCAGCGACACCCGGGGCCGCGTCACTTTCGGCCACGCTCCACAAAACCCCAGAGCCATCGAGCCAACCGCCAGCCCCGGGCTGCCTCGATCGCGCGCACACTCGCAGCCAGGGCCTCCCGCTGCGCGAGCACCTCTGCCATTGCGTCGGATGCGGGAGGTGGTGTGGTTGCACCCTCTCTTCGGGCCGGTTCCGGCTCCCGGTGCGGCGCCAGTGAGCTCCGCTTCCGTGCGGCGATCATCGTGAAGTCGCTCGGTATCACGTTCTGCCGAATGAGGGCTTCCTCCGCCCGGGTCAGCAAACGCAGGACCTCTATGTCGTTTGGGTCGCCAGGATCGAAGTTGTGAATGATGTGCTCGAGCAAAAGCATCAGGACACTGCCACCGTAATCCGCGCGCAGGACGACGTCGAAAACGCTTTCGAGCACAGGCACGATCTCGTCGGAGCGTATCGATTCCGAGGGATCGACGGTGTTCCAGTGCTCGATCGGCATCCGCACGTACTCGCTTTTTAAACCACCAGTCCAGGAGTCCTGCCTCAAGCGTCGCGGCAGGACCGCAAGAAACTCCCGCACGATGCCGAGTTGCAGGTCCGTGAACTGGAACTGTCGCGGCCCGATGAACTCGTTGACGAGAAGATGTCCATCTGGTTTGAGGGCTCGCAAGATCTCGCTTAACAGGTTTTCGAGCTCGCGAACGTGGTGCACCGACATCTCCATCATCACCACGTCGTAGTGGGATTCCGAGAGTCTTACATCGTTCAGGTCGACGTCGCCGAACGTGATTGTGCTCACGCCCGCGGCAGCGGCCGCCTTCCGGGCCGCTGCCAACGACACTGTGGAGGCGTCAAGGGCATCGAGCGAGTCAAAGAGGCCCCGCGTGCCGGCCGCAATCTCGGTGGCTGCAACCCCGCAGCCGAGGCTGAGCCACGTCCCGCCTGACCTCAGCCCGAGCCTCTCGCTCATGGCCTCGACCCACGTGATGGCCGTCCTCGAGGTGATTCTCGGGAGGACGCAGATCTCCCGGACGAGCGGTGAGTCGAGCCACCCTTGGAGTGGCTGCCGCTCCTTGTTGCGGGTCGAATCGTCCCACAGCGCGGCGACCCGCTGGAGCTCTTCTTTGCCCGCGTCTGTCACGGTGGCTCGCTCCGACGCACGCGGCCGGTCGCAGCCAGCCGACGGCCGGCCTCCGGCCAAACCTGCCGCCGTACGCAGAACGAAGCTTACTGGAAGTAGCCTGTGACGTCGAGGACGAGATGAGTGCCGGTGCCCTTCGGCCAGAGGCAGGAAGCAGAGAACCGAGGTCGCGAGGGATCCCCACCGCGCCCGTCTCGGGAGCCTTGCCACCACCATGACCGACGCCGCCGCGGCGGAGCTTCAAACTGGTGGTCCGAATGGGTGCAGGTCACTGTTATTATTAGACATTGAGAAGTGTAAGGTGCGGAGTGAGAGGGAGGTCGAAATGGCAGTCCATCCTCGGTCAAGGGCAGTCATTCTTCGACGACTAGGTCTGCTCCTGCTTCCCTTCATGGCGTCGATCGGGGCAG
>Ga0315277_10010471_pt1 | contig 11738 bp, 11 predicted proteins | sample YL17G05_15_MG_FD_203695 | JGI IMG/M metagenome (GOLD analysis project Ga0315277, IMG submission 203695) | Sediment microbial communities from Yellowstone Lake, YNP, Wyoming, USA - YL17G05_15 | ecosystem: Environmental > Aquatic > Freshwater > Lake > Sediment | place: USA: Wyoming | collected...
TTCACGTCGGGACCCGTCGTATGTTGATCGGCCCAAGAATTCATGAATGGGTAGATGAACAGCCCATCCGAATCGGAGGGCTGTATTCCGGGAACGACCTCATTGTTGCCGTCCGCATCCTCGCGGACCACTATGTTGTTGCCCCGCGTGGTGGTCGTCGGATTGCACCACCCCAGTGGCGAAGCAACGGGATCGCCCATAAATGAAACCAACTGCTGGGGGCCTGCGTCGGGGTGCTTGGTGAAGACAAATCCTATCGGCTGGACATACTTATAGAGATTGGTTCGATAAAGAAGAGAGCCGTTCCGCGCGTCCACAAGAACGTGGTAGCATTCCAAGGAATTGATGTGCAGCGTCATCTCCCAGGCGGGAAGGCCTACACTACCCATAGGCATAAGAACAAGACGCGGGGCGACCGGATCGCGAAAAGGCCCGGCGGCAAAAACCGTTTGCTGGTCGCCGCCATGTGCCGCTGAAAGCTCGGCCAGACGCAGCGCTGTTTTTGGGGCAACTGTCTGTCCTCGCTGCACGGCCCGATCACAGTGAGCAGCTGCCCACTGAACCGCCTCGAGCGCCGAGAGACGGGGACTTCCCGCAAATCGCAGGCCGGGATAATAGCTCCCCGCAAAGTGAATCACCCGGCCGCGGTCGTCGAAAGCGAACTGGAGGCGCGCCTGAAAAACATCGAGGTTCGAACATCGCTGCTGAAGGATGAGGTGACGCATCTTGCCGTCAGGGTGACGATAGTCGTCGGACACCACGGTTTCCGCAATCTCGGTTTCCGAAAACCCAAACACGGCTTTGTGCGTCGAGAGAAAGTCTCGTGCAATCGCCTCGGGCGATTTCGTCGAAGGCCCCGACAATCGCCCATCGAGGCTGAAAAGATGACGCGGCCAGCCTGTCGAGGGGTGAAAACGAACCTGAACAGCAGGCGCCGTGGCGTTGCCCAACGAGCGCAAGGCCGCGCGAACCTGGGTGCGCACATTGGAAGCGGCGAGCGTATCTGATTCTCGTGGTTGGCTCCGAATATCAAAGGAGCCCACGGGTGCCTCGCGTTTGTCGGGCAAACGAAACGCATAGGCCCCGACCTGGCAGCCAAACAGTAGCAAAACCAGTAGTATCCTCCGCCGCATTCCGATAGAGATCCTTGTGATTGTATTATTGTATTACCGAGTGAAGATTGCTCCGCACGCGCCAGTCATCAGTTCTCCAAAAAACAAGCGTGTCATTGTGTGGTAGTCAAGAGAAGTCTTTACGATAGGGAAATTTGGACTGTCGCTACTGTCCCGCGGCCATGCGTGGATTGGCAGGAGATTCGCTGCCACTGGGATGATGGTGACTGTCCCAATTCTGCCGAGAAAAAGACCTTGACACGGAAACCGATAGAACAGTAGAAATCCGGCCGTTGGCTGTAAAGCGGCCTGGTTTGACATCGCTTCAAACGGTGATGCTTGTGTCTGCTAAAGATAGCGCTTCGGACAGCCTTTCAAAACAGGTCAGAATAGGCCAATTGCTCGAGGCCTATGGTGCGCTTCTGACCGAACGGCAGAGAGAGTTTGTCCGCCTCCATTGCCACAAGGATTTGTCGTTCGGAGAGATTGCGCGCGAGTTCGGGGTTAGCCGCCAAGCGGTTCACGATGCCGTGCGCCAGGCCGAGATAACGATGGAACAATATGAAGCGAGGTTAGGATTGCTCGTGCGCTCGGCGGGCAAGCAGATCGTTCCTGCTGCCGAGAAGCTGAAACCAATCATTGAGAAGGTGGCGGCGTTGCGACGGCGCTTGGCGACACAGGGGATTATCTACGACACGACAGACTATTTGCGGGCGCTCGACGAGCTTCTGGCTCTTCTGCGGGAACAAGCCGGCGGCTGACGCTCCGGTCGTGGCACGGACAGGGCCGTAGGACAGGTTGATAACCTGTCCCATGCACCACACGGATAGAACACGGATAGAACAACGATGTTCGAAAACCTGGGCAAACGACTCGATGCCATCTTCCGTAAGCTCCGCGGCATGGGGACAATCAGCGAGTCCAACGTCCGCGACGCTGTGCGCGATGTTCGTTTGGCCCTATTGGAAGCCGACGTCAACTTCAAGGTCGTCAAACAGTTTACCCAGCAAGTCACCGAAAAGACCATCGGGCAGGAAGTTCTGAAAAGCATCACGCCAGGCCAGCAATTCATAAAGGTTATTTACGACGCGCTGGTCGAGGCGATGGGAGGCCATGCCAAACCGCCCGAATTCGATCCGAACAAAATGAACATCGTCCTCCTGCTGGGGTTGCAGGGCTCTGGCAAGACCACTTTCGCAGGAAAACTGGCCCGTCGGATGGCCAAGCAGGGCTTCAAGCCGATTCTTGTTGCTGCCGACGTTCACCGTGCGGCGGCGGTCCATCAGCTCGAAGTTGTCGGGCGCCAAGTGAACGTGCCTGTGTTCACGGTTCCCGGTTCAACAGACGCCCCAGCAATTGCAAGAAAAGGAATTGAAGAAGCAGAGCGTCAAGCGCGTAACCTTGTCATTATAGACACGGCCGGTCGGCTTCACATTGACGAAGTCAAGATGGATGAGCTGACGGGTATCAAGGCAGCCATCCATCCGACCTACTGCTTCCTCGTAACGGATGCAATGACCGGCCAAGACGCCGTCAGTAGCACCACGCGATTCAACGACGCGGTCGGCATTGATGGCGTTTGCCTGACCAAACTGGATGGCGATGCACGAGGCGGCGCGGCGCTTTCGATCAGCCAAGTGACGGGCAAACCGATCGTCTTCGTCGGGATCGGCGAGAAACCCGACGATCTGGAGGTTTTTCATCCCGATCGCATGGCCCAGCGGATTTTGGGCATGGGCGACGTGCTGACGTTGGTTGAGAAGGCCCAGGAAACCTTCGACGCCGATCAAGCCATCGAGATGCAAAAGAAGCTGCGCAAGCAGACCTTCACGCTCGGCGATTTTCTCAACCAGCTACGTCAGGTCAAGAAAATGGGGTCGTTCGCCGACTTGTTGAAATACATCCCCGGCCTGGGGAGCCAGATTCCCGCGGATGCCGTTGACGAAAAGGAACTGGGACACATCGAGGCCATGATTTCGTCCATGACGCCGCTGGAGCGCGAAATGCCAAATGTCATGGACGCAGGTCGGAAACGGCGTGTCGCGGCAGGCAGCGGGACAACGGTCGCGGACGTCAACAGCTTGCTCAAGCAGTTCGAGGAAACCAAGAAAATGCTTCGCCGCTTCATGGGAATGGGGGGGATGTTCGGTGGCGGTGCGCCGACCCCGGCGGTCGGAGGTCCGCTGAGTCATGGGTCAGGCAAGCGCAAGAAGAAAAAGAGGAGAAGATAGGGATCAGGGGTCAGAGATCAGGGATCGGGGACAAGAAGCCGGCGATCAGTGTGCAGAGATTGGCAAAATTGTCCGAACGTCTCGACGCCTGACTCCTTTTGCCAGAAACGTCTAAAAGCGTATTGCGCGATAGAATTTGATTGCGTCGAGGCGGAGAGAGTTGTAATTATCGCTTTTGCAACTGTCTTCGATCCCTTGGCGTCACGTCAGCAGCAGAAAAGGGGGTGAAAGATAGATGTCGGTGAAGATACGAATGGCCCGTGTTGGCCGGCGCAAAGTGCCCGCCTACCGGATCGTTGTTGCCGATTCGCGGCGAGCGCGCGATGGCCGGTTCATCGAAATTGTGGGCCGCTATCAGCCGTTGCAGAAAGAAGGCAAGCAGTTCTTTGTCAACGAAGAACGTGCGCTGGGGTGGTTGAGTAATGGAGCGATTCCTTCGGATACGGTCCGCGCGATCTTCCGCAAGCTGGGCCTGATGCGCAAGTTCCACGAAATGCGCCATGGCGGGAAGAAAGAGGCAGCAACGGAGCAACCGCCGGCAGCGACCGAAGGAGCGGGCGCGTGAGGGCCAGGGAGCCGAAGAACTCAGCGCCGAGCAGATTTCGTCAGGTGAGAGAAGGGAGCAGAGCCGCAAGAAGTCCGTTGTACATGTTGTCTTCAGCAGCCGAGAATCCCACGCTCTGCGAAGGAGGATGCCGTCGTGAATGAGATGAAGAACCTGGTGCAGTTCATGGCTGAAGCACTCGTGGATCATCCCGAGCAAGTGAACGTCAACGTCGTCGAGGGAGAGAACAGTATTATCCTGGAGCTCAAGGTGGCGCCGGATGACATCGGCAAGGTGATCGGGAAGGGTGGCCAGACCGCCAAGGCCATGCGGAAAATCCTCAGTGCTGCCGCCACCAAGCTGAAAAAGAAATCGCTCCTGCAAATTGTCGAGTAGTTGTCCCGCGTGAGCGAGAGCCATCGAGCGGAACGACCGGATAGGGTCGTCCTGGGACGGATCGTTCGGGCACAAGGCTTGAAAGGTGCCGTTCGCGTCCTGCCCTACGACCTTACGCCGGAGGTTACAGCGAAGCTCGTGGGAAAGGCCGTGTTCCTGCGCCCACCTTCGCCGGATCGAGCGGAGTTGCCAACAACTCTGACCTCCGGGCGCTGGCAGAAGAGAACGTGGATTGTCGAGCTCGGCGGCTGCGCCACGCGCACCGAGGCAGAGGCTCTCGTCGGTTGGGAGATCTGCGTAGCCGAAGAAGATCGCCCACCGCTGGGTCCCAGCCAATTTTACGGCGATCAGTTGATCGGGCTGCGCATAGAGACTCTCGCTTCCGGTGAAGTCCTGGGGGACGTCGCGGCGATCCTTCCATCGGTTTCGACCGATCTGATGGCGGTCCGGCGGTCGGACGGAAAACAGTTTCTGATCCCCATGCTGCGCGCCTTCATTAAAGAAATTGATCTGTCGGAGCGCGTTATCCGAGTGGACCTGCCGGCCGGTCTGACGGAAATCAACGGCTGAGAGTGGCTCTGTGGTTCCTCTTCGCTCTCTTGCCCGACACAACGGCGGGAGAGCGTGGGGCGAGGTTACGACAAGCAAATGGCGCTGCGAATAGACATTCTGACGCTGTTCCCTGAGATGTTTGCCGGGCCGTTCTCGGCGAGCATCATCGAGCGTGCCCGACAGGCAGGGTTGATTGCGATTCACGTCCGCAACATCCGCGACTATACGCATGACCGTCATCACGTGGCCGACGACACCCCGTATGGCGGCGGGGCGGGGATGGTCATGAAGGTCGAGCCGCTGGTCGAGGCGATCGAGGCGGCGAAGACAGAGGGCGCTCAGGGCGGTGTGCCGGATTCTTGCAGGGTTGTCTATCTGACGCCACAAGGACAGCCTTATGACCAGGCGACCGCACGACGGTTTTCGCAGCTCGGACAGATAATCCTTGTCTGCGGTCATTATGAGGGTGTGGATGAACGGGCACGTGAACTCGCGGTGGACGAGGAGATTTCAGTCGGCGACTACGTTTTGACCGGCGGGGAGCTGCCCGCTATGTTGGTTGTGGATTCGGTGGTGCGGCTGATACCGGGGGCGTTGGGCAATCCCCATTCGGTCCAACACGAATCATTTTGGGATGGCGTGCTGGACTACCCGCATTATACGCGACCGGATGTATTCCGCGGACTGCGTGTGCCCGAGGTTCTCTTGTCGGGCCATCACGCCCAAATCGAGCGATGGCGACGGCGGAAGGCGCTCGAACGCACGTTGCGGCGAAGGCCCGACTTGCTCGAACGCGCGCCGCTGACCGATGAAGACCGCCGCTTGCTCGATGAGATTCAAAACGAAGGGAAGAAAAGTGAGGCGGATTGCTGATCTGCCCTTTTCGCAGGCTGCCTGCTTGCGGCACAGCAACAGAATAGGTGTCGGGTTTGATCATGTCGCTCTATCTCGCACTTGTCCATTATCCGGTATGCAACAAGAACGGCGAGGTGGTGGCGACCTCGATCACCAACCTGGACATACACGATCTGGCACGTTCAGCCAAGACCTTTGGGGCGCGAGGTCTCTTCTTCGTAACCCCTGTGCCCAGTCAGCAGTGGTTCGCGCGACGGATCATTGTCCATTGGTCCAAAGGAGTAGGGGCGGTCTATAACCCCACGCGCAAGGAGGCGCTGGAACTGGTCCGATTGGTGGACACGGTGGAGGCGGTCGTCCAGGCCATCCGAACGGAAACCGGGCGCGAGCCCCGGCTGGTCGCAACAACGGCCAAACAACGGCCCGACGCGATCCGGTTTACCGACCTTCGCCGCCAAATCCGGTCGTCGGACGACCCCTATTGCCTGATGTTCGGCACAGGATGGGGATTGCACCCGGATGTGTTCAAGAAAGTGGATTTCGTGCTTGAACCCATTCGCGGGCCAAGCGATTACAACCACTTGTCCGTGCGAGCGGCGGTTGCCATTATTTTGGATCGTCTGCTGGGAGAAATCGAGCCGAACGACAAACCTGCAAGCGCACAACCTGAGACTTAGCGACATACGGCTCAGGCGGCAGTTCTGCATACGGTTGAAACTGCGTCGTAACAATCAGGAGGACAGTCGTGGGAACAAAGGCACTGCGTGACTATGAAGTGAAACAGATGCGGCGTGATCTGCCCGATTTCCGTCCCGGCGATACGATCCGCGTTTCCGTCAAAATCATCGAGGGTGACAAAGAGCGCATCCAAGACTTTGAAGGGATTTGCATTCGCCGACGGGGTTCGGGCCTGAGCGAAACCTTCACGGTCCGACGCGTCTCTTATGGCATCGGCATGGAGCGTATGTTCCCGCTCCACTCGCCCTCGATAGACAAGATATTCGTCGTGCGCCGCGGCAAGGTGCGCCGCAGCCGCCTTTACTATCTGCGCGCCTTGCGCGGCAAGAAGGCGCGCGTCACCGAGGACCGCGAGGCCGCCTATGGTCCGGAGGCCGGCCCCGGAGCCGCACCGGGCGCCAAAGAGCCTTCCCCTGCCAATAGCCACTAAGGAACGAGACCCCGATGTGGGTCTCGCTGTTCCGGAATGTTCTACGGGCTGGACAAACGGGAGCGAGCGTTCGTCGCGGTTTGCCTCGGAGAAAATCGTTGACAAGCCCGCGGCGCAACCGATGTTTCGTAACCCGATTCGAAGCGGTTTCATTGCACGGCTAAAGTCGGATCGCAAATGAGCCTCGCCGGCTCAATCGAACAGGATTCTCCAGGAGGAAAGTCCATGGCGTCAAAAAAGTATGTGTATTTCTTCGGTGAAGGCAAAGCCGAAGGCCGCGCTGACATGAAGACCCTGCTCGGCGGCAAGGGGGCCAACCTCGCCGAAATGGTCAATCTCGGCATCCCGGTTCCCCCCGGCTTTACCATCACAACCGAGATGTGCACCATCTACTATCAGACTAAAGGCGAGTATCCACCGCAACTGAAGGTGGACGTCGAGAAAGCGGTGGCTCGCATCGAAAAGATCCTGGGCATGGGATTCGGCGCCCCCGAGAACCCGCTCCTTTTCTCGGTACGTTCGGGCGCGCGCAGCTCAATGCCCGGCATGATGGAAACCGTTCTCAATATCGGTCTGACGACCAAAACAATCCCCGGCCTGATTGCCAAAACCAACAATCCCCGTTTCGTCTATGACGCCTATCGCCGGTTGATCATGATGTATAGCGACGTCGTGATGGAGAAGGCTGCTGGAGTTGAGTTCGAGGAAGGCAAGGCGGTCCGCCAGCAGCTTGAGCACGAAATGGAGCGCGTCAAGAAGGCCAAAGGGTACAAGAGCGATACCGATCTGACGACCGAAGATCTCAAGGCGCTGTGCGAGGCCTTCAAGGCCAAGGTGAAAGAGGTCCTCGGCAAAAAGTTCCCCGACGATCCGTGGCAGCAGTTGTGGGGCGGCATCGGCGCGGTCTTCCAGTCATGGAACGGCAGGCGCGCCATTTCTTACCGGCGCATCGAAGGCATTCCCGACAGCTGGGGCACGGCCGTCAATGTGCAGGCGATGGTGTTCGGCAACATGGGCGACGACAGCGCGACGGGTGTTGCCTTCACGCGCAATCCGGCCACCGGCGAGAAGATTTTCTTCGGCGAGTGGCTGCCCAACGCCCAGGGCGAGGATGTTGTCGCCGGCACCCGCACCCCCAAACCCATCAACGTCATCGGCAAGACGGACGACACGAGGCACCTCGACAGCCTGGAAGAATCCATGCCCGAGGCCTACGTGCAGCTCGACAGAATCGAGAAGACTCTCGAGAAACATTACCGCGACATGCAGGACATCGAGTTTACGATCCAGCAGAAACGCCTGTGGATGCTTCAGACGCGCGTGGGCAAGCGCAACGGTCCGGCCGCCGTCAAGATGGCTGTGGATATGTGCCGCGAGAAGCTGATCGCCAAGGCCGAAGCCGTCGGACGCGTGAAACCTTCGCAACTCGATGAACTGCTCCACCCGATGGTTGATCCTGTGGGCGAGAAGAGCGCGGTGGCGCTGGCCAAAGGCTTGCCGGCGGGTCCGGGCGGTGCAACGGGCCAGGTTGTTTTCACCGCCGACGACGCCGAATCGCAGGCCAAGTCGGGCCGCAAAGTGATCCTGGTGCGCAATGAGACCTCGCCCGAAGACGTCCACGGCATGCACGCCGCACAGGCCATTTTGACGGCCAAAGGCGGCATGACCAGCCATGCGGCGCTGGTCGCGCGCGGCTGGGGCAAGTGCTGCATCGTCGGTTGCGGTGCGCTCGACATTGACGCCGTGAAAAAGGAACTGCGCGTCAGCGGCCGGGTTCTCAAAGAGGGCGATTGGATCACGCTTAACGGAACGAAGGGCCGCGTCTATCAGGGCCAGTTGAAATTGGCCGAGCCCGACCTCGAGCACAATGAGGACTATCGCGCGCTGATGAAGTGGGCCGACGAGATCCGGGAACTGGGCATTCGCACAAACGCCGACCGGCCCCAGGATGCCGCCCAGGCAAGAGCGTTCGGCGCCGAAGGAATCGGCCTGACCCGCACCGAACATATGTTCTTCGATCCGCAGCGAATCCGCGCCATGCGCGAGATGATCGTCGCCGAGACCGTCGAGGCGCGGCGCGCGGCGGTCATGAAATTGCTCCCCTTCCAGAAGGCGGACTTCATGGGCATTCTCGAAGCGATGCAGGGTCTGCCGGTGACAATCCGCCTGCTCGACCCGCCGCTGCACGAATTCGTCAATCTCAACGAGCAGCAGACGCGCGAACTGTCGGCGGAGTTGGGCGTTTCCTATGAGAAATTGGCCGCGCGTATCGCCGCGTTGCACGAACTCAATCCCATGCTCGGCCACCGCGGCTGCCGCCTGGGGATCGCCTATCCGGAGATCACCGAGATGCAGGCGCGCGCCATTTTCGAGGCAGCGGCAGAATTGACCAAACGCGGCGTCAAGGTGATGCCCGAGGTGATGATCCCGGTCGTAGGCATCGTCGCTGAGTTTGTCAACCAGGAGCAGATCGTCCGTCGCGTGGCCGCCGATGTGATGAAGGAAACCGGCGTGAAGTTCAAATACCTCGTGGGGACCATGATCGAGATTCCGCGCGCGTGCATTGTTGCCGACAAGATCGCCGAGCGCGCCGAGTTTTTCTCGTTCGGCACCAACGATCTCACCCAGACCGGCTTCGGTTTCTCGCGCGACGACATTGCCGGCTTTCTGCCCTACTACATCGAGCACAAGATTCTGCCCGAAGACCCGTTTCAGACAATTGACCAGGAAGGCATCGGCCCGTTGATCGCGATGGGCGTCGAGCGAGGCCGTCGGGCGCGGCCCGATCTCAAGATCGGCATTTGCGGCGAGCATGGCGGCGATCCCGCCTCGATCGAGTTCTGCCACCGCGTTGGTTTGAACTACGTGAGCTGCTCGCCGTTCCGCGTGCCGATTGCGCGCCTGGCCGCCGCCCATGCCGCGCTGAAACACCCCCGCAAGACGGCCACCGCAAAGAAGGCTGCTCCGAAAAAGGCCAAGAAGATCGCCAAGAAGGCCACCAAGCCCACCGCCAGAAAAACCTTGAAGAAAGCCGTGAAGAGAGCCGGCAAGAAGTAGGAAACAGCCCTGCAAAAAAGGAAACACGCCGGCCCCTGGCCCTAAGGTTGGGGGCCGTTTGCTTTAATGTGACGTAGGCCGATAGCTTGCGAAAACGACAGACTGTCCGTCCGCCCGACTTTTTTCAGATCACCTTGCGAATGCCGGGCTTGCAGGAGCCGTTGCGACAGGCTATTCAATCCTCTGGTTTGACCGGTACGACGCGATGCGACTTGTCTCTGATACGCATTTGCCGTCATGCGTCGAGTTTTGCCGAGAGGCCGATGGAGGAAACGTATTTGCTGTAGCTTAGCGCCTTGTGCGCGTTCGATGCGGTCATCGAGAGGTTCGTGACGCCCACAAGGAGCTGATCTACAACCGCTGGTTGCGGATACATTCCTTCACCTCTGCCGTGGATCGCGTATGAGCCACGGCTTACAGCTAAGATGGCTCGAAACTGGTTAGAAAAGGGAACCGCCATGTCGAAGCACATCGGAATCGTCGCTTGCAGCGCCGAAGGGGCGGCGCTGTGCTATCGGACCATCTGCGCGGAAGCCCCTCAACAGATGGGTGAACACATGCATCCGGAAGTCACGATGCACACCCACGCCCTCGCTGAATACATGATTCACATTCGCACGGGCAACTGGCCCGAAGTCGCCAAGCTCATGTTGTCTTCGGTCCGCAAGCTGGCGGCGGTCGGCGTGGATTTCGCCATCTGTCCGGACAACACGATTCACCAAGCCTTTCGACTCGTGACACACGAGTCGCCGATACCCTGGTTGCATATTGCGGAAGCCGTAGCGCAAGAGGCCAAGGCCCGCAACTTTTCGCACCTCGCCATCCTGGGCACGAAATACCTGATGACCGGTCCCGTGTATCCGGAAAAACTGGATGAATTCGGGATACGACACGAAATCCCGGATGAAGAGGATCGAGAGCGGATTGACCGGATCATTTTCAAGGAACTGGTCAACGGCCTTTTTCGGGAGCGATCGAGATTATATCTCAACGAGGTGATTCAGAAACTCAAAGATCGAGATTGCGATGCCGTTGTGCTCGGCTGCACTGAGCTTCCCTTGCTTGTTGATCCTTCCAATTGCCCTTTGCCCACATTGGACTCGACACGCTTGTTGGCGCGAGCCGCGCTGACGGAGGCGCTGAGGAAAGATTAGGAACAATCTTACCATCAAGGCGCAAAGGCGTCAAAGAGACTTTGTTCCTTGGTGTCTTGGCCGTTAACGCTTGATTTTTTTCCGTGCTCAGCGCCTCTGCGTTTCAGTCTTCTACGGCCTCTCGGAAGAAGATGTCCCCGGCACTTATGGTGCCATTCGCAGGATCGTAGCGCAATGCGCCCCGATCATCTTTCTTGTCGGGACCGACGCCGTAAAGCGCATATCGGCTTCCGTCGGGCACGCAGCTATACCGTAACGCCTCGCCGGAAAATGGATCGGTCGGCACGGCGCTGAAGTAAGCAGGCACAAGCTCAGAAAGGTGTTGGGGATATTTGCCCTTTTCGATCTTGTGGAGGGCCAGGGCCGTTGCGATTTGTGTTTCGAGCATCTTTGTCGCCATGACACCGTAGCGGGCGTCGGGTTCCGAATAGTTCGGCAGAAAGGACTTCGTCAGCGGGTTGCACGTGGCGAGGGCTATTTCGATCTCCCGGTCACATGCCGCCTGATCACGCTTCCAATACGGTGTCTCCATCTGCCGAAATAGAATTCCCCAGACGCGCTTTTGGTCCGCTTCCAGTTGGTCTATGAATGCGTTCGAGGCTTTGAGCGAAACGTTTATCGGTGTCTGGCCTCGCGCCGCCGATTCAAGCATCTTGGCACGCGTCGCCC
>Ga0315277_10010472_pt1 | contig 11737 bp, 8 predicted proteins | sample YL17G05_15_MG_FD_203695 | JGI IMG/M metagenome (GOLD analysis project Ga0315277, IMG submission 203695) | Sediment microbial communities from Yellowstone Lake, YNP, Wyoming, USA - YL17G05_15 | ecosystem: Environmental > Aquatic > Freshwater > Lake > Sediment | place: USA: Wyoming | collected...
GTTTCCATGAGCTAAAAAAATGCCTGATACTAGAATCAAGCATATCGGGATACTTAAAAATCTTCTCATAATATTAACATCCCTTATTTATTTTTATATCCTTGGAAGACCAGCTTCGTCAAAAACTCCTTCGAAAAGTGGTCCACTGAGATAGCGTTCACCCGAGTCAGGGAGGATCACCACAATGGTCTTCCCCTTAAATTCCTCCTTCTTCGCAAGTCTCAGAGCGACTGCAATCGCTGCACCGCAACTGACACCCGAAAGAATTCCTTCCTCTCGGGATAGGCGCCTGGCATGTTCAATTGCCTCTTCACTGGTGACCTGTTCCACACGATCCACCATAGATAAATCCAGAGTGTCCGGGATGAACCCCGCACCGATTCCCTGAATCTTGTGGGGCCCGGGCTTGAGTTCTTTCCCAGCAAGGCGCTGTGTAATCACAGGGCTTTCCACCGGCTCGACGGCAACGCTGATGATCTTTTTCTTTTTCTCTCCCTTGATAAATCGCGACACACCAGTAATCGTGCCTCCTGTTCCCACTCCTGAGACGAGGACATCTATCCCGCCGTTCGTCTGTTCCCAGATCTCTGGACCTGTTGTCTTGAAATGGATCTCCGGGTTGGCAGGATTCTTAAACTGTTGGGGCATATAGTAATTGGGACTCGAGGCGGCAATCCGCTCAGCCTCTTCGATCGTCCCCTTCATTCCCTTGGCTCCGGGTGTAAGGATGATATTTGCCCCAAGAATAGCAAGGACTTTCCGCCTTTCCATGGACATGGTTTCAGGCATGGTGACGTTCAGTTTATACCCTCTTGCGGCAGCAACAAAGGCCAATGCAATGCCTGTGTTTCCACTTGTCGGCTCAATGATCTCCATCCCGGGTTTGAGCAGTCCTTGCTTTTCTGCCGTCCAGATCATACTTGCTCCAATCCGGCACTTGACTGAATAAGAAGGGTTACGACCTTCAATCTTGCCAAGGATGGTGGCTTTAAGTCCTTGGGCCATTCTGTTGATCTTAACCAATGGGGTGTTGCCGATCGATAATGAGTTGTCATCAAAAAACTTTGCCATGTTATCCTCCTTTCAAAATCCCCCTAAATCCCCCTTTCCTAAAGGGGGACAGACGGGTATTATTTTTTAGACCATTGGTGGTTTAAACTTCCTAAGTCTCAATGCATTTGAAACCACGGTGACCGATGAAAACGCCATAGCCCCTGCTGCAAAAATAGGATTGAGAAGAATGCCGAAAAATGGAAAAAGAACTCCAGCAGCCACAGGGATGAGGATCGTATTATAAGCAAAGGCCCAGAAGAGGTTCTGTTTAATATTCCGAATGGTCGCCTTGCTTAATGCGATGGCAGTCACGATTCCTCTCAGATCCCCGCCGATCAAAGTGATGTCTGAGGACTCCATCGCTACATCGGTTCCTGTTCCAATCGCAATTCCCACATCGGCCTGAGCCAAGGCAGGCGCATCATTGATCCCATCCCCTACCATCCCAACCTTCCTGCCTTCTGATTGAAGCCGCCTGACCTCTTCTGCCTTCATTTCAGGAAGAACTTCTGCGAGTACCCGGTCAACTCCAATCTGACTCGCAATAGCTTTGGCGGCTCGTTGGTTATCACCTGTAAGCATCACCACTTCCAGACCCATCCGGTGAAGAGCTTCCACAGCCTTCTTAGAATTTTCCTTTAATGTATCGGCAACGGCGATGATACCCGCAGCCTCTCCATCCACCGCCAAAAACATGGAGGTCTTTCCTTCATTGGAAAGCTGTTCTGCTTTATTCGATAAACCGTTTAAACTCACTTTTTTTTCTTCCATCAATCTTAAATTTCCAAGGAGGACTCTTTTTGAATCGATCGTTGCTTCTATGCCGTGTCCTGCAATGGCCTGGAAGTTTTTCGAATCCAAAAGGCTTAAATTCTCTTCTTTTGCCTTTTTAACGATGGACTCTCCCAAGGGATGTTCTGATCCTTTCTCTGCAGAGGCAGCCAAGGTTAAAATTTCTTTCTTTGAAAACTTTTCAGACTCAATAATATCTGTCACAGAGGGTTCACCTCTGGTCAATGTTCCAGTTTTATCTAAGACAATGGTATTCAATTGATGCGCTGTCTCCAAAGCCTCTGCCCCTCGAATTAAAATTCCATTTTCCGCACCCTTCCCTGTCCCCACCATGATGGAGGTGGGGGTTGCCAATCCCAGGGCGCAAGGGCATGCGATGATGAGCACGGCAACAAAGTTGAGAAAGGCATAGGTGAGAGCTGGGTGAGGTCCGAAGATATACCAGACGATGAATGTGATAATCGCAATGGAGATGACAACCGGGACAAAGTAGCTGGCAATGACATCGACCATCCGGGCAATCGGAGGTTTCGACCCCTGAGCCTCTTGAACCAGCCGGACAATCTGAGCAAGAACGGTATCTTTTCCAACCTTGGTCGCTTCAAATTTAAATGTCCCAGTCTTATTGATCGTTGCGCCGATAACAGAATCACCACTCTTCTTCTCAACAGGTAAGGACTCCCCCGTTACCATGGATTCATCCACAGAGGAGTAACCTTCTTCGATGATTCCATCGACAGGGATTTTCTCACCAGGACGAACGACGACGATATCCCCTATGGTAACTTCTTCAACCTGAATATCCAATTCGTTTCCATTTCGAATCACCCTGGCTGTCTTGGGTTGAAGGCCGATCAATTTTTTAATAGCCTCGGAAGTCTTTCCCTTTGCCCTCGCCTCCAAAAATCTTCCAAGAAGGATGAGGACGATGATGGCTGCAGAGGTATCAAAATAGACATCCATCATGAGGCCTTTCACCATGATCAGATGAGGAGCAAAAGTTACGATGAGACTGTAAAGATAAGCCGCAGAGGTCCCCACAGCGATCAATGTGTTCATATCGCTGGTCTTATGTTTCGTCGCCTTCCAGAACCCAACATAAAACTGCCAACCCGCCCAGAATTGGACAGGAGTCGCTACTAAAAATTGGATGAAGAAATTTGTCGCCTTCGAAAGGCCAATCCATTTTTCAAGGAGTGGGGCGCCGTACATGAGTATAAGGATGGGAGCGAGGAAAACAGCGCCAATGATGAACTTTTGCTTTAGCTTAAGGAGCTCCGCCTCTCTGGCAAGCCTTTCCTTCTCAACAATGTCTTCCTCTCTTACCTCGAGAACTTTATAACCTGCTTCTTCTACAACCTTTTTAAGATCCCGAATCGACACTTCCTCAGAAATATATTCAACCGATGCTCTTTCTGTGGCGAAGTTCACATTCGCATGAACCACTCCTTTTAAAGAACTCAACGCCTTTTCTACTTTGTTCACACAGGAGGCACAAGTCATCCCTTGAATGGGAAGAGCCACCTTCTCCACTTTCGCCCCATAGCCCAGGTCTTTGACCTTGTCGATTAAATGGGAAACATCCGTCTGATCAGGATGAAAGAAGACCGTGGCTTTCTCCGCTGCAAAATTGACATTGGCCTGAGAAACACCCTCAACCTTGGCTAATCCTTTTTCAATCTTTGATGCACAACTGGCACAGGACATTCCGGTAATCGGCAGGTCGATTCGGACTAACTCTTCTTTGGGATTCTTGGATTCCATGAACGGTTCTGTACTCCATAACTAGACTTTTTGCTTTTATAGATGTCATTGCGAGTGAAGCGAAGCAATCCCAAAACGAGATTGCCACGCCCTTTGGGCTCGCAATGACAATATAAAAATTACTTTATTTCATAATAAATTCCTGCCGTCCTTTTTTGCTCCTCTATCTTAAAGAGAATCATCACCTGGTACTTCCCCTTTTCTTTAAGATTGAAATAGGCATCATAACTCTTCATCTCACCCTCATACTTCAATGTCTTGATCTGATCTTTGCCTTTTGGATCAACCACTTTCATCGTTATCTTTGCATCCAGGATCTCTTTTTGAGTTTTCTCATTCTTCAGTGTCACCGTGATATTATGCGTAGTTCCTGCCTCAATATCCTCTTTCATTTTCATGTCCTTCAACATCTTCTGATGCTCATCATTGGCCATCATCTGGAAAGTGACCTTTACTCCTTCTACAAGAACCTCCTTGGTATCCATCTTCATCGGCGTACCCATGGACATTCCTCCATGTGAATGCTGAGCCAGAGAAACCGCTGAAAGAGTAAGCAGACTCAAAACCAACAACATTAAAACCAAAACCAGCTTTCCCATAAAAACCTCCTTTAAAGAGTTTTAATAAACCCTTCGCTATGCTCAGGGCAGATGTGACCGAAATAGGTCACCTCTATTTGAGCCAATCTGGATTGGCTTTTGCTTCTCGAGCCTCCTTCGAAATCTTCTCTAGGGCTTCTTTAGCCTCACCGATCTGATCCGCATACTTGATCATCTCTTCCTTCAACTTATCCAATTCGATAATATTCATCTTATACTGGGTCCGACTCCAGGTGCCGAATCTACCTCGACTAAACTCCATAGCTTTGTCCATAAACTTCTCATGTGCCCTCTCATAATTTGTCTCGGCAGCCTTCAAAAATTCTTTCCAGGGACGTACCTTGCCTCTCCAATAAGCCTCATCTTGGCCGTAAATATCCGTCTTAGTTTGTTCCCTTTTTCGGGGGGTCATTTTTTGAACAGGGGGAGAAGACCCTTCCTCATGCACCCATTCAATTTCGACCCGATTTCTATAAGCAGAAGGAATATTATTGTAATCATCGGTATAGTTCACCATACCTTTTTCATCCACCCATTTATAGAAGGTGTGAGCGTAGGCAGGCGAAATAAAGATCAATAAAATCAAAAATATAACAATCTTCCCCATACTGACAACCTCCCTCTTTATGATTATTTTTAAGTAAGACGTCTCTATTCTATTAATTAATATATTCATTGATATTTTTAATTCAAGGATGCTTGCTGAAGGTATTTATATAATTGATCACATGCCATCTCTCCTCCACAGTTAAATCCTTCTCGAAGGAGGGCATCGGCCCTCTCCCTTTCGAGATCCTCCAAAAGTGCTCTCCATCGGTCACCTGCATTCCATGATGCTCCTTGAAATTTGTTGGCTTCGGATTTAATCCCGCTGATGCAGTTCCTTTCCCATCACCTTTGATGCCGTGACAGAGAGCACACTTCTTTTCATAGATCTCTTTCCCTTTCTGGATAGAGGTTTTGGTCGCCTTAATGGGATTTTTTATCTTCTTCGCCTCCTCAGGAGCCACCCAACCCGTCATCTCATGAGCAAAGACCAAAGTCACCAAAGCCGTCAAACTCAAAAACAGCGCCCACTCGAAAAATCGATGTCTCATTTTGTGACCTCTCTACAACAAATCCCCCTTTAATCCCCCTTTACTAAAGGGGGACTTAGAGGGATTACTTACCGGAATGGATGTCTTTTGAACATTGAACTCAGTATAAGCAATTTTTATCAGGACCGGAGTTAGGATCGTCAACAAAACTACCAGTATAATGGCGACGTTAAAGGATGGAAGATTCAACAACCCACGTGAAAATAAATAGGCAGCAATCAATACCCCCATTTCACCTTGAGCTAAAACTCCATACATGATCAAGACCCGCCCACGCGATGATTCATATCCTTTATTTTCCGCAATCCAGCATCCAAGCAACTTTGCACCGACGACCGTGAGTAGCAGAACAGCCAAAAAGATTATGGAACTTTCTGCAGCCTTGAGATTCACCTCCATTCCGATGACCATGAACAGAATTCCCACAGGGATCGAAGCTAAAGTGGATTCATATCCTTTTGCAATTTTTTCTTTCACTTCCAGGTTTGACAATCCAAGCAGCGCGCCTCCCAGAGAGGCAACTCCCACCGCAGCAAAACTTCCAAAATGCATCGCTGCCCATGCATACAACGAAGCGACCAACAAAAGATATCCAATGAGTATTTGTCTAGGCCTTTTTTGAAAACCAGATTTCGAAGATAGTTTCAAGAATCGAGAGGTCAAAAAGTAGGCGACAGCAAAAAACATCACCAATTTTCCCAGGAACCAGGAAACTGTAATAACCATTTTAAATGCACCAAATGTCACTGCGTAATTCGTGGCCATGCTGGCAATCATCAGCAGAATTGCCAACAAGCCACTCAAGATAGCAGCTCCCAGTACCATGAGCGCAACCCTTGAACCAAGGGTCTTCGTTTCGCTGAAGTAATAGACTGAAATCCCAAAGCTTGAAGCTGACATGATAGCACTCATAGCTAGGGCTTCTGACCAGCGATCTACAAACACCCGTGTGATGATCGCAACGCTCACCGCAGTCAAAACAAATCCCCAGGCACCAACAGAAAAAGAAAGTTTGAGTACTTTTTTCAGCTCACGCCAATCCGCCTCCAGAGCAGCGAGAAACATGAGTTGAATCAACCCAATCTCGGCTAAGATTTTTAAAACGGCATGGAGTGGACTTGGAGGGGGGCTCCCCCATGTCCCCAGAACCATGGGAATCCTTAAAATATTGAGTAGGGACGGGCCGAGAAGAATCCCGATCAGTAGTTGAATCGTCACAAAGGGTATATTAAATCTCCTACTGATGAAACTCCCTAATCTCGTCAGCAAGATGATGGCGACCAAAAAAATGGTTAATTCGGTAAATGTTTCCATATTGTTAAGAGCCGATCCATAGCTTTGTAGGAGCGGTCCACCCTGCCTACCGGTAGGCAGGCGTGGTCACCCAATCAGGGAGCCCACGGAGGGGCTCCCCTACATACCTTAGCCCAGGCTCCCTTTTACCCATCATGTAACCCGATCTCTAGGAGTAGCGCGTAATTGCTTCTTCAATCCAAAGTTCCATTTCCAGATGGCGTAGATGGCAGGATAGACACATAATTCCATAATAAATGATGTGAAGATTCCGCCGATCATCGGAGCGGCAATACGCTTCATGGTGTCAGCGCCGCTGCCCACTGACCACATGATTGGAACGAGGCCCATGAACATCACACCAACCGTCATTACCTTGGGGCGAAGCCGCTTCACCGCACCTTCAACGATGGCCTCTCGCAGGTCATTCCAGTTTCTCATTTTTCCTTTTTGTTCGGCCTCCTTGTGGGCGATATCAAGGTAGAGGAGCATGAACATCCCGGTCTCTGCATCCACTCCCATTAAGGCGATCAGACCCACCCAGACTGCGATGCTTGTGTTATATCCGAGGAGATAAAGGAACCAGATCGCACCGACGGCTGAAAAGGGAACGGCCAGGAATATGATCATGGTCTTGGTGATAGATAGTGTGTTGAAATAGAGGAGCAGAAAGACAAGGAAGATAGTAATCGGAACGACGACGAAGAGCCGGGCCTTCGCCGCTTCCATGTACTCGAACTGGCCACTCCAGATCAACTGATAACCAGGCGGCAGTTGCACATTTTCACGAATGGCCTTCTTTGCATCTGCGACGTAGCCACCGATATCGCGTTTCGAAGTGTCAAAATCAACGTAAACATAACCCGAGAGTCTGCCATTCTCGTCACGAATCATGGAGGGACCGGTTTTGAGAGAGATATCTGCTAACTGCTCGAGGGGAATGTGTGCAATTCCTTGTCCGCCCGGAACCGACGACCCTCCCAAACCTGACATTCCACCCATACTGCCCGTCGTACCTGAAGAACCCAGTCGAACGGGTACAAATACCCTCCTGAGTTTCTCGATATCGTCCCTAAATTCTCTGAAATACCGCACATTGACCGGATACCGTTCACGTCCCTCGATCGTGGTCGTGACATTTTCACCCCCGATTGCCGACATAATCACGCTGTTGGCTTGGTCGACCGTCAGCCCGTAGCGAGCCAGTTGTTCCCTCTTTAGCGTAAAGTCGAGAAAGTAACCGCCAGCCGTGCGTTCTGCAAAAACACTCTTTGTGCCTGGTACATTCTTAATCACCATCTCAATGTGTTCGCCGAGCTGCTGTACCTTTTCTAAATCGGCCCCCATGATCTTAATCCCAATAGGTGTTCGCACGCCTGTAGAAAGCATGTCAACTCGGGCCTTAATTGGATAGGTCCAGGCATTAGAGACCCCGGGGAATTGCATAACCTCGTTCAATCCACCCGGGCCATAAATCAACTCGTCGGGAGTTTTATGGCTCGGCCAAAACCTGCCAAGGATCTTTTTTAGCCATTGAGGTGCCCAGGAGGAGTACCATCGATTCTTTATAGGCCACTCCGCCTCAGGTTTGAGAAGGATGACCGTTTCCATCATGGAGAATGGCGCTGGGTCGGTTGCTGTCTCAGCACGGCCTGCCTTGCCGAAGACATGATGAACCTCAGGAAAGGTTTTCAACACTTTATCCTGCATCTGAAGCAGTTTTTGTGCCTCTGTAACAGAGATGCCAGGTAGTGTGGTAGGCATATAGAGGAGGTCCCCTTCGAAGAGGGGGGGCATAAATTCAGAGCCAAGTCGCTCGAAAACGGGAATCGTGACGAGCACGACGAGGAGCGCTGCGATGACAGTTGACCATTTGTGTCTCCGCACAAACTCACAAACCGGGTGATAGATCTTCATCAGCGGCCGGCTGATAGGATGGGTCTCTTCGCTGTGAATTTTACCAACGAGCACCACATTGACGATACGGCACAAGAATTTAGGTTTGAACTTATAAGGATCCATATGGGTAAAAAGCAACCGGATAGCCGGATCGAGGGTGATCGCTAGAACCGCCGCAATGGCCATGGAGAAGTTCTTGGTAAAGGCAAGGGGCTTGAAGAGACGACCCTCCTGCCCTCCGAGTGTGAAGACAGGCATGAATGCGACAGCAATGACGAGTAAAGCGAAAAAGCTTGGCCCCCCCACTTCTTTGACCGCACCAATCACGACATCTTTATAGCTTCCGGGTCTGCCGGCTGCGTCCCAGTGTTCCAGTTTTTTGTGCGTCTGTTCGACCACCACAATGGCCGCATCAACCATGGCGCCGATCGCAATAGCAATGCCGCCGAGGCTCATGATGTTGGCCGTCAGTCCCATCAAATACATCGGGACGAAGGCGATGATGATCGTAATCGGGATGGTGATAATGGGAACGAGAGCAGAGGGGATGTGCCAGAGGAAGATCATGATCACGATGCTGACAATAACGAGTTCTTCAAGCAGCGTATCTTTGAGTGTTTCAATCGCACGCTCGATCAAGGAGGCGCGATCATAGGTGGTAACGATTTCGACACCGGGAGGAAGCGATGCCTTCATATCTTCAAGTTTTTCTCGGACTCGTTCAATGACCTTGAGCGCGTTCTCTCCAAAACGCATGATGACGATGCCACCAACAACCTCCCCTTCTCCATTGAAGTCAGCAACCCCCCGCCTGATGTCAGGGCCCAACCCAACCATTCCGAGGTCCTTCACGAGTATCGGAGTACCGCCCGTTCTACTGGTGCCCACGACGATGTTTTCGACATCGGAAACCTTCTTAATGTAGCCGATGCCACGAACCATATATTCGAGTCCTGAAAACTCAACCAACCTTCCACCGACATCATTGTTTCCTGCCCGTACCGCCTCGATCACGCGATCAATGGAGATGTTGTACGCTGAAAGTTTGTTCGGATCGAGGTTTACCTGATACTGTCGGACAAAGCCGCCGAGTGGTGCAACCTCAGCGACTCCAGGAACTGCCTGCAGCGCATACCGAAGATACCAATCCTGGAAGGAGCGTAACTGGGCAAGATCATTCTTTCCCGTCTTGTCAACGAGCGCGTACTGGAACACCCACCCAATGGCCGTTTCGTCGCGAGCCAACTCGACGTTGACCCCTTGCGGAAGGCGGGGGAGAATGTTGCTTAAATATTCGAGGGTTCGTGAGCGGGCCCAGTAGATGTCTGTTCCATCCTCAAAGATGATATAGACGTAAGAGTAGCCGAAATCTGAAAATCCCCGGATGTCCTTAACCTTCGGTACGCCCAGGAGGGCGGAAATGATCGGATAAGTGACCTGATCTTCCATGATATCAGGGCTGCGATCCCATCGCGAGTAGATGATCACCTGTGTATCTGAAAGATCAGGGATTGCATCGAGCCTGATATTCTTGATGGAGTACAATCCCCATAACACGGCCATTCCAATAAAGAGGAAAACGATGAATTTGTTATGGGCGCAAAGCTCAATAAGCTTATTGATCATTGAAAGCCCCCGCATCCTAATGCGGATTGCAGATTGCGGATTTAAAATCTGAAAAAAATTCCGCAATCCGAATTCCGAAATCCGCAATTGTTCATTTATTTTCCATGCTACATGCCCGGCATACCAGCCATCCCTCCCACAGCCTCTTTTAACTTCGATTCGGAGTCGATGAGGAAATTGGCGCTCGTGACCACCCGTTCTCCGGCCTTAAGCCCTTTAATTACTTCATAGTAACCTTCCACTTTTGATCCGACTTTCACATCTCTCGGTTCAAAATAACCATTACCTTTGTCGATAATGGCGAGTTGTCGAATGCCTGTGTCGATGATCGCCCCTTCTGGCACAGCTAACTTCTGCCCTAAATGAACCTTGATCTCCACATTGGCATACATTTCTGGTTTGAGCTTGCCGTGAGGATTTGGAAGTTCAAACCTTACCTTCGCGGTTCGAGTTTCAGGATTCAGAGAAGGATAGATATAGATTGCTTTTCCAGTGAATATCTCTCCAGGAATATAAGATAATTGAACGGAAGCTTGCTGCCCCAACCGAATGAAAGGGAGTTCATATTCATAGATATCCGCATAGAGCCAGACCACTGAGAGGTCCGCCAGTTTAAATAAGGCTACCCCTGGCATCACATTCATCCCTTTATAGGCTGCTTTTTCTAATACAAAACCGCTGAAAGGAGAATGGAGAGTAAGTGTCTTTTTAACTTGACCGCTCTCCTCTAGGGCCTTAATCTGGTCGTCACTGATGTCCCAGAGCTTGAGACGTCGTTTTGCCGATTCTGCCAGAGAGTTCCCGCTCCCTGCCACTTCTGAAAATGGACTCTTCACCAAATCCTTTTTGGCGCGAAGGGCAAGGAGGTACTCCTCTTGTGTGGAGACTAGTTCCGGGCTGTAAATAGTAAGAAGTGGTTCGCCCTTGCTAACAAATCTTCCTGTGAAATCAATATAAAGGTCTTCGATCCAGCCCCCAATTTTGGGTGAGATCGTAACGATCCTCTTTTCATCATAATCGACCCTCCCCACGGTCCGAATCACCTTCTCAAGAGGTCTCACCTCAACGGTTCCGAATTTAACTCCAATCAGTTGCTGTCGCTCAGGAGAGATTTGAACCGTGCCAGGAGCCACCTCTTCCATCTTTCCTTCTTTCTGGATGGACTCCATGGTGAGACTCTTCATGTCCATGTCATCCGCTTTTTTAGCTTCCTGCTTTTTCTCCTCTTGATGTCCTTTATGTACAGTGGTTTCCTTCCCCTTTCCACAACCAACGACCAACCATGGCAAGATCAGAAAAAGGACGATCCAATTAGATCTTTTCACTTTCCTCTCCCCCCTTCCAAGAATTGTTTCCCAACAGTCGCTCCTAAATTGGCAACATTTTTTTCATATTCGGTCAATGCTTGATGATACTCCAATTCATATTTATAGAGTGTCATTTGACTATCCAGCAAGGTCATAAAATCTGCTTTATTCACTCGATAGGCACTCATGGCTGAATTGATTTGAAGGCTCGCCTGAGGGATAATCCCTGTTTTATAGAGTTCAAGTTGTCTTTCACTTCGTTGGACCATAGAGGCCATATCGGTAATCATGAAAAGGATCTCATTCT
>Ga0315277_10010473_pt1 | contig 11737 bp, 11 predicted proteins | sample YL17G05_15_MG_FD_203695 | JGI IMG/M metagenome (GOLD analysis project Ga0315277, IMG submission 203695) | Sediment microbial communities from Yellowstone Lake, YNP, Wyoming, USA - YL17G05_15 | ecosystem: Environmental > Aquatic > Freshwater > Lake > Sediment | place: USA: Wyoming | collected...
TGGGAAAAGAAACTCACAGCAGAAGAATACGAAGAAGTGATTGACGCAGGTAGAGCTTTGAGCAAGAACCGAGGACTGAGCGTCATCATGGTGTCCAGGGGAATAGGCATAAGCTGCGATCTAATGATTGTCTCGCTTCACGAAAGCTATTCAGCTTCTCAGGAGTTTGTTGATTCTTTCAAGCAATTTCCCTATTCAGATAGGCTAACCATCCAACGATTCCTAATAGACATGACGCAGGATCCGACGTATCGCTCACTAACCTTCTCTTCACTAGCAGAATACATCGCTAAATCGACCGACGCCGTAAGAAAAGGAGATAGCCCCACCGAGACACCCTTGACCCTGACCCGTCCCGGCGTAAAACTGAACACGCTGGCGCGTCTCAGTGATATCAAAAGAGCCGAGGAACGTAGAGGGCCGAATGAAAACTCAAAAGCGAAATACCATTGAGACCAGTCACGTTCTCTGAGATTTTTGGAGGCTTCCGAAAGCTCTATATTTCCTGATGGATGTTCTTTCAAAAGAAAGTTCCGTGGGCCCGTAGCTCAGTCAGGCTAGAGCACCGGACTCTTAAGCAAGGGCAAATGCAGAGAAATCCGGGTGTCGCGGGTTCAATTCCCGTCGGGCCCGCTCCCATTTAGCGCGCGCTATGACTTCTTGCATAAGATACAAAGCCACGAGTCTGAACAAATGAAGTCGTCTATGTTCATCGCTATTGAGTGTTCGCTGTGTCGGATGTAGGTCTTGGTCACATCCCATTCGTGCTTGCCTTCCTCGTTTGCCTGAGTGTTACCGATGAAGAGAACGCCATGTAGATCAAAAACGTCTATCAGTTTACCATCTGCGCCCTTCAGGTTAAGGATTCTGTTTATGTTCTCTTCCATGAATTTTCCCATAGTTTTCCCTCAAGGTTCTGGTTCTAGTTTATTTCGGACAAAGGTTCTTGCGTTCTGGTTCAGCTATGTTCCAACGTCTTTGACTAGATACTTGACGAAAGAATCTATCTCGGTCAAAGTAGGCTTACGTTCAAGCAGGTCTTTAGGAGCCTCTACGATGTCTGACTTCTTTATAATGATAGGTTTCACTGTTTTTCCCTCACACTAGGCTTTGTAGGAGTTATGATTTGGCGAACTCGAAGAGGGATATAACCGCACGTTCACGGAACAAGAGTTACAGGCTCAGACAGTTAGAGAGCTGAAGATCATCGCATCGCGATTCGCTCCTCATAGGTGTCCTTGTACACTAAGATGATGACCTTGTTCAAGCTGTGAACTAAAGCCCTTTGGAAGCCACAGCCAAAGGGACGCTCGCTCGCTTCCCCCCTCTACTGATACACCCCCAACGACATTTCTTCCTTGCATCAAATTTTGACGCCTTGGAAAAAAGAAGAAAATTTTTAGGTGCTTGTAACACCGCAATAAAACACTTTCATAACTTGTTAATCTAATCCTCTTTGTAGTCAGGGATAACTTCCTTAACTCTCTGCTCTTCTTCTTCCAATTCTAATAGTAGCTCTTGCCAAAACCTCTTTGCCTTTTGGAAACCTCTTCCACCAATTCTTCTAACAGTTTCAGTGTAGAAGTTTTGTCGTTTTCCTCTCTTTCCGCTCGGAATTTCCATCATTTCTTTTATGCCCAAGTTTACTTCTCTCATGAAGAAATCGAACACTCTGGCTACGCCGACGTAACCAACAGAGCATGATAAAACATCTACATCATAGCCGACCTTCGCTTCTATAGATCTAGGCTTCTCCAGCCCTCTTAGACCATGAGACTTCACGCAGTGAATTACCGCGTTAACCTCGCCGTCCGTAAAACCTGCATCTTTCAGAAATTTCGGAGCTATTTTTGCACCGACTTCATAGTGATCATCTCCAAACTCTGGGTGAAGCCTTCCAATATCGTGCAGCAACACACCAGCCAAAAGAATTTTCATGTTAACTTCTTCAACCTCACCTATTATGATAGCTCTTGCAAGATCTCTCTGTATATGATTCCAATTATGATGAATAAGTGTTTTTGTAGAGAATTCGTGCTTAACCAATTGATATAAAGCTTTCAATTCGTCAAATTGCTCTAGATAATACTGAAGCTTCATTGTACCAACCAATTCATTATTATCTCAAGATAGATATTAAAAGTTTTGCAAATTGCACAAGATAAGATGAAGCAGCAAGATATTAAATGGTGCTTTATGCTTTGGTGCCTCAGCAGGCTCCTATTTACTGACACACTTCATTTTCTTACTTATCAAGAGTTATATTCTCAACTAGTAGCTATGGACACATGATGAAATCTAGGTATCAATTAAACCAATTTAGCATTTTTGTGAAGCATGCTAGAAGAGCTTATAAAACTATTGTTGGGTTATATCATTAGAGGTTCTGAACATGATCGAAATGATTGACTTGACAAAGATCTTTACGATTAGAAAGAGAAAACTCTTTGCCTTTCATTCTTCGATGGACCACAAGACAATAAAAGCGTTGGATCATGTGAACCTAAAAGTACGTCCAGGAGAGCTTTTTGGTCTACTCGGCCCAAACGGAGCTGGAAAGACTACTTTGATCAAATTGTTATCTACACTATTGATCCCAGATGAAGGAACAGCGTATGTAAATGGCTTTAGCATACTTGAAGATCCTATGAATGTAAGAAAATCCATAGGAACGCTGTTTAGCGTAGGTGACAGAGGCTTCTTCTGGCGCCTAGATGGATACAAGAATTTAGAATTCTTTGCCTCAATCTATAACGTTCCAAGAAACAAAAGAAAAGAGAGAATTCAACAACTTCTCGAAATAGTAGGGCTCTCACATGAGAGTTCTATTATTTATCAGAGATATTCTCTAGGAATGAAAAGAAAACTAATGCTTGCTCGTGCTCTACTTCCAGATCCACCGATCTTGTTTCTTGATGAGCCAACCGCTAATTTAGATCCAATATCTGCGCGATCCATAAGAAGCTATATTAAAACAACGTTAAGCCAAGATTTTAAGAAAACAATAATTTACACTACTCACAATATAGAAGAAGCAGCAGAACTTTGTGACAGAATTTGCGTTCTCCATGTTGGTCATGTTTTAGCTTTAGATACACCCGATAATATAAGGAACATGGTAAAAACAAAGAAAATTATAGAAATCGTCATTAAGAATGTTACACCACGTCAAATCGAACAACTTGAAGCATTAAACAAAACAAGTCTAGAATATCAAGTCGACAATGACGAAACTAATCAGTATAGAATTCAACTTTGTATGGACAGGCTTGATTCACTATCGGTGATTATAAGATTCTTGTCTCAGCACAGAATCGAAGTTGTTGACTTAAGCTATAAGAAGCCTACGTTGGAAGAGGCATTCATATATTTAGTTCAAAAGAGGAATCAGTGATGTTTGAAGAACTGCATAAGATATATAGCTTTATCAAAAGAGACATCTTCTCATGGTCTTCTTACAAACTAAACATTCTACTAATCATAATCAGCACAGTATTCGGAGCGCTGGCATATGCATTTCTAAGCGTCAACGCTCAAATGCAAATAGTAACTCAAAAATACAACATGTCATTGTTGAGCTATTTGATCATAGGATTAGCGTTTAGCACGTATATAAACCAGAGTTTAAACGTTGTTCAAAAAGCATCTAGTCCATGGTGGCTTGAAGAGGTACTTGTGTCGCCTACACGGCTTATAACATTCATAGTAGGAAGCGCTGCTTGGGGTTTAATCTGGAATACTATTGCCGTTCTAATATATCTTGGGATAGGTATTGGGTTCTTCGGACTAACTTTAAACATCAACATTCTTGGGACATTGCTAATAGTAGCCCTTGGGATATCCTCATGTATTGGGTTCAGCATGATAGGCGCTGGTGTCCTCATAATTGTAAAACAGGGCGATCCAATCAGCTGGCTTGTTCAAATCTTCACGGAGCTTTTCGGCAATGTCCTATTTCCTCCTGAAGTGATGCCATACCCGCTACACCTAATCTCCTATCTTCTTCCACAGTACTACTTCTTCAAATGTATACGTCTCACCTTAATCGGATACAGTATTGCATCTTTCTTGCAGGACTTCATAATTCTTGTATTATTGACAGCTATACTGCTTCCAATAGGCTACAAAATATACGCTTGGTGTTTACACAGAGCGAAGAAAGAAGGAACATTATCCTGGTTCTAGTTCAAGATTGTACTTACCAAAATTTTCACTTCTTAAAGAGGAGTATTTGCGATTCTACCACAAATGTTATAAAGGGATACGATACAATTAGATAAAGTTGGAGGTGTGTAGGTTGACCAAAGCTACAACTCTAGTTCTTCTATCAAGAAATGAACTGCAGCGACAACTGGAGGTCGGCGACATAGGTCCGGTATCCATTGCATGGGCTGTTGTTTGATCTCAGAAGTGATCAAAAATGCCCCAATCTTTTTTATATCAAGAAGCGCACCAATAGACGTAGTTTGGGAAATAACACACAGATGCAACGCAAGATGCAAGCACTGTTACTCGGCTTCTGACACAAGCCAGCTAGAAGAGTTAAGTACGAAGGATGCAAAAAAAGTCATAGACAACGTGCTAGATGCAGGCGTATTCACTATAGGCTTCTCTGGTGGAGAGCCATTCTTACGCCCTGATTTCTTAGACATACTAGAATACGCTCATAAACGTGGACTTGTCACTAGCGTTGCCACAAATGGATCTTTAATGACACAAAGAAACACCCAGAAAATAGCTAAATTAGTCCATCGTCTAACTATAAGCATTGATGGGGCTTCTGCAGAAGTTCATGATTTCTTCCGGGGAGTACCAGGACTCTTCAATAAAGTGGTAAGATCAGTTAAGCTTGCGGTGCAGGCAGGCATAAAAGTAAACATCAATTTCACACCCAGTAGACTCAACTATTTTGAACTATACAAAATAATAGAGCTTGCCCTTGAACTTGATGTCTTTAGCTTGACCATGTTGCGCTACGTTCCTGTAGGCAGAGGCACTAAGGAACTTGATCTCTCCTCTTCTCAATGGGAAGCCCTAATAAAAATGTGGCACAGTAGATCAGAGGAATTTCGTAATGACCTACATTTTCATCTTCAGGATGAAGGACTCTATCCGCACATTAATAATTTGGTCGATTCAAAACAAGATACTGAACGGTTTGGGTGCACTGCAGGAATAATACATTGTCGAATAACTCCAACTGGAGATGTCAAACCCTGTGCAATGTTGCCTATCTTTCTTGGAAATCTTAAGAAAGAAAAATTAGAGACCATTTGGGCGCAATCTGACATCATAACTACCCTGCAAGACCGGAACAAGTTAAAAGGAAAATGTGGAGTCTGTAGATTTAGATATTCGTGTGGAGGATGTCGGGCAATGGCATATGCATATTTTGGTGACTACCTTGCTGAGGATCCAAGATGTACTTACATACCATAGCTGGAAAAAACAAGAAGTTGTTAACTTTCACATTTTCGACAATGTATTGCCAAGCAAAAGAACAAGGTTAGGAAGCGATTTCCAAACTCTTCCAAACAAAAGAGGATCTTTACTTTCACCAAAGCTACTAAAAGGTGGCGAATCACTTACAAGGTGTATTGCTAGAGGATGTAGTTTGCTTATCGTAGCAGCTACAAAGAAAGCAGAAGTTTCCATATCAATTCCAATTACTCCACTTCTAGCTAGCTGAGTGATCAACTCAGTACTCTCTGCTGCAAGTGATTCGATCGTATAAACCATTCCGAGATGCACATCTAAATTCAGCCTATCCGCAAATTCATGTAGCAAAGGCTTACATGCATCAACAAGCTTCAGATCAACTTTAGGTGTAGAATTCTTGTCAACGTATAAAGTAGAAAATCCTTCACCTATTACTGCTTCTGTAGGCACTATTAAGTCTCCTTGTTTCACAGTTGAAACTATGCCTCCGATCAGACCCGTATATATTGCCATACGACAGGGGGAACGGCTCAAGAACATTGTGAGGTCTCCAACATTTGAACAACCCATTCCTACATGGATAACAGTGATTCGACATCCATTGAATATTCCCGTAAAACCTTTCCACCATCTTCTGAATTCGACGATTACCTTCTCACACAATAGCGTATACTCTCTTAGACGATCAGCAGAAGAGAGAATTACAACTGGCGCTACATCTCTTAAAGAACAACCTAAAACAGTGCTGATAACCTTGTCAGCATTGATCTCGTCGATAAACTTTCCCATAAGTGTCTAATTCTTTAGGAAGCTAGATATAGTTTGCTTGGCTTGTCTTTAGTTATCACAAGCCATTCAAATGCCATTAGAAAACTTGTATTCGCTGCAGGCAAAGAAGGGGCTAGCTCGAAATGTATTCTTTGAATTACGATTCAATATGAGCTAAGGATCAGCTTGAAAGAAACCAATTTATCGAGCGTTAATTATTTGAAGATTTGGTGGTTGTTTGCCACCTGTCTTTGTCAAAGAAGTCTTATCCTACCTTGCGACAGTTGAAGGTTCTTTGCGTAGAGAAAGTGCTATATATCACATACTCAAACTGAAAACATAACTGTGTAATCAGGGTTACTGATTTTGTTTCTTTCGCGCATTTGTCAAGGTTAAACTATTCAATAATTAAGACAAAAACCATTGATGTATTATATTACTAACTACTTTTAGAAATTCGTAGTTCAAGTGAAAAGTTATGAACGATTTCGAAAGCGGGGTCTCCGTAGAGAATGTTTTCAAGCAATGTAAACAACAGGCTAATCTTATTGAGATACGTTTTGAAGAACGTATTGGAAGCGAAATAGTTGTTGTCAACAAGAACGTCGAAACTATCAAGGACATTGCGATAAGTGGCGGAAATGTTTCTGCTTTTGTCAGTGGTGGAAGAGGTTTTGTTTGTTTTAACGATCCAAAACAAATAGCGAAGTACTGTGAACAAGCTATAAAGCAAGCGTTGCTAATGGACGCTGAACTGAAAAAACTGTCAACTAGAAAACCTCAAACAAGCCTCAACGTATCACCTATCGAAGACGTAATAAAAAATGATACGGATGAAAACCCTTTAGACATCTCTCAAAGAGAGAAGATAGCTCTAATGAAAGAGTACACAAACCTGATCCTGAGTTTCCAAGGCGTAAGAAGTGCGACTGTTGATTATACAGACATGATGGTTCACAAACATTATTTCAACTCTAATGGCAGTAATATTGAACAAGAAATAACAAGAGCCAGCATTACTGCTCTAGCTGTTGCGAAAAAAGGCGATATCGTTGAGCAAGCGTGGGCAGTCAATACAAGCGTAGGAGGTTTCAAAATAATGAGAAAGCTCTATGATAACATGTCAGAAACAGCTCGCCGTGTGGTTAACCTTCTTGATGCAAAAACTGCAAAGACCAAGAATTGTCCTGTAGTTTTGCATCCTGCTTTTGCTGGAATGTTTGTTCATGAAGCTTTTGGTCACTTAAGCGAGGCTGACAACCTATTGCGATCTAAAACTCTTCAACGAAAAATGAAAATAGGAACAGTTGTAGGGAATAAAGTGTTAAATATTGTTGACCAGCCGACATTAAGAAAAAGTGGTTGCTGTTCCTATGATGACGAAGGAATTCAACACTTTAGAACAGTACTAGTTAAAGAAGGAAAAATTGATGGAAGACTCCATTCATGCAGAACTGCTATGCAAATGGGCGAAAATCCAACCGGAAATGCAAGAGCGGTAGATTTTGGATTCCCACCTATTGTTAGGATGTCCTCCACTTATATTGATGAAGGCGATTGGACATTTGAAGAGATGATAGAGAACGTTAGAGAAGGCGTATATCTCAGATTACCTAGAGCAGGAATGACTGACATGAAAGGACAGTTTGTTCTAGGCTCTCAAGAAAGTTTTCAAATAGAAAAAGGCAACATAGGATCTATTCTTCGAAACGTAAGCATTGTTGGCAATGTATTTAATGCTTTAAAGAACCTTGAAGCAATCGGAAACGATCTGAAATTGGTAGATGCCAGCTGTACAAAAGATGGCCAAGCAGGATTGCCTGTTTCATATGGTGGCCCTCATATTAAGATTAAGAATATGCTAGTTACAGGAGCATAAGCTTGTTTCCTTGCGCCCTTAACTATAGCTAACGGTGATGTTTGTGTTTGAGAAAGCTTTAGCTTATGCTTTGAAGTATAACAGCCAAGCCGAAATCTTTTGTGAAAAAAGAGAAGACACGCATATAAAGTTTCGAAACAATGCTCTGGATTTTGTAGGAGCCAAACATCTAGACGGTATTAGTTTGCGCATAATCCGAAATAATAAACTTGGATTTTCGAGCGCAACATATGCAGAACCGTTAAGAGAAACATCGCCAGAGCATGTGCATATCATTAGAAGACTTGTAAAGAATGCAATTGCCACTTCTAAGTTTGGACACATCGCGCACTTTAGCTTTCCTTCCAAAATAAGGGGGACAAGTGTACGCATTTTAGATAATCATCTAGCCGAAGCAGATGAAAAAGAATGTATTGCAATAGGCGAGCAGACAATAGATAGCATCAAAAGATTCAACAATAAAGTCAAGTCCAGCATTGAGATACAAAAAATGAACAATACAGTATACATCGCAAATTCGAACGATACATCATATTCTTATAGTAAAACAGTAATGAGTATAGAGATAACCTCTTCGATAAACCTAAAAGGCAACATAATAGAGATTCATGATTCATGGTCATCATGCTCTAAAATTGACCATGAGAAACTAGTGAAAAGTATCTGCTATGAATTAGAAATGCTTACCTCATTAAAGACACAAAAAATCGATTCGATGTTGACATCAACAATCTTTATGCCTAAAGCTACTTACGCACTGCTATACCCTTTGAGAATGTCTATCAATGGAAAATTTGCTCATAAAGGCTTATCTCGATGGACTGGAAAAATTGGGAAAAAAGTCTCTAGCAATAAAATCTGGATCTTTGACGATGGCACATTGGATTCTGCACCAGGAAGCGCTCCTATTGACGATGAAGGAGTCTGCACACAAAAGACCTCGATCGTTATGCAAGGCGTTTTGAAGAACTTCATATATGACTTGCAGAGTGCTGGAGAAGCTGAAACTCAACCTACTGGGAATGGATTGAGAGAATTTTTGACGCCACCTTCACCCTCTACAACAAATCTAGTTATTCCGAGCGGCAAAATTTCTTCAGCCGATATAATTGAAAGTTTGGATACAGGGATTCTTATTAGTCAAACTCTTGGAGTGGGCCAGGCTAGTACATCTAGTGGTTTGTTCTTAGTCGATATAGGCCTAGGATTCAAGATAGAAAATGGCAAGATAGTATCTAGAGTCAAAAATGCCGTAGTTAATGGAAATATATTCGATTCTCTTAATAATATAAGTTCATTAAGCAAGGAAACAGAATACAAGTATGGAGCATGGATTCCATCGCTTTGTTTCAGCAAAATGGCTGTCAAGGCCAAGTAGCTTATATCTTACAAAAATCACCTTTGATAATTCTCCTGTGCCGCAGAGCTTCAACAGAAGATTGCTTTCATGTTTCAAATACTTATCATTCTTCTTTTCTGCAATTCGTTAAGGAAATTTCCAATCTCTGGTTCAGCATCTTTCCCTTCTAGCAAACCATCAATAGAAAGTTGATGGATTATTTGCTCAATCGAGTGGTTTCCATCGCACAATTCTAGTATCTTAATACCCAGAGGTCTTAATGTGTGCAGCTGCTCAGTTTCAGGGTTAAAAACAAGAAAGCAGTCTCCTTTTTCACTTTCTTCTTTTCTCCATTTTAGTTGAGAGTTTCTTGTAGGCTTCCTTCCTAAGTTAAGCTCATCCTTTTTCTCCACCTAGCTCACCTCCTAGTTGTACCAGCATCTTGGGTCTTCTGCCAGATAGTCGCCTGTATACGCGTACGCAACAGCCCTACAACCCCCACAGACATCTCTATTGTTACATCGCCCGCATTTTCCTGTGCGCATATTTCTGTTTCGAATTTTCTGAAAGACCTCAGAACCTTGCCAGATTTCTCTAAATTGCTCTGTTCTTAAATTACCTACCTTTATAGGCAATAAAGCACAGGGTGTTACGTATCCGTCTGCAGTTATTTTGCACGTGGTTATACCCGCTGAACATCCCCAGCCCGTGATGTTCTTTTCAAAATGTTCACGACGTAAGAGCACACTTCGAGCATTGTGCCATCGAATGTCTGGTTCATTTTTCATAGACTTTCCTTTTTCAATCCAAAAGTCCATAAGCTTCTTCCATTGAATTGGTGAAAGATCAATTTCCTTTGATCCTCTACCTGTAGGTACATACTCTGCCATCGTCAGGCTGAATACACCAAGGTGTTTAGCTAGGTCAATCATCGCTGAGGCTTCTTTATAATTAAGAAGAGTTGGAGTAAAGCCCAAGTTAACTCTTAGGTCATTTTGTTTAGCTAAATTCACGACTTGCACTGCTTTCTCGAATAGCCCGCTCACTTGACGAAAGGAATCATGGACCTGTGGACTTGCTCCGTCAATGCTAATGCTTAAATGTCGAAGCCCATTTTTCTTTAGCTTCTTTATAATGTTATCAGTTATCAAAAGTCCATTAGTAGCTACATTAACAACAATACCCTTACTTGAAGCATATGAAACAAGTTCAGGACAATCATTTCTCAGAAGTGGTTCACCTCCAGAAAAGCCAAGAATAAAGACTCCTACTGAATGTAGTTGATCAATAACACTTTTTGCTTCTTCTGTTGTTAACTCATTTTTAAATGGTTTACCTGCAGCAGAGTAACAATGCTTACATTTTGCATTACACTCTCCCGTGAGTTCCCAAACAACGTTTGCTGGAGAAGAATAGGAGAAACTACGCGCGTTCTCTGAAGGTGCGAATTCTTCGCGACAACTGCACATAGACAACAGTCTTCCCCTCATCAGATCAGTTGACAACAGTACATTAGTTTGTTGTTATAACCATAAAAGTTTTTCTACTCTTGAATTTTTGCAACAATACAAAAGCTAATAAGAGGTGAGAGCAATATTTATAACGCTGACGCCGGAAGTGCAGACGTTGGTTGCACATTTGAGAAAATTTGCGTTTCCAATTTATGCAACATGGTGCATAACAAACATGTGCAATGCAAAGTGCAAGCATTGCTCCACAAATGCTGGAGGAATTTTGCCAGAAGAATTATCTACTAATGATGCCAAAAGGTTGATTGACGAGTTTGCAGAAATTCATTTATTCGACCTTGGGTTTTCTGGAGGAGAACCGCTTCTTAGGCGTGATCTTTTCGAATTGATGGAATATGCTAAAGCTCATGGAATGCGCGTGGCAGTAGGAACCAATGGATTATTGATGACAAAAGAAATTGCATTGAAGTTAAAGGAACTCCAAGTTACTAGAGTGCAAGTCAGCATAGATGGCGCCTCCTCCCAAACACATCAGGCAGTAAGAGGAATTAAGGGACTATTTAGGAAAGCTGTAGAGGCAGTAAAAATCTGCAAAGAAACTGGTTTGCATACAAACGTATGTATGACACCGATGTCGATAAACTACAAGGAAGTTGCTGACGTCATAGATCTGACATACAAGCTAGGGGCTGACGGGTTCAACTTTTCACAATTTGTTCCGGTAGGACGTGGTAGCAAAAACTTGGATTTGTCTCCAATTCAATGGAAAGAAACATTGATGATATGGCAGAGAAAACGAAGAGAGCTTTCAGGCAAGATGCAAATGACTGCTCATGAAGCCCA
>Ga0315277_10010475_pt1 | contig 11735 bp, 7 predicted proteins | sample YL17G05_15_MG_FD_203695 | JGI IMG/M metagenome (GOLD analysis project Ga0315277, IMG submission 203695) | Sediment microbial communities from Yellowstone Lake, YNP, Wyoming, USA - YL17G05_15 | ecosystem: Environmental > Aquatic > Freshwater > Lake > Sediment | place: USA: Wyoming | collected...
CCCGCGCGGGGTGAGGATTGAGCGCCCCCTGCCGCTTGAGCGCCTCCGTCTTGGAGCTGGAGGGTGGCTGCCTGGACATATTGCGTTACCTCCGCAAACCGCGACTTATGTGTCAATATAATTATGCCACATAAGTCCGGCCATTTGCCACTGCTATTGATGACGAAACCGCAACAGATCAGAGTAAAACAGCCCATCGACCTCCTCCAGATGGGTTCACTAGGCGAGTAACCAGGCATAATTGTCTTGACATATCCGGCATAATTCCCTTTACACATGTGAGCTGCTGCTCCCTTGCCGATCCCGCTTCCCAGCCGCCAGTCCTTTCAGCAGCCGGGCCAGCTCCAGTAGATCCGCCACCCGGAAGAGCGATCTCCCCCGCGAGGCCAGGACCACCGGGTCTGGCGCAGCCGCGTTCGTCCATGGCACAGGAAAGGAGATCACTGCGCCATCCCGGTCCTCACAGTACACCCGGTACTCCCCCCAGTTATGCCGCACCGTCAGCAGCTCGAACTCCTCGCCGAATAGGGGATGGAACGGATGGGTGATGCACACAACCTTCTGCGAACCGCACGCATCGTCTGCAGTTGACTGCTGAGACCAACGCCCATGCGGAACGGTGGGTGGGCAGCGTGACGGAGGAGTGCCTGGACCAGCTCATTCTCTTCGGCATGAGCAGCCTGCAGCGCGCGCTGCGAGTCTACTGCGCCTTCTTCAACGGTCATCGCCCGCATCAGGGGATCGACAACCGGATACCGGAACGCCAGGCTACCGGAGCACCGGACCGGCCCCGCGACCTGCCAGAGGGAATACTCACGGTGGAATGCGAGCAGTTCCTGGGCGGACTGCTGAACTCGTACTACCGCAAGGCCGCGTAGTCACCACTGGAGGTGCTTCACGGAAGTGAACGCCGGGGACCGCATCGCCACCGGCACCCTCAGTCGCGCGGGTAGAACCTCTGATCGTCGCCTCACCCCGCTGTCACGGGTCCGATTCCCTCCCTGCGCAATCCACTGTCGCGTCGCCCAACGGCTTAGCTTTCCGCGTGAGTTGCGCCAGTGAGATTCTGGACATGACGGGACCCAGTCCACTCCCCGCCCAGCATCCCTCTCCATCCTCGACAGCCTCCCGCAATAGGGGTATCAGCAAGTGCCGAGGATACCACGAGAGAGGCTGCACGAGCATCCTGGAAGCCAGATGAGTTTCTGGACACGACGCGCTCCCGATCGCCATTGGCTTGATCATGGGCGACGTGCTGAACCGGTCACTGTGGAACATCATCGGGCTCGTCACCAAGGGGCGATGGTAGTGGCCCGCGTTCGCCATGGTGCGCCACCGGCGTCGTTTAACACCGACTATGCCTATAAGGAGGCAAGAAGTGGCTATAGCTGAGAACGCGAACTACGAAGAGCAAGTCTATGCAGGAGTGCTGGGCAAGGTGATCGGCGTCTACATGGGGCGCCCCTTCGAGGGATGGCGCAAGGACGACCTGGTCGCCCACTGGGGGCTGGTGGATCGGTATGTGGCGGACGACCGGGGCGTGCCGCTGGTCGTGTCCGATGACGACATCGGCGGCACCTTCACCTTCATCCGCGCTCTCGAAGACTCGGGGCAGTACGCCGACACGCCGGAGGAGTTCTTCGGCAAAAGCTGGCTGAACTATGTCATCGAAGGCAGGACGATTCTCTCGTGGGCCGGGCTGGGCCTGTCCACCGAGCACACCGCCTACCTGCGCCTCAAGCAGGGCATCCCGTCGCCCCGGAGTGGGAGCATCGAGCTCAACGGCCCGGTCGTCGCCCAGCAGATCGGCGCCCAGATCTTCATCGACGCCTTCGGGATGGTCGCCCCCGGCGCCCCGCAGCTCGCGGCGCGGCTGGCGGAGCGCGCCGCGCGCGTCTCCCACGACGGGGAAGCTGTGAATGGCGCCAAGGTGATGGCTGCCATGGTCTCTGCGGCCTTTGTCGAGAAGGACATGGATAAGCTGCTGGACATTGGCGTCAGCGTAATCCCCAGCGACAGCCTCATCGCCCAGGTCCATCGGGATGTCCGGGCGTGGGCGGCGCAGGATGGCGATTGGCACAGGACGTATGCCCGCATCGCCGAGAAGTATGGATACGACAAGTACAGAGGTTGGTGTCACATTGTCCCGAACCACGCCATCATGGTGATGGCGTGGAGCTATGCACCCGATGATTTCCGCAGAGCTCAGGCGGTTATCAACACCGCGGGCTGGGACACGGACTGCAACGCCGCCAACGTGGGCTCTGTCATGGGCATCCTGGTTGGGCTCGCGGGCATCAACCGGGACTACGACTTCCAGTCGCCCTTCGCCGACCGCATGCTGCTGCCAACGGCAGAGGGCGGGCGCCTTAGCACCGACTGTCTCCAGGAGGCGCTACGGATCGCTCGCATCGGCCGGAAGATAATGGGCTGGCCAGAGCCGGAGGCGCCAAAGGGCGGCGCCTGGCATCACTTCATCCTGCCTGGAAGCCAGCATGGATACATGGTTGAGAGAACGGACCAGAATATGCCGGGGACCGGCGCGGTGGCGAATGTTGCGGGGCCGAAAGGAGTCCGGATGCTCCGGATAGCGTACCGCGAGGTCGCGCCGAACCATCCAGTTCGTGTATCCACATCGGTGCTTGCGGAGCCGTTCGCTACCTACTATCCGATGGTGGGGACGCCGAAGCTATATGCGGGGCAGACCGTAACGCTCGAGGGAGTGGCGCAGGAGTGCGAGCGATCTGCCAGCATTCGCCTGTTCGCCCGATGCTTCGCCGGCGAGGGGGAGAGCAACCGGGCGACGGCCACCAAGCTGATCTATGGAGAGCCGGTTCGGCTCGATCCCCACATGGCGTTCACGCTCACGTTGCCTGTACCTGGCGAGCGCGGCTTCCCGGTCAGAGACATCGGCGTCGAGATAGCGGGCGGCCCGTCTGCCCGGGGATCGGTGTTGGTGGACAGGGTGATCTTCACCGGAACGCCCGACCTTCACATTCCCGATGAGCTTCCGCGGCACAAGGAGCGAACGGTGCTCGGCTGGGTAGTCGATGCGGACCGGGTGATGGGTCCGTTCAAGCAGGACCCTCAGCCGATGACCTACTTCGGGAAGGACGAGGGCAAGGGCATCCTCGTGACCGGCACAGACGATTGGACCGACTACACGATCTCCAGCCGATTCACGATCGTGTTAGCCGACGCGGGCGGCCTGATCGCCCGCTACCAGGGCCTCCAGCGGTTTGTCGCGTTGGTCAAGACGGCGGATGCCCTCAAGCTCGTCCTCAACTTCTACGGCGAGACCGTGCTCGCGCAGAGGCCGTGCAGGTGGGAGGTGGGTGAACTGCACGGGCTTGCATTGACCGCGAGAGGAACTCAACTCGTCGCCTACCTGGACGGCAAGGAAGTCCTGCGGGGCACCGATGATAGGCTCGGGTGTGGTGGAGCCGGATACCTGGTGGAGGACGGCATGGCAGGCTTCCGGGAGACGAGCATAGTCGGCGTCAGCGAGTAGGCAGCACGTAGCGGCAGCGGGGAGTGCCAGGGGAGGACACATGGAGAGGACGGTTTCTGCCTGGACAGGAACCCGGGACTGAGGAGCGCTGGAGGAGACCGGTTTCAGCGGTCGTGGGCAGCATCAATGTCGACCTATAGGCTTTCGCACATCGAAGTAATGTGCGAAAGCCTACTGGCCGCGCTTCTGTGCGTTCTGATAGCTTCGCCGAATCACGTCTTTCGGCGGAGCCCTATAGTGCTCGGCTGTCGCGACGCCGCTATCCGGAGAGACTCCGCGGGCACGTCGTCGCCTAACAGTCAGGCACGCAGAGCTAGCTGGCATGGCGACTCCAACCCAGAGGAGAGACAAGATCCCATGGACACGCAGGGAACCATCACGGGTCGGTACCTCAACCTGCCGGTGAGGAATGGCGCACCGAAGCACTGGGTGCGGCTTCTCATTGAGGGTGAAATGGTCCGCGAGTTTGAGATCGAACTAGCTGAGGGCGAGCCAGACTTCTGGGCATTCATCGACGTCTCTCCGCACATCGGCAGTTCCTTCTCTCTCGAGGCGGAGGGCCTCCCAGAGGGCTTGCCAGGGTTCGCCTCCGTCAGGCAGTCCGACTCGATCGAGGAGGCGCAGGACCTCTACCGCGAGCGGTACCGGCCCCAGTTCCACTTCTCGTCCCGGCGCGGATGGAACAACGATCCCAACGGCCTGGTCTACTACCAGGGCGAGTACCACCTCTTCTACCAGCACAATCCCTTCGGCGTGAAGTGGGGAAACATGCACTGGGGTCACGCGATCAGCCGAGACCTGGTGCACTGGGTAGAGCTGGATGACGCGCTGGCTCCCGACAGACTTGGCCAGATGTGGTCCGGCTCCGCCGTGGTGGACTGGAACAACTCCGCGGGTTTCCAGAGGGGCGAGGAAAAGGCGCTGATCGCGATCTACACAGCGGCCGGCGGATGGACCCCGTCATCGAAAGGGCAGCCCTTCACCCAGTGCCTCGCCTACAGCACCGATCGCGGCCGTAGCTGGACCAAGTACGCGGGCAATCCAGCGCTAGGCCATCTTATGGGAGGCAACCGCGATCCCAAGGTGATCTGGTACGAACCGGCTCGCCAGTGGGTGATGGCGCTGTATCTCGACCCCCCGAAGGGGCAGCCGAACTATGCTCTGCTGGGGTCTCCCGACCTGAAGCGCTGGACGAGGCTCTGTGAGGTCATCCTCCCGTGCGGGGAGTGCCCAGACTTCTTCGAACTCCCGGTTGACGGCAGCCAGGCGAATCGCAAGTGGGTCTACTGGGGCGCGGATGGCCACTACCTCGTTGGCTCCTTCGACGGACAGACCTTCACGTCCGAGACCGAGCCCTTGCGTAGCTATGCCGGCACAGCCTACGCCGCTCAGACCTTCAGCGACATACCCGAGAGCGACGGCCGGCGAATCCAGATCGCCTGGCTCCGCGGCGACCTGCCCGGCATGCCGTTCAACCAACAGATGACATTCCCGGTGGAGCTGACCCTCCGGACGACCGAGGATGGCATCCGGCTGTTCTCCTATCCCGCCAAGGAGATCGAGCTCCTTTGGGCCCGCACGCAGCACTGGGAGGGTATCGAGCTGCCGTCCGGCGAGCGTGTCCTCGAGGAAGTCACGGGTGACCTTCTCGACATCACCGCTCAGTTCCACCTCGGTGACGCCAGACGGGTCGGCCTAGTGCTTCGCGGCGTGCGGGTTACCTACGACGCGCGGACAGCAGAGCTCTCCTGCCACGGGCACAGCGTCCGGCTCCCTGCCGGCAACCGGCGAATCCGTTTGCGAGTCCTCGTTGACCGCGCCTCCGTTGAGATCTTCGCCGACGACGGCCGTGCCTACCTGCCCGTCGCCGTGATCCCGGCCGGAGACAGCCAGCCGTTGGCGGCGTTCGCCGAAAGAGGCAGCGCCCGCATAGAGGAGCTCGTTGCCCATGAGCTGCGCGCCGCCTGGAAGTGACCGCGCTTCGGAGGATAGGACCGATTCAAAATGTCGGGCACTCGCAGGACCACTGTTGCGGACAGTCGGCGAGCGCGGGGCTTCTCATCTAACAGGCCCGCGTGGTGTAACAAGATGAACGAAGCTGTACCTCCAAGAGTGAACAGCGCGATCACTGGTGGATGATGGCAGTGAGCTGGAGAAAGCAACGCCACGGGTCGAGGAATGGATGCGGATAGTGTCGTACGCGCAGGAGCATGGGCCGATGGCAGCCGCACCACTGCCTACAACCTGCTTACACGTTATGGCGCGGGCAGGACGGGGGCGCGACAGAACCGACCCCGCGGTCCGCGCCCCCCGTGCCGTAGGAGACAGTGAGCCGGCCGGGGCGGGGCCGGTGCTTCGGTCAGGTCCGGCAGGTCACAGACGTGATCCGAGCCGACCACATGATGTCCACCACACATACTGCGAGAGGATGCCGCAGCTGGGGTTGAGAGCGGGATACCACCTAAGGAGATGAGAGAATGCCACGTCGTCTAGCCATCACGGGTCCGCACAAGGTCGAGGTGTTGGAGTACGAGGACCGACCTCTCGACCCTCACGAGGTGCTCTTGAGGATGATGATCGCTTCGGGCAAGCACGGCACCACCGTCGCCGGGTTCGAGGGCGTCAACTTCGCCGGCCAACACTTCGACCAGGACATGCGGCTCTTCGTGCCAAAGAGCCCTTCTCCCGCCACTGGCCCTGCCCAGCCGGGGGGGACGGGCACGACTGGTGTCGGCGTTGTGGAGAAGTTGGGGGCAGAGGTCACGCGTTGGAAGGTCGGCGACCGGGTCTTCGGCCATATGGATGTCCGCGAAACCAACATCTGCCACGAGGACAGGCTCTGGCCGCTGGGAGAGCTGGATCCCAGGCTTGCCCTCTGCGTGGAGCCAGCATACGTGGCCTTTCACTGTCTGCGAGAGTCGCAGGTCCGATATGGAGACAAGGTTGCTGTCGTCGGACTCGGCGCTCTCGGTCTCCTGGCGGTGCGGATGCTGGCGGAGGCTGGGGCAGAGCAGATCTTCGCCGTTGACCTGCTCGCTAATCGACGCGAGTGGGCCAAGCGCAACGGTGCCCATCACGCCCTCGACCCCAGCGTGAACGATGTTCCGCTTGAGATTCACAAGCTGACCGGCGGGCCCGGGGTGGACGTCGCTATTGAGGTTTCCGGCAGCTACCCAGGCTTGCAGACGGCCATCAGAGCTGTCCGTGTTACCGGGACGGTATGCTCCGCCGGCTTCTATCAAGGTGAATCGCGCGGCCTCTGGCTCGGCAGGGAGTGGCACCACAACCGCCTGACGGTGATCGTTCCCCATGGGTGCGGTTGGGGCCATCCGCCCCGGGACTTCCCGCGGTGGAACGAGCGGCGCGCCTCCGACGCCGTCGTCAGCCTCATGCGACAGGGGAAGCTGACAGCGCCCGGGCTCATCGACCCCGTGGTCACGATAGACCAGGGCCCCGAAGTCTTCCGCCTCATCGAGCAGGAGCCAGACAGGGTCCTCAAGTTCGCTGTCAGGTTCTGAGCCGGATCCCACTGGTAACCATCAACTCTGGGGACCGGCCCTAGTCAGGGCTGTTTTGGATCTGGTGCAAAGGAGCTGACATGGCGGAGTTTCGGGTAGGGATGCTTGGATGCGGCGGGATAGCCAACGCACATGCTCAGGTCATCGCGAATCTGGCGAGTACCGAGCTGGTGGCGTGCTGCGACCTTGCGAGAGAGCGCGCTGAGTCGTTCTCGCAGCGCTATGCGGATGGCAAGGCGAAGGTATACACGGACTTCGGGCGGATGTTCGATAGGTCGAAGATGGATGTCGTCTTCATCTGCCTCCCACCCTTCGCGCACAGCAACGAGGTGGAGCTTGCGACAGATCGGCGCATCCACGTTTTCATCGAGAAGCCGATCGCGCTGACGATGAGTGCAGCGAACCAGATGGTGAGGGCGGTTAAGAGGGCTGGGGTGAAGTCGCAGGTCGGGTTCATGACGCGGCACTCAGGGCTGGTGGAGCTGGTGAAGGGAGAGCTGGAGCGTGGGGACGCCGGGCCGGTGTCGCTGTTCACGGGGAGATATCTCTGCAATGCCCTGCATGCACCCTGGTGGCGGGACAAGTCCAAGAGCGGCGGGCAGCTCGTCGAGCAGGTGATCCATCTGTACGACCTGTGCCGCTATCTGCTCGGGCGGCCGGTGTCGGTCTATGGGCAGCAGCGGAATCTACTGCATGGCGCGGTCGAGGGATACACTGTCGAGGACGTGAGCGCCACCGTCATCGCCTTTGAGAGCGGCGCGCTCGCCTCCATCGTTGGGACGAACACGGCAATCCCGAGCAAGTGGCTCTCCATGTGGGATCTGGTGACGCAGTACCGGACGGTGTTCGCGAGCGACCTGAACCGCGGGGTGATCCGGCACACAGATTCGGCCGGCCCTATGGAGCTGACGGTGGCCTCGGAGAAGGACGTGTTCCGGGCCCAGGCGCTGGACCTCCTCAACGCGATCGAGACGGGCGGGGAGACCCGCTGTCCCATGTGGGAGGGGGCGGAGACGCTGAAGCTAGTGCTTGCGGCGAATCAGTCAGCGCGTCGAGGATCACCGATTGAGCTGAGGTAACGTTCGTGCGCCCCGGGAGGTGCTTCCAGGTGTTCTTGTCGAGGGCCCGTGAAGCCGGCCAGACATCACGCCGCCAACCGGAAGGCAGTGACCCGCGCGTCGGGGAAGAGCGGTTGCTGGATAGCACCCGGGAGGGTCTCTGCCGATAGGTCAGGTCGCTGCCATAGTCCCCCGGGGTGGATCGCCGACGGCACCGCGCCACCCAGGGCCGAGTGCCCCCGGCGGGCATTGTAGTACTCAGTGACATCGTCACATCACTGGCTGAGATGATCCAGGCCTCGGCCTACAGCCCGGTGCCGGCCCAGGCAAAGGAGTCTGCGCAGCCCAGGCAGATCATCGCCCTCAGCAGCTGATGGAAGGACGCCCGGTTCCGCTCACGGACCCGGCAGAGAGAGAAAGGACTACGTAGATGCGCTACCCGAAGATTCCCGAGTTCAACCGACTAGCGAGCGCTCTCGCTCTCTACAGCCAGCTCATGCACGAATACGGGGCCACCGGCATCGCCCCGGTACTCGGAAAGGCGGAGCGATCATTGCAGCGCGCCCTCAAGCGGCTCCGCGCGCTGCCGGTGGACAAGGAGATGAAGCAACGCGAGCCGGACGAACTCGCCGCCATCCGAGCACTGCGCCCCCGCGGGCCGCGGCGGATGTGGCAGTGCATTGACAAAGCCGCCTACGCCGACCGCCTGCCCGGGGCCCTACTGGGCCGGATGGCCGGCTGCACCCTGGGATCCATTGTCGAAGGTTGGCCCATCGACAGGATGGCCGAAATGGCGGCCCGCAACGGCGATAGTTTCCCCCCAACCGACTACTGGTCCAGCTGCCCCGATCCGCAGAAACTCCGGTATGAGGTCAGCACGCGAGAGTCCTACACTCGTGACAGGATGGACGGCGTGCCGGTGGACGATGACATCGCCTACACATTGCTGGGTCTGCTGATCGTAGAGGACTTCGGCCCGGGCTTTACCATCGAAGACGTGGGCACTGCCTGGCTGAAGTACCTGCCCTATGCCTGCACGGCCGAGGAGGTGGCGCTGAGGAATCTGAAGAGGGGCGTTCCGGCCCGACAGGCCGCGCTCAAGGATAACCCGTTCAGTCAGTGGATCGGCGCGGATATCCGCTCAGATCCATGGGGCTACCTGGCCCCGGGCTGGCCCGAGCGCGCCGCGGAGATGGCCTGGAGGGATGCGTATATCAGTCATCGCCGCCAGGGCATCCACGGCGAGATGTTCTTCTCGGCCACCATCGCTGCGGCCTTCGCGACGGGGGATCCTGTTGAGGCGATCAGGATTGGCCTGACCGAGATCCCCGCCGACTGCGGAGTGGCGCGGGCTGTGAAGTGGGCGCTTAGAGTGGCGCCCGAGATCCATAGCTACCGAGAGGCGCGGACTGCATTGGATGGGAAGTTTGCCGGCATGCACTCTGTGCACACCATCAACAACGCCTGCCTTAGCGTGTGGGGGTTGACCATTGGCGGCACCGATTTCACCCGGGTGATCGGCGAGACGGTAGCCATGGGGTTGGACAACGACTGCACCGCGGCCACAGCCGGGTCCATTGCCGGTGCGCTAGTCGGGAAGCGAGGCGTCCCGAAGCATTGGTACCGGCGCTTCAACAACAGGGTGCACTCCTACCTGAAACGGCGCCCGATCTTCCGCATCGACGACCTCATCGCGCGCTTCACCCGCCAGGCCCAGCGCGTGGCGATGAGCTGAATCGACGGTGCAGAACGAGTATTTGCTGCTGGAGAAACGGACGCTCAAGTCCAATGTAACGGGCTGGCCATGCTTCACCGACGAAGAACGTCAATCAGGCGCATGCGTTCTCGAACGAACGTGTCCTTGTCAGGGGCGCATGGAGCCGGCCCGATATCACGCCGCTAGCCGGGGAGCCGCGATTCGCGTGTCGGGGACCAGGGCGAACAAGATGATCCGCGGCGCCGTCATGGAAGTCAACGTACGGCGGCTCTACGAGGCCGTCCACGGCAGGGCCTGAGCGAAGGAGGCATCAATGGATGACAGGGCGCTCTTCTCGCGTGTCTACGGTTGCATGGTTGGGGGCACCATCGGTGATGCCTTTGGGGGCGTGGTCGAGGGCTATCGAGCCGAGGAGATGCTGAAGACGATCGGCAGCGACTGGTTGGAGGATTTCCTGCCCTATCCCACGGGTTGGGTGGATGAGCGCAATCCTGCGCCCTGGCGGTGTGTGGGCAACTACCACTGGCTCGGCACGTGGGAGATTGGAGCGCCGCGGGGAACGGGTACCGATGACACTCGCTACAACCACGTCTTCCTGGAAGCCGTCATCAGGAACAGGGGCATCGTGAACTCCGAGCTGCTGGCCTTGGAATGCATGGATCACTACACCCGTCGTGAGGAGCACTATCCCGCTCATCCGGACTTCGCTGAGATGCACTGGCGGCGGAGGGCAGCCCAGTCGTTCGAGTATCTGCGCCTGCGGCACATACCGGGGGGCGAGGTCGCCTGGGCCAGCGGAGTCAATGAGCGGCCGGGCCGCGGGCCCGGCGCCGGCGCCGGCGGGTTGATCTCGCTGGCTTTCGCCGGTCTGCTCTGTGCAAACGACCCCGGGGAGGCCTATCGCAGGGCGTTCGAGCTTGCCTTCCTCGACCATGGTTACGGGCGCGACGCCACCGCCATGTTGGCGGCGATGATCAGCGCGGCCATCGGCGGAGAAGTGAGTGCCCGTGAGATGATCGAGATTGGACTCAGGACTAACCCCTTCGGCTGGCAGCGGCGCGTCATCGAGGAGTGGTGCCGCCGTATGATCGAGCTGGCCGACGCAGCCACCAGTGACCGCGATCTGGTTTACGCCTTGGCGCGCGAAGTCGCCGAGGTGCACGGCTTCGACGCCAGGGATATCCTCGGCGCGCCGGTGGCCGCCGTCTACTACGCCAACGGCGAGATACTGCGGAGCCTTTCGATTGCCAGCAACCACCGCGATCTCGACGGAGATGGCAACTTCAAGAAACTGCGGGACGTGGACTGTACCGCGGGCGTTGCCGGAGCTCTGGTCGGCGCCCTGAACGGAATCGAAGCCTTCCCAAAGGACTGGGTGGCCGACACGCTGGAAGCCAACAAGCGGATCAACAACATCGATATCGAGTCCAATGCGCGGCGCTTCTACGAAGCCGTGTACGCGTAGTGTACCAGAACTGATCCGAGGCATCCAGGAAGCCAGGGACCTCGGTTCCCGGGCAATCTTGGGGTCGACTGCGCGTGTCGAGGCCTCATGATACCGCTTGCGTGCGTCGAGGGCCCGTAGGACCGCCCTGACAGTGCCGGCCCGGCGACCGCACCGTCTCAGTTCCACGTATGTGGGTCCCAAGAGCATGCTACCTAGTGGTCGCCGACGACGTGCTGCCAAGTCCCAGGCTGCAGGGGGCCAGGCCTGCCAGGCGGTCTCAATGGCGCTCGACACCTACAGGGGGTCGCGATGAGTACCCTCTGACGGGCTGTTTTTTCACCCGCCTGAGGCGGGTAAAGGTTGTGCTCGAACTCGGCCGGGGGCAGGTAGCCCAGGGCCGAGTGCAGCCGTTCTCGGTTGTAGATCTGCTCGATGAAGGCGCCGATGGAGCCGGCCGCCTCCTCGAGATTCCGGTACTCGGTCA
>Ga0315277_10010476_pt1 | contig 11735 bp, 6 predicted proteins | sample YL17G05_15_MG_FD_203695 | JGI IMG/M metagenome (GOLD analysis project Ga0315277, IMG submission 203695) | Sediment microbial communities from Yellowstone Lake, YNP, Wyoming, USA - YL17G05_15 | ecosystem: Environmental > Aquatic > Freshwater > Lake > Sediment | place: USA: Wyoming | collected...
ACGCCTTCATCATCCCCCGCGAGCTCGTCGACCCCAACACCGACGACATGAACGACGACAACAAGATGGTCGGCTCCGGCCCCTTCATCCTGGACAAGTTAGAGGCGCTGCGCATGCTGCGGGTGGTCCGCAACCCCGACTGGTTCGCCGCCGATGACAACCCGGAGAACATGGGGACAGGTCGCCCCTTCCTGGATGCCGTAGAGATCTCCTACATGCCGGAGAGTGACAGCGTGCAGGAGACGGCCTTCAAGACCAAGCAGGTGGATGCAGTCAGCTTCACGGACCAGGGGAACACCTATCGGGTATTCGAGGAGGCCTCGGGCCTGCGGCTCGGGGAGATCGGGACCACCGGCGGCCTGGCCTCCGCCTTGCTCATCGACCGGCCGCCCTTCCAGGACGTTCGCGTGCGCCAGGCCATCAATCAGGCCCAGGACCGCAAGGCCCTGGGGGAGCAGATGTACCCGGCCGCCCCCGGCCACCCCCGCTTCCTCCTCAGCGGCGTCGTCTGCTGGCCCATCGTGCGCTGGACCGTGCCCCAGGACAAGCTTGCCACCTACCCCGGCTACCGCTATGGCCCTGGCGAGCGGGAGGCGGACATCGCCGACGCCCGCAAGCTGTTCGAGGCCGCCGGCGGCCGCGAGGGCCTAGGCCCCATCCGCATCCTCTTCTCCTCCATCCCGCCCACCATCCCCCAGAAGGTCCTACCCCAGGTGGTGCGCCAGTTGGAGCAGAACCTGGGCGCTGAGGTCCAGGCCGAGGTCGACCGCACCGGCTACACGGAGATCATCTCCTGCCTCTCCCGCGCCATGGCCGGCGCACCGGCGGAGGGCTGCGTCTTCACCTGGAGCTTCGACAACGGCTTCATCGACCTGGACGACTGGCTCTACCAGTACTTCCACACCGGGGGTGGCCTCAACTCCTATCCCCTGTCAGACAAACTCCTCGACCAGTGGCTGGACGAGCAGCGGGAGGAGTTTGACTACGAGAAACGCCGCGAGAAAGGCTTCAAGATCCAGGAGCGGCTGCACCTAGACGTCCTACCCGGCTACCGCTACTTCAACGAGATCGGGCGCACCCTGCGCCGGTCCTACGTGAAGAACGGCCGCAGCTGGCCCTGGTTCGGTGGCGCTTACTGGCTCGCCAACGTCTGGCTGGATACCAGCGACTCCGACTTCCAGGGCCGGCCGTCCTAGGAGCAGGACGGCCCGTGACTGTGCCCAGGCTCTGGGGCCCCCAGCCGACCCGAACGAACCCGAGTAGCCATTTCTCGGCCCGGGGCCGGGCCTTCCTGAACCTGGAAGGTGAGGATCAGGACCACTCCCGGCGACTCGCCAATCAGCGTGACTTGCGACGGGCAGACAATCCAGACCACCTTTCGGGTAACCTAGGGCTGCACCAGCCACCGTGAAAGGACAATGAGATGACAGGAGGTTCAGGCATGCGACACCGGTGGCGCCCGCTTGCTCTGCTGGTCGCAATCGCCGCCGGCTTGTTGCTGTTGGCCTGGGGCTCTCGGGTAAGCGCCCAGCAGGTTGCGACCCATCACGCTGCCCGCTCCCGGCGCGACCAAGGCCCTTTACGAGGGCTGCAACAACGTCGCACTCACCTTCCCCGACGGAACGCCAGCCCAGAGTGTTGCCAACGTCGTAGTTCCATCCAGCGCGGTGCAGGCCATCTGGCGCCACGATGCCGCCCAGAACAGGTTCGAGGGCTTCTCGCCCGCAGCGCCTCAGGCCAGTGACCTGCTAACCGTGAACTTCTTGGACGCCGTGTGGATCTGCGTCACCGCGTCGGCTGTCGGCCCCGGCCCGACCTCGGTGCCTACAAGCACGTCACAGCCGGGAGCGTTCTCCGTCCACTTCATCGACGTGGGCCAAGGGGACGCCATACTGGTAGAGGCCGGCGACGCGGACATCCTGGTGGACGGTGGGCCCGGCAGCTCGGCAGTCTTGTCCTACCTGGCCGGGCAGCACGTGCCGGACATCGACCTTCTGGTGGCCACACACCCCCACGCCGACCATATCGGGGGCCTGGATGACGTGCTGGCCCGGTATGACGTGGGGGAGATCTGGACCAATGGCGCCTCAGCAACTACCCAGGCCTACCAGGACTTCGCAGCGGCGGCCGCAGCGGAGGGCGCGGCCCAGCACCAGATCCGGCGCGGCTACTCCAGCCAGTTCGGCGGTGTCACCCTCACAGCCCTCCACCCGGCGGAACCACTCACGGGCGACGCCAACGGCGACTCCATAGTGCTCCGCCTGTCATGCGGCTCCGTGGATGTGCTGCTCACAGGGGACGCCAACGCTGACAGCGAGGCCAGCATGCTCGCCGACCCCTCGCTGGTCCTGGACGCCGACGTGCTCAAAGTCGGCCACCATGGCTCCGGGACCTCAACCACAGACGCGTTCTTGGACGCGGTGACCCCACAAGACGCGGTGATCAGTGTGGGCGCCGGCAACACCTACGGCCACCCGGCCCAGGAGACGCTCAACCGCCTGGCCGCTCACGGGACGACCGTCTATCGGACCGACCTCAACGGTACGGTCGTCCTGACCTCTGACTGCAACACCTACTCGATCACCACGACCGGAGCGGCTCCGCCGCCTCAACCGACGCCCTCAACCGGAGTGCCGCCGCCCCCGACGGGCCCGGCGGCCAGTTGCGACCCGTGCTACCCTGATGTCTGCATTCCCGTGGGAGCAGCCGACTACGACTGCGCCGGAGGCTTGGGCAACGGGCCCAACTACATCCGGGGCCCGGTTCGTGTTGCCTGCCACCCAGACCCGCACGGCCTCGACCGCGAGGGCGACGGGTGGGGGTGCGAGTAGGCCGCCCACGGCACAAACGCATTGACCACGGCGTTGAGACTGCGTAACCTGAATGTGGGCCGCTGCTCGTTGTCGCGTGTGCGGGGCAACGCACCTCTCGACGGCGGGGCAGCGGCCTTCTCCTTGGCACACCGTCGCGCTCCCGGACCCGCGCGGCCTCGGCCGCGGGGGCGACGGTCTGGGGGTGCGGGTAGGCCCCTGACAGCCCAAATGAATTGGCCGAGGCGGTGAGACTGCCTAGCCTTGTTCCTACCACCCGCCCGCCCGTGCTTGCCTTGCCACTTCCATACTTGGCGACTACGATCCCCCCGTGGAAACAAGAGAACCCCCGCTGGCTGACCTATTCGCGCCTCGTGGGGTAGCCGTTGTCGGCGCTTCCCCGGCAGACAGGCCGTCATTCGCCACACACGTCATCCGCTCGCTCAAGGAAGCGGGGTTCCCCGCCATCTATCCAGTCAACCCGAAGTATGCTGAGGTGCTCGGCCTTCCCTGCTACCCAAGCCTGACGGCCATTCCTGAGGTGGTGGACCACGTTGTCGTGAGCATCCCTGCGGAGCTGGCCCTCGGGTTGCTGGATGACTGTGCTGCCAAGGGTGTCAAGTCGGTGCATTTCTTCACTGCTGGCTTTAGCGAGACCGGCGACGAGGCGAGAGCTGAACTGGAGCGTGCGATGCTAGCCAAGGCGAGAGCCGGTGGCTTCCGCATCATTGGCCCCAACTGTGTGGGGCTATTCGTGCCCAAGAGCCGGCTCACCACCGAGACCGGAGTGCCGCTGGAGTCCGGACCAATCGCCTTCATTTCTCAAAGTGGGGGCCATGCCCATGATCTGCCCTACTACGGCGGCCCAAGAGGACTCCGGTTCAGCAAGGTGGTCAGCTACGGAAACGCTCTGGATGTGGACGAATCTGAACTACTGGAGTACTTGTCCGAAGACCCGGAAACTGAGATTGTTGCCGCCTACATAGAGGGAGTCAGAGATGGGAGACGTTTCCTGCGGGCGCTCAGGGAGGCGACCGCCAAGAAGCCCGTGGTTATCTACAAAGGCGGTACGACTGAGGCCGGAAAGCGCGCTGCTCACGGCCACACAGCCAGTCTGACCAGCTCGGTCGCCGTTTTCGAGGCTCTGTGCCGTCAGGCGAATGCAATCCAGGTTGACGACCTGGAGACCTTGGTTGACGTGCTGGTGACACTTCGTTTTGTCTATCCCCTCCCACGGGGCACCGGCGTCGCGGTAGTGGGTCTGGGCGGCGGCCCTAGCGTTCTCGCCAGCGATGAAATGGAGAAGGCAGGCCTCCGATTGCCACCTCTCGCGCAAGAAGTGCAGGCAGAACTGAAACGGTTCCTACCCGTGGCAGGCGCCATCTTTGGAAACCCTGTCGACGCAACAACACTCCTATTCCCGGACGCTATCTCTGCAACCATGCGCGTCCTCGGCAGGCTTTCGGAGATAGATGTCCTTGTCTACCACCTGGGATTCCACCCGGTCAGCCGCTGGGGAGCAGGCCTGTCCTCTTCGCCCACGTTTCTAAGAGCGACGATCGAAGCCTTAACGGACGCTCGGCAGGCGACAGGGAAGCCCATCCTGCTCGCCCTGCGCCCTGCGGCAAACTGGGATGGAACGAAGGAGTTCCTGGCTGCTCAGGACGCGTTCGTAGGAGCAGGGTTCCCCGTATTCCATTCTCTGCGCCAGGCCGGTACGGCAATGGCTCGCGTCGTAGCCTGGAACCGAGCTTGACACCGCTGCCGCAGTGCTCTCTGCTTCTCAGCCTCGCTCTCGAACGACATCGCTCGCTGCCCGAGCTCGAAATCGAGACGGTCGTGCCAAGGCGAGGGGAACGAGCACAGGAGATTGCGAACCGCAGGGGCGTGAGAAGCTGAGACTGAGAGTGATATCTCCTGCTGCCTGCGCGGGATCAAGGACGGGGAGAGGCCACACACCATGAGTACATGGTGAGGTCAGCTTAACGTCGGCCGCCAGAGAAGAAGGCGGTTGTGGTCACTGGACGCAGCAGGAGCGACCCGCTAAGGTCAATTTGGCACGGGGGCTCGAGACGAGCCGCACCAAGAGGGGGGTGATACGCATCGCCCATGGCCTAGGCTTTGAGAATCGGACCAGGGTCAAGGGGGTATCAGTCCAAGGGAGCGGTGACATGGCGCGAATTCGTATGGGGCGATGGGCATGGCTAGTAGTCCTTGCCCTGCTGGCTGCCGTGCTGGCGATGTCCGCCTGCGGGGGAGCGGGAGGAGGTGGGAAGGAGACACCTCAGGCGACAAAGGCCGCTGGGGAAACCCCGAGCGCTGAGAAGGTCCCAGGAGTCACCGACACGGAGATCCTCCTCGGATCTCACCTGCCGCTGAGCGGGCTGGCCGCCGCCTGGGGGGTCGACCTGAAGGCTGGGATGGACGCCTACTTTAGCTACGTCAACGACCAGGGGGGTGTATACGGTCGCAAGATCAGGCTCATCGTCTATGACTCCCAGTACACCGGACCCGTGGCTGCTGAGGTAACGCGGAAGCTGGTGGAGCAGGACAAGGTCTTCGCCATCATGGGAGGCCTGGGCACGGCGGCGCACGGCGCGGTCATGAAGTACCTGGAAGCTAACGGTGTCCCCGACATGTTCGTCCTCGGTGGCGAGTCGAAGTGGACCGTTCCGGTGGTGAAGAGCCGCTTTGGTTACCTGGTCCCGTACGCCATCGAGGGTAAGATCCTGGGCAAGTACATCGCGGACAACTTCGCGGGGAAGAAGCTGGGGATCATTGCCCAGAATGACGACTTCGGCAGGGAGGGTGAGCAGGGTTTCCGCGATGGCGTCAAGGACGCCAACATGGACATCGTCGTTGAGTACTACGAGGAGACCCAGAACGACCTCATTGCCCAGGTGCAGCGGCTGAAGAACGAGAACGTGGACGTCATCGCCGCCTACGCCATGCCCGTTCAGGTAGCCAGTGTGATCAAGAGTGCCCATGAGACCCTCAACTGGCCCGTGCCCATCGTGATCACCGGCGTCGACGCCGTTGAAATCGTAGGCCAGCTCGCCGGTCTGGACAACATCGAGGGCACCATCAGCGTCGTCTATGGCCATCAGGCCTTTGAGAAGGACGTGCCGGGCGTCGCCCAGCACTACGACATCATAGCCAAGTATGCGCCCGGAGTGACGCCCACCAACCTTACCCTGGTGGGCGCTACCGTCGCCGAGGCCATGACGAAGGTCCTGGAGGACGCTGGACCGGACCTCACCCGCGAGAAGCTGCTCGATGCTGCCGAGTCTCTCTGTGGCTGGATGTTCTCTACCGCCCTCGTGCCAGTAAACATGAGCCCCACTGACCACCGCTCCATCGAGGTGGAGGTCTACGCGCGGGCCACGGTGGACCGCTCGACCGACCCGCCGACCTTCAGGTGGCAGCCGTTCGGCGAGCCTTTCGGCTTCGAGAGCACCAAGGAGTGCCCTAAGAAGGAGTAGCTGACAGGGGGCCGGTCGAAGCACCGGCTGTGGAGTGCCAGTACTCCATCCGCCTGTGGGTGCCAAGAATCTCATCCGTATCCGCGCACGTCAAGCAGCCACCCATTCGTAATTGTGGAACCGGGTTGCCGCATCGTGCAGAGCACATATCTCCGAGGCAGAGGGTCTAGGCGCTGTGCCAGATGCAAAGCATCAGGGAGGTCCAAGCGGGTTTGGCAGCCCTGGCCGGCGAGCGAGCGCTTGAGCCCCCGACAGTCGTGCAACGAATGTTGGCGGCCCCTTCGACAGCCGGACAATCCCAATTGTGCGTCAGGGAACTTCCGTGTTGCGGCCCAAATCTCAAGGCGCGTTTGCCGGCACCTCCAATAACGGCATGCCCGGGGAGTTCTCCGAGCGCCCTAAGGCCCACCACCGTCCCAGTCGCTGACGGACAAGCGTTTTTGCCGGTCATCGCGCTCATTCGCTAAAGCGAGCTCCGCGAGACTTCGTTTGACAGATTACGGTCGAGAGAAGAAACTACGGGCGTTAGACCGACTGCGAAACGGGAAAGAGGAAGTGGACGCGGACCGGCCTTCTCGCCGCCAGGCGGAAACATCGGCGCTCCTTGAAGCCTCCCGATCGGTGCTGAGACATCGCGAGTTCAGCGCCGCTGCCCGCTCGATATTCGACTCCTGTAAGGGGCTGATCGGAGCAACTGCCGGCTACGTCGCCATGCTGAGCAGGGATGGAACAGAAAACGAGCTTCTGTTCCTGGAGTCCGGCGGCCTTCCTTGCTCTGTTGACACCACCCTCCCCATGCCCATTCGCGGACTGCGGGCATTAGCATACCAGGGCGGCAAGGCAGTATACGAAAACGATTTCGCCAACAGCGAATGGGTGAGGTTCCTGCCGCAAGGGCACGCACAGCTTGACAACGTCTTGTTTGCGCCCCTTGCGATTGACGGGGCCGTTGTTGGGCTGCTCGGCCTTGCCAACAAGCCGGGAGGCTTCACCAAAGACGATGCGCGAATGGCTTCGGCATTCGCGGAGCTAGCTGCTGTTGCCCTTCACAACAGCAGGACTCTGGAAGCGTTGGAGCAGAGTGAAGGCCGTTACCGCTCTTTGGTGGAAACCGCGGTTGACGCCATCATCTCCATTGACAGCGATGGCAACATCATTCTTTGGAACCACAGCGCGGAGTCCATGTTCGGCTATCGGGCTCACGAGGTGATGGGCAAGCCGCTTGGCTTCCTAATGCCTGAACGATACCGCGAAGCCCATCAAGAGGCTATCCAGAGGGTGCTCTCCACGGGGAAGTCCAACATCATCGGGCAGACTCTTGAGCTTGCGGGTCTTAGAAGGGCCCACGGTGAATTCCCTCTCGAGCTGTCCGTGGCCAAGTGGGGCGCGCGAGACGCGGTCTTCTTCACCGCCGTCATCCGCGACATCAGCGAACGCAAGCGGGTGGAGGAGGAACGGGCGCGGCTGCTGGGGCTGGCTGACCAGGAGCGCCAGCGGCTCCAGACGCTGGTGGACACCTCGCCCGTGGGCATCATCTCTGCGGACGCTGACGGCCGACTGCTACTAGTGAACCGCGAGGCCGAGCGCATCGCGGGATCCCGCATCACGGTGGGAGAATCGCTGGAGCGATACGCGGCGGCTCCCCCTCGCTATCGCCCGGATGGCAGCCAGTATGGTCCCGGAGAACTGCCCGTGGAGCGCGCTCTCCACCGCGGCGAGACCGTGCGGGCGGAGGAGATGCGCATCCACCTCCCCGACGGCCGCATTGTTCCCGTCCTTGTGGATGCTGTGCCCCTCTACGGTGCCAGCGGCGAGATCACAGGCGCCATCGCCGTGCAGCAGGACATCACTCCCCTCGAGGAGCTGGAGAGGCTGCGCCATGAGTTCCTGGGTATGGTGAGCCACGAGCTCAAGACGCCGCTCACCGCCATCAAGGGCTCCGCGGCCACGGTCCTGGGCAGCTCGATGCCGCTGGGCGCAGCCCAGACCCGTGAGCTCTTCCAGATCATCGACGAGCAGGCGGACCGGCTGCGCGGCCTCGTGGACAACCTGCTGGACATCAGCCGCATCGAAGCTGGCGCCCTGTCCATCGAGGCTGAGCCCACGGATCTGAGAGAGATCATCCAGGAGGCGCACGCGGGCTTCATGACGGAGCCCGGCCTGCACGAGGTGCGGCTGAAGCTGCCGGACACGCTCCCAATGGTCAAGGCCGACCGGCACAGGGTCTGCCAGGTGATCATGAACCTCCTGAGCAACGCCGCCAAGTTCTCCCCGCCGATGACGCCCATCACCGTCTCCGCGGAGGTCGAGCCGCTGTGGGTCACCGTGCGCGTGCGCGACGAAGGCCGCGGTATAGCCGAAGAAGACCTGTCGCAGATCTTCAGGAAGTTCTCACGGCCCCACGAGAAGAGCGGGTTCAAGCTGCCAGGCAGCGGCCTCGGCCTCGCCATCTGCAAGGGGATTGTAGAGGCGCACGGTGGGCGCATCTGGGCCGAGAGCCCGGGCGAAGACCAGGGAGCGACCATCTGTTTCAGCCTGCCGGTGGCGGCGCAGGAGACGGCGACGGCCCAGCCGGAGACGGAGAGCGGCGTGTCGGGGACGGGCAGGATCAGCCGCCGGGGCGAGCGGAGGCGCATCCTCGCTGTGGACGATGAGGCGCATGTCCTCCGCTACCTGCAGCATACCCTTATGGAAGCAGGCTACGAGCCCGTCGTGACCGGTGATCCCGCACAGGTCGCCAAGCTCCTGGAGATGAGCGAGCCCGATCTGGTCCTGCTGGACCTCCGCCTCCCCGGGACCAGCGGTTTCGAAGTGCTGGAGCGAATACGGGAGCTGTCCGAGGCGCCGGTCATATTCCTCACCGCCAGCGACCGGGAGGACGACGCGGTGCGAGCCCTCCGCATGGGAGCGGACGACTACATCACAAAGCCATTCTCGCCTTCAGAGCTGCTGGCCCGCGTTGATGCTGTGCTGAGGCGCAGGGCGGAGGTTCCTGCAGCCGAGACTCGGCGCCCCTTCGTACTGGGAGACCTGAAGATCGATTTCGCGGGCCGGCAGGTGACGCTGGCAGGCGAATCCGTGGCGCTTTCTCCCACTGAGTACAAGCTGCTCTGCGAGCTCGCGATCCACGCCGGCAGGGTACTTACCTACGACCAGATCCTGCAGAGAGCGTGGGGACCTGAGTACTCCGGAGAAACTGACCTTGTGCGCGCCTTCGTCCGAAACCTCCGCCGCAAGCTGAGAGACGACGCCCGTAACCCGACGTTCATCCTCACCGAAAGGGGAGTAGGCTACCGGATGGCGGCGCCCGAAGCATAACCGCCACCTCCCTCAGCGGGCACGCTTCCCGCGCTCTGGCCCGCACATCCCCCCAGCCCTCCGCCGTCGAGACTACTGGTGAACAGCGGCCGGTAGATCCGCAAGTCCTTTCACGCGTTTTTCACGGGATCTTCCCCTGTCTTCATACTGAGCGCACACTTGGCGCCCAGAATCGGCTTCGGCCTGCCTGATGGGTCCCCGCCCGGTGTTTGCCGGGCTCGGCGAACGAGCCCGGCGGCTGCCAGGAGGGTGGGCCAATCTCGAACAATTCCATCGGCTCAGAATGGACCTGAGTTTCGGATGTAAGAACGTGCTGTCGGGGCCCGCGCGACCAGCGGAGGGAGTAGATGGACTACAGCCACGGAAGGGTAAGGCGGCTCCAGGAGCGCCGTCCGCTTGAAGGGTAAGCGCGAGTGAGAGGCAGGCACAAAATCGGCCGGCCGCGGGTGCTGGTGGTAGAGGATGACGGCAGCGTGGCAAAGATGCTTCACATCGCCCTGGGTGCCGCCGGATTCGACAGCGTCGAAGCAAGAACTGGCAGCGAGGCCCTTGACATCCTGGGACGGGAGGCCCTGGACGCCCTAATCCTCGACCTCGTTCTCCCGGACGGGCTCGGCGGAAGCGTCCTGGAGTGGTTGCGCGGGGTCCCGCCACACACCGCCCCGGTCCATGTGGTCATGTCCGCCCTCGAACGGAAGGAGGCGACTGCCCAGTTCGGGGAGCTCGGCGAGGACTTCTTCGAGAAGCCCTTCGATCCCTGGGACCTCGTCAGAAGGCTGGACCAGCTCTTGGAGAGCAAGGGGACTCAAGCGAGGGAAGGGGAGCGACCATGAGGTGGTCAAGCGCCTGCCCCCGGTGCCGAGGAGACCTTGTCCTGGACTCCGGTGACTACGGGCCCTTCGTTAGCTGTGCTCGATGTGGCGCCGTGCTGTCGGGGCCCCAGGAGCGCATTCTTCTCGGGCTTGCGCGTCCGGCCTCCGGGTGGCGCGGGCGCGGCCAGGCGAACGTGGGGCATGCAGGAGTCGTGTCGGCCACACGCCGGCTAACTCAAGAGGACCTCCTGCACCTAGCTATCGGCTGGGTAAAGCAGATCAGAGGCGATGCACCAGACTTCCTGTGGGAGACAGCCGCCGTGTTCGAGGCGCTGAAGTGCGAGGTGCAGAGCCTGGATTCGCTCGTGCGCAGCCATGAGCACCTGGTGCACCTCGTGTCGCCGGGACCGGGCGACGCCACCGGCCTCCTGAGAAACGCGGCTGCGTCAGAATCTCTTCGCTAAGGGCTCTACACCGAGACAGGAGAGGGAAGGAGAGCCGGAATGCTGTGGTCAAAGTCATGTCCTCGATGCCGGGGTGACCTAGCCCTTGACCGTGACCTGGATGGGCCATTCATCGGCTGCATCCAGTGCGGGGCGGTCCTGAGCGAGCGGCAGGAGCGGGCCCTCATCGGCCTGGCCCTACGGCGCGCTCGCGAACAGGCACGCTCCCAACCCGCGAGCAAGCTCAAGCGGTGCATGGCCTGAGGGAGTTCGCTGTCCGCCACACCTCCGCGGCCGCGGGGCGCGCGGACCTCGGGAGCCCGCGAGGTACCTGCAAACATTCATGCTTTCGTCATATAGAGCGCCCACCAGTTCACAGTTTTTTCACGGACGCCTACCAAACTGTTCGCTTGGTGGCCGGTATTACATCTTCCAGAGTCCCGCATCTGGAAAGCAAGACCGCCCTTGTCCGTAGCTGTGGCCGCCTCGTGCCTCGGTGTGGTTCCCGCCCTTTGGGCGCAAGAAAAGGAGGGCTCCAATGTCGAGCGGAAAGGTGCATCGATCAAGAAAGGGAGGAAATGTCATGCATAGGTGCAAATTCCTAGTGTTCCTGGGCCTCCTAGTGGCAGTCGCTGCGCTCGGCTGGACGGGCGACCAGACGGCAGCGCAAGGGCCGCCGGACGGCAAGGGCCAGGGCCTGAACTATCACGGAAAAGTAACCCCGGCTGAGAGAAAGGCCGCGGCAGAGAATCTCCAGGCGGCTGTTGCCGATGCCCAGGCCGCGGGCGCGACCGCAAGTACGGCTCTCGTAACTGACCCTAATACCGGATACCTGGTGCCGGACTATTTCGGCGTTGCCAACTGGGCCTA
>Ga0315277_10010477_pt1 | contig 11735 bp, 12 predicted proteins | sample YL17G05_15_MG_FD_203695 | JGI IMG/M metagenome (GOLD analysis project Ga0315277, IMG submission 203695) | Sediment microbial communities from Yellowstone Lake, YNP, Wyoming, USA - YL17G05_15 | ecosystem: Environmental > Aquatic > Freshwater > Lake > Sediment | place: USA: Wyoming | collected...
CAATACTGAGAGTTGAACTCTTACCACGTAGAGCGTGACCGCCGAGGCTTACGAAGTTAGCCGAGCATGCCACCAGTCTATTTGACTGGTGGTGCGGGCACGCATATTGACAAAAGAAATAGATAGTCAATCATCAGAAGAATTTTTTTTTAAACATGATGATTGATATATCGTTTGTTTTCTTTTAAAATGTCAGACCAGTTAATGTTTTTGTATCAAGAACACCAGTGATCGATCGTATTTTATTTACAATGATAGTACCGAGTTCTTCGAAATCATTTGCATCAATTTTTGCGATCAGATCATACTCACCAAACAAGGGATGTAGCTCGACGATTTGTGGAATTTTCGATAGTTTGTTGTAGACTTCATGTTCGTGTGCTGGGGCGACGTTTATTAAAACAAATCCTATGGCCATCTGTTTTTCTCCTTTTTCTATATCATTTTTGTTTTCAAGGATGTTCTTTTATTTTTGTTGTTATATTGGTTTTTATTCGGTGGATTTAAGGTTCGACTTCATCAGTGCTAATATGACCACTCGCTGCAAGTTTACAACTTTCGCAGATACCTTCCATTTCTTCTTCTGGTTCGAGTTCGTCTCCGCAAACAGAGCAATACGTAGACATATTATGTTATCCCTCACTTTGTCAGTGATTAGTGTCAAGTTGCAATGAAATTATTGTTTATAAAGTCTTTTCTTCGGTAGTATTTTTTTTAAATCTTCGTTTTTCACCATTCTACAATTATCAAAAAATACGGGAAAACAATAAATATTTTTTTTTGAAAACCTTGCAAATTTTTTTTAAAAAATTAAATACTAAAGCATCATCAGTTACAATAAATTTTAATACATGTTTTTTAATACGGGGTACATATAGTGAGTCTTTAATAATGAAAGGGAGAACCAAATGGATTTAACGGGCCTTCAAACTGAAGATGAGCCCCCGCCTCTCAATGGTATTGGAGATACTCTTTTTTCTCGAGCCAGAAATCTTGAGCGGCAGCTAGGTTTTGGAAACATCTTCTTGAAATTCGAGGGTGGAAACCCGACTGGGACACAGAAAGATAGAATCTCTCAGTATCACGTGAAGAAAGCATTGCGGGAAAAATACGATACTGTCACGGTTGGTACCTGCGGCAACTACGGCGTGTCTCTTGCATATTTCGCAAAACTTACCGGGTTAAAAGCAAAAATTCTCATTCCTGAGCAGTACTATGTATCACCAAAACGAAAAGAAGAACTGGAAAGCATGAATGCTGAGATTCTTACCATTGATGGGAAATATGAAGATGCAGTCGAAGAAAGTAGAAGACTGGCACGCATGGAACATGTGTACGATGCGAACCCAGGAAATGGTAATGAGGGATGGCGCGGGTACATGTCCATTGCGTATGAAATTTATCGTCAGCTCGGTCGGACACCAACCGCTGTAGCAGCTCCAGTTGGTAACGGAACAACACTCGTTGGGATTTATCACGGGTTTAAGGATTTGCTTGAAAAAAATATCATTGATCATATGCCGTTTCTTGTTGGTGCATCCACACCTGGAGGGAACCCTATCATTAAAAGCTTCAAGACTGGCGCTTCGAAAACACAGGATCTCCAACCTGCGGAGCTCAAGGAAAGTAGCATCAATGAACCACTTATCGCATACCATTCTTATGACGGTGATGACGCGTTACATGCTATATATGAGACCAATGGCTGGGCTGATTATGCATCTGATTCGTGTATGCTTAAGTTCCATACCTTACTACGAGACTTGGAAGGACTCAATGTGCTTCCCGCGTCAGCAAGTCCTATTGAAGCATTGATTAAATTCAAAGAACATCGGGTCCTAAACAGTGATTATGTGATTGTTCTTACGGGGAGAAAATTTAGGTAAAGATTTACAACGGAATGATTTCTTTATGGCGAAGATGCGTGCGATGGTCTATGCGGACCGTTTGTACAGCTGTGCAGATGGAAAGACTGCTCATGGGCTTGTACGTTTCAGTAAAAAATTCGATATTGTCTGTGTAGTTGACTCGACACTACCCATTGGTGATGCTGCAGAATATTTGGATGGGACAAAGACCGGAATGCCATTATTGAATAACCTTGATGATGCGTTTGTATCAACCCGTCCAGACACATTCATCATCGGTGCTGTTTCCGAAGGTGGCATACTACCGAAAGGGTACGACAAAGCAGTGGACTGGGCGCTGTCGAAGGGGCTGAATGTTATTTCTGGTCTTCATCAATTTCTCTCTGATGATCTAAGATTTATGAAACGAGCAAAAGAACACCAGTGTATCATTACTGATGTTCGAAAGATTTTTCGTGATCAAAGGCGATTCTATACTGGTGATATTTCCAAAATATCTTCGATGCGCATCGCACTTACCGGTACGGACTCCGCGATTGGAAAACGAACGCTCGCGGTCTTGCTCGTCGAAGAATTACAGAAACGAGGAAGAAAAGCTGACATGATCTTCACCGGGCAGACAGGCTGGTTGCAAGGTTGGCCGCATGGCATAGTTTTAGATGCGATGGTCAATGATTTCGTGTCAGGAGGAATTGAAGGTGCGATTATTGACTCATGGACGGATCTCCACCCAGAATTCATGATTATCGAGGGGCAAGGAAGCTTAGTCCATCCGTTCTTTCCAGGTGGTTTTGAGATTTTAGCAGCAGGTCAAGTGCATGGATTCCTATTGGTTGATGCGCCGAAACGGCCGCACCTTGATGGGTTCCCCAGGTATCCCATGCCTGACCCGAAACGTGTGGTGAAAATTGCTGAAATTCTGACTGAAAAAAAACTCCTCGGCGTTGGTATAAACCATGAGCATATGACAAAATCCGATATTATCCGCTCAAAGAAAAGTTATCAAAAAATGTTCAAAGTTCCTGTCTCAGATCCGCTCACTGAAGGCGTTAGTGTTCTTGTCGACGTCATAGAGGCGATGTACAATGAAAAAAAATAGTTTTCTTTGCCTTTCCTCGATTTCTCTTTCTGACCCAACAATTAAAAGGAACACCGTCCACGCTGAAGTCATTGTCAAAGAATCTGATGGAATAGAAAGTCGTTTTGAACTCACGAACAAGTATGAGCAAATATTACATAAGCATCATCTGCCGTTACTGCGACTTGCGTTCTGCATGCCTTTGCTCAACTACGGTCTCTTCTCAAAAAAAATCCAATTAAACTTTCCAATAAGCAAAGCTGATTTTTCGTTACTTGCTGATCTTAATAAGATTTTTAGTCGCGACATTTTCGTCAACAAGATTGCAACGGGTACTAACCCGTACATCCTTCCCGAGTTTTTCTCAAACCCTGAAAAAATAAAACCAGCAGATGGTGATCCCAAAGCAGTGATTCATCCAATACAAGTAATTGCTGATACTTCTATTGGTGAAAGGATGGATCCCTCAAAATCAGGGGTCCTTTCAAGCGGAGGGAAAGACAGTCTCTTAACGTATGGTTTACTCAAAGAACTTGGTTCGACTGTCTATCCTTTGTATATGAATGAGAGTGGAGGCCATTGGAAGACTGCGCTTACTGCGTATCAGTATCATAAAAAAACAGAGTCACGTACACAGCGGGTATGGACGAACATCGACCGGTTCTATGGCTTTATGCTTGATCATTTGCGGTTCATCCAACCGAATCATCGAAAAATCTGGCATGATACCTACCCGATACGGTTGTGCATTTTTCCTTTCTATGTATTTAGCTTACTTCCTATATTTGTTGAGGAAAAGATTGGGAATTTACTATTGGGTAGTGAGTTTGACGATCTGCGCTATGAAATTCAGTACAAGGGGATTACCCATTACTTCGGAGTCTATGATCAACACCAAGATTATGATGTTCGGATGAATAAATGGTACTGGAAACGAATTCCTGGTTTGTATCAGTGGTCCGGCTTGCGCAACATTTCCGGTCTAGTTGACCAGAATATTCTCGTTCGTAGATATCCAACACTTGCGAAGCTACAGCGTTCTTGTCATTCTTGTCATATCAAAGACGGTATGATATATCCATGTGGCACCTGCTCGAAATGCTTAGGGATTATGTTATATCTCTTAGCTAATGAAATAGATCCGACTCTGATGAAATACCAGCAAAAAGACATTGATTATTTCTATTCAAATATCGGAAACTCTTCTCTGAAACTTGATAATGATGAGAAGGATCAATCGTTTTTCTTACTTAAACAAAAAGATACGGTTCCGAAGGTGCAGTGCATCGATCATGTTCAGAAGATTCATGTTAATACGGCGACCTGTGACCCTGGTTTATTTCCAAAGCAATTACAGGGTAGATTACTTAAAATCCTTGAGGGGTACACAACCGGATATTGTATGTTAAAAAATGGTGAATGGGTTCCATCAGAGAAATGGCAGGATCGCACCGCTATTGTAATTCCTTAACCATCCTGTAAGCATCACGGGAACCTTTATGACTAAAGTGGTAATACTGTTTTAGCAACGTAATTTTTCGAAACCCGAAGTGTTCGTATAACGAGATAGCTGATTGGTTCGTGATAGAGACCTCAAGTCTGATTTTGCAGATTTTCCTTTTTCTAAGATACTCTTCCGACGCAGACAGCAACCGTTGACCGATTCCTTTTTTCTGGAACGCTGGATCGACATTGATGGTTTCGATTCCAGCAACTGTGGTGCCCCTACGGTATAAGATAATGATGAATCCTCGTATGAGGGAGCCAGCTGTTTCGACAAGAACCGTACTGTTGGCTTTGGTGACGAGATAACGGAGTTGTCGTCGGGTGTACGCATGTTCTTTTGGAAAACATAAGTTCTCCAATGCAAAAATTCTTTCGAAATCATCTGGATTTGCGGTTCTGATGGTAGAGGTTTGTTGCATGATGGTTTGGTACATTAATCCGTTCATTTAGCTTTTTCCTGTGTAGCGTATTACAGCGATTTTTTATATACAGATTATGTTTTCGTTCATATCAGACAAAGGAGCTGATCGATGTTAAATGAGACGAAAAAAGCAGAATTGAAGATTTCTGGTATGACATGTGCGATGTGCTCATCGACCATTGAGAAATCTCTCGCGAATCTGCCTGGTGTGAAAAAAGCACAAGTGAATCTTGGTAATGAACTCGCTTCTGTGGAATACGATCCAACCTTGGTGACTCTCAATGATTTGGAAAAAGCCGTTGCTGATGTTGGGTACGGTACTGTCAATGAGACGGTCATTCTCCAAATCGGCGGGATGACATGTGCGATCTGTGAGAAAACTGTAACTGAAGCGCTAAAACATCTTGATGGTGTAGTAAACGCGACAGTGAATCTTGCGACCGAAAAAGCCTCCATTACGTATAATCAACGAATGGTTAGCCTTGCTGATATAAAAAAAGCGGTTGAGGATGCGGGATATCAGTACATTAGTGTGGAGGGTGGGGAGGATCTTGCGATCGAGGTTAGGGAAAGAGACCTCCATGCCAAACGAATCAAGATTTATGTCGGATTTCTTGTTGGTATTCCTCTGATGATTCTTATGTATGTTCATCCTAATATTTCGATGGAATTGGTTTCATATTTATCTCTTATTATTTCAGCACCCACCTTCATCTATATCAGTTTCCCTATATTCCGCGCCGGGTATCAAGCGCTCCGTAATAAGTCATTGACGATGGATGTGATGTATTCCATGGGGATTGGGGTTGCGTTTGGCGCAAGTGTACTAGGCACGTTTGAAGTGATACTAACTCGTGAGTTTTTATTCTATGAGACCGCGGTACTGCTCGCGGCATTTCTTACTTTAGGGCGATATATGGAGGCGAAGGCGAAAGGGAAAACCTCTGATGCGATCAAAAAATTAGCAGGGCTTCAGGTGAAAACCGCACTAGTGATTCGAGATGGAAAAGAAATCGAAGTGTCGATCGAAGATGTTCAGCTCGATGATGTGGTTTTTGTAAAACCTGGGGAAAAAATCCCAGTTGATGGTGTTGTTTTAAACGGAGAAAGTTATGTTGATGAGTCGATGGTAACCGGGGAGCCTCTGCCAGTAGTTAAAAATACAGGGAGCACGGTGATTGGAGGGACGTTAAATACGAATAGCGTATTGAGTGTAAAAGCGATGAAAGTCGGCAAAGATACATTGCTTGCGCAGATTATTAAGCTGGTGGAGGAAGCACAAGGCTCTAGGCCTCCGGTGCAGCGGATTGCTGATGCCGCGGTGAGTTATTTCATTCCTGTGGTGTTGACCATTGCGGTGGTGTCATTTTTTATCTGGTATGTTTTGCTTGGGAGTTCACTGCTGTTTAGTCTGTCTGCCTTGATTTCTATCTTAGTGATTGCGTGTCCGTGCGCGCTTGGTCTCGCGACGCCAACCGCGGTCACTGTGGGAATCGGTCGTGGTGCTGAGCTAGGGATTTTGATAAAGAATGGAGAGGCTTTAGAAGTCTCTGAGAAGATTTCGACTATGGTGTTTGATAAAACAGGTACGCTGACGAAGGGGAAACCAGAGGTCACAGATATTATAGGTTTTGACGTGAAGGACAAGCTTGTGTTGGAGTACGCTGCAAGTGTTGAAAATAATTCCTTGCATCCGCTTGCTCAGGCGATTGTGAACAAAGCTAAAGAGGAAGGTATTTCCTTACAAAACACGAGTGGATTTGACACGTTTGCTGGAAAGGGAGTGCAGGCCACCGTGAATGGTATTTTTGTGTTGATCGGAAATCGGTTGTTTTTCAAAGAACAAGGCATTGTTATACCTGCGACGGTTGAGGGGATGCTTGATGGATTGGAGACAAAGGGAAAATCAGTCATGTTTATTGCATTTGATCAGACGCTTGTCGGTCTTATTAGTATCGCTGATGTCGTGAAGGAGACGACGACGTCAGCGCTATATCAGCTCAAGCAGATGGGGTTGCAGTTGGTCATGATCACGGGTGATAACGCGCGGACTGCTAAGGCGATCGCGCAGCAGATAGGTATTGATATTGTACGTGCTGAGGTGTTACCACAGGAAAAAGCAAGTGAGGTAAAGAAGCTACAAGCAGCTGGTGAGGTGGTCGCGTTTGTTGGTGATGGGATTAATGATGCGCCCGCGCTTGCTCAAGCTGATGTTGGTATTGCGATTGGGAGTGGTACCGATATCGCGATTGAGAGCGGGGAAATAGTCTTGGTGAAAGGCGATCTTTTGGATGCTGTTGCTGCGGTGCAGTTAAGTCGGAAGGTAATGACACGGATTAAGCAGAATTTGTTCTGGGCATTTGCCTATAACGCCGCGCTTATTCCAGTTGCTGCTGGAATGCTGTTTCCGTTTTTCGGAGTGACGTTTCGACCTGAATTCGCTGGGCTTGCCATGGCATTAAGCTCTGTTACGGTCGTAACCCTTTCGTTGTTGTTAAAAAATTATATGCCACCGGCGAAGAAGGTGAGAAATCATGACGATTGATCCGATTTGTAGGATGATGGTTGATGAGAAAACAGCGAAGTTCACCAGCGTCTATAATGGGAAGACGTATTATTTCTGCGCACCAGGTTGCAAAAAAACGTTTGATTTAAATCCTGAACAGTATGTTCATTTGAAATAAATTAATGAATTGACATTGTAGATTATTAAAATTTAATATTTCCCTAAAGGAGGTTTTTTCAGGATTTTTTTGGTAACAATCGGTCATCTACAATTAATCGTTTCCGCTGGAGAGCAGTTTTTATCTCAGTATTAATGTCTTTTGTGTCGATGCTGACCCAATGGAGTGAATCATGTTCAAACAACTCTTGCAAGGGGAATCGACCATCCCATGGCTCCCAGGTTTTTTGTAATGTCATCCCACTAATAGTCCGAATGTTCGTCGCCCCAGCCTGTCCTATCACATTGGCAAAAGAAATTAATCGATTCTGCGGAATCGCAACTCCCACGGTCTGTAAGAAAGAGCCAAGTGGTCGGACTTTCTGTAGGATGTCCATGATATCAGCAACCGGTTTGACTCGGATTACCCGGAACAACGGAGACGGTTCACAATTGGGATTGCTCTCATCATAAATCACTAACCACTGGTGAGTCTTTGAAGGAAAGATTTTTACCGATTCACCCATAGTCTCCTTCGTAAAATATTGATAATACCCATCTAGCACCTGCATCTTACCAGAATTCCTCCCCTTCGGAAGGGCACGAGTTGTTTTCTCGATCTCCACTGCAAGTAATCCGGCAAAATCTTTTGGTGAAACATCACCCCCAATCTCTACATAGATTTCCTGAGGGGAAAAACATCCCTGTTGATCCCAAGCGCATACGTCAAGAGAGGTTAACTCCGCGATTTCCTGGGCTTGAGTTTTGTTAAGATACTCTCGTGCAATGGTAATAAAACTGAACTTATGCCAATGACCCGCCAGAGGAACCTTGTGCTTCGCAGCTAACTCCGACAGATTTTTACGTGCATATTCCCCACCAGTTGCACGCACAAGATTTGATTTTGAGAATAGAAACTCCTGAACCATTATATTGTCACTATTGAAAGGAAGCACCGCGATGGTATGCGCAAGAAGCGGATCAATCTCCTCGATTGATTTCGCGTACAACGCACCAAACACCGGTTCCTCAGAAGGTACTTTTACCCAGGTTGCAGCATCAACTAGCTTGTCCATCACCATCTCAAACGCAGCAAGACCAAGGATATTACCTGCGCAGATATGACCAATAACCTCAGGTTCGTAGTTCAAATATTTGATATGTGGTTGACCGAACGCTTTCACTAGACCATCACCGCAAGGGAGAAACTCCCGATAGTTCTGCGCCTGAAGTTTCCCAGCTAATGGTAGATTCTCCTTTTTCAGGATGTCGAAAAAATAATCAAAACCCCAGGATTCGATCATCTCGATAGAAAATCCAGTCACGATCGGCAAGACGTTCCGCGCGATTTTCCGCCCCTTATAATTCGGGTTCCTCCACAGTTCATTGACCTTATCGATTGCATCAAAAACCGCTGGGATATCACGCGTACGCCGATATTCCTGACGTGCAGTTTTTATCCTGTCAATGATCTTCTCAAGTACCTCAACTGTGAACACCGGTTTACGAAGCGAAATACCATCGCCGATATCCTCAGAGGTAAATGATAATTCAGTATCAAAACTTATTGCTGGATCCCAGAAAAAACAATCGACGAGATGTTCCATAATAAGCTCTTTAAAAAACGACAGGGATTTTGCTTGCCGTGTTTACCAGTTCCTGGGCTGCCTTCGCCTGATCGAGGATTACGCGGGAATCGCCATCAACTGTGAACAAGCCTCGGATCAACCCTCGTATCGGATCTAGTTCCTTTTGAATGAGCTTTTTCCAGTTCGAATATGGTCCTTTAAATACAAACTTTGCCGTTTTTTCTCCTTCTACTAGATACGCGTCCCTGCATTTTCCATGCCACAAATCAATATAAAATACGGTTTCTTTTTTTAACTCCTGATCCGGGGTGATCACAAATAGAAAATCACCTTCCCAATCCTTAGCTACTTCCTGATATGTGGTATTCTTATTAAGTTCCTCTTTGAAGATTTTAATCCATTCATCCGACGGGAAATGTATTATACTCTTCACCATCCTGCTGCATTAATTCTGCCATAACCGCTGCACATCCGCGGCCCTCTGAACCAGGCATCCGTGTCACCTCGACATCAAGCACTGGGCCTTCCCGCTTACATTTCGGGCATTGCTCTAGTATTTTCACACGGTCTCCTGTGATGATAAAACCAGGGTAACTATCTGGCAGAGGATCAATAAATCCAAAACGCCCAACCTCATTATAATCAAGCTGGTTTAAATCCTCATCAAAGACCATTGGGACGATTACGGGTGGGATATGCTTGTAATGCCCTTCACAGCTAACAAACACAGAACTACACTCAGACATCGCGTACACATCATGGTAGCGCTCCTGAGGAATCCCGAGGATCTCCTCTACTTTTTCCCGGAATGCCTCTTCAGGGAGGCGTTTGTTCTCCTCTGCCTTCCATCCACCACCGGTGAGAATTTGACTTTCTGGTAAATGAACAGATTTTCCTTCTTTTTTCATACGCTCGATGATTCGATCAAGCCAGAAGGGCGGACCGCAAATATTCACTCGTTTCCCGGATTGTTCGATATGCTCGAGTAAATGCATTACCCGTAGATCAGAGGTCCGTTGGACCAGGGGGCTGATCGTCGATAACGCTTTTGCTTTTATTTTCTCTGAGATACCGATGGTTTCATCCCGCTGCATCCGCAGGAATTGTGTGGTGATCTTCATGTCCAATGCGACATGGATATTTACTGGATCGTACAAATCATAAGCAATTCCAAAGAGACTTGCGATTGTTAGGTTTGTTTGTCGTGGGTCAGGGATGAGGAGAATAACTTGGTCGGTCGGATTGTAATCCATCAGCTCGATGACTGATCGCATGGCGCTGTATTTCACCCGATTCCATGAGGTGGTGTCACGAGGGATGAAACTAAATCGACCGCTCGTGCCGCTCGTAAACATGATACTTGTACCTTTTTTGTTGAACTCCTCGATAATCTCATCATGGTTTGGGTTATCATTTTTAAATATGGGTTTAGGAAGAGATCCGGAATAAATGGTTTTCAACCAATTTAAAAAGCCTTTTCCATCAGGATAATTTTTGAAAAATGCGTCGGGGAGTAGAGGTATCTTATTCACATCCTCCTTCGATATGATCGCTTTAGGAGTCACTCCTTTTGTCTCGCAGATACGATGGTATAGAAAGTTGTTTTCATAATGATGTTTAAAGGTATGGTGGATAGCAGGAAACAAGTGATCCTGTGTTTTTAAATACCCGAAAAAGAACGTTTTCGGAGTATATAATGCAGTATCGACCGGCGTCCACTTCTCCTTTGGTGGTATCAACCGTTGTAAGCACTCTATCGGATCCATAGTTCTGGAGTCAACCGCCATTTTCTCTCCTTAATTGATTCTAATATTCAGTTTGAATACCTTTGATACAGCCATTAAAGGTATCGATAGACTTCGTAATAGTGAGAGCCTTCATTTTATTTGTCATCTTCAACCGATTCTTCAGCAGGGCCATTGCCGAGCTCATTTGCCCGCTGCTGATTTGAACAAACGTTGTATAATCCCCGGTAGCAGTAATCTCTGCTTCCTTTTGCTTTATCGATTCATCGGAGCCGGTGATCAACTCTTCGAGATTCCCGTCGATGAATTTAATGTAAAAATACATTGTTTTATTATCAGGGGGGACGTTTTGAATGACATTCAACAACGATGTGTTCATGTTCTTCAAATCTCTTGCCTTATCAAGTTCAGTTAACACTTTTTTCTTCGCTAATTCAGCCCATTCTTTTGAGAGATATTTTACCATGTGTCTTCACCTCCGAAGAGTGTTTCTATCAGCTCTTCAAAATGCTCAAGTTCCTCTTCCGATAACCCTGGTAGAAACGGATAAAGGATATGTTCTTTCCGATGGAGTCCCTTGCTGCAAATAAACTCCAGTGGCGTGACTCCTTTGATCGTAAATTGTCTCCTCCAAGACTCCACAATCGCTTTATTGACGCGTTTACGTGCCTCAGGATCAGAATGATCATAATAATAATCATATTCCAAATGCGCCAGCTTTCCCCGTTCAAGGTAACTGAGGAACCCGAACGCTCCGTCGATATGGTACATCTGCGCTGGTTTTTCTAAGGCATCCACGACTTTTAGGATGGTTTTCTTATCCCCTGGCATATATCCACCACGGTACATCCACATATGTTTCCGTT
>Ga0315277_10010478_pt1 | contig 11735 bp, 4 predicted proteins | sample YL17G05_15_MG_FD_203695 | JGI IMG/M metagenome (GOLD analysis project Ga0315277, IMG submission 203695) | Sediment microbial communities from Yellowstone Lake, YNP, Wyoming, USA - YL17G05_15 | ecosystem: Environmental > Aquatic > Freshwater > Lake > Sediment | place: USA: Wyoming | collected...
CCACGGGAGGGTAGAATCAAGAAAGATGTCTTCAGTCTGGCGTTCCTGGCCATACTTTGCGTCTTTGCGCGAAAGACTTTGTCATGTCAATACCGTTCTTTTCCTTTGAACCGGCGGAAAGTTACGAGCAGGCTCTCAGCCGGGCCGCCGGCATCTGGGGCGTTGAACCGGAGTATTCCGACACCTGGGGGAAGCCGCACGTCACCTCGCCGGAAGTTCAAGAAGACATTCTCCAGGCCCTGGGGGTTCCGGCGGGCAGCAAGGAAGAGCTTGATCGCGCAGTCGAGGAGCGCCTCTGGCGCCACTGGAACAGCCTGTTGCCGCCGGTGGTGGTTCTGGGAGAAGGCGCCGAGAGGCGCGAATTCCCGCTGCAGGTCCCCACTTTGCTGGCTGGGCACACTGTAGGGATCGAATTCCGCCTGGAAGACGGGAGCACCGAGCGCCGGGAGTTTTCGCTGGCGCAACTGCCCAGTTCGGGACAGGCAGAGCTGCGCGGCACCCACTACCTCCGCAAGCAAGTGCCGGTTCCGGAGGATATCCCCCTGGGGTACCACGACGTGACCGCATCGATTCTCTGTTCGGACGGGAGAGCCGGAGGCGCCACCATGCGCTTGATTCTGTGCCCGGATCGCGCCTACCTCCCTCCGGCCATCCGCGAAGGACGCCGCACGGCCGGGTTGGCGATCAGCCTCTATGGACTGCGCTCGGACAGGAACTGGGGTTGCGGGGACCTTACCGATCTGGAGACCTTGATCGATTGGCTGGCGGATGAGCTTGGGGTCAGCTTCGTGGGACTTAACCCGCTGCACGACATCCCCAATCGCTACCCCTTCAACATCAGCCCCTATCTGCCGTCCTCGGCCCTATATAGGAATTGCATCTACCTGGACGTTGAGCGCCTGGAGGATTTTCAGAGCGCGTCCGGTCTCCAGCGGATGCTTTCCCTGCCCGAAACGCAGTCCGAGTTGGAGGCGCTGCGGCGGTCCGAGCAAATCCAGTACGAACGCGTGCATGCCTTGAAGTTGCGTGCGTTGAAGCTGGCCTTTCTGGCTTTCTTACCGGAGCTTCGAAAGGGTGGCGACCGCGCCCGCCAGTTTCAGGAATTCATGGAGCGGGAAGGGGCGCTGCTGGAGCGCTACGCGGTCCATTGCGCGCTGGCCGAATGGATCCACGCGCGGTGGCCGCAGATCTGGGTCTGGCCGGACTGGCCGGAGGAGTTTCGCGACCCCGATTCGGAAGCCGTTCGCCGGTTTGCCCAGCGGCATTGGCGGCTGGTGACATTCTACCAGTACGTGCAATGGCAGTTGGATCTTCAGCTTGCCGCCGTCCAGCAGCATACCCTGCGCAAGGGGCTAGAGATCGGCCTGTACCACGACCTGGCGCTGGCCACCGATCGATGCGGGGCGGACTCCTGGGCTTACCGGTCCTCCTACGTCTCGGGCTGCCGGGTAGGCGCCCCCCCCGACGGCTTCGCTCCCAAAGGGCAGGACTGGTCCTTCCCGCCCCCCAACTCCGAGCGCCACCGCCAGACCGGCTACCAGTTGTTCGCCGAGACGGTCCGACACAACTGCCGGCACGGAGGCGCTCTGCGCATCGATCACGTCATGCGCTTCTCCCGCCTGTATTGGATCCCTGCGGGCAAGCCGCCGACCGAGGGGGCTTACGTCCAGGATTCCTACGAAGACCTGCTCCACATCCTGGCGCTGGAGAGTGTGCGCCAGAAGGTCGTCATTATCGGCGAGGATCTGGGAACCGTCACGCCCGAGATTCGCAGCGCCCTGAACCGTTTCGGGATCTTCGGTTACAGGGTCCCCTACTTCGAGAAGGACCAGCGGCAGGAGTACCGCCCACCCCAGGAGTATCCTGCCGAGGCGCTGGTCTGTTCCAGCACGCACGACCTGCCCACCCTGGCCGGCTTCTGGCTGGCCAGGGACATCGAAGCCCGCCGCGAGGCCGGCCTGCTGCCGGAAGGCAGCTACCACGCGCAACTGGCGGAGCGCGCCCGGGACAGGCAGAGACTGCTGAATCTGTTGTTCCGCCTGGGGCTGTTACCGGAATGGTTCCCCCGCTCGGCCAACCACATCCCGGAACTGACCGGCGAGCTCCACAACGCCCTAGTGGGTTTTCTGGTCTCCACTCCCTGCCGGCTGATGGTCCTGAATCAGGAAGACCTCATCAAGGAAACCGAGCAGCAGAACCTCCCCGCCAGCACCTGGCAATACCCCAATTGGCAGCGCAAGATGAAGTTCACTCTGGAGGAGCTGCGTTCCGCTCCCCTGGCCCGCGATTTCACCCGGATGTTCCGGGACTGGCTGGAGCGCAGTGGACGCCTGTCCCGGCCACTCATTCAGCGTGGTTGACAACACCTTGGAGTGGGCATATGATCGAAGACGGTTGGGAGTGCTCGATTTGTATCCATCGCCTTAGGGAGGATGAACATGCGAAATCGGATAGTAGTTGTCTGTGTGGTTTTGCTCGTCTTGGCGGCGGGCATCTGCTGGTCGCAGGAATCCCGCGGCAGCATCACGGGAAAGGTCACCGATCCGCAGGGGGCGGTGATCCCCGGCGCGACCGTCATCATCACCAACACGGAAACCAACGTCTCCAACCGCACGGAGACCAACCAAACCGGCTACTTTGAAGTCAGCCTGCTGAACCCGGGCAAGTACTCGCTCACGGTGGAGGCTCCCGGCTTCAAGAAGTCGGTGCACACCAGCCTGGAACTGAACGTGGCCGGGCGCCTGGATATCGAAGTGCAGATGCAGGTGGGGCAGCTTGCCGAGACGGTGGAAGTCACCGCCGAGGCGCCGCTGCTGCAAACGACGAGCGCCTCCAGCGGGCGCGTCATCGACAACCGCGAGATCATCCAGTTGCCGTTCTCGGACATGAACCCGTTCGCGCTGACGGCCATTGCGCCGGGCATGCAGTGGACCGGGCAACCGGAGTACCGGCGGCCATTCGACAACGGCGGCACGTCGGCGTTCAACACCATGGGCGGCGTGGGCCAGAACGAGTACACCATCGACGGCGCCCCGGCCACCGGCACCGGCCGGCGGGTCGGCTTCGTACCGTCCTCGGACGCAGTAGACGAATTCAAGATGGAGACCGCATCTTTCGACGCCTCTTACGGCCACACCTCGGGCGCCACGGTGAACCTGTCCACCAAGTCTGGCACCAACACCTATCACGGCAGCCTATTCGACCAGCACTGGCAGCAGCGCTGGAACGCCACGTCGCACTTCACTCGTCTCCAGTGGGAGGCGCAGGTGGCGCAGGGCAAGACCAGTCCGAATTCGCAGAAACAGGCGTCTGGCCGCTCGAACCAGTTCGGCGCCAGCCTCGGCGGCCCGGTGCGCATCCCGAAAATCTACAACGGAAGAGACCGGCTGTTCTTCTTCTTCCACTACGACGGCATCTACCAGAACAAGGCCGAAACCACCAGCTCGATCAACCGCACGGTGCCCAAGATGGCCTGGCGGGACGGAGATTTCTCCGATATGCTGGCGCTCGACGCGGTGAAGTACACCATCTACGATCCGCGCTCGGCCCGCCAGGAAGGCAGCCGCGTGGTGCGCACGCCGTTCCCGGGCAACAAGGGCATTCCGGTGCTGAACCCGGTGTACAAGTTCTACACGCCGCTGTATCCGAAGCCGAACGACGTGCCGGGCTTGGTCTCAGCCGAGGGCGCCAACAACTACTACGGGTCGGCCATGCCGAAGAACGAGCGGTTCAATGCCATGGTCAACCGCGTGGACTACGTAATCGGAGACCGGCACCGGGTGTTCGGCCGCTGGTACTGGAACCACCGGCTGGCCGATGAATACGACTGGATGTACGAAACCAAGCGCGGCTTGCAGACCAACGGCCTGACCCGCATCAACAAGGGCGCGGGCGGCGACTGGATCTGGACGCTCAGCTCCAGCAACATCCTGGACCTCGGGGTGAACTACATGCGGTTCGCCGAGGGCAGCGTTCGACCGATTCCGACCAGCTACAAACCGAGCGACGTCGGACTGCCGGCTTACCTGGACGCCAAGGCGGGCGACAACCACGCGCTTCCGCGCGTCCAGTTTCCCAACATCGAGGATGTCAGCGACAGTTATCCCGTTATCGGCACGCTCGGTTCCACCGGCGAGTTGAAGCTGGCGATGACCACCATTCGCGGCAGTCACTCCATCAAGTACGGCTGGCAGGAGCGCCGCTACTGGTTCACCGCGCGTGGGCCGGGAAACTCCTCCGGCAATTTCGGCGAGTTCAACCAGAACTACGTGCGGCAGGCCGACAACACGACCACCGCATCGAACGTCGCGCTGGAGTGGGCGGCGTTCATGCTGGCCCTGCCCGGCGGCATCAGCATCGACACTAACGACTCGGCGCTCATCTCGAACCGGTACCGGTCCTTTTACATCAACGACGACTGGCGAGTGAGCAGCAAGCTGCGCGTGACGCTGGGCTTGCGCTACGAGCGCGAAGCCGGGATGAGCGAGCGCTTCCGCCGCGGCATCGCCGGCGGCTTCGACGCCACCTACCGGCCGCCGTTCGCCGACGCCGCCGAAGCGGCGTATGCGAAGAACCCGATTCCGGAGCTGGCCGCCAGCCAGTTCAAGGTCCAGGGCGGGTTCTGGTACTCAGGCACGAAGTACGGCAAGACCTTGACCGACGGCACGCACAAGTTCCTGCCGCGCGTGGGGCTGGTCTACCAGCTCGGCGACAAGGCGGTGCTACGCGGCGGCTACGGCATGTTCTCCGACACCTTCAACCCCATGAACGACCGGGGCAACCAGAACGGTTACAGCCAGGCCACAAGCACGAGCATGACGACCGACCTGGGGCTGAGCTTCTGCTGCGGGGTGGGAGCGGCGGCGGGTCTGTCGGCGAGCGCCAATCCGATGGTGAATCCCTTCCCGGTGCGCGCCGACGGGACCCGCTTTGACACGCCATACGGGAACAAGCTGGGGCCGGTGATCGCGCAGGGCGCCAGCTTCAACTACTGGCCGCGGAACTTCGAGCCCGCCATGCAGCATCGCTGGAGACTGGGGTTCCAGCGCGAACTCCGGCGCGACATGGTGATCGAGGCTTCCTACAACGGGTCGTGGTCCAGCATACCGGTCACGCAGAGAATCAGCAACCTGCCCCAGCAGTACTGGGCTAGCGGCAACGTCCGCAACCAGGCGCTGGACGACTTGATGAACGCCAACATCACCAACCCGTTCAACCTCAAGGTCACCGCGCCGGGGTTGGCGACGTCCGATCCGCTGGTTAACACGTTCCTGACCACGAGCGTCGGCTTGTACCAGGGCACGACGGTCCGGAGGCACGAGCTCCTTCGCGCCTATCCCAACATGGGCAACAACCTCAGGCTGGCGCAGCCGAATTTCGGGCGGATGAAGTACCACGACTTGGAGCTCCAGTTCGAGAAGCGCATGGCGCAGAACCTGAAGACCGCCGTCATGTACACGCGGGCCTACAGCGACGTGAAGGACTGGATGGCTAACGAGTTCGACCAGGAGCCGACCTGGCGGCCGAACAACAACACCCTGCCGCACCGCCTGGCCTGGACGGCCATCTACGATCTGCCGTTCGGCAAGGGCCGGAAGTGGGTGGGTGCCAACCCGATCCAGCACCTGGTGGGTGGCTGGACCGCGAGCTGGATCTACCAGTTTCAGAGCGGCCCCGCCACGGGTGACTGGGGCAACCGGTTCTTCTACGGCGACCTCAGCAAGATCGGCGACCTGTTGAAGCACGACGAAGTGCACTCCAAGGACATCCACGTCTGGTTCGATCCGAGTATTCGGGTCAGCTCCGGCACGGCGGCGATTGCCTCTGGCTACAACGGCTTCGAAGGCCGGACGGCGTTCCAGCCCGGCAGCTATCACGTGAGACTGTTCCCGATCCGGCTGGCCGCGCTACGCGCGGATGGCATCCGCAACTGGGACGTCAAGGTGCAGCGGAACTTCCGCATCACCGAGCGGCTCAGCACGAAGTTCGCGGTGGATCTGCTCAACGCCACCAACCACACCAACTTCTCCGGGCCAAACCTGGATCCGACCAGCACGAACTTCGGAAGAGTGGACACGCAGCGCGGGTTGAGCCGCGTCATTCAGTTCAACCTGCGGATCGACTTCTGATAGCGCTTAGCCGTCAGCCTTCAGCCGCAATGCTGGAGGCTGACGGCCCCTCTTCCGTGGCCGCCCTTGCTTCTGGAGTAGGCCTGAGGTAATCCCTTCGCCATTGTTCAGCTCTGCTTTGGAGCTCCAGGGGAAGCCCTGGGGCACCGAGGAGGCAGATGATGTATACTGGCCTGAAGCGCCGGGAAGCCAAGATGGAAATCCCGGGCCAGGCGGTCTACAACCTAATGTTGAGGTCTTTTCAGATGATGCAGAAAACTGTTCTCTTGGTGATTCTCCTGTCCGTGCTCTTTTCATTCACTGCGAATGCGCAATCGCAGGATCCCCGTGGGACCATCGTGGGACGGGTGACGGACGCGAGCGGCGCGGTGGTTCCCGGCGCGGAAATCCGTGCTACTAATGTTGCGACCGGCGTCGCAGCCGCGACCAGAACCAATGAGTCGGGCAACTACGCGCTGCCCTACCTAGTGTCCGGCATGTACACCGTGAGCGCGGAGCTGAGTGGCTTCAAGAAGTTCATCCGGGAGAGCGTGCAGGTGCGGGTCAACGATACCGTCGAGCTGAACATGCAGATGCAGGTCGGCGACGTGACCGAGTCGGTGCAGGTTACCGCGGAGACCCCGCTGCTATCCACGGCCGAAGCTTCGCTGGGTCAGGTGGTTGACGAGCGGCGAGTGGCCGAACTTCCCTTGTTCGCAGGCAACGCCATGGACCTGGTGCACCTGGCGCCCGGCACGGTGAACGGCACCGACATGCGTCTGCGCAAGGCGCCGTTCAACAACGCGCCCTCGCAGTTCTCGACCGACGGGAGCGGCAACTACGGCAACGCTTTCACCATCGACGGCGTGGCGAACGTCTATTCCGACGGTACCAGCCCGCGCGTGGCTTTCTCTCCACCGACCGCGTCGCTGGCCGAGTTCAAGGTGCAGACCTCCTCGTTCGATGCCGCCATCGGCCGGACGCTCGGTTCGCTGGTCAACGTGAGCACCAAGGGCGGAACCAACACCATCCACGGCCAGGCCTGGTGGTGGCTGCGGCACTCGGCGTTCGACACGCCCACCATTTACCAGAATCGCTCCGGGCTGAAGCTGCCGGTCTACCGGGACAACCGCTACGGACTGTCCGGCGGCGGGCCGGTCTTCCTGCCCAAGCTCTACAACGGGAAGAACAAGACCTTCTGGTTCTTCACCTGGGAAGCCAACAAGTTCGGCGATCCCAACGTGGGCGGCTCGATGACCTCGACCGTTCCCCGCGAAGCCTGGCGCAACGGCGACTTCTCGGATCTGCTGAAGCTTGGCGCGAACTACCAACTTTACGATCCGGCCACGATTGCGGTCGCGGCCGGCGGCCGTTACAGCCGGCAGCCGCTGGCGGGCAATATCTTCCCGGCGAGCCGGATCCACCCGGCGGCCAAGAAAATCCTGGCCCTTTATCCGCTGCCCAACCAGGCGGGAACGACTGACGGGCGCAACAACTTCTTCTACTCGCTGCCGGCGAAGGAGGACTACTGGACCACCATTGGCCGGTTTGACCACGCCTTCAGCGAGAAGAACCGGATGTTCGTCCGCTTCCACCGGGATTTCTGGGAGGAAGACAAGAACCGCAACTTCGGCAACGACGTTTCCGGCATCATCCTGAACCGCATCAACCGGGGCATTGCCCTGGATGACGTGCACATGTTCAGGTCGAACTTAGTCTTGAACTTCCGCTACGGGCTGGCCGCGCAGGAGTTTCCCGAGCGCCGCGTCAGCCGGGGCATCGACCTGGCCTCGCTGGGCTTCTCGCCCAACCTAGTGAACCTGGTGGACAAGAGCCTTGCCGTGATCCCACGGATCGGCGCCGGCTCACTGACGCAGTTGAGCAACTGGGAGTCCGGTGACGGAGTCACGGCCTCGTTGAGCCACAACTTCGTGGGTTACTTCACCTGGATGAGGGGCAACCACACGGTGCGTTTTGGCCCCGAATACATGCTGTTCCGGGAGTTCCGCAACCGTTTCCCGACCGATGTCGCGCCGGACCTGAGCTTCAGCAGCCAGTGGGGCCGGGGGCCGTTCGACAACAGCACCGCGCCTCCCGTAGGGGCCGAAATGGTGTCGCTTCTGGCGGGCATCCCCGGCGGGAGCATGACGCGGAGCGGCAGCTACGCCGAGCAGGACAAGTACTTCGGGATCCATGTCCAGGACGACTTCAAAGTCACGCGCAAGCTGACCGTCAACCTGGGCCTGCGGGTACAGCACGAGTCGCCCATCACCGAGCGTCATAACCGTGCGGTCACCCAGTTCGACGCGACCAGTTCGAATCCGATCGAAGCCCAGGCCATCATCAACTACGCCAAGAGCCCGATTCCCGAACTGCCGGTCAGCCAGTTCAAGGTGAAGGGCGGTCTGACCTTCGCCGGAGTGGGCGGGAATCCCCGGGAGTATTGGAAGGGCCAGGGTTTGGCCTGGACGCCGCGCCTGGGAGTGGCTTACCAGTTGATGCCAAAGACCGTCTTCCGAGGCGGCTACGGCATTTTCTATGGCACCCTGGGCATCCTGCGGACGAACTCCATCCAGTCGGGCTTCACACGGAGCACTCCCGTCGAAGCGTCGAACGACAACGGATTGACGTTTATCGCGACGCTGGATAACCCCTTACCGAAAGGATTGCTGCCGCCGCTGGGCGCGGCCGGCGGACTGGAGACCACGCTGGGCCAGGGCACGAGCTTCTTCACCAAGGATCGCAAGGCGCCGTACGCGCAGCACTGGTCGTTGGGCTTCCAGCACGAGTTCCCGGCGAGTTTCATGGTGGAAGCGTCTTACGTGGGCAACCGGAACGCGCGGCTGGGGGTAACGCGCAATCTGAGCTTCACACCGGCCCAGTACCTGAGCACCAAGCCCTACCGCGACCAGGCGACCATCGACTCCTTGAGCGCCAATTTCCCCAGTCCCTACTTCGGCCTCAATCCGCAATTCACCAGCTCGACGATATCGCGCGGGGGGTTGCTCAGCCAGTACCCGCATTTCAGCAACGTGCAGTATGACGACCCGGCAGGATACTCGTGGTATCACTCCCTGCAAACCCGCATGGAGAAGCGGTTCTCGAAGGGGTACACATTGCAGATGGCCTACACCTGGTCGAGGGCCATGGAAGCGGTCACGTTCCTGAACAGTTGCGACCCGATGCCGTACGAGTCGCTCGCCGATATCGACCGCGCGCACCGGCTGACGGGCAGCGGCATTTGGGAGCTGCCCTTCGGCAAGGGCCGGAAGTGGGGATCGAAGCTGCCCTGGGCAGTGGAATTTTTCGCCGGCGGCTGGCAGCTTAGCGGGGTCTACCAGCGGCAGAGCGGGCAGCCGATGGGCTTCGGGCAGGCGCTGTTCATCGGCGATTCCTCGACCATCGTGCTGCCCTCGGACAAGCGCAACACCGACCAGTGGTTCAACCTGGACGTCTTCAACCGCAACAGCCGCGAGCAACTGGGGTCCAACATCCGGACCGCGCCGTGGCGCTACTCCAACATCCGCGTGGATTCCCAGCGGCGCTGGGATTTCTCCGCCAGAAAGACGTTCCGGATCAACGAGCATTCCTCGATGGTCTTCCGCGGCGACACGTTCAACGCCTTGAACGAAGTGGTGCTGCGCGGTCCCGATACCGGCCCGACCAGCTCGGCCTTCGGCCGCATCACCGCTCAGGAGCCGCCGCGGTCCTGGCAGTTCTCGCTCACCCTGATGTTCTAGCAGCTACTTGAACCAGTAAAGCAGAATTCCGTAGCCCACACCGGCCTGATCGGCGCTTCTGGCGACCTGGAATGCCATGAAACGGCCGTCGGTGGAAACTACCGGGTTGGAGGCCTTGTAGCCTTCGTAATCGTTGAAGTAGGTGAGGCGCCGAAAATCCTTGCCGGCGCCGTCCAGCTTCAGCTTCCAGATGTCAATCTGCCCTGAGCCGCCTTTTCCTCCGAGCTGTTGCACCTGGCGGTCGGCTTCCACGCAGGTGTGGCTGCCGTCCGGGAAAATTCCCTCCGGTTCGTTGTAGGTTCCCGGGGCTTTGGAGAAGTTGGTCACCGTTCCAGTCTTTAGATCGATACCCATCACTGAGGCCATGCCCTTTGGCTCGTAGCAGGTGAAGATCATCTTGCTGTCGCTGTCGTAGAAATCCTGGGCCTCGATGGTGCAGCTTGCATCTTTGCTCTCGTAGACAACCTTCTTGTTCACCAGCTTGGGAGCGCCGCCCGCCAGCTCGACCCCGGCGGTGATCAACTGCGAAGCGCCCTTGGGCAGCTCGGAATGCTGCGAACTGGTGTGAGAGAAGGCGATTTTCAGGCTCTTCTTGGAAATGGCCGCGCCCTCGCTCATCTTCTCGTTCAAGCGGACCGGCCTCGAGCCCGGCTGCTTGCTCAGGAACCAGAGTTCGTTGTCCTCGGAACGGCTGGCGCGAATGTCCTTGAAGCGCTCCGGCCCGATCAGGATATAGTCGCCCGTCACCAGGTGCATCACGCGCAGGAAGGCCGCCCCGGGCAGGTTGCAGGTGAGGCACCGGATGACGCGCGTCTTTAGATCGATTACGAAGGCGTCGCCAAAGCTCTTGTTCATGAACGCGACCCGTTGATTGTCTGGGGAAATGTCAGCTCGCTCGCCGAAATGCGCGAGGATCTCGATGTTCTTGGGCAGATTCTCCAGCGGGCTGCCAGGCTGACGCTGGGCTTGTAGCGTGTAGCTTGCAGCTAGTAGAAGTACGGCGTGCATCTTCATCGCAATTCTCCTGACTCCTTGAACCCCAGGTACTGCACTTCCTCTTCGAGTTCCAGGCCGAAGCGCTCTCCCACGCGCTGCCTGAGTTCCCCGATCAGCGCGCAGAGGTCACGCGCCGCGCCGGCGCCGGCATTGTAGAACAGATTCGCATGGTAGTCGGTGACCCGGATGTCGCCCTTGCCCGTTCCCTTCGCGCCCGTCTGATCGAGAAAATAGGCCGCGGGCACCTTGCCCTCTCGAATCGCCTCGGGCGGAACCAGGCCGGCCACCGCAGGTGGCAGCTCGGCGAAAACCAGGTTCTTAAAGATACTGCCGGCGCACTTGAGGGTCGGTGGAAATTTCCGGTACCGCACCTCCAGGATCTCGTTGGCCCTGCTGCGCAGTTCCTGGGCCTCAGCGGTTTTCAGCGCCAGATCCACCGAGAAGATGATCCAGTCCTTGTGGCGTTTGAAAATGCTCTCGCGGTAGCCGAATTCGCACTCTTGGTTTTCGAAGATGCGGAGCCTGTGGCCATCGAAAAAATGCACCTCGCACACCAGCTCGCAGACCGAATGACCGTAAGCGCCGGCGTTCCCGTGAATTGCCCCGCCCACCGAACCCGGAATGCCGGCCAGTGTCTCCAGGCCCTGGAGTCCGCGGCCGATAGCGAAATCCACCAAGGTTTGAAGTTCCGCGCCCGCCTCCACCCGGATGCGGCTGCTATCCTCCAGGATCCTGCTGGCAGTGAAGCGCAGGACAGCGCCCCGGAAACCCTGGTCAGAGACGATGAGGTTGGTGCCGCTGCCGATAACCGCGTAATCGAGGCCGGCCGCCTGGATCAGTCGCACAGCATCAACCAGCGATTCGACCCTGGCCGTTTCGGCGTAGATATCGG
>Ga0315277_10010479_pt1 | contig 11734 bp, 11 predicted proteins | sample YL17G05_15_MG_FD_203695 | JGI IMG/M metagenome (GOLD analysis project Ga0315277, IMG submission 203695) | Sediment microbial communities from Yellowstone Lake, YNP, Wyoming, USA - YL17G05_15 | ecosystem: Environmental > Aquatic > Freshwater > Lake > Sediment | place: USA: Wyoming | collected...
CCCCGGCCGCAAGCAGGGCGGCCGCCGCAGCCAGGTATCCCAGCCGCCGGTGCGCCCGCAGGAACATCGTCTGGTACTCGAACAGGATCTGGCGGTGGCTGGTCTCCAGGACGGCGATGGCCTTCAGGTGCCGCCGGCTGCTTTCCTCGTTGGTCTTGAAGGCCGACCGCAGGTCCGTGATCCCGTCGAGCATCGATTCCAAGACGAGCGACTGCCGCTCGAGGAGTTTGTTGGTTTCGCGGGCCAGTTCCCCCTGGGCCAGCGCCAGGTCGGGCAACCGCTTCATGGATGCGGTGATGGCGCGGGTCGCCTGGCGGTGGCCTTCGAGTTCTCCCGCGATCTGTTCCAGCGACCGCACGCCGGCGGCGCTGTCGGCCGCGGTCGAGGCGATCCTGCGCGGCAGGTCCTCCAGCGATTGCATCCACTCGGGGTCCAGAGGATCGAGGGCAGGGGCTTGGATGGCGAGCGAGGCATCGTCATTCGCGCCTGCTGCGTGAGCAGAAGGGCATGTGCCTTCAGCGCCAAACGTGTCAGCATCGTCGGCCTCAGCGGCGGCGCGCGCGTCGCTCCGAGCCAGGTACGATTCGGCCTCCTGCGGCGGGGCAAGTTCCGCCGACTTCGGCCGGCCGTGGCCGTTGCCGCCGTTGCTTCCTCCGAACCAGCCCCTCACGCGTTCCAGCAGACCCAGTGCGGTCATGGCACACGCTCCCCAGAGCGAGTGCGGAGTGCGGAACTCGGAGTGCGGAACGAGAATCGAAACCACGGGAAAGGCGCACTCTCTAACCGCGCACGGATTCCCTCGCTCGCCAGGGTTATCGGACATTGGGCCGTGCGGGCATCACAAAAACTCGCGGCCTATTGACCGTGGGGGATGAACCGTGGACAATCACGTCTGCTGGGGTTTGATTCGTTATCCATGACGCGGGAGGTTGGGGCGTGGCCACGACGCGAGAGACGATCCTTGGGCGGCTGGCGGAGAACCGCGAGGCGCTGCGCCGGATGGGTGTGCGGCGTATGGGCCTTTTCGGCTCGGCGGCGCGGGGCGAGGAGCCGCGCGACCTGGATTTTCTCGTCGAGTTGGACGCCAAGACCTTTGACGCCTACATGGACGTGAAGTTCTTTCTGGAAGACCTTTTCGGCCGGCCCGTGGACCTGGTGCTGGCCGATGCCCTGAAGCCCGCCCTGCGCGAAGGCATTCTTCGGGAGACCGTCTATGCGCCGGGACTCTAGGGTTTACCTCCAGGACATTCTTGATGCGGCGGAGAAAGTCTGCGGCTACATGAAGGGCATGGGTCGTGAGGGCCTGGCGGCCGATTCCAAGACGCTCGATGCCGTGGTGCGCAACCTTGAGATTATCGGCGAGGCCGCCAAGAGTATCCCCGAGGAGGTTCGGGCTGCGCATCCCGAAGTGGAGTGGAAGAAAATCGCCGGCCTGCGGGACGTGCTGATTCACCAGTACTTCGGCATCGACACGGACATCGTTTGGGATATCGCCCAGTACAAACTGCCAACGCTCTGCGAGCAGGTTCGCCGCATCCTGGGGCTCTGATTCTCCGCGGAGGTGCAAGGCGGGTTGGAATTGCGGCAACGGCGGCGCGGCGGGAGACCCGCCGCGCGATCTTCTGTTCCGGTTCCCTGTTCCCCGTTCCCGGTTCCCGCTGTTAGACTTCCATGATCTCGGCCGTCTTGTGCTTGAGGGCCTCGTCGACGGCCTTCTCGTGGTCGTGGACGAGGTCGGTGGCGTCGTCGCGGGCCTTGGTGGCGTCGTCTTCGCTCATCGTCTTGGCCTTTTCTTCGGCGTCGACGCGCTTGATGGAGTCGCGGCGGATGTTGCGCAGCGACACCTTCGTCTCCTCGGACATTTCCTTGATCTGGTGGACGATCTGTTTGCGGCGCTCTTCCGACAGGGGCGGGATGGCCAGCCGGATGACCTTGCCTTCGACCATCGGCATGATGCCCAGGTCGGAGGCCTGGATGCCCTTGGAGATGTCGCCGATCGAGCCCGGGTCGTAGGGCTTGATGACGATCATCAGCGGGTCGGGCACGGTGATGGTGGCCAGTTGCCGGAGTTCCGTGGGGCTGCCGTAGTAGTCGACCCTCAGGTGCTCGACGAGGCCGGCCGAGGCGCGCCCGGTGCGGACCGTGCGGTACTGCTGCCTGAGGTGCTCCACGGCCTTGTCCATCTTGTCTTCGGCTTCCAGAAGGATGTCGTCTGCGGCCACGGCTAGTCTCCGATACGGGTCCCGATTTCTTCGCCTGCGACGACGCGGCGGATATTGCCCTCGCGCTTGAGGTTGAACACGATAATGGGAATGTGGTTGTCCTTGCACAGGGCGATGGCAGCCACGTCGAGGATCTTCAGGTCCTGGCGGACGACGTCGTCGTACTTCAAATGGGTGTACCGCACGGCCTTGGGGTTCTTGTTGGGGTCGTCGGAGTAGACGCCGTCGACCTTCGTGGCCTTAAGGAGCACCCTGGCCCCCAGTTCGCTGGCCCGCAGGGCGGCGCAGGTGTCGGTGGTGAAGAAGGGATTGCCCGTGCCGCCGGCGAGGATGACGACGCGCCCTTTTTCGAGGTGCCGGATGGCGCGGCGGCGGATGAAGGGCTCGGCCACGTCCTTCATCTCGATGGCACACTGGACGCGGGTGTCGACGCCGAGGGATTCCAGGCTGTCCTGGAGGGCCATGGCGTTGATGACGGTGGCGACCATGCCCATGTAGTCGGCCGCGGCGCGTTTGACGCCGCCGGTCTGGGCGAACTGGAAGCCGCGGATGAAGTTGCCGCCGCCCACGACGACCGCCAGTTCGCAGCCGCTCTCGACGACTTCCTTGATCTGGCGGGCGATGGTTCGGACTTCTTCCGGGTCGAGGCCGCAGGCGCCCGGCTTGCAGAAACCTTCCCCGCTGACCTTCAAGAGGACGCGCTTGTAGGCGCAGGCGGCCATCGGTTTCCCCCAGGCTACTCGGCGGCGGTTTCGCCGACCTCGAAGCGGGCGAAGCGGCGGATGATGATGTTCTCGCCCGTTTTCTGGATGAGTTCCGTCAGGATTTCCTTGACGGAGCGTTTGTCGTCCTTGACGAACGGCTGCTCCAGCAGGACGCGGTCGGCGTACCACTTGTTGAGTTTGCCCTCGACGATCTTTTCGATGACGTTCTCGGGCTTCTTGCCGGCGACCTGCTCGCGGGCGATCCGCTTTTCGGTCTCGACGAGGGCGGCGGGGATCTCCTCGCGCCGCACGGCCATCGGACTGGCGGCGCAGACGTGGAGGCAAATATCGCCGAGGAACGTCTGGAACTGCTCGTTTTTGGCGACGAAGTCGGTCTCGCAGGCGACCTCCAGGAGGACGCCGACGCGGCCGTTGTGATGGACGTAGGACGCGATGCGGCCCTGGGCGGTGGCGCGGCCGGACTTCTTCGCGGCGGTCGCGAGGCCCTTTTTGCGGAGGACCTCGACGGCCTTTTCGGCGTCGCCGCCGGATTCTTCCAGGGCCTTCTTGCACTCCATCATGCCCTGGCCGGTGCGCTCGCGTAGTTTGCGTACTTCCTCGGCGGTGATGGCCATTACGGTTGCTCCCCTATGAATGAACTGCGGATTGCGGATTTCGGATTGCGGATTGAACAACGAACAGGAAAGCCGCCCGGCGGGTGAGTGGCTGCGGTCGTGTCGAGGGCAGGCCTTTGTCGATGGCTCGTCACTCCTGACTCCATCAGCGGCTACGAGCTGGGCTCGGCGCTGCCGGCCTTGCCGGCGTCATCGGCGGCGGCATCCTGGATGGCCGGGTGCGGCTTGGGCAGCGGCATCTCGATGGCCGGTTTCTGCGGCGGCTCGGCCTCGCCCTGACCTTGCCGCACGGCCCCGCGGGTGCGCGGGCGGCTGGGGGCGCGGGTGAGCGCCTGGCCTTCGCCTTCGATGACGGCGCGTGCGGCGCGGTTGGCCATGCCCTCGGCGACGGCGTCGGCCAGGTGCTTCATGACGATTTCAATCGCGCGCATCGCGTCGTCGTTGCCCGGGATGATGACGCTCACGTCGTCGGGGTTGGCCTCGGTGTCGGCCAGGGCGATGATCGGGATGCCGAGTTTCTTGGCTTCGCGGACGGCGTTCTTCTCGCGGCACGGGTCGACGATGATCATGGCGCCGGGCATGCGCTCCATGGTCCGCAGGCCGTCCAGGTTGCGTTTCATCTTGCGGTGCTCGCGCTGCATGTTGGACTGCATCTTCTTGGAGAGGGCGTTGATGGCGCCGCTGGTGACCTGCTGGTCGAGTTCCTCCAGGTGCGACAGCCGCGACCGGATGGTGCGGAAGTTCGTGAACGTGCCGCCCAGCCAGCGGTAACTGACGTACGGCATGCCGCAACGCTTGGCCTCCTGCTCGATGGCGGCACGGGCCTGTCGCTTGGTTCCGACGAAGACGGCGTCCTTGCCGGCGGCCACGAGTTTCGTGAGGAACCGCTTGGCGCGAATGATCCCCTTGACCGTTTCCTTCAGGTCGATGATGTGGATGAAATTGCGTTTGCCGTAGATATAAGGCGCCATTTTCGGGTTCCAGCGGCTCGCCGGATGCCCGAAATGGATGCCGGCCTCGATCAGTTCCTGTACCTGAAGGTTCGCCAAATGCACCTCTCCTCAACTAGGTTTCGCGCGTACGCACCATCCCCCCTGCTTCCAGAAGCATGAAGCATATTCGCTGGGGGCATTGATGTCAAGCACCAAGGCCCCCGAAAAGTACTGCGTCAGTTACAGGGGGCTGCGCCAGCGTAGGGGCGAGGCATGCCTCGCCCCTACGTTCACGTGGCCCCTGTAACTGACGCAGTACCCCGAAAAGGGCTTGGGTGCGACCGCGGATTCCGGCACGCCGGAATCCGCGGTCACACCCCCATAAGCGGCCTCACGTTGCAGGGGCGCGGTCGAGGGCCTCGCGGACGGCGTCGAGCACCTGGGTCTCCACCTGGTCGAGCGTGCCGGTCATCTTGGCGCCGGCGGCCCGATGGTGCCCGCCGCCGCCGAACTTCTCGGCAGCGGCCAGGATGTTGACGGGCGGCCGGCACCGCAGGCTCACCCGCACCTCGCCGCGGCCGGCCTCGACCAGCAGCACGCCGACCAGGCTGCCACGGACCCGCATGCACTCGTTGATGAGGTTTTCCGTGTCGCCCTGGTCGACGCCGAACTCGTGGAACATGTCGCTGGTGAGCCGCATGATAATGACGCGACCGCCCAGGGCGGGGCGGAGCGTCTCGACCGCCCGCCCGCGAAGCCGCATCCGCCCGAGGTCCTCCTCCATGTAGAGGTGGTCGTAGACCTCGTGCGGCTTGGCGCCGGCCTCCACCAGCGTGGCCGCCAGGCGCAGCGCCTCGGCGTCCGTGGTGGCCAGGCGGAACCAGTCGGTGTCCAGCGCCAGGCCGATGAAAAGGCCCGTCGCCGTCTCCGGGTCGATGGCGGCGCCGGCCTCTAGGAGGATCCGGTAAACGATCGAGGCCGTCGCCGGCGCCGAGGGGTCGATGAACTGGACGGTCCCCAGATCATCGCTGGTGCGATGATGGTCGATCACCAGGACCGGCGCCCCGGAGTTCGCCACGAGCGGCTCCATCCCCGGCAGTTGGAGCCACGTGCCGGTGTCCAGGACGCAAACGAGATCAGGTTGCGGGAGGCTCGCCAGGTCGATGTCGCGGCCGGCGGTCCTGACGGCCTTCTCGGGGTCCAGGAAGGCGTACTTGGCGGGGGGCAGCGACGGTACGACGACATGGACCGTCTTGCCGAGGCTCCGCAGCCAGCGGCGCAGGGCCGCGATGCTGCCGAGGGCGTCGCCGTCGGGCTTGACGTGCGTCGTTATGACGAGGGTGCGAGCGCGGCGAAGTTCGGCGACGACTTCCGGTAGCCCGATGTCACGCGCCAAGGCTGCGTCTCCGGTATGAGGAAAAAAGAAGGCTGCCGGCCATTTGCGGCGGCCGGGCAGCCTCTCAGGTCTACGGGCTCGTCCGGACCCGAATCATGCCTTCTTGATGCATTCTGTCGGACAGACTTCGGCGCACGTGCCGCAGTCTGTGCACTTGGCGGGATCAATCACGTAACTGGTATCGCCCTGGCTGATGGCCTTCGCCTCGCACTCCGATTCACACGACCCGCACGACACGCACTCGTCGCTGATCTTGTACGCCACGACTTGCTCCTTATCGAAAAGGGGTCTCCGCCGACGGATCGTCAGACGCTTTCCACGCGCTCGATCTCGGGGACCCTGGCCTTCATGCGGCGTTCGACCGCCATCTTGAGGGTCATCTGGGCGCCGGGGCATCCGGCGCACGCGCCGCGGAGTCGCACCTTGACGACCCCGCCCTCGATGCCGACCAACTCGATATCACCGCCGTCTCCCTGGAGGAGGGGGCGGATTTCGTTGATCACAGCCTCCACTTTTTCTTGCATGGCTGCTCTCCAGACCGGCACGGCTCGTGAGTGTAAATCACCGCCCCCGCCTTATTCGCCTCATTATACGAAGACAGCCGGGAATGTCCACCGCGAACCGGAGAATCCACCCGGTGGTGCGCCGGTCTTCGGGACCGCCATCGTAGGAAGGGACGGTCTTGCCAAGGGCCGCGATGATACCACGAGAGCCCGCACGAGGGTGCCGTGGGCGCCGGCAACGTCGCGCCAGTCTTTGCGCCGACCGCCCATTTTGCCCATTGTTACATCTCCCCGCCCCGATTTGCTTTCTTGGTGTTTTGGTGTATATTTCTATGCGGTGGTCGCATGGTGGGCGGTGGCAATGGATAAGGCAGAACTCATCCGAAGGCTGAAAATACTGATCGTCACGTTCGCGACGTACCTGGCTTTGTGCTAGGGGTAAGAGCCAGTATGACCGCGCGAGCGAAGAGGGACCTCCCGGGCCAATGACCCGGGAGGTTTCCTTATTGGCCGAGCCTACTTCTTGCCCGCGATGTTCAGCACGCCGCCCGCCAGCAGAATCTCCTTCTGACGCGAGGAAGCCGCCAGCCGCACGTTGAATGTGAAGCCTTGCGTCGCGTTGCGCACCGAGAGCGTCTCGCCCTCGCGCACGGCGGTCCGCAGGTCCGACAGTTCCATCGCATCTCCCTGGCGAATCTTCCCGGCGTCTTTCGGGTCCTCAAACGTCAGCGGCAGGATGCCGAAGTTCACGAGGTTCGCCTGGTGGATCCGCTCGATCGACCGGGCCAGGACGGCGCGCACGCCGAGGAACCGCGGGCAGAGCGCGGCATGTTCGCGGCTGGAGCCCTGGCCGTAACTCTCGCCGGCCACGATGAAGTTGGCCTTTCCATTGTCGCGGGCCTCGATGCAGCGGGCGGCGAACGTCGGGTCGACGCGGTAAAAGACGTACGAGGCGTACTTCGGCACGTTGCTCCGGTAGATGGCCAGTTGTCCGGCCGGCATGATGTGGTCGGTCGTGATCTTGTCGCCGACCACCAGCGCGACCTGCCCGCCCAGCCGGTCGGGCAGGGCGTCCATCGGCGGCGGGCCGACGAGGTTCGGCCCGCGGAACACCTCGATCTTGTCCGGCCGCTTCGCCGGCGCCAGGATCATCGAGTCGTCGATCAAGAGGCGCTTCGGCTCGCGGATCTTGGGCTGCCGCATGCCGAGGTCGCGCGGGTCGGTCATCTTGCCCGTAAGCGCGCACGCCGCCGCCGTCTCGGGGCTGACGAGGTACACGCCGGCCGACTTGGTGCCCGTGCGCCCCTCGAAATTACGGTTCGAGGTTCGGACGCTCACGGCGCCGGTCTGCGGGGCCTGGGCTGCGCCGATGCAAAAGCCGCACGCGGCCTCGTCGATCCGCGCCCCGGCGGCGATGAGTTCGTAGAGCGCATCGCCGCGCGAGAGGTTCTCCAGCACCTGCCGCGAGCCGGGGGCGACCACCAAACTGACCTCCGGCCGCGCCGTGCGGCCTTTGAGCATGGCCGCCACGGTCAGGAGGTCCCGCACGGAGGAATTCGTGCAACTGCCGATGCAGACCTGGTTGACCGTGATGGGGCCGACCTCGCGGACGGTCCGGACGTTGTCGGGCGAGTGCGGGCAGGCGACCATCGGCTCGACCTTCCCGAGGTCGATCTCGATGACGCGGTCGTACGTTGCGCCGCGGTCGGCCGCGAGGGCGCGCCAGGCCTTCGCGCGGCCCTCCCTTCTGAGGAACGCCCGCGTGACCTCGTCGCTCGGAAAGACGGAGGTCGTGACGCCCAGTTCGGCCCCCATGTTCGTGATCGTGGCGCGCTCGGGGACGCTCAGGTTCTTTATGCCGGGGCCGCCGTACTCGATGGCCCAGCCGACGTTGCCCTTCGTGGTGAGGATCGACAGGAGTTTCAGGATCACGTCCTTGGCGGTGACGAAGGCCCCGAGTCTCCCCTCCAGTTTCACGAGGAGCACCTTGGGGCACGCCAGGTAGAACGGTTGCCCGGCGATGGCCAGGGCCACGTCGAGGCCGCCCGCGCCGATGGCGATCATGCCCGCCCCGCCGCACGTCGGCGTGTGGCTGTCGGCCCCCAGCAGCGTCCTGCCGGGCGCAGAGAACCGCTCCAGGTGCACCTGGTGGCAGATGCCGTTGCCGGGCTTGGAGAAGTACATCCCATGCTTGGCCGAGAAGGTGCGGAGGAACTCGTGGTCGTCGGCGTTCTCGAACCCGAGTTGCATCATGTTGTGGTCGACGTAGTTGACGGAGAGGTCGGTCGCGGGCTTGGGGGCGCCCACGCCAGAGTATTCCATCATCGCCATGGTGCCGGTGATGTCCTGCGTCAGGGTCTGGTCGATGCGGATGCCGATGGGCGTACCGGCCGCCAGTTTTCCGTCCTCCAGATGCGCTTCGAGGATCTTGTAAACGAGCGTCCTGGCCATTGTGAGCCTCGCAGTCGTCAACGCGAATGTGGGGCGGGTGCTTTGCGCCCACGCGGTTGCTTGTGCCCTTCCGGTGGGTGCACAGAATCCACCCTGCATGTCCACAACTCGGACGTGAATTATAAGATGGGGGAAGGGACCACTCAAGGCGAAAGGTCTTCGGGCTGTAATGCCTCGCTAACGGGTCGGCGGCAGGGGTGCCACGGCTGGGCCGTTGGCAGCCGCGCCCGGCCCGCTGTTGCAGACAGCGCAACGCGGCGCCGGCCGGGATTGATTCCAAGCCGTAACTGGGGTTACCGCTGGCGGTGGATTTTTGATGACCGCCATGCCCCCGGCGTGTTTACTATTGTAACCGCGTTTGACAACTTTAGCCGCAGGGCCGGTCGCCGCGGCGACCGCGTCTGCGGCAGGAAACGATTTTAAAGGAGATCGCCTCATGGCTGAACCCGGACGTTCCACGAACCGCCCGCGCTCGCAGGGTCTCTCCCGGCGCGGGTTCCTGAAGGCGGCGGCCCTGGCGGGCGCGGCCGCGGCCGCGGCGCCGATGGTGATTCCCGGCTCCGTGCTCGGCAAGAGCGGCGCCACGCCCCCCAGCGAGCGCATCGTGGTGGGCGGTATCGGCCTCAGGGGCCGCGGCATGCACGACCTCCAGTGGGTGCTGCCCGAGGCGGACGTGCAGTTCGTCGCCATCTGCGACGCCCAAAAGTCGGCCCGCGAGAAGGTCAAGCAGGTCGTCGATACCCGCTACGGCAACAGCGATTGCGCCATGTACAGCGACATCCGCGAGTACCTGGCCACGCGAACCGACATCGACGCCATCGTCCAGGCCACGGGCGACCGCTGGCACGCCCTCGCTTCCATCCTGGTGATGCGGTCGGGCAAGGACGTTTACACCGAGAAACCGTCCTGCATGACCATCGCCGAGGGGCAGGCGGTCGTCGAGACCGCGAAGCGCTACGGCCGCGTCTACCAGACCGGCGTTCAGCGCCTGAGCGAAGGCAACTTCGTGTTCTGCATCGAGGCGGCCAAGATGGGGCGACTCGGCAAGGTGCATACCGCATACGCTCACATCGCCCCGTGGGACGCCGCCCTCATGCGCACCGACTGGCTGCCCGAAGAGCCCTTGCCCCCGAAGGACGAGGTCGACTGGGACGAGTGGCTCGGGCCGTGCCCGTGGCGCCCGTTCAACCGCGCGTACATTTCCGGCGGATGGCGGGGCTACTACGATTTCCACACCAGTTGCATCGGCGAGTGGGGCGCCCACACGTTCGCCCAGGCCCAGGCCGGCCTTGATGCGCTCGATACCTCGCCCGTCCATTACCAATACGTTCCCAACGAGAGCGGCGACGGCATGGTCACCACCTTCGCCAACGGCACGAAACTCGTCCTTTCGAGGGGCAACAAGTACTGGCGCGGCTCGTGCGGCATGCGGTTCGACGGCCCTGAAGGGTGGGCGTCGTGCGCCGACGGCTACTCCAAGCCCGAGGTCTCCAACCCCGCCCTCCTGGCCGACGTCAAGAAGGTTGTCGCCGACTACGTGGGCCGCACCGGCCGGTCCCTGAACCACATGCGCAACTACCTCGACTGCGTCAAGTCGCGGCAACTGACCGTGGCGAACCCGGAGGTCATGTACCGCTCGATGAGCACCGTCCACGCCGCCAACATCTGCATGTGGCTGAAGCGCGACATGAAGTACGACCCGGTCAAGGCCGAGTTCATCAACGACCCCGAGGCCAACCGCCTGCGCTCGCGCGCCATGCGGGAACCGTGGATTTACTAATACGACCGCCATGCGCGGCGGGTCTCCTGACCCGCCGCGCAGGAGTGGTGCGCGACCGTGCCGGCAACCGGCGATTCGCGCGGCGGTTCAGGAGAACCGCCGCGCACAATACACGACTGCCCGCCGCGCGAGGCGGCCGGCATTCTCAACAATGATGCACCCTTGGCTCGAAAAGGAACAACCGACATGCTTAACGCACTCGTCACCCCACTGCTGTTGACCGCAATGCTGTTCGCCCGCACCCCTGTTCCCGCCGACGGGGTCACATCGTTTGCCCAGCCGAAGGACGAGCCGGCGCTCCTGGCCGTCCTGAAGACCTCCGCCGCAACGGAAAAGGAGAAGGCCGACGCCTGCCGCGAACTGGCCCACGTCGGCACCAAGGCCGCCATTCCCGTGCTGGCGCCCCTCTTGACGGACGAGAAACTCTCGCACATGGCCCGCTACGCGCTGGAGCCGCTCCCGGACCCGGCCGTTGACGACGTCCTGCGCGACGCGCTCGGCAAGGTCAAGGGCCGCCTGCTGACCGGCATGATCGGCAGCCTGGGCGTCCGCCGCGACGCCAAGAGCATCGATGCCATCGCACGGTTCCTGCCGGACGCCGATCCCGACGTGGCCGAGGCGGCCGCGCGGTCGCTCGGCAAGATCGGCACCCAGGACGCCGCCAAGGCGATCGAGGCCGCGCTGGCCAAGGCGCCGGCCGGCAACCGCCTGGCGTTCTGCGAAGGCCTGCTGCGCGCGGCCGAGGCGCTGGCCGCCGCCGGCAAGCAGGACGACGCGCGCGGCATCTACGACCGCCTGCGCACCCTCCAGGGCGGGCCGCACCAGGTCCGCACGGCGGCCCTGCGCGGGGCGATCATGATGCGCGGCAAGGACGGTGTGCCGCTGCTCGTGGAGGCGATCCGCGGCGACGATTACGTGCTCGTCGAGGGCGCCGCACGCACGGCCATCGAAATGAGAATCCCCGAAGTGACTCAATGCCTGGCGGCCGAACTCGGCAACCTGGCGGGCGACAAGAGAATCCTCTTTATCGGCGTCCTCGGCAATCGCGGCGACAAACTGGCGCTGCCCGCCTTGCTGGCTGCCGCCAAGAGCGGCGATAAGGCGGCCCGCG
>Ga0315277_10010480_pt1 | contig 11734 bp, 11 predicted proteins | sample YL17G05_15_MG_FD_203695 | JGI IMG/M metagenome (GOLD analysis project Ga0315277, IMG submission 203695) | Sediment microbial communities from Yellowstone Lake, YNP, Wyoming, USA - YL17G05_15 | ecosystem: Environmental > Aquatic > Freshwater > Lake > Sediment | place: USA: Wyoming | collected...
ACTGGATTTCGCGACGGGCCATTTCGGCCCCCCCGAGTCGTCCCGCCACGCGCACCTTGACCCCCTGGGCGCCGTTTTCCATCACCTGCTCGATGGCGTGCTTGACCGTTCGACGATAGCTGGCCCGCTTCTCCAGTTGCTCCTTGATGGACTCGGCCACGAGCTGGGCGCTGAGCTCGGGCTGAGAGATTTCCTGGATCTTGATGTTCACCGGACTCTTGGTGATGTCCTCGATGCTCGACTTGAGCCGGTCGACTTCCTGCCCCTTGCGTCCGATGATGATTCCGGGGCGGGCGGTGTGCAGGATGACGGTGGTCTGCCCGGCGGTCCGCTCGATCTCCACGAGCGCAATGGCCGCGTAGGCGTAGTTCTTCTTGACGAAGATGCGGATGTGCTGGTCCTCGACCAGGAGTCGTCCGAAATTCCTCTTGTCGGCGTACCACCGGGAACGCCAGTTCTCGATGATCCCGATGCGAAGTCCCGTCGGATGACCCTTCTGTCCCACGTGCCGCTCCCTTTTCTCTTGTGGACGGAAACGCGTTCCGTCAGTCTTTCGGTTCTTTCCCGTCGTTCAGTTCGATGACGATGTGACTGGTGCGCTTGCGGATGGGCATGGCCCTTCCGCGCGGTCCGGGCTGCCAACGCAGCGGCCAGGTCGGCCCCTCGTCCACAACGGCCTTTTCGATCCGCAGGTCGTCGACGTCGGCGTCGAGTCCGGCGTTGGCGATCGCCGAGCGGAGGACCTTGTCGATCATCACGGCCGGACGGTTGTTCACGAACTGGAGGATCTCCAGGGCCTCGTTCGCCGACTTGTCGCGGATGAGGTCGATGACCAGACGTGCCTTGCTGGCGGACACCGACGCGAATCTGTGAATGGCCCGGAACTTCATCGACTCTCTCCGTCTTGTGCTCGATCCGGCGCACGGACCCCGCGGAACGACCGCGCGGTGCGTGCTATTCCTCGGCCGCGGCCGTCGCTTCCTCTGCCTTCGCGGCGGTGGAGTGACCGCGGAACGTCCGTGTCGGACTGAACTCGCCCAGCTTGTGTCCCACCATGTCCTCGGTGATGAACACCTTCAGGAACTTGTTGCCGTTGTGGACCATGAAGGTGTGACCGACGAATTCCGGGATGACGGTGCAGGCCCGTCGCCAGGTCTGGATGGGGTCCCGGGTGCCGGCGTGCACCTGGGCCTCGACCTTCTTCATGAGCTTCGCGTCCACGTAGGGACCTTTTTTCCGTGATCGGGACATCGGTCCGTCCTTTCCGCGCTACCGCTGGAATCTCCCACGCCTGCGATGCCGGAGAATGAACTTCTCCGACGCTTTCTTGTGCTTTCGGGTCTTGCCGCCCTTCGAGAGGACCCCGGTGCGCGAGCAGGGGTGTCTTCCCCCCTTGCGTCGTCCCTCGCCTCCGCCCATGGGGTGGGAGACGGGGTTCTTGGCGACGCCGCGGACGTGGGACTTGATGCCCATCCATCGCTTGCGACCGGCCTTGCCGAGGGACACCGAGGCGTGGTCGAGGTTTCCGACACGTCCGACGGTGGCCCGACAATCGATGTGGACTTTGCGCATCTCCGCGGAGGGGAGGATGATGACGGCATATTTCCCTTCCCGAGCGGAGAGGATGGCGGCGGTGCCGGCCGCGCGGACCATCTGGCCCCCGGAGCCCGGGTTGAGCTCGATGTTGTGGATTTCGAGTCCCATCGGCATGGTGCGGAGCGGCATGCACGCCCCGACGTCGGGGTCCACCCGCTCGCCGCTCATCACGCGAGCGCCGACCTTGAGTCCTTCGGGGGCGAGGATGTAGCGCTTCTCGCCGTCGGCGTAGTGCAAGAGAGCGATGTGACAGCTGCGGTTGGGGTCGTATTCGATAGCGGCGACCTTGGCCGGGATGTCGTCCTTGTCGCGTTTGAAGTCGATGCGACGGTACTTCTGACGGTACCATGCCTGGACGTAGCGGGTCATGGTCATGCCGGTGAAGTTGCGACCGCCCTTGCCGCAGATGCGCTGGAGGAGTTTCTTGTCCGAAGGCCCCTTGGCCATGCCTTCGACGCGGATGGTGGTCATCTGTCTGCGTCCGGGCGAGGTCGGCTTGTATTCGATGATCGGCACGACGTGACTCCTGTCAGATGATGTCGATGCGCTCGCCGGGGGCGAGCGTCACGACGGCTTTCTTCCATTCGGACGTCCGGTAGGTGTGGTACCGCATGCGTCGGGCCTTCCCCTTCTGACGCAGGGTCTGCACCTTCCTGACGTGCACCTGGTAAATCTCTTCGACGGCATGACGGATCTGCGTCTTGTTGGCGGAAATATGCACGGCAAACCAATAGGCGCTCTGGTCCTGCTGGGAGACGGCTTTTTCGGTGACGAGGGGCCGGAGGACGACCTGGAACGAGCTGAGCGGTTTCATGAGGTCGCTCCCGCCAGTCGCACGAGGGCCTCTTTCTCGATCACGAGCCACCGGTGCTTCAGGATTTCATAGGCGTTCAGGTCGGCGGCGACGGCCACGCCGGCGCCGGGGATGTTCCGGGTCGAGAGGAGGAGGTTGCGGTTGTAGGCGGCGGTCACCAGGAGACAGGATCCGTCGAGCTTGAGCGTCTTGAGGAGTTCGACCGTGCGCTTGGTCTTGATCTCGTCCGCGGCGAGGGTCTCGACGACCTTGACCTCTCCGTCCTTGAACTTGGCGAGGAGTGCCGAGCGGGTGGCCAGGCGCAGGGCCTTCCTGGGCATCTGCCATCCGAAATCGCGGGGCTTGGGACCGAAGGCCTTTCCCCCGCCTCGACGCGAGGGCGTGCGGTTCATGCCCATGCGGGCGTTCCCGGTGTGCTTCTGGGCGTAGAGCTTGCGGTTGGACCCGGCGACCTCGCTGCGGCTCTTGCTCGACGCGGTCCCCTGCCGGAGGTTCGCCTCGTACATCATGACGCTCTGCTTGAGGAGCTTCATGTGGACCTTGCCGCCGAGCTTCTCTTCGTCCACCTGGATGGAAGAGGTTTCCTCGCCCGTTTTGCCGAACACCGGTATTTCGATCATGGCAGAGCTTCTTACGCCTTGGTTTCGCGTTTCATGGCCCGAACAGAAAGAAACCCGCCCACGGGTCCCGGGATGCCTCCGCCGACGAGGAGCAGGTTTTTTGCCGCGTCCAGTTTCACGACGCTTACGTTTTTGACGGTGCGCCACACTCCGCCCATGCGGCCTTCCATGCGCATCCCCTTCGGGACTTTCGTCAGTCGGGAGTTAGAGCCGATGGAGCCGTGTCGACGGTGCACCTTGGACGTCCCGTGCGAAGCCGGGTGGCCGCTGAACCCGTGACGTTTCACGACGCCCTGGAATCCCCGGCCTTTCGTCGTCCCGCGCACGTTCACCAGACGCACCCCTTCGAACTCGGCCGCCGTCACCACCAGACCCGGCTTGTGCGTCTCCGCGAGTTCGGCCAGGCGGACCTCGCGGATGAAGCGCTTGGGCTCGGTGTTGGCTTTTTCGGCGCGGGCGCGCTCCGGACGCGTGGCGCTCTTGCGACGCTTGTCGGCAAAACCGAGCTGGAGCGCGGTGTAGCCGTCCTTCTCGCGCGTCTTCACCTGCATCACGGTACAGGGACCGAGCTGGATGACGGTGACGGGATGGACGATCCCCGTCTCGTCATAGACCTGCGTCATGCCAATCTTTTTGCCGAGCAACTCGTCCAGCATGGTTGGCTAACCCCTACGCCTTGATCTTGATGAAGACGCCCGCCGGGAGGTTGAGCTTTCCGAGTGCATCCACGGTCTTGGACGTCGGCTCCAGGATGTCGACGAGTCTCTTGTGGGTGCGAATCTCGAACTGCTCCCTGGACTTTTTGTCAATGTGCGGACTGCGCAACACGGTGTACCTCTCGATGCGCGTCGGCAGCGGCACCGGTCCGCAGACCTTGGCACCGGTGCGCTTGGCCGTCTCGACGATCTCGAGCGCCGACTGGTCCAAGGCCTTGTGATCGTAGGCCTCCATCCGGATGCGAATCTTGTCCTGAGCCATAGGCTTACTCATTCCCCTGAGAGGGGTCGCTGCCCCATAATGCAAAGAACCGAAAGTTTGCCACATAGAGGCGGAAAAGTCAACGACTTTCTGCCCCTCTTTACGTCTTTCCCGCGCCCAACCCCCTTCTCCCGCAGCACTTGCGGCAAGAATCTCAAATCAACAAGGTCTCGTAAATGCCCTGGGGAACCTCCACAAAATCATGTGGTTCCATGGTATAGCCCGCACGTCCCTGGGAGAGACTCCGAAGCGTAGTGGAATACCCGAACATCTCGGCCAGGGGGACCAGACAATGAATGACCCGCAGGGGACCGCGAGCGACGACTTCCGTGATGTCCGCCCGACGTGCACTCAGGTCGGCGATCACTTGTCCCATGAAGTCCTCGGGCGTCATGACCTCCACCCTCATCAGGGGCTCGAGAAGCTTGATGCCGGCGTCCTCAACGGCCTTGTGCAGAGCGATGCTGGCGGCCTGGGCAAAGGCGATGTCGGAGCTGTCCACCTCGTGGGCTTTCCCGTCCACGAGCGTGACCTTGACGTTGACGAGGGGGTAGCCGCTGACCACTCCGCCCGCCGCGGTGTTGATAATGCTCTCTTCGATGGCGCGGATGAATTCCCGGGGTACGTGCCCGCCGCGGACCTTGTTCTCGAACACGACGGGCTCCTCGCCCTTAAACGGCTCGATATTGATGAAGACGATGCCGTACTGGCCGTGTCCGCCGGTCTGACGGATGAGACGTCCCTCGACCCCTTCGACGGCGCGGCGGATGGTCTCCCGGTAGGTGACGCGGGGCGGACCGACGTTGGCGGCGACGTTGAAGTCCCGAAGCATTCGGTTCTTGAGGACCTCCAGATGAAGCTCGCCCATCCCGGAGATGATGATCTGTCCCCTCTCCTGGTCCAGGCGCCACTCGAACGTGGGGTCCTCGCGGGAAAGTTTCCGAAGCACCTCGGTGAGCTTGTCCTTGTCGGCGGCGGACTTGGGCTCGATGGCCATGTGGATGACGGTCTGCGGGAATTCCATCTTCTCGAGGACGATCTGCTTGTGGAGCGGGCAGAGGGTGTGTCCGGTGACGGTGGTCTTGGGTCCGACCACGGCGACGATGTCCCCGGCTTCGGCGATGTCCATTTTTTCGCGGTTGTTGGCGTGCATCCGCCAGATGCGGTTGACGACCTCGCGTTCGCCGGAATTCGGGTTGTACACCCGGTCGCCCGTCTTGATGGAGCCGGAATAGATGCGGAGATACGTGAGCTCGCCGTGCGGGTCGGTGGCGGTCTTGAATGCCAGGGCCGCCAGGGGCTCGCGGGCCTCGGGCTTGCGGGTGATTTTCTCGTTGGTCTTCGGGTGGTGGCCGACGACGGGCGGCATGTCCAGGGGACTGGGGAGGTAGTCACAGACGCCGTCGAGCAGTCCCTGAATTCCCTTGTTCCTGAACGCCGCCCCGCAGAACACCGGGACCAGCCGGTTGGTGATGGTTCCCTGGCGAAGTCCCCGTCGGATGTCGTCTTCCGAGAGATGATGGTCGTGGGCGTATCTTTCCATGACGGAATCGACCTTCTCGGCGAGACGCAGGATGAGCTGCTCGCGCCAGTGCTCCGCGTTCTTCATGAGTTCGTCGGGTATGGGGAACTCTTCGAACTTCGTCCCGAGACTTTCCTCGTCGAAGACGCGCACGACCATGCGGATGAGGTCGATGTAGCCCTTGAAATGCTCTTCTTTACCGAAGGGGAACTGGACGGGGACGGGGCAGGCGCCGAGGCGCTCTTCGATCTGCCTGACACAGGCCAGGAAGTCGCTGCCGACGCGGTCGAGCTTGTTGATGAAGCAGATGCGCGGGACGTGGTAGCGGTCGGCCTGGCGCCAGACCGTTTCGGACTGTGCCTGGACCCCGGCCACCCCGCAGAAGACGCCGACGGCCCCGTCCAGGACCCGCAGCGACCGTTCCACCTCGGCCGTGAAGTCTACGTGTCCGGGGGTGTCGATGATGTTGATCTGACAGTCCCGCCAGTAGCAGGTGGTGGCGGCGGCGGTGATGGTGATGCCGCGCTCCTGCTCCTCCACCATCCAGTCCATCGTGGCGGTGCCTTCGTCCACCTCCCCGAGCTTGTAGCCTTTTCCGGTGTAGAAGAGGATGCGCTCGGTGACGGTGGTCTTCCCCGCATCGATGTGGGCCATGATGCCGATGTTGCGTCGGTTCCGGATGTCGTGAACGTTTTCAACCGTCATGTGCGTCGATCCTGCTCCGTTCGATTACCAGGCGAAATGGGCAAAAGCCTTGTTGGCTTCGGCCATCTTGTGAATGTTCTCGCGAGTCGTGTAAGCGGTCCCTTCCTTGGCATAGGCGGCCATGAGCTCGTCGGCGAGTTTTGCGGAAATGGGACGGCCCTTCTTGGCGCGGGCCGCGTCCAGGATCCACCGGATCGCGAGCGACTGCTGACGCTTGCGGTTGACCTCCATGGGAACCTGGTAGGTGGCGCCGCCGACGCGCTTCGACCGCACCTCGATCATGGGCTTGACGTTTTCCACGGCGGTCTTGAAGACCTCCAGCGGGTCTTTGCCCTTGAGCTTCTGCTCGATGATGTCCATCGCGTCGTAGAAGGAGCCCAACGCGGTGCTCTTTTTGCCCCCATGCATGAGACAGTTGACGAACTTGCTGACCAGCTTGTCCTTGAACCTCGAGTCCGGCTTCAGCGTGGATTCGGAAGCAGTAGGCTTCTGCACGTTCTCTCCTTCGCGGGTCTATTTCGGTCTCTTCCATCCGTACTTGCTTCGACTGCGCTCGCGACCCTCGACGCCCAACGTGTCCAGGACGCCTCGGATGATGTGGTATCGCACGCCGGGGAGGTCTCTCACGCGGCCGCCCCGAACCAGCACGATGGAGTGCTCCTGGAGGTTGTGTCCCTCCCCCGGGATATAGGCGGTGATCTCCTTGCCGTTGGAGAGGCGCACGCGGGCGATCTTTCGGAGCGCGGAGTTGGGCTTTTTGGGCGTCATGGTCTTGACCTGCAGACACACCCCGCGCTTCTGGGGACAACCCTCCAACGCCACGGTCTTCTTCTTGCCGAAAACTTTTCGACGACCGTTGCGAACGAGCTGATTTGCCGTGGGCATGTGCGAGAGTCTCCTCTAATCGGGTTCCTTTTCCTTTTCTTTTTCCGAGGTCGCGACGGACTCGGCGTCCTCGGGCACGTCGGCGGCATCCCCGGCCGGCGCGTCGCCGATGTGCGCAAGCTCGGGCGGCGGCAGCTCCACCCCGTGCTTCTTGATCTCGATGTTGTTATAGGCCCGGAAGGCCGTCCCCGCCGGGATGAGATGCCCGAGGATCACGTTCTCCTTGAGACCCAGCAGGTGGTCCACCCGTCCCGAAAGCGCGGCCTCCGTGAGAACCTTGGTCGTTTCCTGGAAGCTCGCCGCCGCAATGAAACTGTCGGACTGCAGAGACGCCTTCGTGAGTCCGAGGAGGAGCGGTTTGGCGGTCGCCGGCTTCTTGCCGTCGGCCTGGGCCTGCTGGTTGATGCGACGGAACTTGAACTTGTCCAAGGTGGCGCCGGGGAGGACGTCCGTCTCGCCCGGGTCCTCGACACGCACCTTCTGGAGCATCCGCGAGATGATGATCTCGATGTGCTTGTCGTTGATGTTGACGTTCTGGGAGCGGTAGACGTTCTGCACCTCGCGCAGGAGGTATTCCTGGAGGTACTCCTCGCCGTTGATGCGCAGGATGTCCTGGAGGATGAGCGGTCCCTCGACGAGCGGATCGCCGGCGCGCACGCGGTCGCCGCGGTGCACCCGCAGGTGTTTCCCGATGGGGACGAGGTGCTCCACCTCCTGGCCGCTCTCGTTCTTGAGGATGATGGTGCGCTTGCCGCGACGCTTCTCGCCCAGCTCGACGCTGCCGTCGATCTCGGAGATGATGGCCGGCTCCTTGGGCTTTCGGGCCTCGAAGAGCTCGGTGACGCGGGGAAGCCCGCCGGTGATGTCCTGGGTCCCGGTGATCTCCCTCGGGGTCTTGGCCAGGAGCGTCCCCGGAACCACGTCCTGTCCCTCGTCCACCTCGATGTGCGCCTTCTCGGGGACGGGGTAAAGACCGAGGATCTTTCCGGTGCGGTCCTCGAGGATGAGCTGCGGGTGCAGGTCGCCCTTGTGCTCGACGACGACCTTGCGCTTGACGCCGGTGTTGGCGTCGATCTCCTCGCGCATCGTCTTGCCTTCGACGATGTCCTCGAAGTGGACGGTGCCGGAGATGTCGGAGAGGATGGGCGTCATGTGCGGGTCCCACTGGCTGATGAGGTCGCCGGACTTCACCTTCTGGCCGTCCTCTACGATGAGGGTGGCGCCGGTGGGGACGGGGTGGCGTTCGAGCTCACGGTCCTTGTCGTCGACGACAAGGATTTCACCGGTGCGGCTGAGGACGACGCGCTCGTTCTGGACGCTCGTCACGACGTTCATCCCCTGGAAGCGGAGGGTCCCGGTCTGACGGGCGCGGACCTCCGGTCGCTCGACGCTCCGGAACGCGGTGCCCCCGATGTGGAACGTGCGCATGGTGAGCTGAGTTCCGGGCTCGCCGATGGACTGTGCGGCGATGATCCCGACGGCGAGACCCTGCTCGACGAGTCGTCCGGTGGAGAGGTCGGTCCCGTAGCAGAGCTGACAGATCCCCATGGGACTTTCGCAGGTCATGGCGGAGCGGACGCGCACCTTGGCGTAGCCCAGCTCCTCGATCTTCCTCGCCTGCTCCTCCGTGATGCTCTCGTTTTCCTTGACGATGACGTCGTCGGTGACGAGGTTGACGATGCTGTCACGGGCGACACGGCCGGCGATCAGCTGCCAGAGCGGGACTTCCACCTTATCGCCGCGATAGACGGCGGACTTGGAGATCCCGTTCAACGTCCCGCAGTTGTGCTCGGCGACGACGACGTTCTGACAGGTGTCGACGAGCTTGCGGGTGAGGTAGCCGGAGTCGGCGGTCTTGAGGGCGGTGTCGGCGAGCCCCTTTCGGGCGCCGTGCGTCGAGCTGAAGTACTCGAGCACCTTCAGTCCCTCGCGGAAGTTGGCCCGGATGGGGGTCTCGATGATCTTGCCGGAAGGCTTGGCCATAAGCCCGCGCATCCCGGCGAGCTGACGGATCTGGTCGATGCTCCCCCGCGCGTTCGAAATCGTCATCAGGTAGATGGGGTTGATGAAACGCTTCCCCCCGCGCGTGTCGTTCTTGAGCCCCTGCATCATCGCCTGTCCGACCTCCTCGCGGGCCTGCGTCCAGGAGTCGATGATCTGGTTATAGCGCTCGCCGTCGGTGATGACGCCCTTGTTGTACTGCTTCTGGATCTGGTCCACCTCCTTCTCGGTCTTGGCGAGGATCTCCTGCTTCTTGGCCGGGATCTTGAGGTCCTCGGTGGCGAAGGAGAGACCGGCCAGGGTCGCTTCCTGGAAGCCGAGCTCCTTCACGTCGTCCAGGAGCTGGATGGTGGGGTCGAGTCCGCAGATGCGGAAACAGTCGGCGATGACCTGGTTGAGTCCCTTCTGGGCCAGGGCGATGTTGTAGAAAGGCATCCGCTCGTCGAGGATGCGGTTGAAGAGGACACGCCCGGTGGTCGTCTCAAAGAGCCGTGCGGAGGCCGGCTTCTGCGGACCGGTCCGACCCATGACGACCTTGTCCCCGGGCATGCGGACCTTGATGACGGCGTGGATGCCGAGGCGGCCGTTCGCGTACGCCGTCAGCACTTCCTCGCGGCTCGAGAAGATCTTCCCCTCGCCCTTCTCCCCCTCGTTCTCGATGGTCAGCCAGAAGCACCCGAGCACGATGTCCTGGTTGGGGCCGATGATGGGCGAGCCGTTCTGCGGCGAAAAGATGTTCCCGGTGGACATCATGAGCATGCGTGCTTCGGCCTGGGCCTCGACGGAGAGCGGGAGGTGCACCGCCATCTGGTCCCCGTCGAAGTCCGCGTTGAACCCCTTGCAGACCAAGGGGTGGATCTTGATGGCGTTGCCCTCGATGAGGATCGGCTCGAAAGCCTGGATCCCCATGCGGTGAAGCGTCGGGGCGCGGTTCAAGAGCACCGGGTGCTTGTGGATCACCTGCTCCAGCACGTCCCACACCTGCTCGTCCTTGCGCTCCAGCATCTTCTTGGCCGACTTGATCGTGTCGGCGTGTCCGGTCTCCTTGAGCTGACGGATGATGAACGGCTGAAAGAGCTCCAGGGCGATCTTCTTGGGGACGCCGCACTGGTAGAGCTTCAGCTCGGGTCCCACGACGATGACCGAACGAGCGGAATAATCCACGCGCTTGCCCAGGAGGTTCTCCCGGAAGCGTCCCTGCTTGCCCTTGATCATGTCGGTGAGACTCTTGAGCGGGCGGTTGGAGCTTCCGAGGACGGGACGCTTGCAGCGCCCGTTGTCGAAGAGGGCGTCCACCGCCTGCTGGAGCATCCGCTTCTCGTTGTGGATGATCACCTCGGGGGCGTTCAGCTCGATGAGCTTCTTGAGACGGTTGTTCCGGTTGATGACGCGCCGGTAGAGGTCGTTGAGGTCGGAGGTGGCGAAGTTCCCGCTCTCCAGGAGCACGAGGGGTCTCAGGTCCGGCGGGATGACCGGGATGACGTCCATCACCATCCACTCGGGCTTGTTGTCGCTGTCGCGGATGGCCTCGACGATGCGCAGTCGCTTGATGAAGTCCTTGGTCTTCTGCTTGGAGCCGGTCTCTTCGAGGTCGCGGCGGAGTTCCCCCGAGAGCTCCTCGAGGTTCAGGTTCTGGACGAGTGCGCGGATGGCTTCGCCGCCCATCCCGGCCTTGAAATCGTCTCCGTACTTCTCATGACACGCGCGGAACTCCTCCTCCGACAGGAGCTGCTTCTCCCTCAGAGGCGTGTCGCCCGCGTCGATTACCACGTAGTCCTGGTAATAGACGATCCGCTCGAGCGTCGTGGTCTTCATCGCCAGCAGGTTCCCCAGTCTCGACGGCATCGCCTTGAAGAACCAGATGTGGACGATGGGGGAAGCGAGAGTGATGTGTCCCATGCGCTTGCGACGGACGCGGGAGTGCGTCACCTTGACCCCGCACCGGTCGCAGATGATCCCCTTGTGCTTCATCCCCTTGTACTTGCCGCAGAAGCACTCCCAGTCCCGCTCGGGTCCGAAAATCCGCTCGCAGAAGAGACCGTCCTTCTCCGCGCGATAGGTGCGGTAGTTGATCGTCTCGGGCTTCTTGACCTCGCCGTACGACCAGCTGCGGATGTCGGCCGGAGACGCTAGGGAGATCTTCACCGCCGTATAGTCGTTGATCTTGTCGTAAACGGTTTCCGCCATGAGTCATGCTCCTTGGACAATGCACGTCCGCGCGCACGTTCCCCCAAGAGGACGATTACAGCACCGACCGTTTCTCGAGCTGGATGTTCAGTCCCAGCCCCTTGATTTCGTTGCACAGCACCTCGAACGAAACGGGGGTCCCGGCTTCGAGCACGTTCTCCCCCTTGACCATCGACTCGTAGATCTTCGTCCGGCCCTCCACGTCGTCGGACTTCACGGTGAGCATCTCCTGGAGGACATAGGCGGCGCCGTAGGCTTCGAGGGCCCAGACTTCCATTTCGCCGAAGCGCTGTCCGCCGAACCGGGCCTTCCCGCCCAGCGGCTGCTGCGTGATGAGCGAATAGGGTCCGGTCGCCCGGGCGTGAACCTTGTCGTCCACCAGGTGCGACAGCTTCACCATGTAGATGTAACCGACGGTGACGGTCT
>Ga0315277_10010481_pt1 | contig 11733 bp, 8 predicted proteins | sample YL17G05_15_MG_FD_203695 | JGI IMG/M metagenome (GOLD analysis project Ga0315277, IMG submission 203695) | Sediment microbial communities from Yellowstone Lake, YNP, Wyoming, USA - YL17G05_15 | ecosystem: Environmental > Aquatic > Freshwater > Lake > Sediment | place: USA: Wyoming | collected...
GCATGAGCCTAGCCCCGTTTCTGTGCCCAAGGTGCGGATATATAGAACTATACAAGAGCACTCGCCGCAGCACCACAACAAAAAAGGAAACACAACATAAAACCACGATCCATAAACAAATAGAGCTGAGCAAAAGCAAAAACCAGCACCCCGAGATAGCCTCGACTATTTCTTATTACGGCGCGAGCGACAAACCACTACAAAACGGGAAAAATGCGCGGCCGCACGCCTCAAACATGCAATATGAATAGTACACGCGACAAGATCTAATAGAAACTGTTTGCCGAAAGCCTCAGACAACTAATAACCAAACAAGTTATTTTCTTATTCGATAATAAACAAAGGCCACGGCATCAATGATTAGTATCACAGCTAGAACAAGAAGGGGACTACCCAGAAAACTATCAGCGAAAGTCTCTTCGGAGGCATTGGCAATTCTGACAAAAGCAGAAAGAATGAGCACCACGTTCAAGGCAAGAAACGCTTGTTTTCTCATCGTCAGCACCTTGAAGTATTATGTTATGCTCACGTTCTGTATCTGGAAATATCTCTTGGACAAAAAGCGCAAACGTTCAGCGTTCCTGCCGTTCTTTCCGATCGCGACACCCTTGTCCTTCGGGTTGACGTTTACGACGGCAATGGATTTTCCGTCAGGTCGCTCAGTTATCCGAACCTCTTTGACGTCAGCGGGTTTCAGGGCATTTCTGATGAACTGTGCAGGGTCTTCAGAATACTCGATGATTTCTTGCTTCTTCCCCGTCATACGTTCCAACGTATGAATATTTCTTCCGCCTTTCCCGATGGCTATGCCCAGCTGTCCTTGGGAGACCACAAAAAGAACACGGCCTTGCTCCTCATCAACTATGCAGTCTTTTGTGCTTGCATTTGTTATGCTTTCAAACAGTGCGATATACCGCATTTCGTTGCTTGTGAATTTTATCCCGCTTGTCATTCGTTCCCCTCGTTGGACTCTTCTGGCTCCGTTTTCTCCGTTAATTTGAGAATTTCAGAGTCACCTGGCTCTCTTATACTTAACGCCGAGATTGTAAACGGCTTTCCACATACGGCAGCCAGATCCAATGACGAACCCCTGTGGGTTATCAATGGAACATCCGAGAGTCTGCAGTCACGCTCAATCTCATCGCGTACGTTTTTCGGGCAGTTGGCGGCCAGTATTATCAACTTGGCTTTTCCAGCCTGTGCATTCTGCAAAGCAGCGTTTGCGCCGAACGAGACTTTCCCTGTTTTCACTGCTGTTGCTATTGCCTTGTCGACGTCGATCACTTCTTTTCACCCTTCTGCTCAAATGTTGACATGTATAGCTCTACTAATCCCGTGCCTATTGGTATGGATTGCCCTACTATTACGTTTTCGGTTACGCCTTCCAACGGGTCACTTTCACCTTTCACGGCGGCCTCAACGATGTTTGGAACGGTGATTTCGAAGGCAGCTCTGGCTAAAACGCTTGACTTTTGACCGCTGATGCCATGCCTGCCTATCTGCTGTACCTCGCCTGTGGACGTCATCATGTCCGCAACGAGCATGACGTGTCGAACATCAACATCCAGCCCTTGTTCTTCCAGAACGTTCTTAGCTTCACGAATCAGCGCATTTCTGGAGGCTTCAATGCCTAAGGTTTTAGCTATCTCATGAACATTGTTCGTCGTGGTCCTCGTTGTATCTACGCCTGGAACGTCTAGGATTTTGGGCAAGTTTGAGCCGTCAGTTCTTATTACCCATTCACCATGTTCTTCGGTGACTAGAACACGCTTTATTCCAGCTACGCCTTTGACGTGGAACGAAGAGGCTTTGCCAAGTAGCTTCTTGAGAGCGTCCACTTTCTTTGGTTTTATGTGCAAATTGCCGCCTTTGCTCTTCACAGTGCAGTTAGGTATCTGCAGCTTGTCTTTCAAGTCTTCCATAGTCACTTCTCTGTCTTCCATCATTGTTTTGCTCAGTTCTACGACTATTTCTTCATGCACTGTGTCTTCGTAAACAGCCTGCGCTAGGTCTTCCAACGTCGTATAGATGATGCTGCGGGCTATTTTCACTGCGGCTTCTCTGCTCTTTCTATGCTCTTCAGTTAAGTAAATTGCCATCACCGGCGTAGACGGAATTCTTCTGGCGTCGACAATTTCGATAAGTCTAGGGAGACCCAAAGTCACGTTCTGTTCTCTAACTCCTGCATAGTGGAACGTTCGAAGTGTCATCTGTGTACCTGGTTCTCCTATCGATTGTGCAGCAACTATGCCGACGGCTTCGCCTGGCTCCATCAAGGCCCTCTTGTAGTGCTCAACGGTCAGTGTTATCGCTTTTTCTACGCTTGAGCTACTGAGTTTGGTTTTGTTCAGGTTTTCCTTGAGCTCATTAACCAAGAAGGGGGTCAACTGGTTCTTAACTTCCTCCAGTTTCTCTTTAATGGTCTCAGTTGATGGAGGCCTACCCTTTTCTCCTCCAACTTTTATCTGATCAACCAGTCGGCTCACGTTAACGGCCTTGCCATGGTCACTTTTGGCAGGGTCTACACCGTCCTCGCCGTATTTGAACTGTATTATGTCTCCGGCGGAGTTTCTGACAGTTTCGTCATATTCTAGGCGCAGATGCTCAAGCGCGTTGATCAATCTTCTTTGCATGTAACCACTTTGCTGGGTGCGCACGGCGGTGTCCACCAATCCTTCGCGGCCACCCATAGAGTGGAAGAAGAATTCGATGACATCAAGTCCCGTTTGGTAGGACGAGTATACGAAGCCTCTAGCTTTCGGACGCTGATCACCAACTTGAAAGTGTGGCAATGCACGGCCTACGTATCCCCGCATTATTCTTTTTCCACGAACTGATTGCTGTCCCACGCAGGCGCTTATCTGGCCGATGTTTAAGCTTGAGCCTCTGGCGCCAGTTCTCGTCATCACGATACCGGAGTTTTCGAGTGTAAAGTCTTGGTCAGCTATTTTTCCAGATTCGTCTCTTGCTTTCGCAAGCTCGTTCATCACGTATATTTCGAATGAGTCTTCGAGGGTTTGACCTGGAAGCCTAGGTAAAGTGCCCCTACGGTAATTCTCTATCAGTTCCTCAATCTTCTTCTCAATTCGTTCCATTGTTTTGTGGATTTTGCCTTCTGCCACTGGCGACAGAACCAGCTCGTCGTAGGAGTATGTGAAACCTCGTATGGATATGTATAGCTTCAATAGACGAGTGATTCTGTTGAGAAATTCGCGTCCTGCCTGCGTTCCATAATCTTTTATTATTCGATGGAGGAGGCTTTCGGATTGTTCTGCGCCTATTGAGCGCCTGTCTATTACTCCAGTTACGAGTTCACCATTCCTGACGACGACGTAAGCATCAAATGGGCAGTCTTCTTCTACGCATTTTGCGCATCCTTGGCAAACACTTGCCTTCAAGACGTAGTTCATGTCTTTTGGCAGGAACAGGCTAAAGATCTGTTTTCCTGTCCACATAGGTTGGGGTTCTTTTATCTTTGGTTCGGGTAATGGTCCGTCATAGTTTGCTCCGAGCAGAAGCCGACTGACTTCGCCTTGTGTTAGGTAGGTCTTCTTTCGTGTGAAGAGGTATGCTGAGGTTATGAAGTCTCGGATAGCGCCAATTATGGGGCCTCCGAATCTTGGTGATAGTATCTGGTCTTGAACCTGCATGAGCAGTAATGCTTCGGTCCGTGCCTCTTCGCTCTGTGGTATGTGTAGATTCATTTCGTCGCCGTCGAAGTCCGCGTTGTACGGAGGGCAAACGCACAAATGCAGACGAAACGTCTTGAATGGCAGGACGCGCACATAGTGCGCCATTATCGACATGCGGTGAAGCGAAGGTTGCCGATTAAAGATGGCTATGTCGCCGTTCTTAAGGTGCCTTTCCACAATGAAGCCCAGTTCTATGGCTTCAGCGATTTTTGCCCTATCAATAACGAACTCGAGTCTAATGCGTTTGCCGTCTGGACGGATGATGTAGAGTGCGCCGGGATATTTTTCAGGTCCGTTTATCACGAGTTTGCGCATTTCTTCTATGTTCCATTCGGTTACTTTTTCTGGAATGGAGAGGCGAATGGCAATCTCCATTGGCACGCCTACTTCATTTATGTCGAGGTTAGGGTCGGGGGACACTACAGTGCGTGCTGAGAAGTCGACTCTTTTTCCTGAAAGGTTACTTCTGAACCTTCCTTCCTTTCCTTTCAATCTTTGCGAGATTGTTTTGAGTGCTCTTCCAGAGCGGTGTCTCGCAGGCGGTATTCCTGAGGCCTCGTTGTTGAAATAGGTTGTAACGTGGTACTGCAGAAGCTCCGACAAGTCTTGAATTATAAGAGTTGGAGCGCCAGCGTCCATGTTTTCCTTCAGTCTTTGGTTAATTCGAATTATGTCCACTAACTTGTGGGTCAAATCGTCTTCTGAACGTATGCCTGATTCAAGCGTGATTGAAGGGCGCACATAGACCGGGGGAACCGGCAAAACCTGTAGAACCATCCATTCTGGACGTGCCGCTCTCGGATTGAAACCTAAAACCTCGAGGTCTTCGTCGGATATGCGCTCCAGCCTTTCTCTAATCATGCTCGGCGTCAATGGCTCTGCGCCGCTTTCCGGGATTTGCTCGCTGAACTTGGTTGGTTTCTCAAAGACTATTTTGTATTGAGGTGCACCACAATGTGGACATTGTTTTGTTTTCGTTTCCTGCACGATGGTTTTGTAAACTTCATCGGGCACAAGGCCTAATAATTGGCGAACCTTGTCGATCCTAGCGCGGTTCCGTTTGATGCTTTCGTCTTCGAGCAAAATGCGCCCGCAGTTTCGACAAGTCGACCTGAGAAGGTCATGAATTATTTTCGTGAATTCTATATGTACTATTGGGACGGCAAGTTCGATGTGGCCGAAATGGCCTGGGCAACGAATTGCTGTGTTACCACATGTTTTGCATCTTTGTCTTGGTTCTAGAGTCCCGAGTCTACCATCCATCAGTCCGGATGTAATTGGGGCTCCATCTTCGTCGTATGTGTCTGGCGTTTGGATCTCTACAACTGAGAGTTTTCGTATGTCTTTTGGCGAGAACAGGCCGAAGTAAACCTCATCAATAACTTTGTGAATTATCTCTTCCGCGGACATGGTTAGGCTTTCTCCTTCAACTTCAGTTTAGGTGCTATACAAAGGCTCATCAGCTCTTGCAAAAGAAGCTTGAAAGCGTAGGACACTATTACAGGTGCAATTTTGGCTTTGTCCTCGCAGATCTTGCAAACGTATTTTCTTTGCTTCATGTCGTAATAGGCAATGTGACCGCAGTTCTCGCAGATGTAAAGCGTGTATTTGTCTGATTCTTCAAGAAGCCTGTCTCTCAACAGCATAGCTGCCCCGTGGCCGATGAGGCAGTCTCTTTCCATTTCGCCGAATCTTAGACCTCCGCCTCTGGCTCTACCTTCCGTTGGCTGTCTAGTGAGCATTTGAACCTGCCCTCTTGCCCTTGCATGTATCTTGTCAGCAACCATGTGGTGCAGTTTCTGGTAGTAGACGACGCCAATGTAAATGTCTGCGACGAATTTTTCACCAGTTACACCGCTATAGAATACTTCGCTACCCGTGTGACTGAAACCCAACGAAACGAGAGCTTTCCTCATTTCCTCTGATTTCTCATTCGAAAATGGAGTTCCATCAACCGGTTTTCCTCTAGAGGCAGCCACTTTGCCAGCCAATGATTCTATGAACTGACCGATGGTCATCCTTGAAGGAATAGCGTGAGGATTAATGATTATGTCTGGCACTATGCCATCCTCTGTGAACGGCAGGTCTTCTGGAGGGACGATTAAGCCTATGACTCCTTTCTGTCCATGCCGTGAAGCAAATTTGTCGCCAAGTTCTGGAATACGCTGGTCGCGCACCCTTACCTTTACAAGTTTGCTGCCTTCGCCAGATCCAGTTATGAAGATAGCGTCAACCATTCCGGTTTCTGATGGACGCATATCTACTGATGTGTCACGCATTGAAGGGCCCTTGACTTCGAATTCTTTGTATTCTTCAAGAAATCTTGGTGGACTGATCCTTCCGATGAGAACGTCACCGCCTGTGACGCCTGATTCCAAGCTTATAATTCCGTCTGGTTCAAGAAGTCGGTAATATTGTTCTCCTCTGAAACCCCGTGTTCCAGGTTCAGGCAATATGAATTTATCTTTCAGTCCGCCGAGGTATTGGCGGCATTCGGCTTCGTATATTCTGAAGAAGGTTGATCGGGCTAAGCCTCTTTCTATTGAGGATTTGTTGAAGACTAGAGCGTCTTCCATATTGTAGCCTTCAAAGGATAGTACGGCTACCAGGCAGTTTTGTCCAGAAGGGCGGAGTTTGTAGCCCATAGTTTCCATTAATGCTGTTTCAACTATGGGCACTTGCGAATAATGCAGTACGTGCGACCTTGAGTCAACACGTTGTTGGAAGTTTGTCGCGTAGATTCCTAATGCCTGTTTGGCCATGGCGGCTTGATAGGAGTTGCGTGGTGACTGGTTATGCTCTGAGTATGGTATTGTTGAAGCGCAAATTCCGAGAATCGTGTAAGTTGCAATCTCCAAGTGGGTGTGTTCGGGTTTCACTTCCTCTGGGTTTAGAGCAATGTATGCGTTTTCTTCTTCTTCAGCATCTAAATATTCGATTGTGCCGGCTTTGACCAGGTCTTCCCACGACCATTCGCCGGAGGCTATTCTTTCGCTGTGTTCTGCTTGAAGTTTCGGCGTTCCGCTTTCAGCTATTATAATTGGACGCCTTACTCTTCCCTCGTCGCAGTTGACATAGATTTCTTCTCTTTCACCGTGCACTTTTGAAAAGTGGGCTATGTTGACTTCGGTCGAGATTTCTCCTCTTCTTCGCTTTTCCCTGAATTCACGTGCCAAATCCGCCGGCGATGTGCAGTACCCCACAATGTTTCCGTCGACAAAGACTTTCGCTCCAGAGAGCTTCAAAGCTTCAGGGACTTCGTATATAGATATCACGCCCATGCCGAAGAGGGCTTGCTTCACTTTCTCAGGGTTTACACCTACTGAAATGCATGCGGATAGAGCTAGGTTTTTGACGAGACCACAGTTTGAGCCTTCTGGAGTTTCGTTTGGACACAAGCGACCCCAATGGGTCGGGTGTAGGTCTCTTGCTTCGAAGTTTGGTTGGCTTCTGCTTAAGGGTGATTGCAATCTGCGCAGGTGACTAAGGGTGGATATATGGTTCGTTCTGTCAAGAAGCTGGGTGACGCCCACTCTTCCTCTGCCCCAGTTTCCAGTTGCGACTGAATGTTGGAACCGTTCGGTTATTATTCCAGGTCGGACGGCGACTGAGACGGTTATGATTGGACCTTTTACTCCGATGCGCTCAAGCTGGTATTTTATGTCTCGAACGAGGTTACGGAAAGCTATACGGAACAGATCTGCCAGCAAGGGTCCTGCAAGTCGTAACCTCTTGTTTTTGAAGTGATCCTTGTCATCTGTTTTTCTTTTTCCGAGTTTTAGCTCGAGTGCCCTGCACGCCATTTCGCCTAGGAAAAGGGCTTTGTCTTTTCTGCTTTGAGCCGTTCTGCCAATGTGAGGCAGGAAGTTCTTGTCAACAGCCGTTTCGGCTTTTTGTACTCTGTATTCTTCAACTTGGCCGTGGGCGACACGGTTTCCTATGAATAAGATTGCATCTTTTGCGTTGTCGACGCCTAGGGCCTTTTCGAACGATGGCTCCAATCCAGTCTGTATTTCCTTTTCGAGGGAGATTGCTTCGGCTATTTCCCTATCGGATTCTAAACCGAGAGCACGCATGATTACAATGAATGGAATTTCTGATGGAACGCCTGGCACTGAGATGTATATGGCTCCGTCTGCTTTTATTTTCAGTTCTATTCTTGCTCGGAAGCCTACAGTTGTAGAGAAGATTTTGGATTGGTATACAGGTGTTGCTCCCTTGTCATCCAGGTCTACTAGTATGCGGTTTGGCGCCAGATCTTCCATGGCGACGATTACACGTTCTGAGCCGTTTACTACGAAGTAGCCGCCTGGATCGTCGGGGTCTTCTCCACAGGCGACTAGTTCTTCGCGTGAAAGCTGTGACAGGAAGCACAGTTTCGATTTAAGCATAACAGGGATGCTACCAACGAAGACAAGCTCAGTGTCTTGTTCGCGGCCGTCTATTACGGGCGTCATTTCGAGTGCAATTGGGGCTGCATAGGTTAGGTTTCTGAGTCTTGCTTCCATTGGGTAGAATTCGTGTTTTGTGCCGTCAACTTCGGTTGCGTACGGACCAGTTATTCTTGTTTGCGGGTCTATTATCCAAATCTGTCCCAGCTTGACCTTGTAAGGGTTTTCCGGGACTTCTATCGGGATTTCACCTACCTCGTCTATCACTTCTTGCAAGCCGTGATCGATGAACTCATTGTAAGAGTCGAGGTGTTGACGAACTAGGCCTTTGTCTTTGAAGAAGGCCTTTAGAATTGTGTGAGTGTCCTCTTTCGAAATTTCAGCCAATTTTAACCATCCCCCGCGATTCCACGTTCAAATACGGTTTTGGTGGACTGTTTGGTGCGGGTTTTTTCAAACTTTCAATTTCCTCCGATGTTGGGTCGTTCCAACTCGAAAAATGATCTCCAATATTTTAAAGAGCTAGAACGTAAACGCCACCACTGCCTAATAAACTTTTTTGTATAAACCTGCCATTTCCCAGTGTGCCATGAACTGCAAAACTGTGCTTTTCGTTTGCCAAAACATAAAGTATTTGTTGATGGCAGCGAATGGCACAGGACGGAAATGAGTCAATGGAAACAAGGTTCAAGGCAGCTGTCGTCTGGCTAATTCTGAACGGCAGAGCGGAACAAGCGCTTAAAATGCTTGCAGAGCACTACTGCGTCAGCGTTCCAAAGATGAAGGTTGGCTTACCGAAGGGAAGAAAAAACAAGACGCTCGGATGCTACAGCACCAAGGGGAAGATCATCTCCGTCTTAAATAGTGACACGCTAAAAGAGCCGTTCGTGATTATACACGAGTTTTATCATCATTTGAGGACGGCAGCAGACTCGAAACACAAAGGCACGGAGCGGTATGCGAACGAGTTTGCCAAGGGTTTTATGGAGGCATACTTAACCGCCGCAAGAGAAACAACGGGAAACAATTAATAAGAAAGGTTCTCGAAGAATGTTGCAGGATGCAGCGGTAACCAAGCCAGGCCAAAGGTGAAGGACTCAAGATCGGTTTGGCCCAAGTTGGCCCCCTATGAGCCATCCTTTCCCGTAGGGGTTCGCCGGTTCAAATCCGGCCCGCTGCACCAAACTGTCTCAGATATATCTTCAATTATGCCTGTTTTGCTGGATAGCACTTCAATACGTTTTGGCTGAAGAATCCACGAATGCGAGTCCTATCCATCCAGGGTTTTCATAACGCATCTCGGACGGGCCAGGCTTCTTTTATGTACAGATGGAACCTGTGTTCCAAAGGGTGTCGGATCTAGATGGTTTAGCTGCTGAATTGAATGTCACCGTAGTTCCCTAGTGCCTTTGTCAATCCAAAACAATATTGCATTATTTCTAACGCATCATATCTCAAGACGGGAGCAAATGTTACAAGACTGCCAAACAATAACTGTGGGTCTACTAGCGCATAGGTGCTTTTTTTGGGCTTATTGTAGATTTTGTCTACAGCTTGTTGTTTGCATGTAGTTTAGTTGTACGATTGTCCAGAAACGTTTATTAAATATTGCGATATCATAAGTGGAAAATGCGGGTGGATGAAAAATGAGAAGAAATTTAGACACAAACCCAACAAGAAATGTGGAAGCACCAAACTTCGAAATTCCATTCGATGACCTATTCATCTTCGAAGCTCTAATTCTGAGGAAACTGCTTTAGACTCCTATTCACTATGTCGTTTTTTAGAACTGCGACTGTGTGAGACGAACAGAGCAGGAGGCGCACTGCAAACCTTAGACGCGTCCTCCACACATACACAGACAGCACTTTATAGGGGAAATTGTCTTGGCTAGCAAAAACCTCGGCGGGCGATGCGGACTCTACTGCGAAGCCTGCTCAATCTATCAAGCCCAAGGACGACCGCGAATACCTCAAAACCCTGTCAAACTACTTCAAATGCCCGTCGGGAAAAATCCAATGCGAAGGCTGCATGGCACTGACGTCCGAATGCTGGGGAAACGAATGCAAAATCGTCCAATGCGCGCGCCACTGCCATAATTGGATTATTCCTGTTGAGACATAGAATACAAGCAGAAAAGTACGTAAAGATTATATCGGGCTGTATACTCTAGAAAAAATCTACAACATGCATCCGGTCGAAAAGGCGAATTTTGTGACCCTCAGAGACGAGATAATTAAGCTTAAGAAAGAAAAGAAAGCCGTGATTCTGGCTCATAATTACCAAAGGCCGGAAATTCAAGACATAGCAGATTACGTTGGCGACAGCATAGAACTAAGCCGAAAAGCCATGAACGAGAAAGAAGCGAGAATCATAGTGTTCGCCGCTGTGGACTTCATGGCTGAATCCGCCGCCATCCTGAACCCAGAAAAAAAGGTGCTCCTGCCGACTCTGGGCGCACGATGCCCAATGGCACAGATGCTGACGGTTGATGAGATCAAGCGGGTCAAGGCACATTATCCGGACGCCCCCCTAGTCTTATACGTGAACACACTCGCGCCAGCCAAAGCCTACTGCGATATCTGCTGCACATCAGCAAACGCAGTAAAAATCATAGAATCCCTAAAAGAAGACACGATACTCTTCGGGCCGGATCGTAACCTAGCAGAGTACGTGGCAAGAAAAACCGGAAAAACAGTAGTTCCAGTTCCAGAATGGGGCTTCTGTCCAACGCATTTGCTTTTTCAGCCTGAAGACGTGAAAATTCTCAAGCTGCAACACCCCGATGCAGTCGTATTAGTCCATCCGGAATGCACTTACGAAATGCAGAGGACAGCCGATTTCGTAGGAAGCACTTCGGCGATGTGCCGTTTTGCAAAAGAGAGCAACGCTGAAAAATTCATCGTAGGCACTGAAGAAGGGCTTCTACACCGATTGAGAAAAGAAAACCCAGATAAAGAATTCGTTTTAGCCTATCCGGAAGCCATATGCCCAAACATGAAACTCAACACCCTTGAAAGACTTTATGCTTCTCTGAAAGAAGAAAAATACGTGGTTACTGTGCCAGAAGCCATTGCAAGACAGGCCAGAAAGGCGCTGAAAAGAATGTTTGAAATAACAGGCTGAACGGAACAGGCAAGAAAGCGCTAACGTTGCAAATTGGCAACTTGGATGAAACAGATGAGCAGAAAATATCAGCGGTTTGTGTCAGCTGAAGACGACGAACTGAAACGTATTAAAGAGAGGAAGCTGAAGGAGCTTACGCAGCAAAGGGAGAACAAGCAGAAGATGATCACGAAACCAGCACATGTGACCGATGCAACCTTCAATAAAGCAGTTCAAGAAAACAAGCTGGCCATAATTGACTGCTGGGCATCATGGTGCGGTCCATGCATGGTCTTGGCCCCCACAATCGACGCCTTAGCCAAAGAATATGCGGGAAAAGTGTTCATCGGCAAACTCGACGTTGACGAAAACCCAAAAACAGCAGAACAGTTTCAAGTTTTCAGCATTCCAACGTTGCTGATAATGAAGGACGGCGCCGAGGTCGACAGAGTTGTAGGCCTTTGCCAAAAGAATTATATTGAAGACAAGCTGAAAAAACACCTCTAGGACAGGAAGCAAATGAACATCCCAGAACGTAGAATGAT
>Ga0315277_10010482_pt1 | contig 11733 bp, 9 predicted proteins | sample YL17G05_15_MG_FD_203695 | JGI IMG/M metagenome (GOLD analysis project Ga0315277, IMG submission 203695) | Sediment microbial communities from Yellowstone Lake, YNP, Wyoming, USA - YL17G05_15 | ecosystem: Environmental > Aquatic > Freshwater > Lake > Sediment | place: USA: Wyoming | collected...
GTTCGGCGTCGGGTTGGGCACAATGGCTATTTTAGGCGTTGGGATAGCGCTTTTCTGGGCTATTTCGTTCACCGTGGTTTCTAGCCAGGGGTTTTCGCCCGCTTTCAAATATTTTAATCGTGTGGTTGCTTTGACTATTGCTGGTCCAATAAGGTACTCGATGAAAATGAAGAGGAGAGCTAAAGGTATAGCCCAAAGAAACGAAAGCTGGAAAATCCACATTATTAAGGCTAAGAAGGCTGCGAAGATTATGCCCACTAGCAATATGGGAATCATCATGGCCATTCTCAGCTGAGCCAAACCAGCCAAACCGTGTCTTCCACCTAATTCTCAGACATTGTGAGAGATTCAACAGAGAGTTAAGCTTTACGAAAAAGGCTCTAATAGATAGGCTGTTTACGTTTTCTGCCTCGCCAGACTAAGCCGAAGAAGATGCCTGCAACGAAGCCACCGATGTGCGCCCAATAGGCTATGCCTGTTGCAGCCTCGGCTCCTAACGCTAACATGCTGTAAATTAGTTGATATATGAACCAGAAACCCAGAAAAAGAATGGCGGGCAAGGGTACAATAAATACCCAGCCAATAAAAATCAACGTCAAAATCCTAGCCCTAGGATACAGGATAAGATAAGCGCCTAACACCCCTGCGATGGCACCTGAAGCCCCAATGGTTGGAACCAGCAACGCCGTGGGGTCACTTGAGAATAGTTGTGTTCCAATAAACGCCAAATCTGCCGCTAACCCTGAAATGAAGTAGAACGCAAGGTAGCGTACATGTCCAAATGCGTCTTCTATATTGTCGCCAAAAACGTAGAGAAACAACATGTTGCCCCCGATATGCCAGATGTCAGCGTGCAAAAACATTGATGTGAAAAGCGTGTACAAGTTCTGCCCCCTCACTATAAAGTATGGAATCATGCCATAATTCAAGACAGCTACATCCAGTGAAGGGGAGTCGGACAAGCCAAGGAGAGCAAAAATCCAGTTTGAGCTAGCGAATTCTGGAAGTAACACCACAATGAAAACTACGATGTTAACGATTAAGAGAATCCTTGTCACATGTGGCTGAGTTTGCGAACGGTTTATGTCTCGCAGGGGAATCACTCAATTGCACCGGGAACTAAGTTTTTCATAATCACCCATGTTTAATTTAGCATTCTCTGCAAACACATTTTAACCTTGCCCACACAAACACTTTAAATAAGCTCAAAAAGCTGAATCTGGTAGCTGAAAAATCATGATGTATCAGGTGCTAGACCATGTCCATAATTGAAGAAATTCGCTGCAAAACGTGCGGTGCGCCTTTGCAGTTCAGTCCAGGCGAAATTGTGGCTACCTGCCGATACTGCGGTTTCACGCAGGTTATTGAGACGGGTGAAGCTTTCGAGTTTGAGCACTCAATGATTCTAAACGAGTATAATGAGATGCAAGCTGAAGATTTAATGCGCAATTGGATGCGAGGCGGCTTCATGAAACCAGGAGATTTGGCAAGGTCATCCAAAATTGCCGAGAAAAACCTGACATACTTGCCTTTCTGGCTCATCTCTGTTGCAGCAAGCAGCTCTTACAAAGGAATTTTTGAACGCATAACACCAGCTGTGACGAAGGAAGGGAAAATCGAGAAGAAATACAATTGGCTGGTTTTGGCTCGTAAAGCCACTGATTTTCCAACACGCGAGTACGAAGTACCCTTGGAGGGCAAAGTGCCCTATGATTTTCGAAAAATCGAAAAAAACGCCAAAGTTTTGAACAGTGAAATTGAGAAAGATGAAGCCATCGACGTGGCTAAACAGCAGATTCAGGCGTTGCATGAATTCTTGGCTAAAGAAGATGTGGATAAGATAATTGAGATTAAGACAGATTTGGAAATCGGCGAAACTGTTTACTTGCATGCGCCAGTTTGGTTTATTGTTTACGAGTATAAGCGTGAAAGATACCATTTGCTTTTGGATGGTGCCACTGGCGCCGCAATCAAGGGCGATATACCTTCAGTTAAGTTTGGGTTGCTTTAATGAAACTCTTAAAAGCATGTGTTAAGGCTTATGATTAATTTGAAAAGGAGCAAAACAGATTGAGTGAAAAAAAGGACATGTACGAGAAAGCCAAGTCAGAAATGCGTTTATCTGAAAGAATTCTCGCTGCTCTTCCAGGGTTCAGAGGTTACAAGGAAAAGGAACTGCGCCGAGAAAGCGACAGGCTTATCAGAAATCATCTTTACCAAAGGCTAAGTGAAGCCAGAAAAGACCTGAAAGAAGTGTTTCAGAAACTATCCGATCATCGACTTCAAGAGGTTTTAACTGATATGGACCGTTTCATCATGCGATTCGACCGAGTGGCAGAGAAAATCAATCATGCCTCATACGGTTATGCTGGGTTCTTCAACGTGGTGAAAATTGATGAGCCTAAACTCGATAAGATGATTGAGTTCGACAATGGCTTAATGGATGAAGTTTCAAAAATCGTTGAGGAAACTTCGACCTTTAAAAAAGAAGTGATGGGTCACGATTTTGATAATGTGGCTAAACACATACAAGCCCTGAATGACATGGTTGAAGAATTGGAAGAATCCTTTGACGGTAGAGAAGGAATCATCATGGGAGTGACATAAAAATGCCACAAGTTATTGAATGGAAAAACCCGGGACCAGAAGACATAGTTTGGAAGTACCCAGACGAAGAAATCGTGTGGGGTGCTCAACTCATCGTTCACGAGTATGAGGCAGCCGTGTTCTTCCGAGACGGTAAAGCATACGATGTGTTCGGACCAGGAAGACACCAGTTAACCACTTTGAATTTGCCTTTGTTGACAAGTCTTCTTTCCAGAATTGCTGGATTCGGTGAAAGACCGTTCAAGGCGATGGTTGTCTTTGTTTCAACCAAAATTGTCAGGGGCATGTACGGGGCAAGAGCGCAGACAACAGAGCTTGCGCCACTGCAGGTTCATGGAACTTTCTGGTTCAAGGTTGAAAATCCACAGTTGTTTGTCATGGAAGTTGTCGGCGGACAAAACGCTTACAGCTCAGCTGATGTGGACAATTACCTGAGAGGCTACATTAACGAGCGCATCATCGATGAGCTTTCACACTACGACCTATTGACCGTGTTCACCAAGCTGGATGAAACGAGTGTCTCAACCAAGAACGCAATATTAGACGCTTTCAAACGAATCGGGCTCGACCTCACTGACCTACGCTTCGAAGGCATTGACACCACGGACGAGTACCGTGAGCGCTTGTTCTGGCTTAAGCAAACAAGAGCGGCTGAAGAAGTGCTGCGAATGGAAACCGTGAAGCAAGCAGCAAAGGAATTGGGCAAGTCATCTGGAGCAGGTTTAGGCACGGGCATGGTTCTTATTCCACAGATAATGACGCCCACTGGACCTGCTGCTGCGCCAGCTGCTGCTCTTGTGATTTGTCCAAAATGCGGCGCAAAAGTACCTGCCACCTCGAAGTTCTGCCCTGAATGTGGAACGACTTTGAGTGCACCACCGACGGGAACGATTAACTGTCCGAAGTGCGGGCATCCTGTTCAGGTAAATGCCAAATTCTGTCCTGAATGCGGCAACAAACTCAAAGACTAGCCTGGGAAAAGAAGAGACAAAGTATGGCAAATCGACAACAGTTAGACCTGTTGACGTTCGGAGTGCTCATAGTCATCGTAGCCATACTGCTGCTCACGTTTGCACCAAGCGGACAATGGGACAGAATGATTTCGTTGACAATCACGCTTCTGGGAGCGTGGATTATGGCTTCAGCGGGCATCAGAGCCAGAAACCCCAGCAAATATGAGCGAGGCGCTTACAGCACATTCGTGATGGGCTTGCTTCTGCTAGCCGTGGGCGGAGCATGGTTCATCAACATTGAAACGGGCAACCTGATATTCTCCATATTCCTTCTGCTAATAGTCATAGGCTTGTTAGCTATTGTGACGGCATTGCCAACAATGCGAAAAAAACAACAATAAAACAACCAAACGTTGAGCCTCGAAAGATTTCCAGTGAGCCTCGAATAAGACAGTCTCTAGACAACATCTTAAGCGATTGTGCCACAAAACTAACTTAGCCCGCCACATGTAAACATTCGTTCGTTCATCACAAGATTTCAAGCGATGAACACATAACAGATAGAGCCTAACATGCCCGACAAATAATTCTCAGTTGTGGACAAAATACAGTCAGTTTCAGCATAGATTTCTCTAGCCAAGAATTGTGGCGCCGCAAACGAATTCTGTTCGCCGCAAATAACAGACTATTTTTTTCTAGCCTCAGAATGTCGCTTATCAAGAATCTGATGGAAGAAGTCTAGGCTTAATCCATATTTCTCGCTGACTTCAACAATGCTGAAGGCATAGAGCTGGAACAATTCTTCAAGCGTTTTCCTTGCCAAATCTGAGGGAATTTCATCTGGGTTCTTTAGGAAGAGTATGAACCATTTGCCAAGTTGCGTAGGCACATACCATTTAACCCAGATTCTTCTCTGCCGAGCCGCAATCTGCTCTAAACCTTCCTCAAGAATGCCTGCCTTAACCATCTTCTTCAAATATTCAATAATTGACTTGTTCGAGTAAGATGTCTGACGGATTAACTCTCTCTGATAAGTTCGCTCATCCAGCTTCAGCTTCATTAACACGCTCATACCGACATGAGACTGCAGAATACTCCAAACCAGCCTACGCTGCTTGACATCAGTTGGAAAAGGCAAAACATAAGGCCACACGTGTTCACGACTCAATCTACTTCGCCTCAACATGGAAAAAACCACTTACTGACTATAAAATAGTAATGCTCGCTAAATCTCTAATGGCAGTCATTTAATCAACATACTTTTTCAAGAGTTCCATAGGCACTGATTGGACATTGCAAAGAAAAATGCAGGAGGGTTTGAAAGTTAGCTGCAGCCCTATCGATTATGGTTAGTACACTACTCTGCCTTTTTCAGCTACGAGCTTTCCATCCTTGAAGACTTTCTCAGCAAGATTCACGCCGTAGTGATAGTGGAAGTACTTGTGGTTAGGAGCATCATAAATAACGATATCCGCTTTCTTTCCAACTTCCAAGCTTCCTATTGAATCGGCTCTTTCAAGCGAGTGGGCAGCATTGATCGTAGAGGCAACTAGCGCTTCTTCTGAAGTCATCTTCATCTGAAGAATAGCAATCGTCATCATCAACTGCATGGATTCGCAGATGTTTGCGGCGCTCACATCAGTAGCCAACGCCACAGGTAAGCCTCTGTCAATAATTGCTCTCGCATTAGCATACCTACCCAAATAGCAGAACGGGGTAGTCGGTAGCAAGACTCCAATTATGCCCTTCTGAATTAGAGGGTCAATTTCTTCAATCGGTGTGAAAACCAAATGGTCCACTGAAACTACCTTTAATTCGGCGCCGAGTGTTGTTCCGCCACTGTGTGCAAGCCAGTCACCGTGAGTTCTCAATTTCATACCATTTCTTCTGCCAGCTTCCAAAATGCGTCTCGATTGCTCAACATTGAAATATCCTTTTTCACAGTAAACATCAGCGTATTCAGCGATTTTTCTTTTACCGATTTCAGGGAGCCATTTTTCCACTATTTGATCGGTCAATTCATCGACTCGCTTCTCATACTCAAACGGTATGCCTTGGGCGCAGAACGTTGAAACCATGTCAATCGGATGAGTCTTATTGAGCCTCTGAATCATTTCCAACTGTCTAATTTCGCCCTGATAAGTCATTTCGTACCCGCTTTTGGCTTCCATCGTCGTTGTGCCGTAAATGAGCATCATATCCAGGATCTTCGCCGTTTTCTTAAGCAGTTCTTCCGTGCTGGTCTCACCGGTCTTCTTGAGCGTTGTTGGCATTCCGCCTCCTCTTGCCTTGATTTCCAAATAGGGCATGCCTTTTGTTGCCATTAGCTCAAGCTCTTCTTCCCTCGATCCAGCGAAAATCAGATGCACATGTGGATCAATCAGTCCAGGTGTGACAAGTTTGCTTTCAGCGTCAACTATTTCAAAGCCTTTCTCGAGCTTACTTAACACTTCTTTGGTGTGTCCAACAGCAACGATTTTTCCATCTTTAACGGCAACAGTTCCATCATGGATGATGCCGAGGTCGCTCATTCCCTCCTTAGTCCTCGGTTTAGCGTTAGCTCCTTTCAACGTTACTAATTCATTTGCGTTAATTATCGCAAAATCAGCTTTAATCGACAAGTTTGATTCGCCTTTTTCTTACACGTCTAAATATCTTTTTCTTTCCCATTCATGCACTGAGGAATTGAATTCGCGCCATTCTTTTGTCTTTAGTTCAACGTATTTGTTGCAGAATGCTTCTCCCAAAGACTCTCTTAACCACTTGTCTCTAGAAAATTCATGCAATGCCTCCCCCAGGTTTCCAGGAAGCACGTCAATCCCTCTTTCCTCTCTTTCCTTCTCGGTCATCTCATAAATGTCTTCCTCAATTGGTTGCGGAGGCTCAATTTTGCTTTTAATGTTATCTAGCCCAGCCAGCAAGATTCCCGCGAAAGCGAGATAGAAATTGCATGAACCGTCGGTTGGTCGGTATTCCAATCGAGTTCTTAACCCCTTTCCAGGAGGCACTCTGACGAGCACTGACCTGTTGTAGCGCGCCCAAGAAATGTAAACTGGAGCTTCCCATCCTGGAACGAGTCTTTTGTAAGAGTTCACTGATGGGCTCGCTAACGCCGATAAGCCCCTAGAGTGCAAAAGAAGACTTGCTATGAAATGCATTGCTATTTTGCTGAGACCGAAGTTGCCCCGTGCATCATAGAACAAGTTCCGTTTCTCATCATCGTCTATTAGGCTAACGTGAGTGTGCAGTCCGCATCCATATTGCCCATGGAAAGGCTTCGGCATGAAAGAGGCGATTAGGCCTCTTTGTGCGGCCATCAGTTTGATGATGAATTTCATTAGGTATATGGTGTCAGCCATCTTCAATGCATTCGCGTAGGCAAGATTGAACTCGTATTTTCCCGGAGGCACTTCATGATGATGTTTCTCAACTAAGATGCCCATGCTCCTCAAGTTCTGTGTTATTTCCAACCGTAAGTCAGCGCCGGCATCCGTTGGAGCACTTGCCAAGTATCCGCCTTGATCTAGAAAATTGATGTCACCGTTTTCGTTTCTCCTGAAAAGAAAATGCTCAATCTCGCTGGAAGTATAATACTGAACATGTTTACCCAACGTTTTTTTGGCGTCTTCAACTGCTTTCTTGAGCACAAATCTTGGGTCGAGCTTGAAAGGTTTGTTCGATTCAGGCTCATAAATGTCGCAGACTACTCTGGCAACCTTCTGGGAAAAAAGATTAGGCAGGACGATGAACGTTTCAAGATCTGGCATCAGTTTCAAGTCACTTTTGCTGATGTCTACCATCGCAACAGATGAACCATCCATGTGTATGCCATCTTCAGCCACTTTTGAAAAAAGCTCGGCTGGTACCCAAAGCGAATGCTGCTGACCTGACAGATCTGTGAAATGCAATACTACCTCTTTCACGTTATTCTTCTGGACTGCTTCTGAAACCTCTGAAATACCCATTTCAGACTCTCCTCAGACCTGAAATCAGCAAGTGGACTGATTAGAAGCATCGGGAATATATATATTAGCAGCGGTAACTAAAAACGCGGATGAAGGTTTTCCCCGTGGCAGACTTCAAAGTAAACGGTGTGCCCGTTGAGGACACTTTTTGTGAAACATTCAATGCGCGAATAGCTAGGCTACTCATAACATCCGTTAACACAAAATGGGCGTATGAATCAGCCTTGGAGGCTAAAGGACTCGGTCGCTCAGCCACTATTCCTCCTTCAGAGGCTACCCTTGAAGGAGCAGTAAATCCAGAGAACTGTCCAGATGGCAGACCAGGCTTCACGATCCAGATTATGGACAGAAACGTCGAACAGCTGAAGGAATGGCTTATAGTCAGAATAAGAAAGGGAGTAGTGCCCTACCCGAAAACCAACGTTTTCGATGCCTTACCTAGAGAGATGGCTGAAGACTTCGTTGAGGTCAGAGGCACGATGGTGCAAACCTTCGGCGATGGCTTCGAAGAGGAAACTACCATGTTCGGAAGGCAAGTTTTCAGGATTCCAAGAATGGATGGCTGGTTTTACGTTGAAACAAAATTCGGACTAACCAAGGGCGTGGCAGGTGGTATGTTTCTGATTTTGGCAAAATCTGAAGAGGCTGCGTTAGAAGCTGCTGAAGTAGCGGTTGACGGCATAAAAACCATTCCATTCGTAGTTGGAAAACTCTCAGCATCAGGCACAAAAATTGGAGGCAGAAAACATAGACAGGCGATAGCAACCACCAACGACGCATATTGCTCAGTTCTCAGAGGAAAGACTGAAAGCCGAATTCCTGCCGATGTGAAATGCGTCTACGAAATCATAGTAAGCGGACTCAGAATGGAAGACGTGGCCAAGGCGATGACAACCGGAATCGAAAAAGCCACGCAGGTATCAGGAGTTTCAAGAATAACAGCATCAAATTACGGCGGAGCTTTAGGCAGAGGAAAAATCCAACTAAAGAGCTTATTCAACCTGTAATCAAGTCAGAATTAGCCTCTTGTAAAGCCATCAAGCGCAGTCCAGAATGTAGCGCCTTCGAACCTACCTTATTTAATGGCTTCAACCCCTCTGGTCTTCAAAGCCCTAAGCTTGGAATACATCAACTCAAGCCCAATTTGCTCCTTCCTAGGCTGAGTTGAAAAGAAAGCTAACTGGAAATCTCAGACTGTTTTTCTGGAGAATTTAAAGAGAAAAAAATGGAAAGAGAATTGTTTTGGTTACTTTGGCGCTTCTGTTGGCGTAGAGGCTGTGGCAGTAGTTGTTGCTGGTCTTCTCTTATACAAGAAGTAATAGACTGTTACAAGCAAGCCGACTATTAGGGCAATTAAGCCAATTGCAATTCCCGTCAATGCGTATGTCCATGAGAAGTCAATGGGTTTCACCGTGACTGTAGCCGATAGGCTCTGGTAGGCTGCATAGGTTGCATCTCCATTCCATTGTGCTGTGACTTGCCATGTTCCTGCGCTGTTAGGTGTGAAAGTATCTGTGAAAGTTCCGCTTGAAGCAGACGTTACGGTTCTAGTAGTGGAGTTGCCGTTGGGTGGAGTTATCTGAATCGTAACGCCAACTGCCATAGCTGGTTGGACGACGCCGTTGATTGCTACACTTTCGCCTTCGGTTACCGTGGTCGGGGTCAAGCTCAAGGTTATTCTAGATGCCACTTTGCCCACACTGAAGAACACAGGCTGAGACAACACCGAGTATCTGTCACCATAATTCGTCAGGTCCACCGCGTAGATTTTGCCATTTTCAGCCGTTGAAGGAACAGTGAACGTGACCTGTGAAGTTGAGTTGCCGTAGGCTGCGCCTGTCACTGGTGCTAGGGGCAATGCTGTTTGCGGAACTTGGACGAGTGAGGTTCCAAAGAGAATGTCTCCAACCTTGGCTTCTTCAGGGTTGTACCACCACAACTGATACTCGTTGCCTGTCGTCAACCCGCCGAAAGAAACTTCCACGCTCATTCCGACTTCTCCAGACATGGCTCCCAAACATAAAACTGGTCGTACACTAATCTGAGTCGCCACAGGCGAGCCAGTTAACGGGTCGTTATTCACTAGGCTGTTTGATGTTGACACCCATACTGCACGCGTGCCTCCGCTGCTTTCTGGAACGGTGAATGTGGCGGTTAAGGTTCCTTCAGCATCGGTTGATAATTCTGCTGGTTCAGTTGACACCAAGATGGCACCTGAAGCCGAAGTGCTTCTTTGGCTAAACCACACGTAATACACCGTGGTTGGCTTCAATCCCTTGCCCGTGACACTCACTAGCCCTCCAACTATAGTCGCTGTAGGTGATGCCTGCAGGCTTGGATTAATTGTCACCGCAGGAAATTCCGAATCCGTCGGATATGGATAGTTTGTTGAAACACCAGTTCTTGTGAAACCGTTGGTTGTGAAGAAGCTTTTGCCAAAGAATGATGGTGCGGTAGAGTTAGTTTTCACAACATCTATCGTGTGTGCTCCCTCAATGCCCGATGGCAGATTGAAAGCCACGTTAACCTGCCCCGCTTCGTCACCAGTGCCTATCACAGTGAACGATGCCACCGATGAGCTGTTTCCGAACCCGTCTAGAACAACCTCGTATGTGCCAGCTTCGAAGCCTTTACCAGTCACTGTAACAGATGTAACAAGGTTCAGATTGTAACCCGATGTAGGCGAAACAGAAAGTGCAGGAGTGACGAACACGCTTGCGCTTGCCGTGTTTTCTTCAGTGAATATTCCTTGAGCCACAATGGACTGTGAGCCGCCTGCAAGCGCAGGTATGGAACTTATGGTAATTAGGCTGAGAACGCCAAAAGCATCCGGTGTTGGAGTGACCGAGGTAGTAACATGCTTTCCTCCAATTGAAATCGTAAGCTGCTCGGCTCCAAAAAAGCCATTGCCTGACAACGTGACTCCCGTGTATCCTTCAGCCACATACTTCAAAGTCTGGTAAGTTGGCGCTGAAACCGTCAAAGAAGCAACAATTTCCAATGTTACGGAGTTGCCTGCTGCCAGTCCGCCGTCTGCCACGAAATTCCATAGGTTAACATTGTACACTTTGCCGCCTCCAGGTATCGTTGGAACCGTGAACCAAGCTGCGAGGAAGCCGTTATTATCCGATGTGAAAGATGCAGCAGAAAGCGATTCTCTGTCGTAAGAGATTCTCGTATCTCCCGCTGAGACTATGCCGTCACGGTTAAGGTCCAAGTAAACAGTGTCATACCAGAAAGTATCCCGAGCGGGACGCTGAATGGCGTCAAAATCCACGAGAGCTCTTCCCACGTCAGCATCTGTGCCTACAACGGTGGACCAAGGCCAATACGTGCTGCCGCCAAAGACAACCGTGTTTATTCTTCTATCGCCAGTTGTCACTGTGGCAGAATTGTCGATGTCTTGGTAAACGTCTTCGCCAACGTTCCAAACAGCATTACTGTTCGCGTCAACATAGCTAAGAGGCTGAGAACCTTGATCAAACAGCGTTAAAACGTCTGCGGCAATAGCATCGACATCAGTCTTCTCAACTGTGGTTCCAGACGAGTGCACCGTGCTTGTCCGATAGCTTGTTGAGGCTTTCAGGTTGGTGGAGATCAACTCGTTGACACCACTGACTTTGTCGCTCAAGTGTAGTCCAGGGCTTGATATTGTTCCTTCAAGCCAAACTGTGTTCCCAGTTGTTTCACTGAGATTGGCTTGAGAAGCTACAAGCTGCTTTTGAAAAGTGAATGTTGCAGCGCCTGTTCCAGAAGTTTTCACAACCACATTCAATATTGTTCCAGTGTTAATGGCACTTGCAATCTGAGCTGTTGGAGAATTAACCGTAAACGGCGTATTTGCAGTGAACGGTGCTGTGCCGCCGCCAACGCCTTGCGTTGACCCTCTACTTGAAACTGTCAGCGTGCCTGAAAGTGTGCATGTGACTGTGGTTCCAGCGTAAGTAACATTGACTGATTGAACAGCTGTCCCAGTCAGCCCAGTTGCCTCAAGCATGAAAGTTGAACTCGCAGCCGAATTCACTGAGCTGTACCATCCTAGTGCGAAGTGTCCTCCTACAGGATAGTCCGAATAAAGCCAAGGATAACCGAGGTTGTACGGTGGAGGAGTTGTTTGCCGAGCTAGGAACAGTTCAGGTTCAACTTTGAAAGTTGCTGTTGCCAATATTCCTGATAGCATACCTGTAGCAGTGACCGTGAATTGTCCC
>Ga0315277_10010483_pt1 | contig 11732 bp, 7 predicted proteins | sample YL17G05_15_MG_FD_203695 | JGI IMG/M metagenome (GOLD analysis project Ga0315277, IMG submission 203695) | Sediment microbial communities from Yellowstone Lake, YNP, Wyoming, USA - YL17G05_15 | ecosystem: Environmental > Aquatic > Freshwater > Lake > Sediment | place: USA: Wyoming | collected...
ACAGGACGAACGAGGCAGCTACTGCTCCTCAGCCTGTAGTCGCTACAGCCACCTCCCACAGCTAAGTTTAACTGAGAGCAGCTAAGAGGTCAATGAAATAACGCTTGACAAACATTAGGATATCTATCCTGTGCATTTTGCCAGTGAGCTGATGATTTGTTGACCGCACTATGTATTTGAATTATCATGGCAGCACTACGATTCCCGATTTCCTCTTTTCATCTATTATAGCGGAGGGTTACTTATGAAAGCTACACATCCTCGCAGCCCTATTGAACGTAATGTAGCCATGGAGCTGGTGCGTGTTACCGAAGCAGCAGCCATGTCAGCAGCCCGTTTTTTCGGTATGGGCGACAAAAACCTGGTGGACGAGGCAGCGGTGGCCGCCATGCGGTACGTCCTGGGCTACATCAGGATGGATGGAATCGTGGTCATTGGAGAGGGAGAGAAAGACGAAGCTCCCATGTTATACATCGGAGAGCGGATTGGTGACGGCTCGGATTTACATGTTGACATTGCTGTCGATCCGATTGATGGCACCACTCTGACTGCGAAGGGTCTTCCCGGAGCCATATCTGCCGTGGCCCTCTCGGCTAGAGGGACGATGAATTGCCCCAGGCAATTGTTTTATATGAATAAGATTGTCACCGACCGTGAGGCAAAGGACGCTATAGATATTGAGGCACCGGTGGCAGAAAACTTGAAGAATATCGCCAAAGCCAAAAAAAGAAAGGTGTCGGAAATTACGGTGGTGGTCCTCGACAGACCGCGCCACGAACAGTTGCTGTCTGAGATCAGGAGTGCAGGAGCCCGGGTCAAACTGATTTCCGACGGTGACATAGCGGCGAGTCTACAGGCCGCCCTGCCCGAAACAGGAGTCGATGTTCTCATGGGCATCGGGGGCACACCTGAGGGAGTCCTCTCCGCTGCGGCCATACATTGTATTGGAGGCGGCATGCAATGTAAAGGCTGGCCTCGAGATGAAAAGGAAAGAGAAGCAGCCATAGCCGCTGGAGTTGATCTTGACAAAGTGTATAAAACGGAGGACTTGATAAACAGTGAGGATGTTTTTTTTGCTGCCACCGGGGTGAGCAGCAGCGAATTACTGAAGGGAGTACGTTATACCAGCGGCGGAGCACAAACGCAGTCTCTAGCTATGCGCTCCAGTTCCGGTACCATCCGCTGGATTGATGCCTGGCATAACTTCGAACGACTGGACAAACTCAGTTTTATTAAACTCCATTGAAAAAGCCTATACCTCATGATGAGTAAAAGCAGGCAGTAAAATCCCTCACAGCTACAATCTCCACGACCCAAAATCCTCTCGCCCCTTGAGGGAGAGATAAGAGTGAGGGGGATAACCTTCATAATTGCAATCAAGAAATTGCCTCCAACATATAGTCGTGGTAGAATAACGCATACTTCTGGTTAATTCCTGAGATTTGGCAGGAGGATCTTGGTTTGTATTGGGTTTTTCGACAATGAATTGCGATATAGGTGACGCATATTCCTCGACATACTACTCAAAAGTAAAGTCTGCCAAGCTGAAATCAGGATTGGCTGCTATGTCAGCAGAGATGAATGCTGAAATCAAATTGAGAATAACTCTTCACTGATAAATCAGAGAAGGGGAAAAGGGGGCTACATGGAAAAGCTTACACAACCAAAGCTTCGAGACATAATTGATGATTTCGCAAAGGAAATATCTGATAAGAAGTCTAATCTGACTCATCCGGCTAAAACTGTGATAAATTTCCGTAGCTGGCTAAAGGATGGATATGAGAAGGAAATCTACTATATTCCAATTGAATTACTCCGTTTCCGAAAGCATAACGGCCGTATTACGTCTGATCTACTAAGCTATGAGAAGAATTATGGTTTGTTAAACGAGACAACAAATGAAACACAGGCGATTTTAAGAGGCTTTCTCGCTAATAAAGATCCGGAGAAAACGGATGAACTCAGACGTAGTATCCTACAGGCTGGCCAGACTCAGCCAGCTATTATTACGTGTGACGGATTTCTAATAAATGGAAATCGTAGAAAAATGGTTTTTGAAAAATTGCTTGAAGAATATCCTGGCAGTGCTGACTTCAAAAGAATGAAGGTTGTGATACTGCCTGGTAAAGATGATAAAAACGAAGGAGGTCCTCCGACACTTATTGAAATTGAAGAGCTGGAAAACAGATATCAACTGCAAAAGGAAGGCAAAGCCGAGTACTATGGATTTGATAGAGCCCTATCAATAAGGCGCAAAGAACAAATGGGAATGACCTTAGAGCAGCAATTAAGAGACGATCCGACCTTCGCGGGCCTTGACAAGAGACGCTTCAAAAAAGAAGTCCAAAAGGTTAGAGATGAACTGTTAAACCCTTTAGAATGTGTCGATAAGTATCTTTGTCACCTCGGCAGGGAGGGGTTATACAATACTGTAGCGACTGGACTAAGTGATCCACAAGGTCGGTGGCAGGCATTTATTGACTACCACAAATCGGTTTACCAAAAGCTTGTTGACCACAAGAAACGCATTAGCTTGGGAGTCGAAGAGGATGAGGTCGGGAACATAGAAGACATTGCTTTTAAGATAATAAGAATGAGGGAGTTTCCGCAGCTCCCTAAAGCCCATCAGATTATGCGAGAGCTACCAAAATGGTTAAAGAATAAAGAATCTAAAGGAGAGTTGTTCAAACTTGTTAACATCAATTTAGGTTTAGCAAAAGAGGAAGCTTTTGACAGTAATGGAAAGGAAAAGGAGCCGCGTGAGCAGGATAAGATATGGCAAGTAAAAAATAAAGAAAAATTCATTACTAGTATTAAGAAGGCTAAGAACTATTACGATTTCAAAGAGGAGAAGGAAACCCCTCTAAAATTGTTGGAAACGGCACTGAAGAAGCTTAATCACGAGAATATGCAACCGACTGGTGTAAGTATCTTTCAATTTAAGAAAGCAATGAAACTCGCCGAAGCGATTGCGCAACGTGCTAACGAGTTAAAAAGCGAGTTCTACAATCTTCATAAGAAATCTGAGAAAACGCTTCAGAAGATTAAATAGGCAATCAGCATGATTTTAATTGACATTATGAATAATACCATTATCATAAACGAATCCTCATCGTGTCTCAAACCTAATCAGATCAGTCAGATGTACTTCTGGGGATTTGTTAAAGAATCTGAACATGGTTTGTATCAACTTTCAAGTCGCAGCATTGAATCCATATTGCCAAAGCTCCTTAACTATTTTGACAAAGAAGAAATATCCTTCTCACTATCTGATTCATGTCAGGAATATCTGACCAAGCTTAATAGAATAAGAGATGCATTAAAGAAAGTAATAGACCTGGGAATGAAATATAAGAATGGTGATTTTAAGAATACTGGGTTTACTGAGTTCTCCTCATTTGTGCGCTCAAACATACCTAGATCGCTGAAAGACCATCAGTTAAAAGCAGCATTTCACTTATACTTAGTACAGAATGGGGCCAATTTCTCGGTTCCGGGTAGTGGCAAGACCGCTGCAGTTCTATCTGTGTATGAAAAACTAAAGAGTGAGGGTAAGGTCAATCTGATATACGTAGTTGGTCCCCCCGCATGCTTTGGACCTTGGCAAGTAGAATTTGAACTGACGCTTGGTCGTACACCGAATGTCAAAATTCTTGCAGGAGGCGACCATATACAAAGGAAATTAGAGTATTACAGGCCAACAACTCAAAAGGCCGAATTATACTTAACTACCTATCAAACGCTCCTGAATGACCAAATAGAAGTAAAGACTTTCCTAACACAGTCTGGCACCAAAGCATTCCTTGTGATAGATGAAGCACACTACATAAAGCAACTTGGAGGTTCTTGGGCAGATGCGGTTCTGCAAATTTCAGAATACGCTCAGTATCGATGCATTCTAACGGGCACACCCATCCCACGAAGTTATACTGACGTATTTAATATGTTTGATGTTCTATGGCCCAATAGTAAGCCTATAGATGAAGTAACAAAGAAAAAAATTGAAATTCATCAAGAAAACAATGACATTGCGTCTGCTAAGAAAATACTAAAGGAGGTTATCGGACCCCTATTTTACCGCGTTAGAAAATCTGACCTTAATCTTATACCTCCGGTATTCCATCCGCCATATATCTTGTCAATGAATAAATATGAAAGGTTATTATACGATGCTGTTGAGAATAAGATACGTGATTATTCAAAACAGGATTACTTAAGAAACATCGATATAGTCAGAAAATTAATACGAGCTAGGATCATCAGATTGAGGCAATGTGTTTCGTACCCAGGATTGCTTGCAACCGCTCTAAAAGAGTATGAAGAAAGCTTACTAGAAGACAAATCGGACATCAGCCAAATTATCAGTGACTATGATTCTTTAGAACAACCTGCAAAGCTACAATTTCTCACTAAGCTAGTTACGAAATTGCAGAAACAAAATCAAAAAGTGGTTATATGGGCTCATTTTATAGGCACTCTTAAGTTGATAACTAAGCACTTAACCCAAAAAGGATATATGTGCAAGTTGATTTATGGAGAAACACCTACAGAGCAGACCTCAATAGATGAAGAAGAGACACGCGAGAAAATTCGCAATGAATTTATGGATTTAGAAAGTGGTCTTAATATATTGGTTGCCAATCCAGCCGCTTGCGGTGAATCAATTTCACTCCACAAGACTTGTTATCACGCTATTTACTATGATCTCTCATATAATTGCGCTCAGTATCTCCAATCATTGGACAGAATACATAGAGTGGGAGGTTCTGAAATCAATCAAGCGAACTATCACTTCCTGCAATATAAGAACACCATTGATCAAGATATATTGTTCAATCTGGATAAGAAGGCTTCAAGGATGTACGAGTTAATAGAAGAGGACTACAACATATATTCGCTGGATATGTTCGAGGAAGATGAAGATATTGAAGCCTACCATAGGCTGTTTGGCGGAGAATAATGCCCAAATTCGAGGAGATTTCAGCAAAGCAGTTAATAATTCTGTCTGAGATCCTGAGTGAGTCATCTCTCCGGCAAATTGAATTTATAAGAACAAAGTATTTAAGACAATCTATTAATTTTAGCGAAACGATCACATTTCTGCAGGAGCTTGGTCTTTTAGAGGTAAGAAGCAATGAGATTGTTCCTAAACCTAAATATGCGGCATTATTGGAGGAAATGAAGAAATCACGAGAGTCAGACGAATTAATAAAGAAATTCATTTTCCATCATCTACTAATCTATAAGTCTCCTCTTACAGATTATTTCGATGCATTCTTATCTGGATTCCATCTAGTTAATGACAGATATGAATTCACCCCGAGCTTTTCTCAGAGACTTGAATATAGTGGAGTGAGAAATTTTCTTATCGGTCTAGGACTCCTACACATAGATTCAAGTGAAACGACTTACAGGATAGATGAGTCCTACCCATTGATTGATGTAGATTTCAAAACTTCCAGCCGAATGTCACCGGACGAATTCCTGATGGTGCAAAGGAGACGAGAGGATATTGGAAGAGCGGCAGAATTTCGAATTCTAGAATACGAAAGGACTCGATTATCAAAACATCCATCTCTGGCTGAAATGGTTGAACACGTAGCTGTCGAAAATGTAACGGCTGGTTATGATATAAGGAGTTATAATGATGTACTTAGCGAGAACGGCTCCCCCATACCAAGACTCATTGAAGTAAAGGCGGTTTCACCTTGGGACTACCGATTCCACTGGACAAGAAACGAGATTGAAACATCTCGGGCTAATCGGCAGAACTACTATTTATACTTACTGCCAGTTGCTGGAAGAAATAATTTTGACATTCAGGGGCTTCGCATAATAGGGGACCCGTATTTGAATGTCTATGAAAACAAGAATGAATGGATTCGCGCAGAAGAACTGATTGCGTTCGCCTTATCTCAATATTGAACAGAAGTTATTCCAGAGCAAAGACGCAAGTCTGGACCCAGGAGCCTAAATTTGTTATACTGCTAATGTCATGAAACCAAGACAAGTTGATATCATATATCAAGGTGAATGTATAGATTACCTGCGCGATAATACTCTACTACCCAATGATAGCATCCACCTGATAATGACCTCTCCTCCTTATTCCGACAGGAGAAAAAGCTCATACGGCGGAATTCATCCGGATAGATACGTTGAATGGTTCTTGCCTATCTCCGAACAACTACTTCGGATCTTAAAGCCAACCGGTTCTTTTGTCCTAAATATAAAGGAGCATGCCCGGAATGGAGAAAGGGAAACATACGTTCTAGAATTAATTTTGGCTCTTAAGAAACAAGGGTGGCTATGGACAGAAGAATACTGTTGGTATAAGAAAAATTCATACCCCGGGAAGTGGCCAAATAGGTTTCGAGATAATTGGGAGAGATGTCTACATTTCACTAAACAAAAGAAATTTAAAATGTACCAAGACGCTGTCAAAGTACCGATTGGAGAGTGGTCAGTGCCCAGATTCAGGTCAATGTCAGAAAGGGATTTCATCAGATATGCTTCGGGAACGAATAGCAAATTTGGTAGGAATGTCTCGAATTGGCTGAATAAGAAAAAGGTCTATCCTCACAATGTTCTTGTTTTCGAAAAAGAGCACTATCTTGAGCCGACCACAGTGGTCAATTCTGCGACAGAATGTTCGAATCGTAATCATAGCGCCGTATTTCCTGTTGAATTACCTGGGTGGTTCATCAGACTCTTTACAAGAAAAGGTGATATTGTTCTGGATCCATTTGTAGGCATAGGTACAACTGCGTTGGCTGCTATATTACAAAGTAGAAAATATATAGGTATTGAAATCTCAGCTGAATACGTTCAAGAAGCGAGGAGTAATATTGAGGAACTCGAACGTATTGTCCCTTCGGTTGGTATTTCTTAAAGGTTGACCATTTAGTAATGTAATAAGAAGGGGCACCTGGATTCCTGCTTGCGCAGGAATGACAAAGGAAAGGGGCGACCTATTGGGTTGCCCCTTCAACGATGGGTTTATGAGTCTCTTATCTGTTGTTGGCGTTGAAGACCAGTCCCTCGGTGCTGAGGTCAACTTTGACTTCGTCGCCTTCTTTGAACTCGCCCTGCAGTATCTTCTTGGACAGCGGGGTCTCCACCTCACGCTGCTAATGGTTCCCCACAGCGGTGTCCCTCTCCGGTCATTCGTTCATTACATAGGTATCCTTTAATGCATGAACGTGGTTGGTCCAGATGTTTTCGTAGCGCCTCTTGTCCGCGGCAGGCTTCTTTATCATTTTTAGAGAGGACTCCATTTGCTTTGGTGTGGAAGATTGCTTGCCATAGAGTTCGACCGCGAATTTTGAGAAGTCCCGAACCATAACGTCGAAAATCTGGTCAATCAGGTCGGCTTCCAGTTTCTGGAGCCTGGCTTCCTCCAACATAAGCTGTCCATACACGACCAGGGTGAAGATTTCCCCCAGGCTCATCAGGAAATCGATGTCCTTTTTCTGCTCGTCATCTGGAGTGGCTGTCGCCAGAAACTGCTTGAAGACCTCAATCTGCTCCTGAAAGACGTTGACGTTGGGGATGTCGAACTGGTCGAAGACATGTCTATAATCGTGAAATTGAATCCTGCCCAGGCCGCGGGCCGGGCCCTGGTTGAACAGGAATTCGTCTGACCTGGTGTGCATGATCTTGCCAATCTCCGGGAACGTGCCCGGGTTGAAGAAGTAGTTTTCCATGAACTTGACGATCAGTGCGATATTGACGTGGACCGTGCCCTCCAGCCGCGGAAGCGCGCGGATGTCGCGGGCTGCCATCTCGAAATATGTGTCCCTTTCAAATCCTTTTGCCGCGATCACGTCCCAAAGCTTGGTGATGACATCCTCACCCTGGCTAGTGACCTTCATCTTCACCACCGGGTTGTAAAGCAGGTAGCGCCTGTCATCGATTGAGGCAGTGCGCTGGTAGTCCGAGGTCCGGAGCGCCACCAGCTTCATGGCTACCAGCCGGCAATAGGCGTCGGTGAACATCTGTTTGACGTGGGGGAAATCGGTCACGTGCATCCCGTAGAGCACGCGGTTGGCGGCGTGGTTGATGGCCTCGTAAAATGCATGGGTGCAGATACCGATAGAGGCCCAGCCCAGGTTATACTTGCCTACGTTGACTGTGTTGAGGGCGGTATGCAAGGCCTCATCGCCCCGGACTAATATCTCTGCGTCTGTGATAGGGTAGTCATGAAGGGCATAATTGGCAACATAGTTCTGCGAGTCGCAAACGTTCTTTTTTAGCTGGTATTCTGGCCTTTTAAAGTTGGCAATGAAGAAGGCGTAATCGCCTGTACCTGCTATCTTGGCGAAGGTGCTGACCATGGCAGCCTCGTTGCCGTTGCCTATGTAATACTTCTCGCCATTGGCTACATATTTTCCCTCGCCCTTGGGCGTGAGGGTCATATCGGTGGAATATACATCAGCGCCGTGGTCGCGCTCCGACAGACCAAACGCGAATATCCCCCCTTCCTCGAGCGCCTTTGCCGCCTTCTTCTTGATCCCTTCGTTCTTGCTCATCCAGATCGGGCCCAGGCCCAAAATCGTGACCTGCCAGGTATACCAGTAGGCAAGCCCGTAAAAGGAAATGATCTCGTTGAACTCGCAGTTGCGGTAAGTGTCCCAGCGCGCATCCGGATCGCCGCTGTACTTTGAGGGGGTCAAGAGAGTGGCAAAGATCTTGTTCTCTTTGATAAAGTCAAGATACTCCCGGTACCAGATCCTTTTATGATCGTCATCCTTGATGCTCTTGAGCCCCTTGTTTTCAAAAAACTCTATGGTTTTCAGCATTATCTCCCGTGACTTGTTATCTGAATATTTGCGCATGTGTTTCTTCGGATTCAAGAGAATCATGATAACACCTCCTTGTTTGGGGGAAGCTAGTTGACCACCCCCTGATTATTGTAGCACTTCTAGAGTTTGAGTTATCGTCATAGAAGCAAGATCCTAGCTATTGTTCCACAGTCAAGTGATTTTAGAGTACATTTAATACCTAAGAATACGCGATGAGTTTTGTGGGAGATTGCTTCGTCCGCCTCTGGCGGACTCGCAATGACATAGGGGGCGGTTAGTGAACTGACCCTACGTTTTTGGGCACAAAATTTTGTGCCCCTACCCATAAAGCAAGGGCAAACTAAGGCGTGAGTCTCCCCCTCATCCTTCGACAATCCTTCGCCAAGCTCAGGACAGGCTCTTATCTCTCCCTCCAGGGGAGAGAGGATTTGGGGCAGTAAATCCCCCTGTATCCCCCTTTACAAAAGGGGGAGTTTGGACGAGGGCACAGCGTCCTGTGCCCCTACTATTGTGCATGACGCGGAGATTGCTTCGTCGTCCGCCATAAGCGGACTTCTCGTAATGACATGAGGGGCGGTTCACGAACCGCCCCTACAACGATGGGTTTATGACTAGCTTTTATTTGCCGTTGGCGCTGAAGACGAGTCCCTCGGGGCTGAGGTCAACTTTGACTTCGTCGCCTTCTTTGAACTCGCCCTGCAGTATCTTCTTGGACAGCGGGGTCTCCACTTCGCGCTGAATGGTCCGCTTCAGGGGACGTGCGCCGAACGTGGGATCGAAGCCGGTCTTGGCCAGCCAGTCCTTGGCCTCATCAGTGAGTGTAATGGTTATCTTGCGGTCGGCAAGCCGTTTCTGCACCTCTTTTATCTGGAGGTCAACAATCTGCCTGATCTGCTCCTCGGTGAGCGGCTTGAATATGATGATCTCATCGATGCGGTTGAGGAACTCGGGACGGAATTTCTTCTTCAGAGCGGTTTCGATGGTACCCCTGAGCCTCTTCTGCTCGCTCTCCGTCTGCACCTCGTGGAGGAAGCCGAGAGAGCCGCGCTGAAATTCCTCGCCTCCCAGGTTCGAGGTCATGATGAGCACGGTGTTTTTGAAGTCGACAGTCCTGCCATGTCCGTCGGTAAGACGTCCGTCCTCCAGTATCTGGAGCAGGATGTTGAACACGTCTTCATGCGCTTTCTCTATCTCGTCGAACAGGATCACCTTGTAGGGGCGGCGACGCACAGCTTCGGTGAGCTGGCCGCCCTCTTCATACCCGATGTATCCTGGAGGAGCGCCGATGAGGCGGGACACGGTGTGCTTTTCCATGTACTCGGACATGTCGAGCCTCACCATGGCATCCTCGTCGTCGAAAAGGAACTCCGCCAGGGCCCGGGCGAGCTCGGTCTTGCCCACGCCGGTGGGGCCCAGGAAGATGAAGCTGCCGATGGGCCTCTTGGGGTCTTTCAACCCGGCACGCGCCCTCCTGATGGCATCGGAGACGGCGTTGATGGCCTCATCCTGCCCCACGATCCTGAGGTGCAGGCTTTCCTCCATGTGGACGAGCTTTCCGGTCTCCCCTTCGAGCATGCGGCTCACGGGGATGCCGGTCCACTTGGAAATGAGCTCGGCGATGTCCTCTTCGGTAACTACGACTCTGATTTTCTTGTCCTTAAGCCATTTGTTCCGGGCCTTTTCCAACTCTTTCTCCAGGCTCAGCCGCTGCGCCTTGAGCGTGGCCGATTGCTTGTAGTCGCCGCGCTGCGATGCCGCTTCCTCCTCGTCAGAGAGCTGCTTTATTCTCTGCTCCAGGCTCTTGATTTCCTGCGGAGGGCTCTCGGCGTCAATTCTCAGTTTGGATGCGGCCTCGTCGATAAGGTCTATGGCCTTGTCGGGAAGATGCCGGTCCGAGATGTAACGCTGGCTGAGCTTGGCGGCGGCTTCCAGTGCCGAATCGTCAATCTTGATCTTGTGATGGGCTTCATAGCGGGGCCTCAGCCCTTTCAGCATCTCGATGGTATCCTCTGCGCTGGGCTCGTCTATGTACACCTGCTGGAATCTTCTCTCCAGGGCACGGTCTTTTTCGACATACTTTTTATAGTCATCGAGCGTGGTAGCGCCCAGTGCCTGGAGCTCACCTCGAGACAGCGCCGGCTTCAGCATGTTGGAGGCATCTATAGCCCCTTCGGCGGCCCCGGCCCCGACTACGGTGTGCAGCTCGTCGATGAAGAGCACTATCTCTCCCTGAGCGCGCCTGATTTCGTCCATAACGGCCTTGAGCCGCTCCTCGAACTCGCCGCGGAATTTACTGCCTGCGACCAGAGCTCCCATATCCAGGGCCAGGACCCGGCGACCTTTCAGAGAATCGGGGACGTCGCCGGCTACGATTTTCTGGGCCAGCCCTTCGGCGATGGCGGTCTTGCCCACGCCGACCTCGCCGATGATGACGGGGTTATTCTTGGTGCGGCGCGTGAGTATCTGCATCACCCGCCTGATCTCTTCATCCCGCCCGATGACGGGGTCCAGCTTGCCCGCTCTGGCAAGCTCGGTTAAGTCGCGGCTGTATTTCTCCAGGGCGCGATATTTGCTCTCGGCCCTGGGGTCGGTGACGCGCTGCCCGCCGCGGATGTCCTGAAGGGCGCGGTATATCTTTTCCTGGTCGATGCCGAATTCCTTAAAAATCCGGGCTGATTCTCCCTGTTGCTCTCCGGCGATGGCGATGAGCAGGTGCTCCGAGCCCACAAACTCGTCCTTGAGCCTGGCGGCCTCATTGGAGGCTCTCTGGAGCATGCTGGCGACGCGGGGGGTAGGGTATACCTGTTTGATCTCACCAGCCACCTTGGGGCTGCGTTGAAGTACCTGCTCCACCCTTTCCCTCATGCGCTCGATATCGACGTTGAGCTCCTTGAGTATGTCAACGGGGACGCTGTTCTCCTGCTGGAG
>Ga0315277_10010484_pt1 | contig 11732 bp, 7 predicted proteins | sample YL17G05_15_MG_FD_203695 | JGI IMG/M metagenome (GOLD analysis project Ga0315277, IMG submission 203695) | Sediment microbial communities from Yellowstone Lake, YNP, Wyoming, USA - YL17G05_15 | ecosystem: Environmental > Aquatic > Freshwater > Lake > Sediment | place: USA: Wyoming | collected...
GTTTTGTTCCGCCGCTGATGCAACGATCATCGACGCAAATTGCATGGTAAGGGCGTAGCGTACGGAACAAAAGCCGGTTCAAAATGGACGGGAATTTTGCGCAGCCCAGCCGCCGGCTATTGCGATACGATATTGCCTCTCTGAAAGTCAATGGTCCCGGTAAAACGCCACGCTGGCAAAGCTGACGCACGCGGTGCCGTCGGGTTCGACGGCCTGGTCGTAGCTTAACAGCTCGCCGCGCGTAGGGCCCAGGGCCTTGAGCATGACGTAGGTGGGCGACAGGCCACAGATCCGGGCGCGGTCTTCCTGCTGGGCCACCTGAGAAAAGAAACCGGCCGCATCGCCATGGCAGACGGCCTCGAGCAGTCTGTGGTCGTCTGCCGATTGTTGGGCCAACCGCTGTTCATCCAGCAGCCACTCGTCGCCGAACCGCTGCCCGATGTGGGCGAAATCCGCCCCGGCGATATAGCAGACGCTCCCCGGGTGCTCGTCGACCGTGGCCCGCAGCGCGGCCAGGAAGGCCTGCACCTCAGGCGAATCGTCCGGCTGCGTGCCGTCGGCAAGGAATTCCTGGAAGGAGCCGGTCAAGACGGGCACGATGCGGAACTCGCGCTTCCCGCCGAGCACATATTGCAGGAACGTCGCCTGAAACTCGATCGAATGCTCGAAGCGGTGCACCAGCTCGTCCTCAAACAGGTCTACCTGCTGCCCGGCCACGCTGGAGGCCAGGTGCCCCGCGAGCCGGTCGATGAACCGCTGGTCGGTCCGCACCACGCCCAGGGGAGTGTCGAAGTCTTTGCGGGAGACGCAGAACAGTTGCTGCATGGGATTGTGCGCGGTACCGAAGATCACCAGCAGATCGGCGTCGCCCCGCTCGGCCACCTGCTTATAGGCCCAGGCGAAGGCCGGCCCGCCACGACGCAGATCGATGTGCGGACTCAGCAGCCCGCAGAGTCGAGGACCGCCGGGAACCGGGTCGCAATCCGGCGCGCCTGGCCCGCCGTCACAAGTAAACAGCCCGGCCAGTTGCTCCCGCAGCGCCTGCGGATCGTCGGCGTATGCCCCGCCGGCGTGCGCGGCCCGACGGACCGGGTTGTTCCGATACGCCTCGATCTGCTCGCGGCGGTAACCGTCGAACCGCTCTCCGGCCAGCAGATAGGCCTCGTCCAACCGCCGGATGATGCGTTCCAGGTCGGCCAGTGGTGCGGGCACGCCGGTCTGCTTCTGAAATGCCGCCTGGATTTCGGAGAGCGTGTGCTGCCCGTCCATCAACGCGGCCAGCAGCACCGCCCCGTAAGGCATCACCAACATCCGCCCAAAACCCTCCGGATCCCGCAGGGTCAACAAAAGCCCTTCCTTGGGGCCGACCGGCACGATTTCCAGCGGGCGCAATTGGGGGCGCAGCGGGATGGTCATCTTCGCGGGTCTCCTGGCAGCTCCTGAGTCTAGCACTGCCGCCGAACAGCGGCCAGCAGCGGCCGGACTACCGCTTCTCCTGGAGCCGGAGGAGCCCGCGAATCTGCTCGGCCTCCTTGGAGTCGGGCGGCACGAGTTCCAGCGCGGCGCGGTACTCGGCCGCTGCTTCCTGGTGGCGGTTCTGCGCGGCCAGGGCGTGCCCCAGGTGCAAATGCGCCTCGGCCAAGTTCGGATCAATCCGTAACGCCGCCTGATAGTGCCGGATTGCCTCGGGGATCTTCAACTGCTGGAACAGGGCGATGCCCAGGTTGACGTGGGCCGGGGCATACTTCGGGTAGGACTCCAACTCCGCCTGATAGTGCCAGATCGCCGCCTCCACCTGACCTTGTGCCATCAGCAGGTTGCCCAGGTTGAAGTTCGCCCGCGGACAGTCGGGACGAATCTGCAAGGCCGCGCGGTAGTCGCTCAGTGCCTCGGCGATCTTTCCGAGCTTTTCGAGGGCCACGGCCAGCTCGACCCGCGCCTCGGCGTCGGTGGGGTCCACGTCGAGTGCCTTGCGACAGAGCCCGATCGCCTCCTCCGTCGCCCCGCGATCGAAACGGAGCTTGCCGAGGGCCCGGTACGGCAAGGCCCAATCCGGATCGAGCCGGTACGCCTCACGGTATTGCCGCTCCGCCTCGTCGAATCGCTGTTGGGCCTCGTTGGTCTTCCGCTGCTTCAGGAGAGTCTTTCCGCGCTGCACCAGGACGTCGGCCAGTTTACAGTACGCAGGCGGCCACATGGGGACCTGGCGCAATGCCTCCCGCAGGGTCTCCTCTGCCTCCTCGACTCGGCCCAGGATGAGCAGCGTGCTGGCCAGGTTGAGGTAGGCCTCCTCCTGCTGGGGATGTTCCTTCAGGGTCTGGCGATACCACGTGATTGCCTGCTCGTGCTTCTTCATTGCCTCCTTGGGTTTGCCCTCTCCACTGAGAAGGTCTCCCTCCCGGTTCAAGAGGGCCCCGCGATGCTGCATGGCCAACGCGCTGCGGGGATTCACCCGCAGACCGTGCTCGATCAGCCGGTCGTTGTCGTGCCAGTAGGAAGCCTGGAGAAAGCTGAGAACGCCCAAGAGCGTTAGGCTGGCGACGGTTAGTGCAATCGTCAGCCGGTTCCAATGCCGTGCCAAGAACCAGCCCAGCACCAACGCCGGGCCGAGCAACGCGAGATAGAGGTAGCGGTCGGCGACGGTCGAGATCCGCTGGAAGTCGAACGGCAGCAGCCCGAGCACGGGCAGCAGCCAGGCGACGAAAACGCCCGCCGCGGTCAACGAAATGCAGAAGGCAGAAGGCAGAAGGCAGAAGGCTGCGTGTTGATTGGTGATCGGGGATCTTGGGATTTCGGGATTTGGGGATTTGGGGATTTGGGAATTGGGGCATTCTGCCTTCTGCCTTCTGTCTTCTGCATTCTGCATTCTGCATTCTGACTTCGCGTGCCACCATGCCAAGGTGGCCAGCAGGCACGCCGGCACGAGCCAGGTGAGGTAAAACCACCACTGCCCGATGACCCACGCCGGGGCGCGGCCGTAGTCCGGCCCGTACAAGTGCGGTCTGGCCCAAGACGCGAGTGGTTCCAGCCCGTGCCAAGGCGCCAGCAGCGCGTGCCAGATCAGCCCCAGCAAGTAGCAGAACGGCCCGACCAACTCGTACAGGTAGAAGGCCAGCGCGTCGCCCGCGATCAACGGCCGCGCCCAAACCGGCGGGACGAAGGCCATCCGCCCACTGGGCTGCTGGAGCTTCGTCAGCACCGTCCAGCCGGCCGCCAGCAGGAGCCACGGGCCAAGGCCCCGCAGAATCCGGCGGGTGGCTGCCGGATTTCGGATTTCGGATTTAGGATTTGGGATTTGGGATTTGGGGATTCCGGGACCCTCAAGGCTCAACTTCAAATGCCAAATCCGAAATCCGAAATCCGAAATCCGAAATCCGACGGCCAACACTGCCGCCACCAGCGGCACGGCCACGGCCGCCGGCTTCGACAACAGCGCCAAGACAAGAGCTAGAGTGGCCAGGACATAATGCGGGGTACGGGATTTCGGATTTCGGATTTCAGATTTAGGATTTGGGATTTGGGATTTCAGATTGAGGGTCCCGCAGTCCGCAAATCTGAAATCCCAAATCCCAAATCCGAAATCCCAAATCCCGAATTGCCAGACGGCCAGCAGCGAGAACACGGCGCAGAGCAGGCCCCGGGTTTCGGAGATCCAGGCCACCGATTCGACCTGCACCGGGTGCAGGCCGAACAGCAGCGCCGCGGCACAGGCGGCCCCGTCGTGGTGGAACAGCCGCCGCAGGATCGCGAAGACCAGCAGCACGCAAGCGACGTGCAGCACCAGGCTGCCCAGGTGAAACACCATCGGATCGAGCGGCTGCCCGGCCAGCGAGGCCTCGGCCGCGAAGAAGGTGTAGCTCAGCGGAATGTACAGCCCCCAGTACGACGGCTCGACCCAGAACCGTCCCACGCTGCGCCAGGTGACGGGGTTGAGCCGCGGGTTGTCGACCAGGTGCGGCTCGTCGTCGTACATCAGGAACTCGTGCCCGCCAACCCGGCCGAACACCGCCAGCACGGCCGCGATTAGCAGGAAGACCGACAACGGCAGCCTGTGGCTTGGGATTTCGGATTTCAGATTTCGGATTTCAGATTTGGACCTTGGCATTTGGCATTGACGCTCCGGCCGTCCCCAAATCTGAAATCTGAAATCTGAAATCCGCCATATTCTATGTTACTCCTGCCGCCGGGCGTTGACAATCAGCCCGCTGCCATGTAGGCTCGAGCATGATGGCTCTTTAATCCCCAATCCCAAATGCCAAATCCCCAATCCCCAATCCCAAATCTCAAATCCCAAATCTCCCGGCGCGGTTTCGGTGTGGGTCTGGTTGCCGTCGCCATGCTGCTGGCGGCGGTGCTCGCCTCGGCGGGCCTGGGCAACCACCTCTTCTGGGACGACGAGGCCAACACGGCCATCTACGCCCAAAACCTACTTGCCTTCGGCCGCCTGACTGCCTGGGACGGAACGAACCTGGTGGGCTATGCGTACGGTGGGGCCTTGGGCGAAAATCTAGGCCAGGAACTGCGCGTGCCCGCCCTGCCTGCCTACGTGGCCGCCGCGGGATTCTACCTTTTCAACGGCACCACCTTTCGGGAACTCACGCTCAGCGGCCGGATCCCCTTCGTCGTCACCGGCGTGCTCTCGATCGGGTTGCTGGCGATCTGGCTGCGGCGTCACTTCGGCCGGCGGTTTCCCTGGTACCTGCCGCCGCTGCTCTTGACACTCAGCCCGGCCTACCTGCTGTACATCCGCAACTGCCGCTACTACGCGCTGGGAGTGATGTTTACGCTCCTGGTCTGGGTATTCTGGGCCCCCGGTTTGTCGCGCGGCCGCTTGCCGTATGGCTCTCCGCGCAAGTTGGCCGTGTGGCTTTTTCGTTGCCTTGGCGCCGTGCTGGCCGTGGTGCTGCTGATCTTCACGCACTATCTCAATGCGGCGTCGGTGTTGGTCACCCTGCCGCTGTTCTTCCTCGATCGCCGCTACCGGCAGCCGAGACAGTACGTGCTGCTGGGCGTCGTCTACGCGGCGGCGATGGTCTGCGGCGTTTGGATCGGCGCGACTGCCAATCCGTTCACGGCGGACTACCAGCCGGGCGGCGACGCGCTGGACCGCTGGGAACGCTTCTCCACCAACGCCTGGTGGTTCGTCCGCGACTTGGGCACCCACGAATTCATCCCCTGGGTCCTGGTGGCCGTGTTCCTGTTGCCCTGGCTGCCGGGGCACCCACACTGCGGTGGGGGGTATGCGCGAATGCCATACCGCCCCACCGCGATGGGTCCCAACCGAAGGTTGGTCGGGCTGCGCCGCATGCGGCCGCTGGCCGCCCGTGCGTGGATCCTGGTGGCCATCGTGTTAGTTTACGCCGTGCTGGCGGCGTTTTTCACGCCGCCCGACATGGGCAAAGGCCCGACCGCTGAGATGCGCTACGTCGTGCCGCTGCTGGCCGTGGGGAGCGTGTTGGGCGGCCTGGCACTGCTGATCCTCTGGCGGCTGTACCGCCCGCTGGCCGTGGCGGCGTGCTTGCTGCTGGTGACCACGAACGCTCTGCACCTGGGCTTTCTGGCCAATCGTTCCGACGGGACCAGTGCCTGGTGGCCGCCTACGCTCTACCGCTACGTACACGAGGCCTTCCACGGCTACGAGACGGGCAATGAAGAGCTGATCGGCCTGTTGGCGGAACTGCCGGCCGGCACGACGGTCCGCGTCTGGCCCACCGTAATGATCTACCCGGCCATGTTCTACGTTCCGCAGTTGCATTACTGCGACCAGTTGAGCAGCGGCAAGAAGATTGACCCCAGGCTGGAGCCGCTGCCCGATTACCTGTACCGCGAGCGGGCCCGCCCCGACGTGATCTTCGTCGCGCCGCATTTGCTGCTGCCGGCCATCGACGAGCTGCGTTTGCAGCCGGGCGCGGAGGCGTACATAGTGACCAAGGTGCTCGCCCACCATTTGGCCTTCATGTCGAAACCCGAGATCCCGAACCACTTTTTTTCGCACCCGGCGGGCCTCTGGCAGCACTACCCGGGCATGATCGTGCTGCTGAACTCCAAGTCGCCGGTGGCAAACCACCCGGCCTTGAACACCGACATGAGCGATGCCGAGGCGATCTGCCGCCTGGGTCTGGCAGAGGTGGAGCTGAAGAACTTCCGAGCGGCCATCGGACGGATGCGCCAGGCCGTGCGGGTCGATCCCGACTGCCGGGACGCTCACTTCCACCTGGGCGCATTGCTGACCGGCGAAGGGAAGACCGAGGAGGAGGCCGCTCGCTTCACCAGGGAGGCCGTCCAACACTTCGAGGCGGCGGTCAGGCTGGACCCGAGCTTCGCCGAGGCACACCTGCGTCTGGGCATGGCGCAGCAGGTTTTGGGGGACCTGGACAGGGCCCACTTCCACTTCCAGAAGGCGCTGGAGCTTCGTCCCGATTGGCCGGCCGTGCACTTCAACCTGGGCAAGGTCCTCCTGGATGAACGCGCACGCGAGGAGGCCGTCGCGGAATTCCGCCAGGCCCTGAAACTCTCGCCGCACTACGCCAGCGCGCACGTCGAACTCGGGATCGTCCTGTTCCTCCAGGGCGACGTCGAAAAAGCGATCTCCCATTACCGCCAGGCCCTGGAGTCCGAGCCCAACCACGTCGAGGCCCACGCCAACCTGGGTATTGCCCTGAGGGCCCGGGCCCGGACACTCCAAGCCGAGGGAGAAGCCCTCGAAGCCAGGCACCTCACGGCAGAGGCCGTAGCCGAATTGGGCGAGGCCCTGAAACGGGTGCCGCCCAAGCACGCACTGGCTGCGGAGATCCGCCAGATGCTCTACGAAGAATCGCAGGCCGCCCTCGAAGAGACTCCGCCCGACCGTTCCCGGGCCGCGCGAATCCGCGAGATGCTGGAGAAGTCGGCAAAGCCCTGATGCGCCGCAGGCGCCAGTCCGCTTCTTCAGGATTCTTCAGAGAGAAGGAGGGCAAGCCCTTCCGCACCCGCAGGCCGTTGGCCTGCGGCTATGACACGGGACTTCCGCGGCGGAACGTCGGCCCGCCTACCTCTGCTCCGGCGGTTGTTCCGCGCCGGCAGACGGCGGCAGCTTACGCAGGCGGATATTTCGCACGGCGCCGGTGGTGCAATAGGTGGCGAAGCCCAACGGACAGGACAGTTCGCACTCCATGCGGATGCCGATCTTGTGGTCCTTCCGCTCCTGGTTGACCAACTGCTGGTCGCCGATCCAGGCCTCGATCTTGGCCGGGGTAACGCGGACCCGAAACTTGTACCACTCCTTCTCCTTGAAATCGTGGAACTTGGTCGTGAGGTTGTCGCCGGCGTCGTAATAGTCGATGCTCGACAGCCCCACCACGGTGCCGCCCCAGCCGCCGGTGACCAGCGAGCACTGGTCCTTGCCCACGGGAAAAGTCACGGTGGCAAAGAAGTCGGCTCCCTGTAGCCGGCTTCCTTCGTACTGCAGCTCGTAGTTGTCGCGGGGAACGTCTCCGGTCCGGGTGACGCCGTTCATCGTCTCGCCCATCTCCATCACGATCATGCCGTCCTTGACGTAGACCTTGCCTGCACCGCTGAAGAAACCGGTATTGGGCGTCTTCCAACCTTCCAGCGTCTTGCCGTCGAACAGCTCTCTCCAGGCATACGGGTCGCTGCTTTTCGGTCCGCCGGCCTGCTGCGTAACGGTGGGTTTTTCCGGCACAGCCACGCAGCAACAACAGTGGCACGGCCGGCAACAGCGGAGCAACCTGAGTCTCAGCCCTCCTCGACGGCAGCCCGTGGCCTTGCACGGCGCAGAACACGAGGAACTCGGCACATCGGCTGCCGGCTGCTGGGGGGCCGGCGCGTTGACGTCGCTGGGGCTTTCCGACGTGCCGGCCTGTGGATCGTCACCGGCCTTGGCCGCGGACAAGGCCGGTTGGGCGCAGAGCAGGACCACCCAGCCGCACGCCAGGGCGGTCACAAGGAGTGCGGCCCGCCGCCCCAGGCGGCCGTGGGCTTGCCGATTGTCGTCAGGCTCTTGGGCTGGTCGAAAGACTGTCATGGTTCTGTGTCCCCCAAAGAACGGTTCCCCTTCTGAAATCGGAAAAGCAAACCTCATATACCCAATCTGCCACACAGCCTTGCCAAAGTCCAGCGCCGCCGTCCGCAGAAACCCCCTCCGTTAAGTGGGCCGTTGAGCCTCCACGCGGTCTTTCCCTCTTCCCTTCTCCCTCTTCCCCCTTCAAGAAGAAGAGCCGCCTCCCTGCGGGCACAGGGAGGCGGCTGCGGTGCAATTGGAACTCGGTGAGTTGTCTGTTCGGGAGGTGGTCGCCTCAGGGGGCCTGCCCACAACGGCCGCGGACACGCTTGCCGGGGGCGTGGCCCGGGAGAGCAACCGCCGGGTCCGTCGCATCAGAGGGAGCACGGTGCCCCCCCGTGGTTCGGGTGGAAGCCGTACTCCTGCGACGTCGCGGTCGCTCGTGCGTGTCGCACGCGGGCCTCTCCAGCCAAGAATCGATCCCCAGTCCGGCGATCACATCCGTGTTCGCCGCCGGCTCGAGCCTGCGGGAGGGCTCGGCCGTAGGAAATCGACCGTGGTCACGTGGGCCTGCCGCCACAAGTCCCAACTGCGATCCTGCCAGGATACGTGGTAAACACCCACCAGCCATGCCCCAATGGATGGGGCAAGCGTCTGGTCACAATCCCTGAGTTTACGGATTTGCCCCGCCAGTTCAAGCGCGGTTTTACTCGGCCCGACCGTTTTCTTGCATTTCACCCCCGGCCGGGCCCCGTCGGACCGACCCTTGTCGGCGGCCGTCGGGCGTGCAATAATCACAGTCTGGCTGTACATTCCCGGCGAGGAGTCGATCGAAAATGAAAGTGGTGCCCCTGGGCGAGAAGGTGGTGGTCAAGCGGCTGGAATCCCAAGAGAGCACCGCCGGCGGCATCGTCCTGCCCGACACGGCCAAGGAAAAACCCCAGCAAGGCCGCGTCCTCTCGGTCGGCGACGGCCGCCTCCTGCCCGATGGAACCCGAGCCGGGCACCAACTACGCGAGGGCGACCGGGTGCTTTTCGACAGCTACGCCGGAAGCGAGGTGGTGATCGACGGCGAGGAGTTGCTGATTATGAGTGAAGACGAGATCCTGGCCGTGGTCACCTGATAGGCTAGAATTCAGTGCAGCGGCCGGTCGGGACCAGGCCGGCGCCGGGAATAACCGGCGGCCGGGGGCCGGAATCATCACCGAGGCCGCGCCCTCTGTGTTTCTCGGAACCCCAGCCAGCGAGGCATACCGTCATGAGACGACTCGTCCTTCCCGCCACCCTGCCCCTGATTCTGCTAGCCACGGCCCTGCCCGCCCTGGCCGACGCCCCCACCACCACCGAGGCCGACGCGCGGGCCTTCAGCCGGGCGGTCGATCGGGCGATCGGATTCCTCCAGGCCAAGGGGCAGGCGCTCGACGGCTCCTATTCCGCCCAGGCCGGACCGGGGGTAACCGCCCTGGTCACCACCGCCATCCTCCGCCACGGCCGGACCCCCGACGACCCGCTGGTCGCCAAGAGCCTGAAGTACCTCGAGGGTTTCGTCCGGGAGGACGGCGGCATCTACCAGAACGACAGCGTGCTGCGCAACTACGAGACCTGCCTGGCCATCCTCTGCTTCTCCGAGGCCAACCGCGACCGCCGCTACGACAAGCTGATCAAGGGCGCCGACCGGTTCATCAAGGACCTGCAGTGGGACGAGGGCGAGGGGCACGACCGCAGCAGCCTCAACTACGGCGGCGCCGGCTACGGACGCCAGAAGCGGCCCGACCTCTCGAGCACCAGTTTCCTCGTCGACGCGCTGAAGACCGCCGGCGCCGGGCCCGACGACCCGGCCATGAAGGCAGCGCTAATCTTCGTCTCCCGCTGCCAGAACCTGGAGACCGAGCACAACACCACCCAGTTCAGCGCCAAGAATCCCGACGGCGGCTTCTACTACACCTGCGCCGCCGGCGGCAGCAGCATGGCCGGCACCACCCCCAACGGCGGGCTGCGGAGCTACGGCTCGATGACCTACGCCGGGCTGAAGAGCATGATCTACGCCGGCGTCGCGCCCGACGATCCCCGCGTCAAGGCCGCACTGAAGTGGATCCAGAAGTTTTACGGCCTGGACTCCAACCCCGGCATGGGCAACTCCGGACTCTACTACTACTACCACACCTTCGCCAAGGCCCTGGACGCCACCGGCCTCAGCGTGGTGGAGGACGCCCAGGGAGTCAAGCACGACTGGCGCCGCGACCTCCGCGCCGAGCTGATCCGCCGGCAACGGCCCGACGGCACCTGGATCAACGCGGACGACCGCTGGATGGAGACCGACCCCAGCCTGGTCACCGGCTACGCCCTGCTGGCCCTCTCCTACTGCCGCCCGGCAGCGGAGAAGAAGTAGCGGGCCGTCTTGACCAGACGACCCAGGAGCGATGGCGCGGCCCGCCTACGCCAAACGCCCCCCGCGATCATCTTGGTGCATCCGGTGCGCTGGCGGCGATTTGAGCTGTGTCGCTACAAGACCGCTTGCGGCTTCTCGGAGGGAATGCGACAACTCTGGCAGGCGTTTCTTCGCCTGGCAGGAGTCGCCGAGGGACGTGGAAGAGAGGGACAATCACCCGTTTTGCGCTCGAAATATAGGTGACTGTCCCGTGTTTCCAAATTCACCTCTGAAAAACTCGGCAGGTGAGGCGACAGGCGTCCGGGCTACAAAGATGACCACTACCCCCTCACCGCACTACCCAACAAAGCCACCCATCAGAAGGACAGGCAAGGTGCGCGAGAGACCCACCCTTGCACGGGTTCTCAGCGTCTTGATTTCCGAGATGGCGATCTCGGAGTCGTACGGCGGGGAATTCAGCCGCAGCGTGGAGTGGTGGGGCGAGCGTCGAGAAAGGAACGTATTCTGGGAATCCGAGACCTTGGCTGCGGGCTGTAGCCGGGCGTGGGCGTGGCTCGGTATTTTGGCGGTCGGAACGTAGGAGTATAATGCCCGCGCTGGCGGCTAAGCGCCGGGCTCATTCGCCGCTTCGCCGTTGCCAAACATAAGGCGGGGTCAATTATGAAAGCTCTACTCACGACCTTGTTGGTAACTGTGCTTTTGGAAGGAGCCTTGTATGGCTGTGAGCAAGAATGGTCAGCCGATAATCAGGACCGTCGTGAGGATGCAGGCGCACCTTGGGGGGAGCAGGTGAACGGCCTGCGGATGCGGTTGACGACGGTCGGTGACGAGAAGTCTGCCAGGAACCCACAACTGGCACTAGAGCTACAGAACATCTCACCCAAGCCGTTTTGGCTCGAACGCCTTGTGGACACCTGTCATGTTGAGGCGACGGACACGTCAGGCAAACGGCTTGTAATCCGCGACCTGGTAGCTCCGCCCGGCCCCTGGACCACGCGGAAAGCAGACATTCAACCCGGTGAGATACTTCGGTGGACCGAATCGTATAATCGCTTCGGCATCGTATGGCCGGCCGACGGCGACCAGCAAGTGCGACTTCGGTTTGGCATTGGCCTCCGTCATGCGCGTGCCGATGAGCCGGAGTTGTCGGTCTACACGAACTGGTTGACTCTGCCGACACCTAAGCCACACGAGATTGCCGGCGAAGAGGACCTGCCCATCGTCTGGGGACCTACTTCTACTGTGACAGTTTGACGGAAGTTGTTATAATCCGAGTCCTTTCGTTGACCTTCGGATCGATCAGGAGTGACGAGGATGTCACTATTGCAGCGCAAGGAAGCGCGG
>Ga0315277_10010485_pt1 | contig 11730 bp, 16 predicted proteins | sample YL17G05_15_MG_FD_203695 | JGI IMG/M metagenome (GOLD analysis project Ga0315277, IMG submission 203695) | Sediment microbial communities from Yellowstone Lake, YNP, Wyoming, USA - YL17G05_15 | ecosystem: Environmental > Aquatic > Freshwater > Lake > Sediment | place: USA: Wyoming | collected...
GTTGAAAGAAATACTACGCGGTCAGGGTATTGACCTGGGGCAGTGGTTGGGGCAAGCTAAACTCTCGTATCATAAAGAACCTGATACTGAACAGTCTGCCGAGGATGATGCCGAACAACCAACCAACGATGATTCTGGGGATGAAACCCCAGAGGATGTTGCAGAGTAAAGGTGGCCTATCCTGGCATACTGAGAATATACGCACGCTAAAACAGCAACGTGATGCACTATGGAGGGTTGTCAGTAATAATACTGGCAACCCTCTTTTGCGTCGCCAAGCCGCTGTTATTATTAGGGAATATAACATTCCTGAACGTAACCCGATGGCATTAGCCCAAGGTATTGCTAGCTACTTTCAAACTGAGGTCAAGTTTTTTAGGGAATATCCAGAGTTTTTTGCTTCCCCGATGCGTACTATTGAATGGGGCATTGGTGATTGTGATGATAAAACTATTGGAGTCGCCGCAATACTGCGAACATTCCGCATTCCGGTACGCCTAAAGATTATACGGTATACTCAAGGTGGCACGCGCAAGGGGCATGTTTATCCACAAGCATGGATAAATAATAAATGGCTTACTCTTGAGACTGTGCGCCGATGGCAACCGGGCGAGGATGCCGAGGATAAACTCAAGGCGCGTGGCATTCAAGTAAATGTTGAATATATTGGGGATACCCCTACCTCATTCAAGGGTGAAGGCATGGAAGATTACGATTATGATTCTAATCTGGGAGTAGCCATTGACGATGAACCTGTAGCTCCTACAGATTATGAGGATATTGACCGCTATCGAGAAACTGTAGAAAACACGCCTGATACAGTGATAGCAAACATTGACGATGTTGAGGATGATGTAAAATATCGCCCTATGCCTGCTAGTTTTCGGCGTCTAATCCCTAATGCTGCCCGCATCTATATTGAGCTAAATGACGGTCGGCGTATTTTGTTTGAGAGGAAATAATAATGCACAACTACATGCAAGTCGAAGATATTGGTGACGATAATACCCCGTGGCAGCAAGATGCTATTGACGCTGAAATGGGGTCATTATTTAGTAACCTTCTACCTGTAGCTGGGGGCATTATTGGTACCGCTATTGGTGGTCCCGGTCTTGGTACCGCTATTGGTATTGGTGGTGGTAAACTCATTGGTAGCGTTGTTACCAAAGCGGGTAAGAGAAAGAAGGTTGTTTCTATATCTGGACGTACTGAAATGACGCCAGAGGGTCAGTTAGCAGATAGAGCCGTCGTAAGTAACCCCATTCCAGGCGCTTCCGGCACTACACCCGTTAGTGAAATCGCCATGCAAGCGGGACTAGCCCACATTCAAACCACGCTTGATAGGTCGGAAGCTCAACGCATGGCCTTGATTGCACAAGCGCGGGATAATAAGTTTCATAAGACCCTACTTCGGGGTAATAAAACTATTATCAAGAAACTTACCGCCTTGGCAGCTTGCCAATGTAATAAAAATACCGGAGCAATGGCACGGTTTCGCGCGGCATTGGGGTTGTAATATACCAAGATGCGTTATGACTATGAAATGAATGATATTGAGCTTGAGGGGTTGATAGTAACCCCCGGTGAAATACTTGAGCGCATGAATGAAATGAAGCGCGTTGTTTCTTCGTTGGATTTTGATATTGCCAGTAATGCTGAATGTAAGGATGCGGCATTTCTTCGGGATTGGAGTATATTCAAGGTTGCTTTTGCTGCATATCTCACTGAATATGAGGGCTGGACTGACCGCGCTTGGGGTTCCGCAATGGATGTTGCGGATAAATGGGCGGAACAGATTGCTAACTGGCAAAAACGATATGCGCAAGTATGTAATAAATCAGCCAGCGGCGTTCGCTTGTCGGATAATACAGCGGGCAATCCCAAACTGCCCGATATGGAACTTTCTACCAAGCTCATTATTGGTGGTGTAGTGGTAGTAATAGCGGCCGGTGCTGCATACTATTTCTTGAAGGTGAAAAAATGACTCCCCAGGAACTAAATGAAGCATGGTTACGGCTAGAAGGTGTGCGGCAGTCATATCTTTTTCCTTCCGTTCCCATTCAAGATATGGACGGGAGTAGTACGCTCATTGACCGGCTTATCAATAAATATGAGCAACAATGGGATAACTACTTTACGGATGAAAATCATTTTCCTATTTCTGATATGCCCAAATATGAGGGCCAATACGCTTTTGTAAATAAAGCATTGCAGACGCTAATAAGCGACTCACGTACTATCAATAAAGCGCGTGATATAGCAGTAACTCGGCCGATTATAGTCACTGGTAGGGTTGTGCGAAGAAAGCCAAAACCAAAAAAGGCTATTACTAACTATCTACCTATTGTAGTGGCCCTAATAGCTATTGTTGGTACCATCGGAATACTAAAATCTAAGAAAGGAATGCGCGCTTTTACCCGCGTATAAGATATATATGAAAACAGGAACAGCGGTTGTATTAGGTTTGGCAGGGGCAGGCGTTGCATATATGTTTTTGAAACCTAAGACGGCAGAGGCTAGTGACGCTGGTACTACTCCCGAACCTGTAGCGGTTGACGCTCCTACAGCTAACGGTCAGCCTACTATTGCCAAACGCAAGGGTAATCTAAAGGTTGTATTGAAGCTGCGCGTTTCTGGCGCTGAGAAGATGTTTGCCAATACGGACCATATCCTTCGGGACGTACTAAAAGGCGCTAAAGCCGTGGCTGCTAACCTGCCAACCGCTTGCCCCGGTGCCCCCAAACTTATGGGAGCACCTTCCGGTACCATTGGAGGTACCAGCGACGGTTATGCAGTCCAGCTTGTATTTCCAGCCCTATGGGGCGGCTCTAAAACCGGCCCTGTAAAAGAAACCGTGCGTGATTGCCTTATCAAAGAAATCCGCAAGAATAAAAAGGTCAATGAACGCTTCATTAGTTTGACTGCTAGCAGGATTAGTGCAAATGCGTAAAATACCACTAGCTGTATGGTTGACCGGCATTGTTATAGGGTATTATGTCTGGTCAGATTATCGTAATGAGGGTCGCATAAAGCGGTTGCTGGCGGGTGCAAGCAATGAAACGTATAGTGCGGCAGATGAAAGAAGGCTTGTTAGTATAGTAGCGCACGTAAAAAATAACCGTGCTAGTGTGGCACCCTCAGATATGGCATGGGCAGACTCTATAGAGGATGTAATAAAAAACAAATATCGCAACGCACCTGCAACTGTTACAGCAAGGGACCGTCGTATGGCGGCAATGGTTTCGTAACATGCCCAAACGCTCCGAACGTGATAAATACAGCGAAGCATTTGAAGGTAATCCCTTCAAGGGGAAATCCCCGCGCGCTGTATATAAAGCGTTGCAATGGGGCAATAATCCACGGGATATGTTTGATATTGAAGCCCCCGAACCACTTGTCGCATTGGGAGAAGTAGCTAAAATCGTACTAACAAATGGTCATCGCGAGAGTATAAAGGAAAATGATGCCCCTTTTCTTGCGCTTGGCACTGATAGCAATAACCTCTATATTATACAACGGGATGAATACGGTGAGCCTGTAGACGTTCCCCTGGATTTAGAGGATTATGATTTAGTGGGCAAGGTGAAATCGACTCATTATTACAGTAATAAGGGCAATGAAAAAGCCTATTATTACCATGACCATGAGCGGCCTTATCCATTATTGTTTAGGCACGAGGAAACAGGCGTATGTGTGCTGATTCCTCAAAATAACAATGGTAAACCTTCATATGCCGTAGCGATTGAAGGAATAATAGGATAGTAACCCGAAAGGTAAAAGAAAATGCGTACAGTTTTTGTAAATCCTTCCCGTCGCCGCAGTCGCCGCAAGGCTCGTAAGGTTGTTCGTCGCGCTGCCCCACGTAAGCGACGTGCAAGCCGTCGTCGTCGTAATGCAGGTATTACGCCGTTTGTTAGCCGGAATCCTATGATTCTTTCTAACCCGCGACGTAGTAGCCGTCGTCGCCGTCGTAATCCCGGTATGCCTTCATTGAAGCAAGCTGCAATGACCACGCTTCATTACGGGGCGGGTTCTGGCATTGGTGCCGCGCTGAACATTTTTGTTATTCGTCATATCAAGAATGATTGGTTGCGCCATGGTGTCCGTATTCTTGGCGCATTGGGCGGGGGCATGTTCCTGCCCGATAAGATGGGTGGCGCAATGGCAGGTGCTACGTTGTATCCTAGTCTTGCTGAGCTTGCTATTTATGCCGGTATTGGTGGTGATACTACCACGCAAGCCGATTTGAATGAGCTTGCGGCTGACCTACAGGATGCAATGGACGATGATGACAGTGACACAATGTATGTTCCCTAACCCTCACAAAAATCCTAACGGATATAAGGAATAATAAACATGGCTAATACACTTCAGGATATGGTTCAAAAACAGGTTGGGGAGGTGCTAAAGCGTGGTCAACGCTTTGAACGCTTTGACCAGCTTCGTTCACGTCATTTTTGGTCATCATATTTGTTTGCGCCGGGGGCTGGTAATCCAGTCAATGCGGGGCAGTATGATATTTTCAAGCTAACCCCCGGTCAATCGGGTCAAGGCTATCCCGCTAACGTACCATTGACGTTGCGGGAAACTAACTGGCTCAATGCCGGTCGTGTGCCGGATAATCAGAACTTTGTTATTACTGAAATCGGTGCGCAGATTGTTCCGATTCCAGCCACTTCGGGTATCGCCAACCCTGGTACACCGCCCCCGACTATAGTCCCGATTGGTACACCCCAGGATGGTATTTTTGCCAACCTGCCCCCGGCTATTCTACCATTTATCAATGCATTCAGTGGCGTTTCCCCAGACGATGTTTATGCGATGCTTATGGGCACCGTTCTGGAAATGACGTTTTTGACAAACTCGGTACCGCTGGGTTATCTTGCTGATTTTAGTCAATCGGCTGGTGAATATGCACCGGATAACTTCTTTTCTATCATTGGTGGTGGATTAGCCGGGGGCATCTTACCTGCCCCTTATACTAGCAATGGTGTACCGGCGGCTGCATTCCGACGTAAGTTGGAAGTGCCGATTCTATTGCAGCATGGAGAAAGCATGGGTATGCGTCTAAATATCCATCGCCCGATTCCAACCACACCACTGGGTATTGGCGGTACGGGTATTTTTGAAGTACGAGTTGATTGGTGGGCACATGAGTCATTTACGGAAAAGTCGTAAATATGAATGACCTAATAAAAAAGATGGCTGATACCTTCAGGCGTCTAATGAAACTGCCACCAACAGAACCCACACCCCCCACCAACAATAATACAAACCCTAACGGGTAAGAAGGTAATATCATGGCCAGACGTTCACTACCGCGAAGTATTCGTACAAGCATTGCAGACCAATCCCGTAGTCTATTAGAAACTGGTAGTCGCTTCAAGCGATTTGACCAGCTACGCCAGCGGCATTTTTGGTCTAATCTTCGGATTAGTCCAGATGTAAATGGATATATTCAGGCTGGTTCACGTAATCTATTCACAACGCCCCCCGGTCAAGTAGGTCAGGGTTTCTTGGAACCTTTGACTGAACGAGATACTAACTGGAAATCTGCAAACCGTGTTCCCGATAACCAAAACTTTGAGGTTACGGAAATCGGTATTTCAGTCGGTTGGGTCAATACTCAACTATCTATTTTGGATGTAGACCCCACACTTTTAGCGGTGCAAAATGCACTGACAAATGGTTTGTGGTTTAGCCGTTTGCAGGCTCTTACTAATACCGTGGTGAATATCACGTACCTTACTAACTCAGTCCCGCTTGGTATGTGCAATGATTTTGCACAAGCTAGCGGAGCAACAGCCGGTGATTCCAGCATTTTTTCGCATGGAACCAATGGTTTTTGTGCCCCTGCATTGCGCCGTCGCTTCAAGATTCCGATTCTTTTGCAGCATGGCGAAACCTTCGCATTCAACCTTACTAACCCGCGTACATTCAGTGCATTCTTTACGCCTGGATTGATTACGCCAGCCCTCCCACTATTGCAGCTTGAGTTTAGATTCGATTTCTGGGCTACCGAGTCGTTTGTCGAGAAATCCTAAATATAGAGCGTAATGCAGCCCCGAACCATAGCGAGGTATTCCCCCTTTTCCCTCGCTATGGTTTCGGGGTTTTTTATTGACCCCCAGCACAAATAGGTTGCAGTTATGAACATTTGGCCTGAAGTTGACCTGACAGAGTATGAGCGATTGTTTGTACGCACGTACAAAACAAAAGCAAAGATAAATGGTAAAGACGTTGTGTTGCCGGGGGTACTGAAACGTACTTATACGCGAACACTAATCAATATAGCGGATAATGAGTTTTACTTCGCTCCCAAGTTTGAGGAAAGCGTAAAGATTTCCAGACGTGCGCGAGTGTTCGCTATCGTATTTGGTGGCGACATAGCCGCATGGTCTATCCGACTACAGAACTCGGCTGGTACACTCTACACTATAAATACATCCCCCAATAGCGATAATCGTATGCTGGTGGCATCTATGGTTGCAGGGTCTAACTATAACTTCTTTTCTCAAGTAGGTGTTCCTCCATTGAATCAGCCTGCCCCTGTTTTGAACTTTCAAGAAGGTTCGCAGTCATTCCCTATGCCGATTGAACCTAACTGGGATTTGCAGCAAAACGACACGTTTATTATCAACGGATTGTGTCATTACCCTTCTACAGGAGAAGAAGCCGTGCGCAGTATTCTAACTATGACATTACACGTTTGGGAGTTTCCAGGTATGGAAGCTGGCACTGCCGAAAGGGCTGGTTGATTTTATGTGGCCATTGTTTAGACTCACCAATAGTGAAGCCAAGTATTGTAGTAAATACTATGACCCACGTAAAAGAGGGGCGGCTGTAATACATCGTAAATATGGTGGTACCCTGAACTTGGGTCCGGCACAACCACGCGATTTGTTTATATTCCAGATTGCTAGACGCTCACGAGTAGTGGGTTTTACAGTATGCGGGGATATATCACAGTTCAATCTGGTATTTGCCGACGTAACAGGCGAGCAATATACCGCTGACCCGGCACCTGTATCTGCATTGGTTTGTGGATACAATATGCTACCGCTTTCGGGTAGATACAATCCAGTGACCCCCACGGAACGAAACCTAGCGGGTGTTACTCTAATGCCCTATATTTTCGAACCTAATATCGTGCTTCCCCCGAACGTCACCCTGCAAATAACTGCTACCCGTACAGGCCCGATTGTAGTACAAACTACTTTCCGCATTGATTTTACGTTGCACGTCAATGAGTTTCCAGGGATGCCCGGTTCGCCACTGTGAAAAAACCTGCGATAATAATAGGAGCGGGAGTTGCTTTGGTGATTATTGCTTATTTTGTAAGCAAGAAACGCCAAAGCACCCCGCTTGATATTGTTCGTCGCGCTTATCAGAGGGCATTGGTGGGTGCTAGTTCTGTAGTTGTAGAGGGTGGTCAACTAACTGGTCGATTTTTAGATGAACGGCGTAAGCGGGGCGGAGAAATACATATCCACAAAGGGATTGATATTGCCGCAAAAATGGGCCGACCAGTATATGCTGTAAATGATGGAACAGTATTTTTACTATGGCCCAACGGTGAGATTGCAGGTTATGGTAATACTGTAGTGGTCAAGAATAATGATGGAACGGCTGCATTGTATGCACATTTGCAGAGTTGGGTTCCTGAGCTACAGAAAAATCAACCAGTTACTAAGGGCCAGCTACTAGGATTTGTGGGTAATACTGAAAGTGGCACATTAGGTAAACCCATGAAACCCCATTTGCATTTAGAAATACATGCGCGCGCCCAAAAACTAATCAACAAAAATGTGCCCCCACGAATAGACCCTGAATCATACTTAGAAAGTATGGGAATGACAGTGGGATGAAAAAATCGTCATTGCAACCATTGTGGCAGGCTGCCCAAATAATAGTGGGCATTATCAGTCTCAAACTGATGTACGATGCCATGCTGGAAAATAAATCTATAAAACGCTCCATGCGGGAATGGGATAAATAACATGGGAGAACTACAACCAAGGCAAACATTCTTTATGCCGGGGGTTAGACCTGGCCAAGAAGCCAAGAATATGCGCCTATCAGGGGGCGTAAAAGAACCATTTTACTATTCAATGAGTAGCCGTAGTACCGTTCCCTATGTAGAAATATCGGGCGGTACAAAGTCTAATAAGTTGCTATCATGGGGTGAAGTAATCATGGTTCCCCCCGGTGAAATGCTTACTGTAAAAAATGCGTCATATCACCAAGGGGATGTGGCTATAAATAGCGGGCCGGATTTTGTAGAAATACCTACTAGGGTCACGGTTCCGGTTCCGTTCAAAATCACTGGTACTGACCCACGCTTATTCTATGATGTAGAGTTTCCTGTAGATTGTCGTCGCGCCAAACGCGCCTATGGTGTAGTCACTCTACAACTGAATGTACCAGTCATTATTACTGTAGAAGCATCGCAGCAAGAGTCTAGCTTTGCCACGGGAATAGTAGGCGATGGTACTCCCGCCGCAACGCCACAATACTTTGAGCAGCTTACTATACCACCCTTTACTAAGTTTGGTTTGTTTCCACTAGGTTTGCGCCCCTCTAACGATATTATTCCAATGTGCCTCTTGGATACAGCAAAGTTTAGTTATACATTGCCACCAGCATCATTGGTACCAGACCCAACAAATAACGTAAATCTTGCATTTTACGTGTTGGAGTATTGACATGCCCCATTACATAGATGAAACGCAAGAATATAACGAAAGAATGTATCAGCGCGGGCTATCAGCGGCCCAAAAAGGCGCACGCTCACGTAAGAAGTCAACCCACGAAGAACGTAATAATGAATACTACCAAGCTGGCTATGAGGCTGGAATGGATAGATTTGTAGGGAGAAATCCGCCAATACATGAACCCATGTATGTACCCCTGCAACAAAGTGGATATGTTCCAGGGAGCAATATATATGTTTCCCCTTGGAACGTACCAGCAACCCGGCTTGACCCCGAAACATTGCAACCAATGCACTCGGGATACCAAGCCCCTGGCCACAAAGAAGGCACAATATTTTATTCCAAAGGCCAACTAAAAGAAGCTGGCGGCTGGATTGGACCCGGCTCTAAAAAACATGGCGCTTTTAGAAGCGAAAAAGATAGCCCTTGGCATCGCCATGCAAGAATACTAGCTAAAGCCAAAGCTAAGGCTAAATCTGACCTAAAAAAGATGGCCAAAACCGGCATCTATATTGGTGCGGAAAGTCCTGTACCCGTATCCGGCGGTAAAGGTATCGGGAAGCTGTCATTACCAAGCGAATATGGTGTTGACGTTGAGGGTATTGATACTAGTGATTACCATGATTGGCAGCGTACTTATAAACACGCACTAAGCCAAGATAACGGTTATCGCGCTGCAATGGCAGAATATAGAGCACAAACTCCTGAGCAAAGACGCGGTAGAGGTCGCCCCAAGGGTACCAAAGACTATATAAAACGCCAGCGACGTACTAAAGCGGAAATGGCCGCAGGGGTATCTAAGCATTATGTTCCCGAGAGTGAAAAGTTCAAAATCTGGGAAGAAGAAGGCGTCGAAGAAGCCCGTGCGAAGTTTGCAAGGCAACGGGCAATAGACCAAAAGGCTAGGGAGCGAGCAACGCTAGGTAATGAATGGCAACGTAAAAGCGCACTAGAAAAACTAGAAGCCGCTGACTATGCCGATAACTTGAGCTATTTTGCATTATACGGCAAGAAAAAGCCGGGTAAAATGCGCTCACACCCCGACCGTAACTATCCAGATATAAAAGGCGAACTCCAAGTATTACCAGCGGAAAATGAAGTCGAAGAAGGTGTATGGGGTACCCGTGCATTATACGCTGATACAAGCGAGGCACCTGGGATTGTTGACGATATGCCTAGACGTGGGCGGGGACGGCCACCGGGTAGTAAAAATAAAGTCCGCCCTATCGCGCCGGTTATCCAAATGGCTGCCCCACAATATCGTAAACGTGGACGGCCACCGGGTAGTAAAAATAAGCCTAAAGAGGGTACCGGAATGGTACTGTCAATGCAACCCGTAATCAAACGCGGAAGGGGGCGGCCACCGGGAAGTAAAAATAAACCCAAGTATGCAAGCAACCCGTATAGTGATGGTGATTATATGTCATCCGTGAGAATGAATCCAGCAAGTAAAATAATGAAAGAGAAAGCATTTGCAGAAGGGGTACGCAGACGTAGGGAAGGATTTACATTCAACAGTCAAGTTGAGAAAAAATGGGGCAAGTATTATCCTTTGGTTGTCGAAGGCTATAACTTTGGTGTAGTAGAAGAACCTGAATATACTGGCCCATCCAGGAGAATGAATCCGCGAGTCAAGGGAGCGAAAGATACTTATAAGCGTGAACGACGTACCGGCGAGCAGCTATTTCAAGCCGGATTTGAGGATGCCCGCGAAGGCTTGCCCGCTATGAGCAAGAATAAGCATTATGTGCGTGGGTATAAGTCTAAGAGTGGTACAAACTTCAAGGCTAGGAAGCATGTACCGGGGGCTGCAAAGCGAAAGGCGATGATAGCAGCGGAAGATGCAAGATATGCAGCGTCAATCGCAAAAGAAAGAGCGGTAGGGGCTGCATATAGAAAAAAGCATCCCGTTGTATATGATGATAGGGAGACATTTCATCACGAATATGCTGTAAAACCTATATGGGATGTTCCAGTCACCCGTAGTGTTAGCCCTCGCACGGGTATGGTTGATATACATTTTCCTGATATAGTGCCAAAGAGTAAGCGACGTTTGGCTGAATATAAAGCTAGACAAAAGCGGCTACGTGAGGAAGAACAGGATTTTTATCGGTATAATCCTATCCGCCATATCACCAAAGCCGGACGTGGTAGACCCACAACCGCATGGTGGATTCTGGATTTATATAGCGCCAGAGGCAAGAAGTTGAGCACTAAAATAGGACAAGGCTCTAAGGCAAAGTCAACTGCGGAAGCAAAGAGCTTTATCAATAAATCAGAATATGGAACCAAGATAGTCAAGGTTGAACTATCTGGCCCATATGCTCGCCGTCCTACCATTATGACTAAGAGGCGCTAACATGGCTGGTATAAAGACACTGGTAAATACCCAATGGGGCAGAGTGCTAGATGTATTATCTAGCGCCGTGCCCTCCGCTGACAATGAAGGACGCGAACCTAGCGTTACCCCCCGTGGTGCTCTATGGGTCGCAATAGATGGAACGGTAGGACCAGCCCCCGCACCATATACTAATAAAACCTTCTATTCGTCAGCAGGGCTATTTACCAGCGGTAGTATTTTTCCTGGTCAGTGTGACTTATTGGAGTTTACTGGCTTCAAGAACGCCACTACGGCCTTGAGATATATACAGATATTCCCATTCGCGGCTGTACCCGCCAATGGCGCAATCCCATTATATTCAATCCCCCTACCAGGCTCAAATACTACATTTTCACTGTCACTGCCCATGCTAAATGTAGGAAGTCCATTTACTGCGGCTGGTATTAGTTGGGCATTATCCTCTACAGCCGCAACAAAGACTCTAGCCTTGACTGGTACGGCATGGGTCAATGCCTTGGTAGGTGTGTAATGGGATTATATGTCAGCCCAGAAGCCGGTGATAATCTATTTACTTACCCAAATAGAGTCGATTTGTCCGTAAATAATGGGCGAGTCACTGAGGTAAACTCACCTAATCCTGTTTTACATTGCGCTACCGGCGGAAATGTTGCCGGG
>Ga0315277_10010487_pt1 | contig 11729 bp, 8 predicted proteins | sample YL17G05_15_MG_FD_203695 | JGI IMG/M metagenome (GOLD analysis project Ga0315277, IMG submission 203695) | Sediment microbial communities from Yellowstone Lake, YNP, Wyoming, USA - YL17G05_15 | ecosystem: Environmental > Aquatic > Freshwater > Lake > Sediment | place: USA: Wyoming | collected...
ATTTGCGCGAGCTCCCTGCCACCCTGACTGCACTATTGGATGTGCACTTGCTGCATCCTGTACCAATCCTGGGCCAGCCGGAGCCAATCTTTCCAACAATTATTAACTGATCTTGATTTGAAGACTCACATATGATTATCTAAAGGAGGAGAAAATGGACTATTCAATAATCGCTGATTGGTTAACAGTTGTCTTTTTATTATGGTATGGATTGAAGAAATTCATACCTGCACTCGATCGAGGTAAAGTATCAATCGTTGGAGCAATTCTCGCAATTGCTGCAGCAATATTTATCGCGCTAAGTATTTAAATATATAAATATACCTGTCAAGTGATACACGTTCGGCATTTAATAATAGATGCCGTTATTTTGGATTCATAGTAAATACTATACACCCTCTATTCTTATTATGTAGATACTTCAACCCATGATAAAGGAAAAAAGATTTTTGGGAAATTGTACAAGCCTCATATTCGAGATCTTATTAATTATGAATCGCTATAATTAACAGGATTTATTCATCAAGCATTTTTAGCAATTATCAATGTATTTTATTGGTCGGTCATAGGCGCTGTTTCAGTAAATACATCTTTACTGACTTCGTACGCGTGCGCTTCCAACTCCAATGCATTTGCTCGAACTTTAGCCAATGTATCTGAATCCAATTGCACCAAGCTGACCAATTCCATAATCTCTTGAGTCTGGTCTTCACCTTTCCAGTCAACGTAAATATTCCCTATGCCGGGTGTGTAGTATTTGAGCTGGAAGGCACCTGGCTCCGACTTGCTGGATTCAGCAATTACCAGCACATCCTCATAACAGGCGAAAACGACACATTTTTGCGCACCCATCTGAGCTACTTGCCCGCGGTCCGTCCAATCTACATCAGGACCCCATCCTTGTGGGTAACTAGGTGTGTTTAGCTGTGGATTCGCGTACATGGCAATCCCTGCCAAAGCATCATCAATCCCATGAATCCATGTTGGTGCATCGATAAATTTGCCATTCTCATACTCTTCAGGATATTCACCCATGCGCCAAACATTGCCATCTTCATCCTGTGCAAAAAAGGCGAGCTCAGCTTCAACTAATTGAGCATTACTGTAATCAAGATCCCAAGTGACTACCGATCTGACACCATCGACTACCTTAATGAGATCAGTGACAGTAATTATGAGTCGATGAGGAACCTGTTCATTATTCTCGATGGTATACCCTTTAAAGACCCATTGTGTTCCTGGTTTCAATGGGAACCATTGGTTATCGATGTTGGCAGAATCTGTGAAATTTCTTGGGTTATAGTCTTTGAATACTTGATCGGAGGGAGCTGAAGTGCAAGCTGAAACTAATATTATAAATATTAATGCAACCGCTACATGTATATTATGAAATCTTCGCATCTGAACCTCCGTTTCTGATAAGAAGAACCGACATAACCATTCGTGAATAATTATGTGGATAGGGCTATATATTCGATGATAACAATGTTAGATTCAATGGTGTATCTGTTTTGATCTTGAGATGATACGCTAATGAAGCAATCACCTCCAAAATCCGCGCCAACTCAATACGATGGAGAGGTCTTGGAGCGAGCCTTCCCGAACTGTAGGTAAAGTGTGGGTAACACCAGCAAGTTGAGCACTGTAGAGGTGACCAAACCACCTAGAATCACGATCGCCATTGGATACTCGATCTCTTGACCAGGTATATTGCCTGCTATGGCTAGAGGTAAGAGGGCTAAACCAGTGGTGAGTGCTGTCATCATGATTGGAGCAATTCTTTCTCTCGCTCCGCGCAGTACCAGCTCCGGTCCAAAAGGTTCACCTTCTTCGTGCTCCAGATGTTGAAAGTGGCTGATCATCATGATGCCATTGCGTGTGGCAATGCCAAGGATGGTGAGTAATCCTACAAGTGAGCCAAGTGAAAGGATTCCGCTGCTAAGATATGCCGCTAAAACTCCACCTACCAGTGCCCAAGGTAAGGTTACGAATGTCAAAATCGTCATCCGCCAATTTCCGAAGGATGTATACAGGAGGAAGAAGATTGCGATTACAGCAATAGAGCCAGCAAGCAGTAAATTAGCCTGAGCAGCCTCCCGCTCTGTATACTCTCCAATGACCTCCGCATGGTATCCAAGAGGGAAGGTGATTTTATCAAGGACTTCTTCGACGTCCTCTGCTACAGAACCAAGGTCACGTCCACTCACATTGGCAGATACGTCGATTTTCCGTGACTGACCCTCACGTTCGATAACATTTGGTGATGGCACAATACGCACGTCGGCAACATCAACAAGACGCACCTGATTACCATCAGGTGTATCGAGCAACAATTCGCGAATGTCAGTCAGGCTGTTGCGGGTTTCAGGCGTGCTCCATACGTTTACATCGTATGTCTTTCCTCCAATGAAAATATCACCCACTTCTTCACCTTGTAACAAAAAGGCTGCGGCTCGACGGACATCACCCGGCTTAAGTCCATAATTCTGAGCTTTCGCTAGATCAACCTCGACTTCAATCTGAGGTGTGTCGGCGTGGGCTTCCTTTTTTAAGTCAATAATCCCGTCTATTCCTCCTAATTTATCTCGCACTTCATCTGCGAGATTCCACAAACCTTTCAACTCTGATCCATAAATACGCACAACCACGGTATCACTAGATCCTGTTAACACCTCCCTTATCCTTTCTTTTAGATAGGTTTGGACGTCTCGAATCAATCCCGGATAACCGTCCACTACTTCCTGGATCTTTGCCAGGGTATCGTCGTAATTTACTCCGCGGTCGATGCTAACCCAGTTCTCTGTAAAATAGATACCATATGGTTCGTCCGCCATCAAGGCTTGCCCGATATGAGAGCCACAGTTGCGCACCCCGGAAATGGTCATCAGCTCTTGACATGCCCGAGCCGTGATTCTCCACATTTCTGGGTGGGATGTACCAGGCTTGGTGATCCAGTGCATCAGGAAGTCGCGTTCTTTGAACGAAGGAAGCAATTCCTGTCCAAGAAACGGGAATACTAAAATCCCAGCGATTACAATGCCAGAAACGATTCCATACGCAAATCGAGGCGTTTTGAGTGTAAGTTTTAAAATCCGGTCACTGATACGATGTAACCACGGAATGATTGGCGATGGACGGTGTTTAATCGGAGAATTGGACAGAAGAATCAACACCATGGCTGGTGTTACTGTTAATGCGATCAACGGGGAAACCAGTCCAGCCACCACATAGGCAGTAGCGAGTGGTTGGAAGAAAGAACCCGATAATCCTTGTAGGAAAAAGACTGGTAAAAGTGCGGATATTTCGATCAGCGAGGCGTAAACTATTGCACCACGTACCTCGATCGATGCTTCCAGAACGATACCGGCTGTTGACTGGGTACTGCCTTCTTGGCGTAGCCGGCGGAGACGACGCACGATATTTTCCACATCTACGATGGCATCATCGACCACCGCGCCGATGGCTATCGCCAATCCTGCCAATGTCATCACATTGATGGTAACACCACGCAGATTGAGCACTAGCAGGGAAGCCATGAGTGATAAGGGGATGATTGTTGCACTGATTAACGCTACTCGCCACTCATATAGGAAAAAGAAAAGAACGATCACAACAAGAACGGCACCGATGAAAAGCGATTCAGTCAAATTATCAATAGATTGTTCGATGAAAGTCGCAGGTCGAAAGATGGTGGTATCAATGTTAATATCAGGAAGACCTGAGCGCATAGCATTGATGGCTTCTTCAACGCCCCGTGTGACATCAAGGGTATTCGCCCAGGGAAGCTTTTCAACGATCATCATCAAACCGGGTCCACCATTAATGACCGCATCCCCGAAGATCGGCCAGGTATCCCAGACTACATTGCCAATATCCTCTAAAAGGATAGGCGTACCGTCAGTTTTCTTACGATCATTTATAGGGACTTGGGCTAGCTTCTCTGGAGTTATGATCGGTAAAACGGAGCGAATGCCGAAACGCTGATTGGGTGTATCAATGAATCCTCCAGTACCAATAACTGATCCTTCTGAGAACATTAGCAATCCAACATCCAGGGCATCGGCTGTTACATCCATAACTTCATTGAGGGAAATATTGTATGCATGCATGCGTTCCAGATCCACCTGCACCTGGGGCATTTTTATTCGCTCACCCCATATGGGAACATTCGCTACACCAGGGACATCCAATAAACGGGCGCGAATCTTCCAGTAGGCAATCATCGAGAGATCCATCAAGTCATACTTATCTGAGGAAATCCCGATTTTCATTGCCCGGCTGGTGGATGATAATGGTTGAATCATAACAGGTGGAGCTGCCCAAGTTGGCAATGTAGGATATACTGCTGCGACACGTTCTGCAACCAATTGTCGCGCATAGATAAGGTCCGTTCCCGACTCGAAGATAAGGACAATATCGGATAGGTCAGGAACCGACCTGGAGCGCATCACATCCAACCCTGGTATGCCATTGAGGGCTTGTTCCAGCGGAACAGTGACCAATTCTTCGACTGCAGCCGGGGAAAGTCCAAGCGAAAAGGTCTGGACCTCTACTTTTGGAGGGGCAAATTCCGGAAAGACGTCCACCGACGAATTTCGTAGCCTGAGAATGCCAAAAATAAATATCGCGGCAGCAATGAATACTACAAGGTAGCGATATCGTAAACTAGTTTGAACGATCCAGCGCATTGGGCGCCTCCGTTGTCGTTATTTTGAAACCCCAGTTTCAGCCCCGAATAATTCAGCTACACCAACTATAACAACCTCAGTACCCAGAGCAGGACCGGACACAAGTATTGCCCTATCTCCATCGATAGAATCAACGATGATGGATTCGCGGACAAACGTAAGAGGTGTAGGGCTGGTGTATAACCACGTCTCGCCGTGCAAGTCATATATCACTGCTTTGTATGGCACGACAATTCGAGTGACGCCATTTACAAGTTCCTCTTTAACTGGAACCGTCTGAACGTCAATCCTTTCAACTGCCTTCTCAGTTAACACCACCTGTTTAAGCTCTGATCCTTCAATGGATTCAAGTTTTACGGGGTTAACCTTCTCTGTAGTAACTGGTTTTTGGTCACACGCGTTAAGTTGTAGAAAGGCAATAATCAATAATGCGACGAACCATCCATGACTTGCTCTCATAAATATCCTCCTGCATGTCTAGATTATCTTCCCAGATCTATTTCACTAAGTCCCACCAGTGTCTATTTGACGACGTCTGTTTCGGTAAACAAAATAAATGATGACCAGAATAAGGATTGGGGCTCCGATAGCAATGGGAAGCACACCACCGGGATTCAATTTGGTAAATGGGGTTACCGTGAGATGAATGCCTGAGCTGGCAATCGGTTGACTAGTAGTATTTTGCCCATCTGGCTGGGGAATGACAACTATATAGATCATGTAATCACCTTCCAGAATGGCATTAACCCTCCACTTTAATGTGTTGGAAGCACCCGGTGACAGGAGCTCAATGTATTGAGTCCTTTGTGGCGACCAATCCTCTGGATCAACGATTTCTCCCTGTGCATCAAGATTGATGAGATTCATCGCCACGATCAGGGGCATCGACTGACTATTCCCAATGTTTGTTACTGTTGTATTGAAGAAAATTGAGTCGCTTGCCTTTACGGATATGTATTCCAAGTCAATGGATATTTGCAGGTTAGGTTCAGAAACTGCTTGCTTACTTTGTGCCACTACAGGTGATACATTTAGTATAACCAGGATAGCAATGATCACTCCCAGACCTATAATCCGGCTAATACGTCTCCATAATGAGTTTGCTCTTCCATTCTCAAGTCGCAGACCAGGAGCAGCGAATAAAAATAGTAGCCCAAGAACGATAATCGCAAAGATAAACGGTGACTCCAGCCATGTCCAAAATTCGGATAGAGCTATATTATTCACAAGATGCTTCGAGAGAAAATGATTGACCGCGGCGAAGGGATTCACCCACTGGAGAAATTGCCCCATAACGCCAGTTTGGGCTTTCCCGGGTAATTGGGCAGGAACGAGAATCAAGATATAAATGCCCAGGCTCACGAAATAACTGGTTTTATTACTATTCGACCAAAAACTTACCAGCATTCCTAAACCAACGTAAGCAATCACCAGAATTGTCCCCAATAACCCACCCCAAAAAAGCCCTTGCCCAAAAATCTCATCACCCTGGGAAAGTATTCTAAATGTCGGGATTGCAATTGCAAATGCTGCGGGCCAGAATGTTACAGCAGCTAAAAATTTTCCAGCAACAATCTGTCGTCGACTCGAGGGTGTCAAGAGAAGAGATTCAAGTGTTGCTCGTTCCCGCTCACCGCTAAAGCTGTCTGCTCCGATGATCAGACCAATAAACAGACTGACAGCCATGCTGTTCTTAATCATCTCATAAACCATTTCCTTAGGTGGGATCAAGCTTAATTCATTATTGCTTGCTACGACGTATGTTACAACGCCAAGAAAGACGGTGTAAATAAAGATAAGAACAAGCGCCTTTCCTCCAACCCATAAATCAGTGATCTCCCGTGCAAATACTAACCACCAAGTTGGCACTGGGGATCGATCCTTTTTCCCTTGACTGCCCTTTACCTTTTGTTTATCTTCCAGATTAGTCGTTGAATTATTCATATAATGACCTCTTCAAGCAGGATGAGGAATTACATACCGCATGTGATTTCTGCTTAATAATTTCGCTAATAATGGTAAAGCAGGATAAAATTAAGCTTCTCCTTAGCAGCCAAGGTAAATCATTGTCTGAATTGTACTAATTGCTGTAGTGCATATCTGCACGATCATTTGACTGTATCCTCAGTTAGCTGTAGGAAGACATCCTGTAACTTGCCTCCTTCAACTTCAAATTTAAGGATGGGAATTTTTACACGGATAAGCGCGCTAAGGACTTTGTTGTTAATCTGATAAGGTTCGGATAATTCGTCAACTGCAGGCTCGGAAATTTTGATTCGCAGCCACCCTTCCATATCACTGATGGCTTCAGCACTCAAAATCCGAGGGACTGCAGTCAATACATGTTGGGCTTTTATGACATGGTGGGGCTGCACTTGAACTTTTATAGAGGAATTGAACAGGGTATTTCTCTGAACCTGTCCGATGACCTCAGCCACTGCACCTTTTGCAACGACCTGTCCAAGATTTAGGATAACCACATCATCACAAACACCTTCAACCTCTGATAAGAGATGGCTGCACAAAACCACCCCAGCATTTTGCTCCCGTGCGATCCGCTGTATCAAAACAAGCAACTCCTGTTGTCCTCTCGGATCTAATCCTAGGGTGGGTTCATCCAGGAAAACGACCACCGGCTGATTAACAAGGGCTCGTGCAATTCCGATTCTTTGTCTCATCCCATGACTGTAGCTTCCAATCAGAGATTTCCCTCTTTGCTGTAAACCTACTTCCTCAAGAAGTTTAAGTCCATTAGTTCTGGCATCTGCAGCTGACCTCCCATAAAGCTGGCCATAATAAGTCAAATACTCGATCCCAGTCATCTGCTTTGGGAATCCAAGATTCTCGGGAAGGACTCCGATCCTGCGACGGATCTCTTCCGGATATTCAGAACCGATTCCATCAATTACATATCGACCGGTTTCTGGCTCCATAATTGTGGTCAGGATGCGGATCGATGTCGTTTTGCCAGCTCCATTGGGTCCCAGGAAACCCAAAACCCTCCCTGCCTTTAGCGAGAAAGATAGTCCTTGAAGAGCCTGTCGTGAACCGTATGACTTCCACAGGTTTTCAGCGACCAATATTTCGGATTGTGAACTGGATAACTCGGTTAATTTTCGTTGAATCACAAGAAATTTCCTTATCTATTCGATATAAACTTAGCGATGTTTATGCTTATTAGCATACTATTTCTGAATAAGGCCCAGATCTGGTTCCCTGCTAAACCCAAATCGCAGGTACAAGGTCGGCAAAGCAAACAAGGTTAACAAGGTTGAGATGATCAAGCCCCCTAGAATGACAATCGCCATTTGATACACTATTTCATGACCTGGAATATTCCCCAACACGGTAAAGATCAGCATAATCAAACCTGTAATCAGCGTAGTTATCATGATGGGTACAACCCTTTCACGTGACCCTTGCAAAACAAGCTCTTTTCCAAATGGTTTGCCTTCATCCAGTTCAAGATACTGTAAATGATTAATTAAAACAATGCTGTTACGTACCCCAATTCCCAGAACTGCAAATAATCCGAAAAGCGAAACCAAAGAGAAATCTCGGTCACATAGGAATACGACCAATATGCCACCACCAACAGCAGCAAGCTGAATCATGAACGTTACAAATGCGATACGCCAACTTCTTGTTGAAGCCTGGAGAAGAAGGAATATTCCGATCAATACAACAATCCCGGCGATTAAGATACGTTGTTGTGACTCGCGCTCAGCAAGGTAATCGCTCATCACCTCCGCATGGTACTCAAGGGGGAAACTATAATCTTTTACTACTTCCTTGATGTCGTTGATAACAGCATCCGTATTCCGTTCTTTCACATTGATATTGATGTCAAGATATGGTGAAACGGATTCGCGGCGGATTACTGTAGGAGAAGCTACGATGCGTACATCAGCAACATCTTCCAACCTGACCGTACCTCCGGCTGGTTTTGGGATTAACAAATCTTGTACGTTAGTCAGGCTATTTCGTATTTCGGGGATACCCCACACGACGACGTCAAAAACCTTCTGTTCCTCGAAGAGGCTGCCTACCTGAAGGCCAGAAATCATGGCTGCGGCTGTCCGGCGGACATCTCCAGGTTTGATGCCAAAATTTTGCGCTACGTTGAGATCTACCTCAATCTCCAGGGTAGGCTCTTCAATAGGATCCTCGATAGATGTGCCAACTATACCTTTGATACCCGCGATGGATTGTTTAAGCTTCTCTGCCTCTATACTCAGGATATTCAGGTCTTCGCCATACACGCGAAGGATGATGTCATCGCTTGCACTCAAATGTGATTGGCTAAGGACCTGCTCTAGATAGGTTCCGACATCGCCATTCAGCCCTGGGTAACCATCCACAACCTCCTGAATTGTGGTTACCGTTGCATTATGGTCGGCTTTTGGATCAAGGGTGACCCATAACTCTGCCGAATTAATTCCAACCACCTGATCCCCGAATACAGCACGACCGATATGGCTGCCTACGTTTTGAACCCCAGGAATTGATCGTAACTCACTGCTGATACGAGTAATAATCCGACCCATTTCTGGCAGGGAGGTAGCGGGTGTACTCTCCAATTGGATTGTCAGGTATGTTTCTTGGAAAGAAGGAAATAGTTGGTTCTGCTCGATTAATGGTACCACAATGAGACCAGCGGCAGCCAGAATGATGAAAGCCCCTGATAGCACAGGGATTCTGATAACCAGATCAAGAATCCTTTGATAGCCACGTTGTAATACTGGGATTAAGCGGAATTCGCGCTGTTCGGATTGCGTGTTGGACAGGAGAAACAAACTCAATGCCGGTGTTATAGTGAGAGCCACAGCCATTCCTGCAAGCACTGCTAGTGTATAAGTTATGGCTATTGGTTGGAATAATGAACCGGATAAACCCTGCATGAAGAAGATTGGCACGACTGCTAATAGGATAATCAACGTGGCGAAAAAGAAGGAATGCCGCATCTCAACCGAGGCTTTTAAAATTACACTTTCTGTGGAGTCAGGGATGTCTTGTTGACGATTTTGCCGTAAACGTTGGAATATATGTTCGATGTCAACGATTCCGTCATCGACAATGACCCCAATTGCAATCACTAATCCCGCCAGGACCATTGCATTAAGTGTTGATCCCCTTAGGTAGAGCACAACCAGTGTGGCTATAAGAGACAAAAATATCGCTACTAAACTAATCAACACTTTCCGCCAATTATAAAAAAACGCACCTAAGATTGATATCATAACCACTGCGGCGATAACTAGCGTCCGAGTGAGATTTGCAATTGCCATCTCGATGAAAGTTGCCGGTCGAAAAAGTGTTGCGTCAAATTCCATGCCGGGAAAGCCGGGCTTTAATGCTTCGAGTGCTGATTCCACTCTTCTTGTCACTTCGAGAGAGTTAATCTCAGGCAGTTTTTCAATCACCAACAGTAGATTGGGATTATCATTGATAACTGCATCTCCAATTAAAGGCTGATGATCTTCAACAACCTCCACAACATCGCCCAAACTTAATCCTGTTTCACCTTCAATAGGCACTCGAGCTAAATCTTCAGGGGAGGAAATAGGTAATACATGCCAAAGCACAAGCCTTTGATTAGGCGTATCAATGAAACCTCCCGTACCGGGAGAAGATGCTTCCAAATAACTCAATGGTGAAACCCACAATGCATTCCCCGTTGTTCGAATGACCTGCTCCAATAAAACATCCTTGGCTAACAACCGTTCAGGGTCGACAAGCACCTGCAATTGCCTATCCCGTTGGCCCCAGATTGCCACGTTTGCTACGCCCGGTACTCCCATTAAACGGGGTGCAATCGTCCACCGGGCGAGCACTGACATATCAATCAAGGACAACTTCTTGGATGATAGGCCTACAATCATAAACCGACTTGTCGACGAAAGAGGCTGAATCATCGTTGGTGGTTTCGAAACATTTGGCAGACCAACTGCTGATTGTGCAAGACGCTCAGCCACCATTTGCCTCGCCTTATATAGATCAGTTCCAGGCTCAAAATAAATGAGAATTGATGATAACCCTGGGACAGTTTCAGAATGTATGACATCGAGCCATGCTACTCCCGCGAGCAGATCCTGCTCCATCGGCACGGTGATCATTTGCTCCATTTCCTTCGCAGAAAGTCCAAGGGCTTCAGTCTGAATCTCTACATACGGAGGTAAAAACTCTGGCAGTACATCCACCGGCATCCTAGCCAGTTGGGTAACCCCAAAGACCATGATCACCAACGAAATAGCGATCACCATGAATTGAAATTTTATACTTGCTCCTATAATTCCTCGCATTCGCATCTCCTCCCAAGCAATATTAATTGCAGTTATTTAATTAATTCGAAGGAAACAGTGCATGCATAAAACAAGCATGCCACAAAATTTCTGTGGCATGTCTACTCCGGGCTTCTTCTGGATAACAATTTATAACCGTCGATAAGGCTACTTTGTGCATGTCCTAATCCCAAACCTCCCTGAATATGCAATTATCAACAAAGTAATATGGCAATACAATAAAAATCAAATAAAGATTAAGAACATATTAATTATATCATATCATATAATTATTGAAAATTCGAATATGTAATTATTTTTGCAGAACTATCAATCAGGAACCGGGTGGCAAATCATATGATTTTCAAGTAGAATAAAATCAAGCGTTTATATATCGTTAGCGAACCTGTAAGTGAGAAAGGAAATACCAATTTATATAGCAAAAAGATGACATTAAAAATAGTGAAGCCGTAAATTTTCGATGTTCTTCTTGACATTGGTTTGAAGATGTTCAACGAAAATATTTATGGTAATTCGTTTGTCATTGATATTACAGAATTAGGTTTTTCATTCATTTTTGTTCACTGATGATCTTTTTTTTAAGACTCATATATTTTTCATCGGTGGGTATAAGGAGTTGATATGGACCGGCAACTAGCTTTGGATATCGTTCACGAATATGTGAAGAATGAAAACCTTGTCCGGCATATGCTGGCGGTGGAAGCTGTGCTGCGTTTTTATGCTGTGAAATTTGGTGAGG
>Ga0315277_10010489_pt1 | contig 11728 bp, 12 predicted proteins | sample YL17G05_15_MG_FD_203695 | JGI IMG/M metagenome (GOLD analysis project Ga0315277, IMG submission 203695) | Sediment microbial communities from Yellowstone Lake, YNP, Wyoming, USA - YL17G05_15 | ecosystem: Environmental > Aquatic > Freshwater > Lake > Sediment | place: USA: Wyoming | collected...
ACACAAAAATAGAGGATGCCATCGGAAAAAAGGGCGAGCTCATGAATACAACCTTTGCCAGAAGGGTAAAGAGAATAGCTACGAAAATCAACGGATTATGAGAATTGTCGAACGTTGACATTTTGCTAGATACCCAGATTGACCAATACTCCTGTAAGTATGCCTGTTGCTATGGTCAGAATAAGTGCGATGATGAGATGTTTCCGCATTATTGCTGATTCAGTCGTGCATGGCTCGTCTATCGTGACCACGGCGTTGTTGATTTTGGCAGGAGTAACGGCGCTTGCTATGCCGCCTGCAACTGCGTGGCTACCGTATATAGTCGTAAACTCATGTTCAAGACCCACATCTTTGATGGCGGTTCTTTGAATGTTTAGGAAAAGAACGTTCGAGCTGGTTTCTGAGCCTCCGACGATAGCACCGAACAAACCGAGAGAGGCTGCGACAAAAATGTATCCAACCCCAAAAACTGCAGCCAGCGTTGACCCAAGAATAACGTTCATGTTCTGCTGATTGTACGACGTAGAATGTGTTAGGGTTTCCCCCACAATTTCAGTTGAAGAGCATGCCATTACGAAGGCGATGCAGAAATATAGGCTGTACGCCAAGAAAGGCCCCACAAATCGCTTGAGCCAGGCGCTCGTTGCCTTCCTTAATTGTTTAGATGTGGGTCTGAGAGTCAGCAATGATAATGCGACTGCGACAAATATCCATGTGTAAATCTGGCAGGGGATATCTAAGTCGATTTTCTGGTCGGCAAAGATAGTGACGGTTTGGGTTCCGAAAAGCTGGTGAAGCCAGTCAACGAACTGAGGGATGCTGACGAGTGCCGCCAACAAGGCAAGCATTATCCATGGGGAGAAAGCCCGGAAAACTTCAAGTGTTGGTGGGCGATCTGCCTCTTCCTGGTTTTCCTTTTTCGGAGACTTCAGTTTCTGATAAGTGAAAAGAGACGCCATCGCGCATAACCCCGCAAAGACGCCGACGATTCTCAGAGGAATATATTCGACACCTGTGAAGTAGCCGAGGCTCATCGTTCCCAAACATGCAAAAGCAAGAGTGAGCCCGCATATCAAGGCTGGAACGGCTCCTTTGCGCATGGATCTTCGTCCCCCCGTTATCCAGAGAATAGCAAAGGCAAATCCTGCTGATACAAGTGGCAGGAAAATGGAAATCTTGAAAGCGAGCTCAATCTGGTTTAGCCCACCGATTTGAGCTGGAAGAGTTATGGGGATTGAAAGCAAAGAGAAACTTGTCGTAGCGTTGTAACCCATGACGGCGATAGCGACAGAGGACAAAGGGCTGAAACCCATGGTGATAAGCAAAGGCGGAAACAGGGCAGGAGTAACCACGCCGAGGGATGAAAGAAAAGAGCCGAAACCTACGCCAACATACAGGGCCCGCATCTCATCCCCTGCCACCTGCCGCTTGATGACCTTCGACACGGTTTCTAGGGCGCCTACTTCCTTCATTAGAAATATCATCAACATCGTGAAGGCAACAGAAATTGAAATGCCGAAACTCTTCACAAACCCATATGCAGAGGCGCCCAAGGCAACCTCAATCGGAGTGCCAAACTGAAAAACCGCCAGAACAATGACGATGACTAGCCCGACAATGGCCATCCTCAATCCGCTTTGACGAAGAGCAGCAACACCGACCAGAATCACAAACAGTGGGAAAAAGGCAAGCAAGAACTTCCAAGAGCTCGAGGGACCATACCATGACATGAGCAGGGACACGAGGCCAAGGATCAGAAGAAACGCAAGCGAAAAAGCAAAAACACTCTTCTCCTTCAATGTTATGCCATCCGCCGTATGCAATCTTCTAAGTTCGGAGTCACTCTATTAGGTCGGCTCCATATACATTTTAGCCTTTTCTTCTGAGAATTAGGCGGCGGATGCACTACAAATGGTTGAGCCGTCGCGGTGCGACCTTGCTGTTCTGTGGTTATGGTTGAGTCTTGAAAGGTGCAAAATGCCTTTATAAAATGGGGTGTTCTAGTTCCCTTTCATGAGAGTCGGTGTGCTGTTCTCTGGCGGAAAAGACTCCTGTCTAGCTTTGCAGAATTCGTCGGGTTTTCATGATGTGACTTGTCTGATCAGCTTAATATCCGAAAGCCCAGAGAGCTACATGTTTCATGTTCCCAACATAGGTGTTACTCGAAGACAAGCTGAGGCCATCGGATTGCCAATCGTTCAACGTGGGACGAAGGGCGAGAAAGAGAAGGAACTCGGGGATTTGAAAAAAGCCATCTGCACGGCCAAGGCCGATTTTGGTTTGGAAGGTATAGTGACAGGCGCGGTAAAATCAGTTTATCAGTCAACGCGGGTGCAGAGAATCTGTAAGCAATTAGGTTTGTGGTGCTTCAACCCTTTGTGGTTGAAGGATGAAATAGAACTCTTGAACGATGTTGTCAACAACAATTACGAAGTCATCATATCAGGCGTCTTTGCTTTTCCCTTGGACAAGGGATTCCTGGGCAACAAGTTAGACGATAAAATGATTCAGAAGCTTAAAAGATTGAAGGAGGAATACGGCCTGAGCCCTGCTGGAGAAGGTGGGGAAATAGAGACCACGGTCATAGATGCGCCCTTTTTCAAAAAAAGACTAGAAGTCTTGGATTATGATGTCTCTTACAAGGACTATTCTGGCGTGTTCAGAATAAAAGATGTTAAGTTGGTCAGCAAATGATTCTGATAGTTAGCGTTTGTTCAGACAAGCTCAGCTATTTCGAGTTTGTCAAACCCGTCGAAGACATTATCAAAAAGGCCAGAATGGATTCTCTCACGAGACACTTTCTGAGTCTGAACCATCGTGACGTGAGCCGAGCGGGAAAAGTGATCATATGCGGAACAGCCATGAAGGATTTCACGTATTTGGAAAGGATCGAGAAATTTGCATGGTTAAGAGAAGTTGATAAACCAATTTTTGGTATCTGTGCAGGAATGCAGATTCTTGGAAAGCTCTTTGATTGTAGTCTGGTCGAGAGGACAAAAATCGGTAGATACAAGGTTAAGGTTATCAGGAAGAGCAGTATTACATCTGAAGATGAATTCTATTCTTATTTCTTGAATTCGAAGGCACTCGAGCTGAATGAAGACTTTGAGATTCTCGGCGCAGCTGGAGACTTGAATTGTATAGTCAAGCACAAGCGTAGAACATTTTACGGTTGTTTATTCCATCCAGAGGTTTTGAACCCCGATATCATAGCTGATTTTCTTCGAGGGCCAGCGTCGACATTGTAAGGGGCAAGAGTTCACTTTAAGCGGCCTATCAAATGTCTCGGGCAAAAGAAACATGGCGCCTTCTCGCCGCTCGCGTGTATGTTCCCAAATTGTCTTCTTGAGTTGGTATTGCCGTACATTCGCCGTCAATGTTGCCCGGTTTTCAGTTAATGTGCTATGACAGATGCTACCCCGGGTTACGATATGAGCAGAATATGATTCGACAGTAAGCCCACACGTGCAGAAGTCACTAGGGAATAACAAGTATCGTAGAAAAAGTGTCAGAACTTGCGGAAAGGGACTTCAATCAGGGAGACATCGAAGCTCGCGCTGACTCTATGGATTTGCATCTTTCTCCACTAAGACCACTGCTCCGATCATCGGATGTCAGGAGCTTCGGTAGAATCTCTGCTTAAGAGTTCTATGCGTGCACGTATTCGCCCTCGCTCGAGCAGCTGCACCATTGTTTCTTTCTCTTTCTTTTGTTTGTCCAGTTGTTCTTCTATCGTTGCCAAAACCTTCGCTATGTCCAGCGGCTTCATGATGTAGGCGTCTGCTCCTCTGTTCAGGGCTTCAACCGCATTTTGGAGCGACGGATTGCCCGTCATGATGATTTTTCTGGTCCTTGGGCCCGTCTCCTTGAATCTTGCAAGCAACTCAACGCCGTTAATGTCGGGCAAGATTATGTCAATCAGGGCGAGGTTGTAGTATCGTTCATTTGCCTTCTTCATAGCCTCAGCGCCGTTCTCAGCCGAGTCTGCACTGTATCCTTTTTCATTCAGCACCGTTGTCAGCAGCTTCCGTATCCCTGCCTCATCGTCGACTATGAGCACTGAAACCTTGCCAGCGCCAAAGCTTTTGTCAATCAACTCTTCCATCGCGCCCTTGTTTCTGCATGCATCGAATTGCAAACAACTATTCTATTCTGGAATTATAAGAATTTCTGATGAGGAATATTTATTTAGGATAAGTTAAAACTTGCTGCTCAATCGCTAGCTGAGGCTGATTCTCGACGACGCGAAGATTCATTTCATAAGCCATAAGAACTGAGGCCCTCAATAAAGCCTGTGATTTTATTAGACCGGGGAAATTCCTTACTGTTCTATGCATATTCGCTTTATTTGCTTCATTCTTGCTTTCAAGGCACCACGACAAACGTCTTCATGGGCAATTACTTCAATCCAAAACTTATAGGAGACTTGAAGGCAAGGGCGTTTGAGGCAATCAAGGAATTTCAGGCCAGAGCGCAAGCGATATAAAGCGAAAACGTTGACCGAGTGAATAAGGAAGTCGTTAATAACGTTGGAATGGAGGTAGACATGTTACTGATGCCGTTTTCTATTTGTTCTCATGGCGAATGTCTTTGCAAGAGGTTATAGTGTTGGCATATGCGCGCTTCAACAGATATAGGAGATGATCCTGTGGGAGAGCTTATGACGCATGAAACCTAAGGAAACAGCGAGGGATAGGCTTCTTTCCATAGATGTCATAAGAATAGTCGGCTTGATATTGATCCTTCTTCAGCATATGATAGGTACCAATCTGTTACCATCCTGGATACACAACATCACTATCGATTACCTTCCATATCTGTTTTACATGGATTATGGACGAATAGGTGTATGGCTGTTTATATTCGCAAGTGGTTGCTCCTTGGCTCTTAATGATACCGAGTTTTCAAATCTCTCGGAAGTCAAGAGTTTCTATAAGAAACGGCTTATCAGAATCTATCCACCATATTGGGTTTCCTTGCTTTTCAGTTTGCTTATATTCAATTGGGTTATCCCTTCTCTCACTGTTGCAGATATAGTGAGATGGTTTTCAGGGTTCCAGGCGTTCTTTGCCACAACATCAATTGAGATTACAAAAATCAACATAACCTACTGGTTCATCGGTTTAATCGTCTCGCTGTATCTTCTTTATCCCCTGCTATTCTATGTTGTGAAGAAACATCCAAACATATCATTGCTCTCATTTTTCTTTATTTCATTGGCAAGCCGATATATCATGTTCTACGTATTTCCAGTGTTCGGAAGTGGATGGGATTGGTTTCCAACATGCAGAATCTTCAACTTCGCATTAGGCATGTATCTGATACAAAAAGGCTTGTTTCCAAAAGCAATCTCAAATCGAACAATCGCATTCTTAGGTACGATTACCTTCTATGTCTTCCTAGTACATTTTCCAATAATGTGCGCAACAAATTATGAAAACATTGGGATATTCTTCTTTTTAGCAGGAACGATAGCACTCTCATTTCTATTGTACTTGTTTGACAATACTGTTAAACGTCTACTTCTTGCACGCGCTACTACTTGAGTCTCTGAAGGAAAGTGCGTCAAACTCAAACAATAATCGAAAGTTGGTTGGGTAGAAGTCACACGTCTCTATGGTGGAGAAAGAGGAGCATTGAGTAAGCGCGGGCTACAAGCTCAAAGAGATTTATGACAATGTTAATCTGAAGGTCTTAAGCTAAACTGTCCTTAGCTGCACTTCGATTTTCTTATTTTTCTTTTTTTAAAGAAGCGTCCGCGCGCCAGAGACAAATCAGTCCAAGTAAAAACGAGTTCCGTGCAGTGAATACCCTCACATTCGCTTTCATGCATAATAGTATGCATAGGTAAATATGGGGAAGAATGTAAGAACAACCCTCACTATAGACAAAGATGTTCTACAAACAGCGATGAAAATGGGCATAAACTTAAGCCAATTCTGCGAAAACGCCCTCCGAGAAGCCATTCAAAAGCTAAAAAGCCCAACGCAAGCCACAAACGGCGGAACAAGCTCTCTTGATGAAGCTTCTTTGGGCAAAGAAGGTTCTTGGTGCGGTCGCCGAGATTTGAACCCGGGTCGTCAGCGTGGCAGGCTGATGTCCTAGACCAAACTAGACTACGACCGCCCATATCCCTAGAAACCAAGCCGGAATTATTTAAATCTTGGTCACTGATGTACATTTATCGGCACACGTTGCCATAACTGCATCAAGCCTCACGCTATGTTCATCTAGCTGGGCACGAACACTGCAATGTTTCCTCTATCTGTGACTATCTTGATAGTGAATGACTGGTTTGGCAGAGTTAAGTCAGCCCGAGAAAATGAGACGGTGTCGCCTGAATTCACGTATATACTCATTTCATACCTCTGATGCAGCGTGGAATTGTCTATCCATAAAGCGATCAGATGTGTTGTGTCTGGTCCATAGTTTGCAACGGTGAAGGCCACCATTTTTGCAGCAATCCTCACACCTGCGAAATCTACATCGATCACCGTCTGGTTCGATCCAGATAATGACTCGTAAATCTTCAAATAGACTGTACCGTTGCTGCTGACATAGCTTCTCCATTGGTCAGTCAGGTTCACAGTAAAACTGTCCCAAGTTATTGTTGGCTGATGTCCGATGGTTGAGTTGAAGCCGAAACTGCTGAACGCGGACGATGTCCAATTGTAAGCACTCAAGTACATTATGCCGCCTGCGACGCTAGCCCTGTAATTAATCGTCACCTCAACAGTCTGGACGTTGAAAAGAGGATATGTCGAAACATCTATGGGGAAAACGGCGTTCAGTTCAAGCCTATTGCTGAAGAGGTTTTCCTCCGAACCAAAGTAAGTTGAAGGTTCGGGGTTAACGATGTAACGGACGACGATGTCGTCGAAGTACGTTGTATCTGACGTTCTGGAGCCGGCAAACCCCACTTCTCCGAAGCTTCTGGCGCTTCCTCCTCCAAAGGTATCGTTCAGCGTCCATAACGTAGGTTCAGACGTGCCGACCAGCCATACTTTGACTTCCCCTAGCCCGCTGGAAGGGTCTGTAACCCTGAATCGCATGTAGTACCAAGTGTTCAGCGTCCAGCTGTACGAGGCGTGCGCGCCCCAAGAAAGCAAATCGTTGAGGAGGTCCACGCTGGTTCTGTCGTTGTGGAACAAGCCGCAGTACCCGCTGCCCGATGGCGGACTGTTGTCCATGCAGCTTGACAAGCCCATCCTGCTCGTGTCGCCGCCAGCAAACGAAGCTACGTCGATTTTCACCAGCATGTCCACCGCGGCCGTAAGATTTCCTAACGCGGTGATTATAAGCTTGTTCGGGTCCCCGCTGGCGCCGACGTTCTTGAGTGTTCCGCTCTCAATAGACCATGTGCCACCCCCAGTCTTGACTCGATATGACATTTCTGACGTTACGTCCGGTTCATTTGCTCTGTTAAAATCGTCGAACCACACGTAAATGCGGCTCTGGTTTGCGGGCGGGCTTCCAGAATTCGGGTTTCCATAGTAAATGTAGTAGTTGTTGTTCGAACTGTTCGCCGGTATTGATGCCTGAGTTTCGAACCAGACCTGAGTCGAAGAAGTGTTCACTCCGTCGACTTCCCTGTCGAGTTCCACCCAGCTGCTTCCTGAATCGTACACCACTCTCAAGTCATTGCCGCTGGACGTGAGCTTGCCGGAAGAAACTAGCGATACAGTATCCATCGCAACAGAAAGAGTGTAGTTTGCACTCAAGGTTGAGGCGGCGTTGTTCAGAATGGTGACAACTCTGCGGTAGGCGTAGTCACTGTTCCACCAACCCAAGCCATTTGTGCGTATGCTGCTCTCCGAGAAACTCTCAAATGAACCGTCAACGCTTTGAGTGTCTGAATAGGTTCCCGACAATCTGCTCCCAGCAACTACGTTGAATTCGCTTTCAGTAGAAAACCAAGGGGAAGAGCCGTTGACGCCTGCAACGTCGGTTATCTTCACGTTTTCATGCATTCTTTCCAGGTCGAACTGGTTCATCTGATAGCTCCATAGGACTACGTTGACGACGATGACGACCACTATGACCAGACTGAGCATGACCACTACTACATTGCTGAGACCCTTCCGATCATGACGAATTCGGGATATACCGTTCCCACCAAAGCTGACCATTAGCCTGTGTGGTTTCTGTCATTGCTTAAGGGTAAAAGAATTACGAAGCTCAAATCAGTATTCCAGAATAGTGTGAGAAAAGGCTTATGACAAGAAGATATGGAGAATAAGAGGGGGATTCAGGAAATGCTGCTGAAGTTTCTGGAGAGCGAGTATCTGGTCAGCACACCTATCGAAGAGTGCTCTTCTCTCGTCCAAAAGGCATTGAATGAAGTAGGCTTGCAAAACGTGATCGTAAGAAAGGAAGTCCCATCAAATTACCTGCTAGTTGTATACAGCCCCGGTTGGGTGGGAAAAGCGTTGGAGATAGAGTTCGTGTTCAAGAAGAGACAAAGTGGCACGGAGATTTTTGTCAAATGGCCTTATGCGAGAGAAATTCCGCAGAATAATGAAAATCTCACAGAATTTCACAAACAAGAAGAGGAACGAAAGAAAAAGACAGAACGCCTGATTGAGAAGTTCAGGAGCATGATAGGAGCAACAGAAATTCCAACGAGCTAGACTTCATCGTTTACTTCACAGCCTAGCTTTGGGTCTTAACCTTGAGTCCAAGGTTTCCATGTCCTTGGATTGTAGTGATCAGAATATAGCGGCCTCATCCTCAGAAGCTAGGAATGAACGCGCCCTAGCGGAAAAGACACCAAAACAAGCGCATTTCAGGAATTTTAAATGGTGCCGAGGGCCGGGTTTGAACCGGCGACAACTCGGTCTTCAGCTTCGCCCTCAAGCATCGATGCGTTGAGTCGAGCGCTCTCCCAGGCTGAGCTACCTCGGCAACGATGGCAGTTCAAAAGAAACACATATGTGCTTTTAAGTTTTCTGAATTAAATTACGAGAAGGGAGAGGTGCAAGCTTGTTTCCCGCTGAATACGAGGGAGAAGGGGAAAGAAGCACCGTGTAAGTGTTCCACTTGCACCTCTGATTGAATCAGAGTGAACATGACTGCTTAAAAGGTTTATGACACATTGTTTCACAAGCTTCGGTAGCCTGTTTTGTTCACATTGAAAGGTGAACCACTTGACTCCCTTGAGGACACATGATCTCAGTCTTCAATATCAAAAATGTGGGAGAGCAGTTCACTAGGCTTTGGAGAAATGACTAGAAATGTAGAAAATGAATTATTCCGTAGCCGATGACACCTGACATTAAAAAGCACAAGGTCAGAAGAACCTTGTCAATCTTCTGCTCCTCTTCAAACTTCCTGTGACTGTAAGAACCGCTCATACGGGTCACACCGTCCCTGTTAAGAGCCCCTAAGGAAAGGTTTTATGAAGCGGGAATACGTATTTCAAAACCTGGGCCAACCAAGCAGTCGTGCGCTAGAAAAAGGACCAGGAGGGCTCGTAGTCTAGCTGGCTAGGACGTCGCCCTCACGCAGCTTTCATGCTGGAGGAAGCGGCGAAGATCCCCGGTTCAAATCCGGGCGGGCCCACTAAAGTGTTTTTCTGTTGAGCGTGTAAACAAAAAGGTTTATTAAATATTAACATTTGAGATATTGACTGAGAGGCTGAACAGCATGCAAAGAGAACAAGATGTATGCAAACTGGACGAAGACGATTGCCCCTCAAAAAACCACGCAAAAGATTTCACGTGCGACGAGTGTGGAAGAACATTCCAAAGACCAATCTTGGCAACAGTCTCAGCAAGCGGCCAAACACAAACGTACTATGCATGTCCGCGATGCATGGCAAAGGTCCAAAGCTTCAGCGGAGCAGCGATGGAGAAGCAGGAAAAGGGCACGGTTTCGACTGTGGAATCGAGGAAGCTGAAGACAGAGCAAGAAGCCGCGGTGAAATGTGGGCATTTCCTCGGATATTTAAACAAGCATCAGAAGAACATGCCTTTTCCTGACGAGTGCCTAACATGTGAAAAAATGGTTGAGTGCATGCTCCACTGAACCCAACTGCAGGGCACTCGACAGAATCATTAAGCGTGTGTAAGCCTTGCCAAGTCTTCGACAAGAGTTCATATCGAATATTGAATTCACATGAAGAGCTTCTTTTTTGCAAAGGTGGCCTTCGCCATCATCTTCGATGAAGAGGAAGAAGACACAAAGAGTGAAGCACCACGTTCAGAACTGAGCTTTTATTAGGGGTCTGTCCGTCATAAGTTCTTCATCTCTTCATCAGACTGGGACGGCTACATCATCCCCCACATTTTAGCGGCATTCGCACAGATAAATTGCTTGCTGTGCTGTTATGGGTGAAGTAGAACCCAGAGCCATGGGCACAAAAAGCACACCAGCCATCCCGCACGCCAGACCGCGAGGAGGATGTGCCCGCTTTCTTTCTGTTTCTTTCTAGATCGTTTTTTCTAATTTTCTATGCAATGCCTTTATCGTCCCTGAAACCGCCAGAACGTGCAGGGCCACTGGCTTGTTTAGGATTTGAGTTATTGAAGCCAGCGCAGTTCGAACCATTTCAAGGGTCTTGTGCCACGTCCGTATGACCACTAGCTTGTTTGTCTCATCATAATCTATCAAGCTCAAGCCAGCTTGGCTTGCACCGTACTCCCCGAAAAGCTTCGAAACAGCGCCCCAGAGGGCATTCATGAATTCATGCGAGTTGAATGTTTCGTAAGAATCTATTGACACAGCCAAGTAGCGGCGTTTCATTACTTTCAACAGTCTTTTCCTCTTCTGATTATTCGTATCCCTGGCGCTACAAACTTCGGTCCGAGCTTCTCTCTATTTCTTTTGACTATCGCTGCAGGATTCTTGGAGACCGCCTCAAGAGCGCAGGCTCCGCATAAATCAAAAAGTGATGCGAGCGCCGCCGACTCTCTTGGTTTGCGCATCAGCATTTCGTCTGAGACTCCGCTTGAAATGACAATGGGAACGTGAAATTCTCTGGCTGTAGTCACTTCTCTGCGCAGGCTCGACAGAAGCCTAATCCGTGCAGGTCCCTCCAGCGTGAGCAACGGTTTCACGTCTATTTCAAGAGAAGCCAAACAGTTAGATGCCAATTCAGCTTCAGCCCCATCGAAGAAACCCCTGCGAAAGTCGGGTTGGGGAAAGTTCAGAAGATCCACACGGCGATCTTTTGCCGCCTGCCTTGCAACACCTTTTGATTCGCACATGACCGAAACTATCTCGAATCTTCGTCTGAGTTTACGTAGAAAGCCGATGAGCTCTTCGGGTGTTCGGGGCCTCAAATCCACCCGGGACGCAAAGTCTACATCGGCTTTTTCACAGGTCTTCCGCACTTGCCTAATCTGTTCTTCGGAGAACCTGCGAAATGGAACGGCGACTAGGGTGTAGCCGAGCTTGGACGCTTTGGTTAGAACGCGCGAAAGCTGCTCCATCCTGTCACAATCCGCGCACAAATGCAAGTCTGCGTAAACTCGTTTCATGGCAGCAACCCGAACTTTCTGCACACGTCTATGACTTCTTCCGCTCCAGGTTTTCTGAAGTGCATTCGCAAATGGATGGGATCAGCTGAGCTGAGCTTGAGCTCACCCAAATAAGCGGACTGCTTGTCTAGGCGAATGTAGAGATTTCCGTTCTCCAGATGCTGCGCGATCTCTCTGCTCAACGTCTCCTTGTCCAAAGCGTTTAGACCTGAAGACAGTTTCTCGAGAAAGGCCCGTGCGACCTTTCT
>Ga0315277_10010490_pt1 | contig 11727 bp, 8 predicted proteins | sample YL17G05_15_MG_FD_203695 | JGI IMG/M metagenome (GOLD analysis project Ga0315277, IMG submission 203695) | Sediment microbial communities from Yellowstone Lake, YNP, Wyoming, USA - YL17G05_15 | ecosystem: Environmental > Aquatic > Freshwater > Lake > Sediment | place: USA: Wyoming | collected...
GGAATAAATAAAAATTGAGTACTACGCAAACCTAATACAGAATACACTAGACCCACCGCTAGGTAAATTCCACCGGCTAATCCCAATGAAATTAAAATAAAATCCATTTTCCTTTTTAAAAATAATACTGCAGTTCCGATAGCCCCTACTATCCAAATCATCGGAATGATTAATCTATTTGCAAAACTAATAATTTGATTAAGTGTACCTTCAACTTCTGCAACAGATGCGGATAAAGTTGTTATATATTCTCCACCAAAACCGACTAATGATTGTCGAAATGTTTCAAAATAAAGTGGCAAAAGAAACGTCAAATAAAAGACTGTAATAATTAAATATATAGATAAAATAGTTAATAAAATAGTTGCTAAATTTCTTTTTTTAAAAGTAAGTATACTAAAAAAAGATAAAAAAATTATTGGGATAAAGGCATGAGTCAAAACCAGCGAGGTAAAAATCAAAATAAAAATCAATTTCCATTTGATTTTTGGGGACTCGAGGTAAGTTGAAATATAAATAAGTATAAAAAAATAAACTAGAGCAAGAGTCTGGGGAACCCATTGAAAATTTAAAAAGGAGAACATACCAATAAAGTAAATTATAACTAATAAAAATGGTATTAATTGAATAGAGTATCGGTTCTTCAATTCAACAAAAAATAGATAAAGAAATAGACCTAGCAGAAATCCATATAATATGAAACAGATTAAAGCAATATCTTTCTCATTGATTCCAGCAATTTGATGAATTATTTCATTCAAACTGAAAAAGGTTGGAAATTGAAAATATGAAATAGCATTTATGTCTATTTTTGTCTTTTGAAAAACTTCAAACATGCCTCGAACAGCACCACAATCAGAGGATGGTATATAAGAGAAAAAAAAAGCATAAATATAGACTAATAATGGAAAAATCGAAGAGCAAATAGCTCTCACGATATTATTTTTACTATAATATGCTATCAGAAAAAGACCTATAAAACTCAATACTAATCCTGGCCATAATGAAGGGTAGTACTGATAAAAGGTTATATCGGTTATCGAAGTTTGATGAATAGGATAAGAATATAACCATGAAACTATGATTAATATAATACCAATAAAAAAAAGGATACCACCAATTTGGATTAAATCTCTATTTTTCATTTTAATTCCTTAAAAATGATTTTGTTAATAAATTCTTCTAAGTCTATTGCTGATTTTTCCCAAGTGTAATATTTTTCAACAATTTCTCTTCCTTTTCTCCCCATTTCATCCAATTTTTCTCTATTTTTATACAAAAAGATAATTGCATTCGCTATTGTTTTTGGTTCATTGTTTTCAATAAGAACCCCGCAATTTCCTTTTTCAAAGATTCTATGATGGAATGGTATATTAGTGGCAATGATAGGTTTACTCATAGCTAGATATTCCAATGTTTTTAAAGGAACACTTACTTGCCACCACTGATTATTCGGGGGTAAAGGAATTATTCCAATGTCAGATGACCGAATATATTGTGGTATTTTTTCATTATCAACAGGAGGAATTATATCGATTTCTTCAGTTAATTTCAGTTCTTCGCATAATGTCGTAAGATCTATTTTTTTTTCTATTGGTATTCCTATCAATAATAATTTTATATTTTTTTTCATAAAATCGTTTAATTCAGCTATTGAGCGAATTAAATTTTCTATCCCTCTGGTTGGAGAATATGTACCATGATTTATTAATACAAATTTATGAGTATCTATCTTATTATCAATAGCTTGTTGATTTAGAGAATTATTTAATAAATCTTTAGAAACTCCAGATGACCATATTCCAATTCTTTTGTCTTGAAGATGATATTTTTTTTTCAAAATTTCCTTTAGCTCACGGCTTATTGTCGTATATCCATCAAATAAATATTTTGAAAAATAAAAAGATATATCTGTAAGTAAAGATGATTTATCGCGATCTATAGGTAGACTCCTTATGTCCAATATTATAGGAATGTCATAGGGTTTAAATGATAAAAGAAATGGGTTCCAAATCGTATCACCACTCACGATGACGAGATCAGCTTTCTTTTTTTTAATTATTAAAGGTAGATAAAAAAAAATAATGATTCCAAAAATAAAACCAGAGATAATCCGACAATTTATTGTTGGCAAATAAATAATATTTTTTTGTATCTGTTTTTTTTCTGAGAAATGTCGTGCAAAGATTAATGATACGATATGTCCTCTTTTTCGTAAAGCTTCAGATATTTCTAATTGTGTTCTACGATATTGATCTTTATCACTTAATTTAGTAAGCCAGAAGATTTTCATTTATTCACCTGATATATTTCGGTCATTAATATAGTGTATAGCTTTTTTGCTGTTTGGGACCAATCATATCCTTGTTCTAGTAATCTTTTTCGCCCATTAGTTGAAGTAATTTTAGCTGACTCAAGTATTTTATCTATATACTCTTCTTCATTCCATTCATTTATAACAAAACATCCATATGTATTTCCAATTACTCGTTTTATATCACCTACGTTAGATGTCACAAGGGGTCTGTTACAGGACATTGCCTCTTTTATTACTACTGGAGAACATTCATAAAGCGATGGAAAAATTACAACATCTGCTGCATTGTAAAACCATATCATTTTCTCAGGCGGCTGAGGACCGGAAAGAAGTGTTAGGTTACCACTAATTTTATTTTTAAGTTTTGGTAAGATTTTTTTTACAAATGAGAAATTTTTGTCAGCGTTGTTTATATTAGCTGGGAAAAAAATTACAAGTCCATTATTCTTTATTCCAATTTTTTTTCTTGCTATTTCCTTTGATATAGGTCTAAAATAATTGGTATCAACTGCGGTTGGAATTTCTATATTTTTTACTTGAGTCTGTAAATAATTAAATGTTTCAATATTTTTTGCAATAACCAAATTTACATATTTAAGTAAAGGTTTCCTCCATAAAGTTGAATTAATTACATGTTTTAGGATATTATCTGTATCCTTTATTGTATGTCCCAAACCTCCTTCATGTAAGGTAAATATTAGTGGAGTATCTAAATTCAATATCCTTTTAGAAATAATTGTTTGAGGTAAGAGTAGAGAATAATGAACATTAATTAAATTGTATTTTTTATTAATTCCGTTGATAAAAGAAAAAATATTCAAATAGCTAAATTTATTTTTGTGTCCGTCAATAAATAATAAATCAATGGTCAAACCTAATTTCTTTAATTCATCAATTTCTTGTTTAATAAATATACCAGAGTAACTTCCAGGTTCTTTAGGATACATATTAGTTATGTAGAGGATTCTTATTTTCTCATTTTCCATCTTTTTTCAATTCCTCTGGTAATATTTTACTATCATGTTTTTTAAAGTTTTTTGACAATACTCTATCAGTAGTTGAATTATTAATGTTTATGATATTTTTTGCACGATTTTTATTCAACAAGTATACGACAATATCCGAATTTCCTATTACTATAGAATATTACTACCCTCAATATTATTTAGTATGGTTTTTATTGCTATCTCTATTACGTTATCTGTTTTTTTCAAATAATTATTTTGGTTTGACTTAAATATATCGGTTTTTTCTTTCCTATTTTGCAAAAAATCATTAATTTCATTAAGAATTAATTCTTCGTAATTACATCCAATTATTTTTATCAAACCAAAGTGAGAGAAAGTTCTGTAATTATCAAATTTCATACAAATACTTTCTAGCTTTCTATTTATTGGGGATATTTGAATAGATGGTGTTCCAAGATAAACCGCTTCCATAGGTAATGCTGTGTCAGCTATTAGAAAAGAAGAATAATACAACAAGTGATGGATGTGATATGGTTTATTTTTTAAAATGTATTTTTCAAAATTAAATTTTTCGTATTTTAGGTGTTTTTCAGATGATATTAATACTCTTCCAAATTCTTCTAATTTTTTAATCATTTTTATTAATAAGGGATATGAAATACTTTTTAATCCGATATCATGACTCATACCTAATCCTGATATCCTTATAATAAAATATGATTCATTTTTACTTAAACCATATTTTTTTAAAATTGTTTCATCTGGATAGAACACATCTTTATTTAAATAGAATAATTCTTGAGTGCCATAGTACCTTATAACATTCTTTTTATTCAAAGAAACAAAAATAGGAGTAACAAATAAATCTGCAAAATAAATTTTATAAATAAATTTAGTGAGTCGGTTGAAGGGATTACCATCAACAAAGGCAATTGTAGGGATATCTAATAATTTTGAAGGGTGGCCAAGGAATACATCACCAATAATAATATCCGGTTTAATCTTTTTGTATAATTTATATCCAGACAGATCATTAATAATCATTTCTTTAAATTTTCCTTTAAAACCAACAAACTTTTTATTACCAAAGGGCGTATAATCTATTCCAAAATGATCTGCAATCTCTAGATTAGGACCAAAATCTCTGATTAGAAAATGGACATCAAAATCATATTTTTTTAATTCTTTTGATAAAACATTAAACATATATAATTCTTTAGGAGACGGTATTGTGAATACTATTTTCTTTTTTTTCATAAATAAATCATTATCAATTAATTGATATCATTTTTTTATTTATAGATATTTTCATCAAGACGATTTATTTCAATAGTTGCTTTCCAGCCAGAATGAGGTTCAAACTCAAAATTTTCATTTCTTATCCAAAGAGTCGCCCATCGTTCACTATTTGATACAATTGAAATTTCTTGAGGCGTCGCTCCACCTATCGTATATCTACTAAGTTCAAACGACTTCGCTATTTGTGGAATCTTTCTATAATCAAAACCCATAATGCGAGATGAAGTCATATCAACAATCACAGGATCAAAACCGCCTATAATGATTCCACAAGATTTAGAACTTGGATTTAAAGGTCCCTCACGTTCCCCAGCAACAACACCATCTACAATAGAAAGATATTTTCGTTGTATATCCTTTTGTATTCTTCCTTGCTTGTCCGCATAAAATAGTATTTTATTAATGTCTAAAATTGTACGCCAGATTGTATCATTACCATACCAATCACCTGCTTGATGTTTAGCAATATTTACTTTTTTAATATTGGGATAAAATGCTCCAGGAATTCTCATTAGATTTGTCCCCCCCGATCTAAAATTTGACATAAATTTAAAAAGAAAATTATAAAATTTACTATTTAGTTTTTTTAAAAAGTTCTCACCTTCAAATTCATCTCCACCAACCGATTTTGGACCAAATCGGAAATGGGGAAGATAATTTTTATTACCATTTATTCCAATTAAGTTTTTTAGACTTACTGAAATGCCCGCGTTTTTATGTGTTTTTAGTTTAGGAACATTGATAAATATATCAGAATGAAGGATTGTATTTGAAATCTTGTATTCATGAACATTATTATTATGATGTCGCCGTGTTTCCTTTATGTCATAATCTGCACCGAAAATCTGATTACATAATTCTCCTATTTGATAGAATTCGCTATCTTTACTTAAATTAACAGTTGTATACCCTTCTGGATCACCTGTGAGCTTAAAACGATTAACGATAACATTTCCACGATATTCAACACGTTCTTCACGTAAATCGAGTAGATCTATCTTCAATGGTGCTACTTCGTTTATGTATTTGACTAGCTGATATGTCCCAGTTATTTTAACAATTTTTTCAAAATCTGCATCAAATTGAGGTGCATCAGCTATCACGAGTTTCCCATATCCTTTAAGTGCAATTTGGCAATAGTCAACAATTGGACGAAGTATAGACCCATTTGTAACAATTGATTGTATATCCGATTCTTTAGTTCTTGCTTCTCTTACAAAATTTGGTTTTATTACAACACTATTTCCAGGTCTAATAAATTCTCCAAGTGGATTCCATTTAGGTGTATCTAAATTTTCATTATCAAGATTTAATTTAATAAAAAGATTTCTAATTGATGAATAAATAAGATTATTTTTATCAACAATTTCATCTGCATAAGGAAATTCTGGATAAATCATCGGAGGGGAAAATGGGGGATTTTTAGGATATTCTTTCAATCCTGTTTCAATTAATCCAACAATAGTTTTTTTCATATTCGTGGTCCTTATCAGTAAATGGAAGATTTATTTGAAATAAGAAATTACCAAATTTTCTTTTATTTAAATTATTACCTTTTATTGTAATTACTATCATTATATCAAATTTTCTTTATTTACGAACTTTTTTCTTTTTTTAAACCGCCTTCAAAATTTTAATTTTTGAATCAATAATTTGAATTTTCCCCGTTCAGTAAGTGAAAGTTTATCAATCAAATTAATAATAATAAATAATTCTTTACCTAACTTTTTATAAAAAGCACTCTTAATTCTTTCCTTATCTTCCACGCTAAAGTTCTTCTTCGGAACAATGTTAATAATTAACTCACCTGCCTTTGTTTGGATAAATTGATATTGATAAACATTTTTTAAAATATCTGAATGTAGATTCAATGCAGCTATCGAAATTAAAGCACCATCATTTCCAACTACCATCTCTTGGTACCATCTTCCAGTCAAATCTGTCAATAAAAGATGATTTCTACCACATTTACAATACTGCTGCTCACTCAAAATTGCGTAATCTTCGGTACGATATCTGATAAACGGCATGTAATAATTTAGAAAACCAGTTCCTACCAACTCACCCCGCTGGCCAATATCAACTGGATTGTCATATTTATCAATCACTTCTGTTACTCCATATTCGGGAAAGGCATGATATCGGGTATCAAATTCACATTCTGGTGCCATAATAACTTTTTCACTCATACCATAATATGAAAACAATCTTGTTTTAAATGCTCCTTCTATAAGTTGCCTTTGTCCGGGATATATATTTTCTGAAATTGCTATTACTGCAGTAATTGAAGGAAATTTTACTTCTGTTTCATCTATGTAATTTGCCAAAATTGAAATTGCTGACGGATAACCAGAAAGATATTTTGGTTTAAATTTTTTTATTTTATTAACATACTTTAAAAGATTTTCTTCGCTCATATGAAAAGGAGACATTTCGAGCATATTATAAATTGGGTTATCCTGCCAAAAAACGCCTTTATCTGCTTTTCTAAATTCAACACCTCTAAAGCTAACGATTTTATCTCCAGGTATAAATCCAACTCTCCTCCAAGCTGTCATTACAAATGCCCATTCTTTCCCATATGTAGAATTATCAAGATAAAACTCTAAAGGGTTACCACTAGTTCCTCCGGTGGAAACGTTATATATATTTTTTTCAGAAACATTATTAGCTCTAAATTTACCAACATCATCTTTTATTGTTTCCTTCCCAATTATTGGAAATTTTTCCAAATTTTTAAATGGGTCACTGGATGTAAGTTTTATAGATGAATAAAATGGCACATGTTTGACTGCATAATCTAGAAGTTGATGCAAATTTTTTTTCTGGTATTCCTTTAATTTTTTTTCATTCCAATTTTCGCTCTCCTTTAAAAAATTATACATATCAGTAAAATTTTTTCCACCAAGTCTATATTCGATAGGAATTAAATATAAGAATTTTCTTAAAAAACTAGGACTTAATCGGAACGTGTTATAAATTTTATTATATTGTATTTAAATCACCTTTCAGGAATAAAATGATCGGGTTTCATTACCCATTGTTTAAATAAATAATCTCCCAATATATTCTTATCAATCTTCATTTACATCAAATCCTTCAAATGTACTAGCTCCATTAGAATCTTTTATTTTCTTCGTTTAAAAAAGTAATTTTTGTAACCTCCACTGCATCATCAATAGAACCATATTCTCCTTTCTTTATCTGATTAATAAAATTCATTAATTCCTCTTTATGCCCTTTCTCTGATTTCCACCAATATCTTACTTTTTTCCGTTTTCCGTTCCTACTCATTAATAAACGTCTAAAATCGTGCAATTGGACAAAACTATTCTCTGAATAAATTTCCACGTATTCCTTTGAAAAACTAGAATCACTAACTGTATTATACAAAATAGTGGCTACAGAACCATCTTTAAACTTCAAAGTTTGTGATATATTTTCATTCATCTCATTTTTTGTCATTGAATCAGAAGTAATCGTATAATAATTTGAACCAACAATCTTAGAACCAACAACATATCTACAGAAATCTACAAAATGACATAATTCTGTAATAACTCGAGAACCCCCCTCCTTTTCATCATAAATCCAATGATCTCTAGGAATATGTTCACCGTTTACCCGATAAAGCATTATCATAGGTTCCCTTCGATTATAAAAAAATTTTTTAATCTGCTCAGTCATTGGAGCATACCTACGGTTAAAACCTACCTGAATATAACATTTAGGATGCATAAGATGAGCTTGTACTACACTATCTAATTGATCCTTAGATATCCCTAAAGGTTTTTCAACAAACACGTGTTTACCCTTTGTTATAGCCTCCACAGTCAACTTTGAATGAAGAGAATTTCTGGTTGCTATAATCACAGCATCAATATCCTTATCTTCAAGAATTTTCTGATAATCTGTACAGCTATAAGAAAAACCAAAATTTTTAGCAGCAGCATAAGCATCCCCTCCTTCCGCTGCAGCTATACCAATAAGTTCAACATCTTTTACTTTGACTAAAGCAGGTAGTAGTACGGATGTGGCAAACATTCCTGCTCCAATTACACCTACCCTTACAATCTCAGTCTTCGGAATAATATGGGGACGAAGTTCAACATAAGCTTTTTCAATCTTTGGTTTCTCTTTTTCATACTCTAACACTATTCCTAAATATGATTCTTTTTTCTCATTTTGTATCAATTGATAGGCTTGTACTGCATTATTAATCGGAAATACATGACTCACAATGTTATCAAGAGAAATTTTCTTTTCCTCTAATAAATAAAGAAATGCTTCCATATTTCGCTGTTCTGTCCAACGGACATAACTAATCGGATAATCATGCCCAAATTCTTCATACTCTCTGTCATAGCGACCAGGACCATAAGAGCAGGATACCACTAACTCAAGTTCCTTTTTATAATAGATATCCCGTGGAATTTCCATTCCAACTACACCAACTAACACTATCCGCCCTTTTTGACGCGCAATAGTACCCGCAAATGCGAGGGGGTCAGTTGATGTTGTTGCAGCAGTGATAATCACAGCATCAAATCCATTTCCTTTTGTAAAAGAAGATATCATAGATTCAATATTATCAGCAGACCTTATCGTACCGTCATCCAATCCATTTCTTTTTCCTAAAGATATTTTTTTTTCGTCGATGTCGACACCAAATACTTGACAACCTGCAGCTTTTAAAATCTGTAATGTTAATTGTCCAATCAACCCAAGTCCAATAATTGCAATTCGTTCACCTACACTTACATTAGCAATTCTTACACCCTGTAATGCAATGGCTCCAATAGTAGTAAACGCTGCATCACGAAAAGAAACATCATCCGGGATTTTCGCACATAAATGTTTTGGTATATATACGACATCAGCATGATTTGCATATCCGGCACCACCACAGGCAACCCGATCACCTATCTGAAATGGAACATTTGGAGAAACTGCAGATACTACACCAGCACAACTATACCCCAATGGTTCTGGTTTGTTTAATCGGCCCATAGCTTGCTGATAAGCAGCTATTGGTCCTTCTTTCTTTGCTTTCTCAAGTACTTTTTTAAACAACTCGGGTTTACTCCTTATTTTTCCAATGTAAGATGATGAGGCTAATTGTAAAAGCGTTTGTTCAGTACCACCACTAATCACTGAATAATAGTTATCAACAAGAACACCTTCCCCACCCAAGATAGGTGGAGTTACTGTTTCAATCATCACCTCGCCATTTTTCATATTTAATAATACCTGTTTCATGCTTCAACCTCATTTGATTCTATTACAGTACTTATAGTATCTATAACTTCTGATGTCATAAATATATCTGGATAATTATTGGAAGGTTCAATAGTTGACGACTCTATTTTCAGAATGCTGGATAACTTGTTGAAAAGATTCTCATCGATTTGATCCGATATTCTTCTCCTAGCAATCTCTCGATATAATCCATATCCAAATCGAAATATTGTGTGTCCTAATGGATAATTTCCTAATAACGCTGTTCTTAGGTCCCTCTGAATTGACCAAGGGAACGTCTTCCATGAACTTCTTTCCCATCGTAAAACAAGATCATTTATATTTCTGTTTAATACATCTAAACATAAATTTGCATTCTTTAAATATTTTTTATCCCATCGAGATGCATAAATGAAAGATGAAAACGCAAACGCATAAGCTCCAGATAAATAATACGAAAACATTAATCCGCTTTTTGACCAATCAAAGCTACCATTATCTAATTGTACATTAGATAGCCACTTCGCTCCATTTTTTAGATCATTTATCAGCCATTTTTCTTTTATCACTTCATTAATCTTAGATAAATAAAACATTGTTACACCTTGATAATGAATACAAGGCACATTGAATTCATATGCATAATTTCCTTTATTGACTGTATAAGGAAAACTACCATTTAGAAATAGATTCTCATGAATATGGTTAGCGGCTCTTCTTGCTGTGTCAATAGTCTTTTCCTCAGAAAATTCTTTACCATATAAAGCAAGAAATGCACCACATGTAGCGTCTACATTTAAATGATCTGCTGTGTAACATTTCGATTTGATGAAATAACCTGGCGATTTTTCCTGTGACAATATATACTTACTTGCTTTGAAAATCGATTCTTGTAAATTTTTTTGTTCATATTTCTCATAAACAAATAATAACGTCTCACCAACAATTGAAGTAATTAATGAAGACGGCTGGTTATAATTTGGATGGATCTCATTCCAAGAACCATCTTTATTTTGATTTTTTAAGAGATAGTTACAAAATTTCTTAATAATGTTTTTATCTGATTCTAATTTTAACCTAAGGATCGCCTTCAATACTTCTGCAACAACTCTATTTCTCTTTATATCAAAGATTGGATCTTTGATATATGCATAGTTTTCCTTTTCAGTAATTAAAGGTTTTATTCCACCATGATATAGTCGTTTCGAGATTTCATAAGCAATATCTTTAATGTCATTCATTCGGTACCACATTTTCGATATATTGGAGAAAATCTTTAGCTATTTTTTTTCGATCGTAATATTTTTCTACAAATTGTCTTCCATTATCTCCCATTTCAATGATCATTTTTTTATTTTCAATCAGATTGATTATTTTTTTATATATTGAATTAATATCATTTTCAGCGAGTATTCCTGCTTTTGAGATTTTTATAAGATATTCGATTTCACCTTTTCCGGTTGCTAAAAACGGAATGCCACAAGACATGTATTCATATACTTTCGTTGGAATCGCATATCTTAAACTGACGAAATCCTTAAGTGGTGCAATTCCTATAAGAGATTCTGCTATTAATGTTGGTATTTTTTCTCTATCCAAAGTAGTAATAAAAATGATAATATTTTCAAGACCCTCTTTCTTCACTAATTCTATCAAATCATTTTTTATATCTCCATCACCAATCAAGTAAAACTCAAGAGGAAAATTCTTATTAACTTTTTTAACTGCTAATATGATTTTTTCTAGGTCCTGCGCATAGCCAATATTACCAGTATAAATAAGTCTATTATTTTTTACAGATGAGGGTTTAAATAGTTTGATATCGACCCCATTCGATAGAATACTTATTTTTTTGATTGGAATATTATAATCATCTGCAATTTTCTTTTTAATTTCTTCAGTTGT
>Ga0315277_10010492_pt1 | contig 11723 bp, 13 predicted proteins | sample YL17G05_15_MG_FD_203695 | JGI IMG/M metagenome (GOLD analysis project Ga0315277, IMG submission 203695) | Sediment microbial communities from Yellowstone Lake, YNP, Wyoming, USA - YL17G05_15 | ecosystem: Environmental > Aquatic > Freshwater > Lake > Sediment | place: USA: Wyoming | collected...
GTTGTAATGGAACGATCGCTTGAGTCCGTGAATTTCTTTACAACTAACCGGCTCGCACGTTGCCGGCATCATTGCTTGATCCATTTTCAGGTGGGGAACTGGTTTCATTCCGACCCCGACATGCAACCTTCCTTTGAAGGCTATGGCCTTCAAGACCGTATCCTGTGCAACGACGTCAGTCCATTCCTGACATGATCCGCTTACAGATATCCATTGATCTTCCGGTAGGATTTGAACCTGGATCGGCTCGTATAGGCTCAGTTCAATATATGGGGTTTTTGATACCTTCCCTGATATCCCCATTACTCTCTCCGGACTTGAACTTAGCCATGGATGACGAAACTGAACCCACCCGGCCTGAAAAGATCCAGAGTGTTTGATTTTCACATTCCCGGCCGTGAGCAGTTCTATGAAATCGGGTGACGCCGGTTGATGGACCGTAATCTTTCCGATTTCGACCGACTGATTCGTTTCGTCGATGAAGACGTCCTCACCCGTGATGTTTACTTCAGGCAAGTCTATGCCTGGGACTTTCACCGGAACCGGGATTCGAGCTCCCGCCTTCGTTAGCTTTATTCCACGTTTCGGTTCGTAGCTTCCTGAGGCTGTATCTATGCGCGCCCACGGAGTTTCAACACCAGCTCCATTGAAAGTGACTCGGCTTCCGCTCCAGGCAACCTTGTCAGCTACTACTACGATGCCACCTCTTCGAGCAGTCACGATGTTCAGTTCCACGAATGGGTGGAACTCTGACGCTCCAGCTGCTCCTTCCGGCTTCTTGTCGAGGTCTGCCTCGACTTCACCGCCGGAGATATGAACATCCTTAGTTTCGCGGTTGACGAGCACCTTCGTGAGGGTGCCTCTCACCCATCCCTTATCGAAGGCAACATCACCGAGCTCAATTATCTTGAACGGCCAACGGAATGTCACCGTCTTCGGACGCACCCAGGGATATTTCTCTTTGATTTGCTTCTTCACATACCATGACCCAACCTCTGGGGCTCCGTAAGCGACCGTCGCAGTAACCGATGCGACGGTCAATGCGACAACAGTCCAGACTCGGGCCCCGCGCGATACGGGCTTCACAGATATGATTTCCTTTGGCACACTTGAAAGGACATTCGAAGGGTCCGTTTCGATCTTTTATAACAGTGTCGACTCCTTGATCGTACCATAACTCGGAGGTCACAAATGTCCGGAAATACGATCAAGTGGCAACGCGGGCAGTTTATCAAGTTCTTCGCCCAAATGAAAATCCGCGTCGGAGGTCAGAACTCCGTCGACATCATGGAAGGTGACGAGTTCGACTACGATGGTTCGATCCTGAAGTATTCTGGGATGGAAATCGCTCAGACGGGTATTCGTGGTGCGATCGAGAACGGATGGGCTACGGTTCGCGAGGAGTCGGACAGGCCTGTCACTTCTCCCGTCCGCGGAAGCAGGAACGTCGCTTCCTCGCAGTCCGTAAACCGAGATCTGAGCCGCGTGCAACGTTCTTCTTCTATGGAAACGTCCTCATACGACGAAGACGAGGTCCTCAGGATCGGAGATAGATCTGCGAGCACCAAGGGGGCTGACCCCAAGATCCTCAAGCACGGCGACAATCGCAAGGTTCGTGGTATGGAAGTAACTGGCGACATCGCTGATAGTCAGGAGGGCGTTACCATCGGGCGTGTTCGAACAGCTGCCAGGACTGTCTTCAGCGACGCTACGCCGGGAGCCGCATCCTCCAAGAAGCTCGCCGAAATCGAGAATATGTCCAACGTCCGGGCTAGTCTCTATGGGAAGAACGGGACTATCTCGAAGGAGGGTGTCACGATCAAGACGAACGTGACCGGAGTGAAGAGAGCAGATATGTCCCAAGAGGATGAGGGGACGTTCGTCGGGAATATCAGGAAAACTCCTCCGGTTGGAGGATCTGGTGTCACGGTTACAGACACCAGCAACATTCGCTCGGAAAGAGCGAAGCGCGATGCTGAAGCTACGAGACCTCAGCCCAAGGTCGCCGCGAAGCCTCAGCCCAAGGTCGCCGCGAAGCCTCAGCCCAAGGCCACGACCAAGCCTCAACCCAAGGCCACGACCAAGGACTCTGGCCCGGTTTCTCCGAAGGTCCGCGTTGCACGCCGAATCGACCCATCGTTCCCCGCGGATTGGAGCTTCGAGGGTAAGCTCGCCGATCGGCTCTCCGCGCTCAAGGGCGTGAAACGTTCCCCGGACTTCATCGAGGCCCTGTACGCCGCCGAGGGGGATCAGATGCGGAAGGTGCTCGAGCGGGAATACCCTCAGCACTTCTCGTGACCTTCGGACTTCGATAGCCTCTGTCAGACGATGGAGGCTATCGAATTCAAACTCGCTTCAGGTTTCTACCTGAGCCTTGACCGAGCGGCTCGCGAAGAAGTTGACCCGGCCTTGGCGGCCGCTACCCAACTTCACCCGTTGAGGCTGTCTTGATTCGAAAAGCTGGAGCGATGGTCTATGTGCAGGAAGAGCTTAGTGACGCTCGCCTGCGCTGCGATGAGCTCAAGAACTACATCGTCAAGGCGTTTGACCTCGTACAGGCCAGCGGTAAGCGCGATCATATATATGCTGTTGCTGGCGACATAATTCAGGCTGTCCCAGAGACGCTCGTGAAGCTTGAAAAAGCTCTCGAAGCCGCGGCCATGGCCATAAATAAGATTGACTACGAAGAGCTTCGTCAAGTCCTTCGGCCTGAGAAGGTGGATGAGCTCGAGAGAGTTCTTGAAGATGTTCGAATGAAAATCCCTAGGAGGACTGGCAGCCCCGGTCCTTTCGGACGATGACGGGAGCTGCTGTGGACCCTCAGGGATTCATGTTGTCGGAAGCCGCGATTTATTCGTATAAATGCCAGGACGTGTATCCTGATATTGTTAGCTTCGCGGCGGCAATCCCATCTCACCTTCGTCCGCTATTCCTAATACCGATAGCTTTCGAATCCGTAACCGCTGCTACTCATGTTGCCGACGGAGATCAGCCAAGTGGGAGTACTCCTGAGGGCGACCTCTTTAGTTATCAGACGTTCGTCACGGACGACGCCCAAGATACCATCCCAAACTCGTCCCCGGGATCGATTTTCGACATTGATGGTGGAGATTCAATAACTCACCATCAAGAGTATAACTTCGACGAGAACATACAGGTTCCGACCGACACGAGTTATATGTCGGACGTCGATATGACTCAGTACGGAGACTACCCGTACCGCACTAAAGAGAAGCCCGTACGGAAATCTTCTGAAGCTGTTCCGGCCGTAGCTGTTGTTCGGTTGTCCATGAAGCCCGAGTACCTAGAGACTCGCGCTCCGAAGAAGATACGTGACAACGCGAAGGGATGTTCCGTAAATCTCGTCTCATACAACAAGAAGAACCGTATCTTCTCTTTTTCAGTTGACTGCGGTAATTCTCCGAAGTCAGTTCAAGCAAGTCTGTCGGACATCGATCATGTCGCGCTTTCTTGCAACTGCCCGTTTTGGAGATGGAATGGACCTGAATTCCACGCCAAGGGAAACTCGTTCATACTAGGTCAACCGTTCGGCTCCGCCTCGGTCCCGAATGTGAGGGACCCCGACAGGAAATACTGGCTGTGCAAACACACCTACGCCGTTCTTCGAAGACTCGAATCCTTCGTGGCTCAAGTCGTCAGCGAGAGCTGGGACGAAAGCGACGAAGAGGTTATGGATAAGATCGATGAAGAATGGGACCGCATGGAAGGTGCCTCCCATATTCCTCTCGAAGAGGCCGAAGAAGACGACGTTGACGTTGAATGGGATCCAGCTGATGAGGAACCCGAGGAAGAGCCCGAACTCGAGGAACCTGAGGAAGAGGCTGAATCCGAAGAGCTCGAGGAAGAGCCTGAAGAGGAGGAGCCCGAACTCGAAGAGCCCGAACTCGAAGAGCCTGAGGAAGAGCCTGAGGAAGAGCCTGAGGAAGAGCCTGAGGAAGAGCCTGAGGAAGAGCCTGAGGAAGAGGACTATGATTACTCAGGCAACGACAACAAGAGCAAAAGGTTATGCGGGCACGTTCCGAATGACCCCTTTGCCTGATTGCAATTGTGGCAAAGCACTTGGAATTTTTTCCGGTTTACGGGCTGCCCCTTTAGGAAGAAATACACGTTTCGAGATGGATATGATTTCTTCTCTTCTGAACCGCCCCCGAGGATGTGATCCATTTCCAGCTTGTCCTGATCTTCCTCACCACAGCATATACATTTAGCTCCGTAGGCAGATAGGACATTTGCTTTCGCTTCTTGACTTATCTCCCATGACGAGCTTTTCTTTGCCCTTCTTCGGCAAATTTCTTTCTTTAGGTTGCAATTTCCACACAAAACCTGATATCCGGGCGGGTACGCTTTCTGTTTCAACCATGTATGTATGTCAGAGACTTTTTTTCTCCATAGACGGCGGTCTTCTGCTCCATTGTCGTCGATGTGGTCGATCACCAGAAACTCGATCTTCTCTTCTCCGCACGGGCAGCGCCCCCCGTATGCGTTGATCGACGCGGCTTTTTTCTCCAAGTAACACTTCCGTGCGCTTTTGTTGCATAGGTCTCGATTCATGAGCTTCCATGATGCGACATATTCAACTATCTTTGCACTGTTCCTCTTGTATCGTGTTTTTGATGAAGTCGATTGGCACCTCTTGCAGAGGGTTCCTCTCTTCCCTTGGGATGGGAGCCGATTAGCCGGTTCTTTACATCGGTAACAGTTAGCATTCATAACCGTTTTTCTTCACAAGGAGTTTGGTCATTCCTATCTACGGGTATTCTTGTACCGTTTGCGATGAGGTCCGTGAGGACGAAGCTTCGATGTCCTCCTTCAAGGAGCATCATCCGAACTGCCTCTCTTGTGGATCCGTGTGCAACTACACATGGATCCCATCTGTTCCTCAAGTCGCTTTCAAGGACGGTCCGTCCGGGAGCTGGCCGAGCAAGGGGGAGCGCTTCAAGAACTTTAGGGCGAAGCAGTCGGAGACGATGGGGAAGCGTCAACGTGACCGCTACGGCGAGGTGAAGTCGGCCGTCCCTAACTACATGGGACAAGAGACCTCGTCATGGGCGGAAGCCAGAGAGAGCGCTCTCAAGGAACGTGGGGCTGCCTCTGCTGCCACATATGATGCAAAGGTGAGCGAAGAAAAGGCAGTGAAGCCCGGCTGAATCCATCTTTTATCCCCTATTGCAGGAATGGCCAGGTCACTGTCAGTCTTCAGAAGGCGTCCGAAGGTCGTGGACCTGAATCTCAGGGCTCGCCCTGGTATCAAGGAGTATCAATTCAAAGCTGCAGCGAATTTTGATGCTGCCTTCATACTCTTTGATACGGTTCCGTTCGGCGGGAAGATGTCTACGGGAATCGTCGACTCTGGTCCTGATAATGGTCAGTTCCGTGGGTTGACCCGTTTCATCTTCAACCCTGCCGATTATACAGCGTCCGTTCCGGCCGTGAACGACGCAAAGCCATTCTGGATCAGCATTGCTCCCGTCACGTTCGCTGGCGTTGTTGGTCCGAACGAAGCTCCGCATCTCATCCTCCCCTTCTCGTCGACCCCGAATCGCGGATATAATATATCCGGGACAGTCGGAACTGCTGTGACCGAGATCCAGCTTCCGCTCCAAACATCGAGTTCTCTCATAGAAGTCAACGGTGTGGACAACATGTTCATCTCGTTCGAGCCCGACAGTTATGAGTTCCGGATTCCGTCGTTGGCTTCGGACTTCATGAACTTCCAGAACTCTTTCCCCACGTTTTCGCAGCTTTTCCTACGAGGGAGTTCGGCCGCGACGGCATTTAGCGGGTCTTTCAGGCTAGTCACGAACCCATTCATGTGATCATCCGATTTTTATCGCACCGCCGCACAGGAGCGCAAGATGCCTATCAATTACGTCAGGGTCGTGAACCAGCAGACCATCGTGCGGTCTATCCTCATCGATAAGATCGACCGTAGCCAGGGAAATTTCTCTGGTTACGCGCAGCGGGCGAAGCAGAAGGTATATGTCCCGTATGTGAATCCGATCGATACTTCCGTGAAGGGATATATCGACCTCGTCCCGACCGATGAAGTGCTCCTTTCGGCCGACGCTGGAACGATCAAGAAGCTTGCTACGGCCGGTCGGACAACGACAGCGGTCGTGAGCTCAGCTCTTGTGGCAACCTCCGCCGTCACGAGTGCGGTTCACGGCGGTGCAGTCACGACGATCGGCGGAACGATATTCCTGTCCGTAACTCCTGACCTAACCTACGTGACCTTCACGAACCTCGTAGGCGCTACGCAGAGGGTCGCTCAAGGGTCGTTCTCGGTCCTCACGGCAATCTCCATCGTCGTTCCGGACGCAGCAGTCACGATCGGGACCCCCGGTGCAGGCTGGAAAGTCCAGATTCTTGCCAACTCTAAGCTCAGCAACCAGTTTACGTTGTGAGTTTAGGCCGTCGATTGACTTTTTGATGGCCTTAGGGCCCTAGGAGATCACAAATGCGAGTCGGAATCGTTCGTACGGACATCAGCCGGATCTATCTTTCGGACGTCGAGAACCGCTCGCAGCGGAACTTCTCGAGCGAGCCTGCAGGACAGAGCCGTTACTTCCACAAGCCTAGCGATGCGGAGCTGCTCGTAGCCCTCAACGCCAAGGCATTCCTGACGGTTCGTGGTTCGGACGTCGCAGCGACGGTCGATACTACCGTTGCAAACGGCACCAAGCTGAACATCAGGACGAATTCAACTGCGACGTTCACGCAGGTTCTGGTAACTTCCGGTGCCGCTGTGACGAAGACGCAGCTGGTCACAGACCTCAACGCCGGATTCACGGCTGCGGGCCTCGGTCTCGTAGCCAGGATCAGTGGGACGAACCAGATCACGATCGACACGACCGCGGCTGGTCCGAATGCCTACGTGGAGATTAGCGCAACTCTTCCGTCTGCCGGCGCCTTCCACACCGTCGTCGGTCTCGCAGCCGCGGCAGTGAGCGGACTCTCGGTCGCAGCCCTGAAGACTGCGGTCTATCCGACGGCAGTCACGATCAACGTCTCCACGGCGACTATTTCGGCCCTCTCGACGTTTGCGCTCCTCGCGCCAACGGCTCAGACCGCCCTGGTCGACGCGGTTGCGGACGTCGTCGCTCCGAAGCTTGTCGAGACCGGGCCCGTTCTGCTCTCGTTCGTGTACGGCATCATGTCGAAGCTCCGTTCCGCAGCGTTCCAGCCTGGTGGCGCCCGCATCGGCCTTCCGGCGGGCGTGGCTGCGGCAATCGTTGCGAACGACGGAAGCACGGTCTTCACACTTTAAGATGGTGTGAGTATAGTATTCGACCCGCCAGGCTTCTGCTAGGCGGGTCGAGTCGTATTTGGAGTGTGAATAGTAACGTTCCATAGACGGAAACGGAAACGCAAACATGACGGAACCGGAAGAGTTTGAGACGCACGATATTTACCTAGCCGCTTACCTGACACTCGCTGGTTGCACCATGAAGCGAGAAAGGAGGGTCGGTCAGAGGAAGTACTTCGTGTTCACGAACATCGCCACTCCAATATCAGAGCTCAGGCACGGTTATTACACGGGAACCGCCACAGTCAAAGCACACGATTTTGCGCAGAAAATCGTGGGTATGAAGAATCTTTGCTTTGACCCTTTAAGGTTTTTATGGATTGGGTCGTCCATGAAGTGGACGATCTACTGCCACACACACGTCGAGTCCGGGCGCCATTATATCGGACTCACGAAATACACGATGATGCACAGGTGGAATCAGCACTGTGCTCAGGCCAAGTCTTCGAAAGGTGGGAGGTGGCACTTCCCGAACGCCATTCGCAAGTATGGGAAGGACGCGTTCTCCCACGAGGTCCTCGAGGTGTGTCATTCCTTGGAGGTGACGAACCTAGCCGAGGAATGCTGGATCGAGCTCCTCGAGACTCGGGACCCTTTGAAGGGCTTCAACCTCGCAAAAGGTGGCGCGTCTACCCCAACCTCATCAGATTCGATCGCGAATATGTCATTGGCCAGTAAGGCCAAGTGGGCTGACCCCGAATATCGGAAGAGGCACGCTGAAGCCTTGGCTCGACCTGAGGCGAAGCTCAATCGCGTTGCGGCCAGTAAGGCCAAGTGGGCTGACCCGGAGACGAGAGAGAGACTTCACGAAGCCTCCAAAAAATCTCACGCAGACCCGAAATACCTTGCTGCGGCCTCCGCGGCCTCCGCGGCCTCTAATGCCCGTCCCGAGGTCCGCTCCGCCATTTCCTCTTCCCTGTCCGGCAAGTCCCTCAAGCCGTCGCACCGGGCCAGGATCTCTGCCGTCGTGAAGGAGCGCCTCTCCAGCCCTGAGGCCAGAGCTTCCCACCTCGCCATGGTAGCCGAGGTTCAATCAAGGCCGGAGTGGGTGGAGAGGCAGTCCGCGTCGCACCGCGGGAAGGTCACGTCCGAAGAGACCAAGGCCAGACTGTCCGCCTCGAACAGGTCTTCCGATCCGGAGATTCGAGCCAAGATCTCTGCTTCTTCGAAGGCTTACTGGGAACGTCGTCGTTCGGCCTGAGCTATTTAACGTTCCAGGTTATGTTGAGCATCTTTCCGCTCTTCAACTTCGTGAGGACTCCGTCGTCCTTCATGTGCGTTCTGCTCCCCATATCGACCTTTTCGCCTAGCATCTTGGCGACGAGTTCGGCGACTTGCGTCGCTTCCAAACCAGCTGTCCTGGTCTTTCCTTCAGTTGCTTCGACCCTTGAAGCTATCCTGAGAACGGTCTTTGAGTCCATGACCATGTCGACTGATTGAAGGTTTACGTCCCGTATTGCGCCATCGAGTCTCACTAAGGCGCTAATCCGGGTCCCGTCGTATGGGACGTCTTCTTCCCGCAGGAACGGTCGTACGCGACCAGCTGGACTTCTACTCTCCTCCAAACAGCACTGTGAGAGTTCCCGGAGTCATGGTTGGGACGCTCGATGTGAAAATTTTCTTGAATGGATCGATCCTTCCGTGGACTGCGGTCGACGGGACGTCCATACCGGATTCGGCTCTATCGGCCGGAACCATTCTGTTCAATGAAATTCTTGGTGCGCCTGGATTTTATTCATCAAGGTTCTTTCCAGACAGGGTTGGGTACTGGAGGCTGGTTGTTTACCAGTCTTCGTCCGGAAACGAGCAGATCAGGGATTACGACATCGTTCCTGCAGGTACATTCTCCCCCTCGTCTCAGGGTGGAGTGACGGCGTCTTTCACCAAGTGAAACATGCCATCTTTCCTTGCAAGAACCGACCTGTCGAGGTGTGACCTCAAACTCTCTCTGAGGAACTCCGAGGGATATCTCGTCGATGCGTCGTGCGTCCGATACACCGTCTACGCATGGGATGGCCTCCCCGTATCAGGAAGGTCTCTGAGAGCCGCTAGGAGATCCGTCGGAGAGTATTATGCTCCATGGAGAGCAGACGTTGGGAATGGAGCTTACAAAGTCGTTTGGGAACTATCAGACGGATGCTGTGACTCAGACCAAGAGGTCGTGGAAAATATATTCGTGGTCGATCCGTCCGATTACGTTTGCGGCCCGAGCGGATTGAAGCAATCCGCTATTCCTCCGAAGGGAAGTGGTACGTTCATCAACGGGGCATGGCTCGGTCCTGGAGACCTTCCTTTGTTCTTGAAGGACCCTTCTGGTCTTCCTTTTACGCCGTTCGCAGTCTTTTGGACTGTCTACGACGCTGCAGGTCGTGCCGTTTCTCTCAAAACGGTTGCGAGTCAGGTGGCGATCGGCGAATACTACGCTCAATGGGTTGTCGCAGCCCAGAGCGGAGATTACTATATCCAATGGGAGTTCGTCTCCGACCCCGATAGTCCGACGGAAACTGCCCGGATGGACTTTTCTGTGATATGTCCGTCGGAACCTTTCGCTCGGTCTTTCTCGACGCCGTGTTGGTCGGACGATATGCCTACGTGCATGCCGAAGCCGATACGCTCCAACTTCATTATATCCTCCTGCGAGTGTGCTCCGGCTCAGATCCCACTCCCGTGTCAGCCGTGCTCTCTTCCGACTTCCATACCGTCCGGCTTCGTGCCGCCGAGCCCGTCATCCTGCTGCATAATTGAAGTCGCCAGGACGCTGCACCTTCAGGCCACCCTTCCGCCTGGCGGTCAGTATACGAATCAAGCTTCTTTTTCACTCCTTCCTGGGCTTGATGAGGTCACGTTCTACGTCACTTATATTCGCGGCGCTCCTGGTGGTTTTGTCTCTCTGAGGCTGTTCTGGGGAAATGGTATTGAAGAGACTCAAGAGACGCTCATCGATGGTTCGTTTACGCCGCTTTCGACGTCTACAGTTCAACAGAACATGTCTCTGCTGGACTATTTCGGTCCTGTCCCCACCAATAACGATCCGATCAGCTTCATACTATATGTTGACATTCCTGGAGGTTCTAACACCGTAAGACTTAAGGCTGCAGAGGGTGGCGCCATCGGAACTCCTGGGACGGTCAGCATTACGCTGACTGCATCCAACTGATATGGCTGAAAACCCCATGGGATATCCCAGGTCCGGTATCACCGGACCTGCTGGCGCCACTGGACCTACAGGTCCCGCCGGCGCTACCGGTCCTGCTGGTATTGCCGGGTCCCCTGGGCCGACTGGCGCCGGAGGCCCTCCGGGCACCACCGGTGTAACTGGACCTCAGGGAGCTACGGGGCCCGGGTCTACCGGACCGCAAGGCCCTACAGGCCCGACTGGACCTCAGGGATCTACTGGATCTCAAGGTTCCACCGGACCACAGGGTTCCACCGGACCACAGGGGTCAACCGGTATCGATGGAGTCACGGGAGCCACTGGCCCCACCGGCCCGCAGGGTTCGACCGGCCCTCAGGGATCTACTGGGTCTACCGGACCGCAAGGAGCGACTGGTTCGCAAGGCTCAACTGGACCCCAAGGCCCCACCGGACCCCAAGGGTCTACAGGGCTTCAGGGCACGACCGGATCCACTGGACCCACTGGACCCCAGGGTGCGACCGGACCGCGTGGTGCTACTGGTGCTGATGGAGTCACCGGAGCCACGGGTCCGACTGGACCTCAGGGTCAGACCGGCCCTCAGGGTCAGACCGGCCCTCAGGGATCAACCGGGCCTCGTGGTTCGACTGGAGTTGATGGCGTCACTGGAGCTACCGGCCCTCAGGGATCTACCGGCCCTCAGGGATCTACCGGGCCTCGTGGTTCGACTGGAGTCGATGGTGTCACCGGAGCTACCGGTCCTCAGGGTCAGACGGGCCCTCAAGGGGCCACCGGGCCTCGTGGTTCTACCGGAATCGATGGAGTTACCGGAGCTACGGGCCCCACCGGGCCTCAGGGTCAGACCGGGCCTCAGGGTACTCAGGGTATTCAGGGTGTCCAAGGAACTCCCGGCCTTAGAGGGTTTACCGGAGCTGCTGGGCCTCAAGGGCCCACTGGGCCTCAAGGCGCGACCGGTCCTCAAGGATCTACTGGGCTCCAGGGACCTACTGGCATCATCGGACCGACCGGAGCTACCGGACCTCAGGGTGCAACTGGTCCGCAGGGAGCAACCGGTCTTCAGGGTGTAACTGGCGCTACCGGACCCACTGGTCCGCAGGGTCAGACCGGACCTCAAGGTTCCACTGGTCTGCAGGGATCAACTGGCGCTACCGGACCCACTGGTCCGCAGGGTCAGACCGGACCTCAGGGTGCGACCGGACCGCAAGGCGCTACCGGGTCTACAGGTCCTCAGGGATCTACTGG